>ENA-OQEB01000096-OQEB01000096.1-human-gut-metagenome-genome-assembly--contig:-NODE-96-length-34350-cov-2.009789_pt1 | contig 34350 bp, 40 predicted proteins | sample MGYA00242787_ERZ504619 | MGnify/ENA primary metagenome ERZ504619 (study PRJEB26092, sample SAMD00036317) | human gut metagenome | host: Homo sapiens | study: EMG produced TPA metagenomics assembly of... | reverse complement strand
TAATCATTCGGTGTAAATCCGTGTAATCTGTGGTGAACCGGAACCTTGTATTACTTTAGTTTTGCATCTCGAAATTCCCTTTCCCCGAACGTCAAGTCAGATTCAGGCTGAATCGGCTTTCCTGCATCAGATTGCTGCGTGTGTTCAGTTGTTTCCGCCAGGTGGCGCCCAGCGAAAGATAGGAGTACCGGATGGGGAAGCTCGCCCCTACACTGGCTTCCAGATACTGCATCTTCCCGCCTTTCAGGTTGATATAGGAGTTGCCGAAACCTATTCCACCCATCAGCTCGGTGGAACGTGCCAGACGTGGCTTGGTAATGTAGCTGCCTCCCAAGGTTCACTTTGTGCTGGTTCTCGTATTTCAATGGAAGTGTAGGAGGAGGAGTTGCGGCTCCAGTCCAGGTAGTTGTAGTCGGCGGTCAGCACCCAGCGTTCGGTGGTTATGCTGAGGCCGGTGCCGAGGTGCATGGGCAGATATTGTGTACGGCTGTGGTATCCTTTATCGAGGTTCTCGCTGGTAGATGAGTTGCTGTAAGTCAGTGTATTGTCGTGGCTGATGGGAAGGGAGGGAGCAAATACCAGCCCTGCCGCCCACTTCCGTTGTCCGGTCGCACCCCATTCGTAATGTATGCCGAAGTCCGCATAAAAGGCCTGTTTAGAAGATTCGTACTTTACGACGGCGCTTTCCTGCGTTTCGCTTTGCGTCACTGTGCCCGCTATCATCCCAGGTTGATGCCGACCGACAGTTGCCTGCTCAGTGCAAAGGCATTGGTGACGTAGCACCGGTATAGTCCGCCCGTACCCTCAAAGAGCGAGTAGGTGTAGTTGCCGGGCATTCCCTCTATCTCTTCTTCGGTCTGGATGACATAGCCCACACTGCTGTATGGTGCTGCACCTACAAGGGCATACCAGCGCGGCAGGACACGGAAGCCCATGCTGATGCGGTTGGGGTTGCCGGTGAAGTTGGAGCTGTGTTCGCTCAGAAAGGAGTAGCGGGCATATGAGGCAGATACACCCACATCGAACGTGAAGCAGGCGGTGTCCATGCGGGTGATGGCTGCGGGGTTCAGCGTGTTCAGAAATCCGGTACGGTTCAGGGCGATGCCCGTGTTGCCCATGCCGGCATAACGTCCGCCGTCACCGGCACTCAGTTCGCCCACTCCGTACATGGAGGTGGGCAGGTTGGTGGTGTTCTGGGCCACGGCGGTGAGGCTTGCCGTACACAGACTGCACAGCAGAAGGGGAATCCGGTAATGGCGTTTCATTGCTCGTTGTATATTTTGAATCTTACGTCTAATCTGCATTGTCTCTCTTGTTCGGGGTCGTTGGTGAAGATGACCTGGTTGAAGGTGGTGGTGCTTTCTTCGTCTGTCAGACTCATCAGCAGTTTCTGCCGCTTGATGCCCGAAGTGCCGTAATTGTTGCGGATGAATTCGTGAGGTCGAGGAAGGTAGTAGGTCTCTTTTCCCGTACATCTCGTCGATGGTCAGGTCGCCGGTCTGTACGGTTACGCCGTCACTGCCGTATACGTAGTCCTCCAGCACATTGTTCTCGTCCGTGATATAAAGGCGGATGTCATTGGGAAGCTGGCTCACTTCGTTGTAGCTCCGGGCCAGAGGATAGAGGTAGAGTGTGGCGCTCTCTATGGAGACTATCTGTCCGGCACTTCCGAGGCTGTTGAGGTAGGGGAATTCCAGTTGGTTGTAGTAACCCGTCAATCCCTGCATATAGGCCAGGCAACCCATGTCGTTGGAGTGGACGAGGTTCTCTATTCCGCTTTTCAGGGAAGCAAGGTGGGTGCCGGTGGGGTCGTGCCGGATACCGGTATAGGCATAGTCGGTGTCTACGTTGAAAGTCAGCACTTGTCCGGTACGTTGGTTGGAGACTTCCTGGTAGTGGAGGTTGATGCTCATGCAGAGTCGTTCACCATGAATCCGGTGATACACTGCCCGTCGTTTTCGGGAACAAAGACCAGTCCGGGGAATTTCTTCTTGAACTTGTCTTGGGTATCGAAGTAGTCATCTTGGGCCACGAGGTCATTCAGCAGTTGTTGTCCCCATGAGTCGGGCAGGCGGACGCTTACTTCCTTCTTCCGCCCCGGGCAGGGGGTGAAGGTAAAGCTGAAGAGTGGGGCATCTTCCGTCGGGAGTACGGTGCTGTTGTAAAGGTCCTCGTCGTTGTCCAGCACGATAGGGCTTTTCAGCCGGTAGATGGAGATGCGCTGTTGCGTCAGGGTATCTCCCCAGAAATGGCCCGAAGGTATCATTCGCAGTACGAGGGAGTCGAGGTATAGGTATAGTCTGTGTTGGGGGTGAAGTCGGACGTGGAGTATTCGGCATAGTAGGTGGCGGATACTTCTCCCCAGGCGCTGCTCCGGTAATGTCCCAGCTGGCAGATGCTGTCGCCCCGGGTCTCTATGGAGTCTAGCAGGATGGTGCTGATGTCTACCGAGCAGGTGTCTGCGTATACATTATAGAAGGAGCTTTCCACGAGGCTCTTTCCAAGCTGCGAGTTCTCGTCCTGGCAGGCGCAGAAGATAGCGAGGACTGCGAATAAGCTGTACAATGACTTCTTCATTTCTGTTCTTTTAGTTGGCGGCAAAGGAAAGGCAAAACTTTTTATATCTTCCTACAAAAATCGGCGTTCGGACGGTTTTTATCGGTAAAGGCGTTTAACGGGAATTTCGGACTGTTCGTCGGTTATTTTTGTCGGTGTGGTTGCGGTGGTTTACTTTTGCGGACAGACAAAAAGGACCTCCCGCAGCTTCTTGTTTTGGAAAGTGGGAAGTATAAAGCTTAATCATTAAAAAAACAATAAACAATGAACAGACTATTGGTAGGAATAATGTTGCTGGCCATCGTGTGCATTGCCGGCAGTTGTACGGACGAGGATGAATACACTCAGGGGCAGTGGATGAAGAAAGCCAGCTATAACGGTGTGTACCGCGCTTATGCCTCCGGCTTCACCATCGGCAATTATGGATATTTGTGTGGCGGCTTCTACGGAGCGAACAAGGATTACCTGAACGACCTTTGGGAGTATGACATGAGCCGGAACAGCTGGACGCAGTGTGCCGACATGCCCGTTGCCGGGCGCAAGGCTGCCGTGGGCTTTGCCGTGAATGGCAAGGGATACATTACGACCGGTTCCGTAAAGGACGGCTCCTCGTCCTACTGTGTAGCAGATACCTGGGAGTATGACCCTGCCACGGATACCTGGACACGGAAAGACGACTTCAAAGGTGGAGTACGCGACGGTGCCCTGGCTTTCAGTATAGGCGGATATGGCTATGTCGGTACGGGCTGCAACAGCGACGCTACCGGCAGCGAGAGTGCCTACAAGATGGACTTCTACCGTTTCAACCCCAATGGCGCCGAAGGTTCGCAATGGGAAGCGGTGAGCGGGTATGGAGGCGAGAAGCGCTACTTCGGTACGGCATTCGTCATCGATGAGGTGGCCTACATCTGTTGCGGGCGAAACAACAGTACCGATCTGGTGGATTTCTGGAAGTTCGACGGAAGCAACTGGACCAGTTGCGTGACATTGCCGATACGGACTCCGACAATGACTATGACGATGACTACGCCATCACACGGTCCGAAGCCGTATCTTTCGTCATCGGTGGAAGGGGATTTGTGGCTACGGGAATACGTAACAGCACTTCCCTGAGCAGCGACTACTGGCTGTACGACCCTGACAAGGACTTATGGTACGGCGATTCCGATGACGACTTTACCCCCATTACAGATGTACATAATTATCCTTCCGGTGCTTCTTCGCGCAGGGCTGCCGTTGGTTTCTCTACCGGTGAACGTGGTTTTGTGCTGACGGGAACAAGTGGTACCAGCTACTTTGATGATGTGTACGAACTTCTACCCGATGAGGAAGAGGAAGTCTGATTCGCCCCATAACTGAACGGAACTTATGAAGCTGATGTTTATTATGATAAAGATAGGTGTACCGGCTGTGATGGCGGTATGCCTTTCTTGCTGTTCGGGTCATACTGCCGGCGGTGGCAATGAGTTGAAATGCCGGGTGATGGAGGTGGAAGGCGGTTACGGCTACGTGGTGCTGCATGGAGCCGATACCTGATATATCAACCTTTTATACCTGCTTTGAGCGGTCGCCTGCCATTTGCAACAAAGGTGGAAGCGCTGGCGGCCGGTCGGCTGGTATGCCGTAAGCTTGCCGATGGGCAAGCTCCGGCATTGAGCAGGGAGGAGGTGGAGTCTTGTCTGACAGACACCGGACTCTAATCTTCTAAAGAATCCTTTACTTCGTGATGTATTTCCGAGCAGTCATAAGGGTATCTCTGCATGAATTTACCTTGAGTACCTTCTTTGTATCGCTACCGGGACGTGAAAGAGTGGCGGTGAATGTCACTTGAAGCCGTTTGTAGTAGATGGTTGAAGTGTATATGTTCCATTTCATACCTACTATGTCTACTTCAAAATGTTTATATCTCAGTTCGTCTTCTTTGTAATACTTGCCTTGGTTGATGAAGAATAACAGTTGTTGTCCCATGATTATTTTTCCGTCTTCTATGTGGTTGGGCAGATAGATGCTACGTTTCTCCGGGTCTATGCTTTTGAAGGTTTCATCAGAGTGCCCATCGGGTATGAATGCGTATTCTGTCCATTTATTGATGAATGGATAGTAGTCATGCTTGTCGGTTGTGTTTCCCAGATTTTCATTTTTATAGGTACTCTTATCAGGTCCTGTTCCGGCTTCTTTCACTCCGTCACCTTCTTCCACGCTGTATTCGATGGACTCTATCTGATAGAAGTTAGTGCACGGTTCTTGGTGTATGATGATTTGTTCCTTGTAGAGTCCCGTTTTCATCTCAAGGTTGATGATGAGGCTACGGGATTCACCTAAGTCAAAGTTGTCTTTAAAGTGCAGGATGAGATGGCTGTCGGTGTCCCGTTCCAAGTCCCACCATTTATAATGCAGGCTTCCCGTACCTTCCAGTTGTGGGAGCTTGTTGCCATCCATCATGAGGTCTCCCCATGGGGTGGTGATGGAGGTTATGCGCCAGTCGCCGCGTGTTAGGTCTATCTGCAGGGTAGAGGCTTCGCCCTTCACGGTAGTTTCCTGAAAGGGCGAGAGGCGGATTTCATCGCTATCATTGCAAGCCGTCAAGCCGCAAAGAAAAAGAGCGAACAGAAGGATGGGTTGGAATAAGTCAGTCGTTTTCATGTTGGTTATTATTTGATTTATGTCCATTGGACGTGGCATTCTTTGTAAATGCTGCACGACAAAGATAATTATTTCCTCTTTACGCTGTATTCTCCGAAAGAAAGAAGTGTTCTTTTTTGTCGGATAATACGGGTTTTATTAACTTGCGCACAAATTATCGCTAATCATTAACCACTAACCATTAATTCCATGAAATACCAAGTTGCCATTATCGGTGGAGGTCCTGCGGGATATACTGCTGCCGAAGCTGCCGGAAAAGTAGGATTGAGTGTCGTACTATTTGAGAAGCAGAGTCTCGGTGGAGTGTGCCTGAATGAAGGGTGTATCCCTACCAAGACCTTGTTGTATTCGGCCAAGACCTATGACGGAGCCCGCCATGCTTCGAAGTATGCGGTCAGTGTGCCCGAAGTATCGTTCGATTTGCCCAAGATTATTGCCCGCAAGCAGAAGGTAGTACGCAAGCTGGTATTGGGAATCAAAGGAAAGCTGACTGCCATGGTGTGACGATTGTCAGCGGAGAGGCCACAGTGACGGACAAGAATCATGTGGAGTGCGGCGGAGAAACCTACGAATGCGATAACCTGCTGCTCTGCACCGGTTCCGAAACCTTTTGTCCCTGCCATTCCCGGCATAGACAAGGTGCCTTACTGGACCATCGTGATGCACTGGATAACAAGGAACTGCCCGCTTCGCTTGCCATCATCGGCGGCGGTGTCATCGGTATGGAGTTCGCTTCTTTCTTCAACAGCCTGGGAGTGCAGGTAACCGTCGTCGAGATGCTGGACGAGATACTGGGAGGCGGTATGGACCGAGAGCTGGCGGGTATGCTCCGTGCAGAGTACGCCAAGCGGGGAATCAAGTTCATGCTGAGTGCAAAAGTAGTGTCTGTCATGCCGGATACTGCCGAAGCTTCTTCCCTTATCCAGGTGAATTATGAAACAGCCGACGGTCCCGGTTCCGTCGTTGCCGAACGGCTTCTGATGAGTGTCGGGCGCCGTCCGGTAATGAAAGGCTTCGGATTGGAGAATCTGGGCTTGGAAAGAACGGAGCGCGGAAATGTCTTTGTCAACGGACAGATGCAGACTTCAGTTCCCGGAGTATATGCTTGCGGCGACTTGACGGGATATTCCTTGCTGGCGCATACAGCCGTCCGCGAGGCAGAAGTAGCCATACATTCCATCATTGGCAAGAAGGATGCCATGAGCTACCGTGCCATCCCCGGCGTGGTATATACCAATCCCGAAATAGCCGGTGTGGGCGAGACAGAAGAATCCCTGCAGAAGAGAGGCGTTGCCTATCGTGCCGTGAAGCTGCCGATGGCGTACAGTGGTCGCTTTGTAGCAGAGAATGAAGGAGTGAATGGCGTCTGCAAGTTACTGTTGGGCAGTGACGATACCGTATTGGGGGCACATGTCTTGGGTAATCCCGCTTCGGAAATCATCACGCTGGCAGGCATGGCTATTGAACTGAAACTTACTGCCGATGAATGGAAGAAGATTGTCTTTCCGCACCCCACGGTGGGAGAGATATTCAAGGAGGCATTGTAGAACCCATGACTATTGTTTCATATAAACATAAAAGATGAAACCGTAAAGCTAATCACCTGCGACGATGCCTTTCAGGCACATGTTATTCAGGGTGCCTTGAAGAATGAGGGCATTGCGTCTGTTTTGCATAATGAAAACATGTCTTCCGTGATGCGCGGATATGTCCGTGATGTCACGGGAGTGGATATATTTGTCTATGAGGACGAATATGACAATGCCCTCCGTCTGCTTGAACGGAACCAGATGATTCCGGAACAGTTGAGGTACTGCCCCCATTGCGGTTCGGATGAGATTAAGTTTGTGCTGAAGAAGAGCCATCGGGTGCGTGCTGTGGTGGCTGCTGTTATTGCGGCATTGTCGGCCGCACCTCCGGGCACTGAGCATTGGGAGTATGTATGCAGGAAGTGCGGCACTCATTTTGAGAAGCCGGTGGCGAAAGGAACAATTGAAGAATAATCAGGTGTTTATTCTTTTAACCGCTTTTCAATCCAGTCCCGGTTTTTACGTCCCAATCGGCTTTCCGCAAAATCCAGGAAAGCGATGTGTCTGTTATATGGGCTTGGATGACACCTGCCAGAAAGTTGAAGAAAGGTTCTTCACCCACCCGGACAAGCAGGTCGGCGAGTAGCACTGACCCTTTCCTATAGAGGGCAAGATGCGCTTCGCGGTCGTTGCGGTCAATACCCAGATAGGACGGATATGGCGTGTTTCCTTACGGTAGGCGTCGATGTAAGCGGCATAGGCTTTTTCGCCGCGGGCGTGGCGTATGTATTGCAAAGCACTGAATTCGGCAAAAGATTCGTTCAGCCAGTCGTGCCAAGATTCCACCGGAGCCTTGTTCCACCAGAAGTGGCCGATTTCGTGGGCGGTGTTCTTGAGTACATATTCATTGAATGTTCGTGAACTGAGCATAATGAAATTTTTACGGCTGTACCCTCCTGAGGTGCCGGAAGCTGAAAGCAGGAATTTCATGTAAATATCCTCATCTCCCGCAATTTTATAAAGGTGTCGGAAGAATTTCAAGGCATTGTGGCAACATTGAAGTGCCGAGTCTGCACCGGCATCCGGGAAGTCTGTATAGATAAGTTCAATGGTAGTTCCGTTATCATTGATGCGGCGGCTTTTCAGCATGGGTGAAGCCAGGATAACATTGTCGAAATTCTCCCAAGGTTGCTTCATTTCCCACATCCCTTCTTCTGTATGGGAAATAATACCTGAGCCGCTCACCGTATAACCGTCAGTGATGCCGATTCGTAAGTGCGAATAATCTGCCCGGTTACCGTTGCAGACAGGATACCATCCCGTATAGTAACCAAGTTCAATCCAATGGTTCATTGAATGATTTTGCAGGGCCCTGCACTTCCTGCATGTAGAGTGTGTAACGGGTATTTATGCGGCAGCGTCATCGGCTCCTGCCGGCCGGTAGAGGGTCAAGGTCCGTCCGTCGGGAATGAATTGGGCAGGTGCGGGGCAAGCGTATCGAAACGGTAGGTTATCTCCCGGCTGCTGTGGCGTAGTGTGTCGATACGGGCATGGCGCCATAGTACCAACGAGATTGAGTCACTGTCCTGGAAATCAACTTCAAACGAACCGCCTACTTCGACCTGTCGGTTCGGTACATCAATCTGTACGGTTAAGTCATAACTGACAATGCGCGGAGATTCTTGTGCCGAAGCATGGGGGAGAAAAGGAGGCATATTGTAAAGCTGGCAATTGTAAGTTGTAGTTTCATGGTACATCAATTTTAGAGTGATAGTAACTGGGAGATTTTGCCTATGTAAAAGTAGTATTTTTAAAGGAATATTAAGATGGATGGCTGGATATAATTTATGAAAAGACTACCTGGTTATTGTTCATTTGTAAGATTGTCGTACTTTTGCCTTTAAAGATAAATATATTTATGAAAAGGATATTGTTGCTGTTAATTTTATCCGTCTGCCTGCTCCCATTGTGGTCCCAAGAGACGGTAACTCCGGTGAAGCCGCTCTCTGCGCGGATTGATGCGTTGATAGAACACAAACTTCCCGCAGGCTCTAATGTGGCCATTTCGGTCTATGACCTGACTGCCGGCAAGCCCTTGTACGGCTATCAGGCGGACAAGCTTTCCCGTCCCGCTTCCACTATGAAGCTGCTGACCACCATTACCGCCCTTTCCCGTCCCGAAGCCGACGAGCCGTTCCGTACGGAAGTGTGGTATCAGGGAACCATTGAGCGCGATACCTTGCAGGGGAATATGTATGTGATAGGCGGTTACGACCCGGAGTTGATGAAGAGGCATTGGATTCCCTGGTGGCTGCCGTGGCCCGTTTCCCCTTCTCTGTCATCAAAGGCAAGGTGTATGGAGATGTCTCCATGAAAGACTCCTTGTACTGGGGCAGCGGCTGGTTGTGGGATGATACTCCCTATTCCTTCCAGCCCTACCTCTCACCGCTGATGCTGAATAAAGGAGTGGTGAAGGTTACCGCCACACCCGGCGAACGGGGCGACAGCGCACGCCTTGAATGCACTCCCGCCTCTTCCTATTATACACTGACGAACAAGACCCAAAGCCGTACCCCTTCTGCCGGACGTTTCCGTGTGTCGCGCGACTGGCTGGTGAACGGGAACAACATCACCGTGACGGGCAACGTCGATGCCCGCCGTGCAGGTACGGTCAATATATTTTCTTCGCAGGACTTCTTCATGCATACCTTTATGGAACGGTTGCAGGCACGAGGCATCCGGTGCATTCCGGCGGTAGATGCGGAAGTCTCTTACCTCTTCGGCGAGTTCCGGCAAGACAGTCTTTCCGTGCGGATGGCTTCCTATGAAACTTCCGTGCAGGATGTGGTGAAACAGATAATGAAGGAGAGCGATAATCTCAATGCCGAAGCCATGCTCTGCCGGTTGGGTGTGCAGAGCAGCGGAAAGAAGCGTGTCTCTGCCGAGGACGGGCTTTCCGCCATCCGCATGCTGATAAAAGAGATGGGATATAACCCCGATAGGTATAATCTGGCAGATGGTTGCGGCCTTTCCAATTACAACTACATTTCACCGGAACTTTTGGTTTCTTTCCTGCGATATGCTACTCGCGTACGGATGTTTTCCGGAAACTTTATAAGGCTTTGCCCATTGGCGGCGTGGACGGTACACTGGAGTTCCGCATGAAGAAAGGCACCCTTTCCCACAGAAATGTACATGCCAAGACGGGTTCCTTTACCGCCATCAACTGCCTGGTCGGCTACCTTAAAGCCCGCAACGGACACGAGATAGCCTTTGCCATCATGAACCAGAATGCACTGTCGGGCAGGGAAGCACGCGCTTTCCAGGATGCGGTGTGTGATGAAGTGATACGTTGAGGTTTAGCCATCGTAAAGTTGACCTTTAGCGTCGTAAAGTTAAGGTTTAGCTTCCTAATGCAGACCTTTACGGAGTGAGCCCCAAGAGTAGGGGAAATCATTCCTCTTTCGTATTGCGGTAGCGTGCCGGAGACATACCCAGATAAGACTTCACATACTTCCCGAAGAAAGACTGGTTGGGGAAATTAAATTCTTCTGCAATCTCCTTGATGGACTTGTCCGAATGCTTCAGCCGGTACTTGATGTGCTCGATGGCACTTTCGTTAATCAAGTCAAGCGGTGTACGTCCGCACGCTTGTTTGATAACCTTCGAAAAGTGTTTGGGGCTGTAGCAGAGTGCATCGGCATAATATCCTACAGAACGGTGTATGCCGTTGTCTTTGGACAACATCTCTATAAACTTACGCAGGATATAGTCGGACTGTTTGATGCTTTCTTTTGTATCGACTGTCATTTCGGAAGGATTCATTTCCTTGTTGAGACGACCCAGCATTTCACAGAAAATGGCCGAGAACAGGTATTGTATCACTTCCTTGTGGTAGTGATGAGGCTCGTCGTTTATCTTTGCCATAAGCAGTTCTCGGTAGAATTTGAAGATTTCCTTGTCCCCTTCCTCCCCGACAGACTTTATGGGACTGTTGTGGATATGCATAACGGTATTCCATGTATCCTTCTCCATCTTGACCACGCGTTGTAGGAACTGTGTGGAGAATGCGGCAAGCCTTATCTTGTGCTTTGGGCTTACCATCGCGTGGCTGATAATGGTATTGGGAAGGCCGAGCAGTAAGTCGCCTGCTTCCAGTTGGTAGGTTTTGTAGTTGACGTCCAACTGGATGCAGCCTTCTAGACAGATAGCGATAAGGAAGCATCCCAATCTTATTGTATCTTCATTGTAGGGGCTTCCCTCCAGACTGTTGATTATGACAAAGTCATTGTCTACATAGTCAAGGACATGTTCGCTGTTTTTAAAGTCCGCGATTTCTACGATTTTTATGTTCCCTTTCTCCATATTCTTCCTTTTTCGTTTTGCAAAGTTGGTGAATAATGGGAAATATGGGATGTTCCATTATGCGGCTTTCTTGTTCTATATGTCATTTATAGACAATTCATTAGCCTTAAAAAAGATGAATGTCGAAAAAGGAACATCTTTGGAGTGTAATTGGTCATTATGGCGTTGTTCCTTTCTCCTACTTTTGCCACCAGTTTTAACAAAAAGACAATGAGAAAAAGTATGATTACATTGAACAGGAAATGGATACGGCTGATAGGGATTGTCGGTTGTACAATGTGTTTGGCATCTTGCAAGCAGGCATCGGATGCTTCCGGAATGAAACCTTCTTATGCTACCATGAAAGTGGAGGCGACGGACAAAGAGCTTTCCACTTCGTACTCAGCAACGATACGCGGACGGCAGGACATAGATATTTATCCGCAAGTGTCGGGTACCATCGAGAAGTTGTGTGTGACCGAGGGGCAGAAGGTGCGCCGGGGACAACTGCTTTTCATCATCGACCAGGTTCCCTACAAGGCTGCACTCAAAACGGCCGTTGCCAATGTGGAAGCGGCACGTGCCGCACTGGCTACTGCCGAACTGACTTATAACAGCAACAAGGAATTGTATGCGCAGAAAGTGGTTTCGGAATTCAGCCTGAAGACTGCCGAAAACAGCTACCTTACCGCCAAGGCGCAACTCTCGCAGGCCGAGGCCCAGGAGATAAGCGCACGCAACAACCTCTCCTATACGGAAGTGAAGAGTCCCAGCGACGGGGTGGTGGGGGCATTGCCCTACCGTGCAGGGGCATTGGTCAGCCCCAGCTTGCCGCAACCGCTGACAACGGTCAGTGACAACAGCGACATGTACGTTTTACTTTTCCATGACCGAGAACCAGTTGCTTGCCCTGACCCGCCAATACGGAAGCATGGACGAGGCATTGAAGAACATGCCTCAAGCGGAACTGAGACTGAACGACAATTCCGTCTATGACAAGAAAGGAACCATCGAGTCCATCAGTGGCGTCATTGACCGTCAGACGGGTACGGTAGTGGCACGTGTGGTATTTCCCAATGAATCGCGCCTGCTCCACAGTGGGGCGTCGGGCACGGTGGTGGTGCCTACCACTTATAAGAACTGTATTGTGATTCCGCAAGAGGCCACCGTGCAGTTGCAGGACAAGACAGTGGTATATAAGGTAGTGGATGGCAAGGCCGTTTCTGCCTTGATTACCGTGGCCGGAATAAATGACGGACGCGAATACGTAGTGCTGGACGGACTGGAAGTCGGCGACGAGATTGTTTCCACCGGTGCCGGACTGCTGCGCGAAGGGACACAGGTGAAATAATGAACTGCTATTTATCAACTATCAATGACCCATTAAGATGAAAGGAAATATATTTATAAAGCGGCCGGTGATGGCTATCTCCATATCCGTACTGATTCTGGTGATAGGGCTTATCTCGCTCTTTACGCTGCCGGTGGAACAGTATCCTGATATTGCACCTCCCACGGTGTACGTCAGCGCCAACTACACCGGTGCAGATGCCGAAGCCGTATTGAACAGTGTCATCATGCCGTTGGAGGAGAGCATCAACGGTGTGGAGAACATGATGTACATCAGCTCTACCGCCACCAATGCCGGTTCTGCCACCATACAGGTCTACTTCAAGCAGGGCACGGACCCCGACATGGCTGCGGTGAACGTACAGAACCGCGTATCCAAGGCGCAGGGACTGCTGCCTGCCGAAGTGACGAAAATCGGTGTGACTACCCAGAAGCGCCAGACCAGCTTCCTGCAAATCGGTGCTTTGGTAAGCACGACGGACGCTACGACCAGACTTTCCTAGCCAATTACCTCGACATCAACGTGATTCCGCAAATCAAGCGTATCGAGGGTGTGGGTGATGTAATGGAGCTGGGCGATACTTACAGTATGCGTATCTGGCTGAAACCGGAACGGATGGCGCAGTATGGACTGGTTCCCTCGGATGTGACTGCCGTATTGGGCGAGCAGAACATCGAAGCGCCCACCGGTTCGCTGGGCGAAAATTCAAAGAACGTATTCCAGTTTACGATGAAATATCGCGGACGCCTGAAGAGTGTGGAGGAATTCCAGAACACGGTGGTCCGTTCGCAGAGCGACGGTTCCGTGCTCCGTCTGAAGGACGTGGCGGATGTGGCGTTGGGCACGCTGACTTACAGTTTCCGCAGTGAGATGGACAGCAAGCCGGCGGTACTTTTCATGATGTTCCAGACGGCAGGCTCCAACGCAACCGCCGTCAACAAGCAGATTACCGCACAGATAGACGAGATGAGGAAGAGCCTGCCCGAAGGGACGGAATTTGTGACGATGATGAGTTCCAACGACTTCCTCTTCGCTTCCATACACAATGTGGTGGAGACACTGGTCATTGCCATTATACTGGTAATTCTGGTGGTGTATTTCTTCCTGCAGGACTTCAAGAGTACGCTTATACCTCCATTTCCATTATCGTGTCGCTGGTCGCACGTTTGCCTGCCTGGTGGCTGCGGGGTTCAGTCTCAATATCCTGACGCTGTTTGCGTTGGTGCTTGCCATCGGTACGGTGGTGGACGATGCCATCGTGGTGGTGGAGGCGGTGCAGTCCAAGTTCGATGCCGGATACAAGTCCCCTTACCTTGCCACGAAGGATGCGATGGGCGATGTGACGATGGCCATCATCTCTTGTACCTGCGTGTTCATGGCGGTATTTATCCCCGTGACGTTTATGGGCGGTACTTCGGGCGTGTTCTATACGCAGTTCGGTGTCACGATGGCAACGGCGGTGGGCATCTCCATGATTTCGGCATTGACGCTTTGTCCCGCCTTGTGTGCATCATGATGCGTCCGTCGGACGGTACGAAGAGTGCGAAGAGCATCAACGGACGGGTGCGTGCGGCATACAATGCCTCGTTCAACGCCGTGCTGGGCAAATATAAGAAAGGTGTGATGTTCTTCATCCACCACCGCTGGATGGTGTGGACTTCATTGGCGGCTACCGTCGTATTGCTGGTTTACCTGATGAGTACCACCAAGACGGGGCTTGTGCCGCAGGAAGACCAGGGTGTCATCATGGTGAACGTCAGCACGTCTCCGGGAAGCACGCTGGAAGAAACTACGAAGGTGATGAGCAAGCTGGAGGACATCCTGAAAAACACTCCCGAGATAGAACACTATTCCAAGGTGGCAGGATACGGACTGATGTCCGGTCAGGGCACTTCCTACGGTACCATCATCATCCGTCTGAAGGACTGGGGCGAGCGGAAGGGGAGCGAACACACGTCCGACGCTGTGGTGGCCCGTCTCAATGCCCAGTTCTACGGCGTGAAAGAGGCGCAGATATTCAGCTTCCAGCCGGGTATGATTCCGGGCTATGGTATGGGTAACTCCCTGGAGCTGAACCTACAGGACAGAACGGGTGGTGACATGGCTACGTTCTACGAGGCAGTGATACAGTTTCTGGGTGCGTTGAACCAGCGTCCTGAGGTGGCTATGGCGTATACCTCTTATGCTATGAACTTCCCGCAGGTATCGGTAGATGTAGATGCGGCCAAGTGTAAGCGTGCGGGCATCTCGCCGGGTGCGGTGCTCGACGCATTGGGCAGCTATTGCGGCGGTGCCTATATTTCCAACTACAATCAGTTTGGCAAGGTGTACCGCGTCATGATGCAGGCATCGCCCGAATATCGTCTGGACGAACAGGCACTGGGTAATATGTTTGTGCGCAACGGTACGGAGATGGCTCCGGTCAGCCAGTTCGTGACGTTGAACAAGGTGCTCGGTCCGGAGACGGCAAACCGTTTCAATCTGTACAGCGCTATCGCCGCTAATGTGAATCCGGCGGAAGGATATTCGTCCGGTGAAGTGCAGAAAGTGATTGCGGAAGTGGCAGAACAGACATTGCCGCTGGGCTACGGTTACGAGTACGGAGGTATGGCACGTGAGGAAGCCAATACTGGTGGTGCGCAGACTGTCTTTATTTATGCCATCTGTATCTTCCTTATCTATCTCATCCTGGCATGTCTTTATGAGAGTTTCCTGATACCGTTTGCGGTCATCTTCTCCGTACCGTTCGGGCTGATGGGTTCATTCCTCTTTGCCAAGGTTCTGGGATTGGAGAACAACATCTATTTGCAGACGGGTGTGATTATGCTGATTGGCTTGCTCGCCAAGACGGCCATCCTGATTACGGAGTATGCCATCGAGCGGCGCCGCAAGGGAATGGGCATTGTGGAATCAGCTTATTCGGCCGCCCAGGTCCGTTTGCGTCCTATCCTGATGACGGTGCTGACGATGATATTCGGTATGCTTCCGCTGATGTTCTCGAGTGGTGCGGGCGCCAACGGTAACTCTTCGCTGGGTACGGGCGTAGTAGGCGGCATGCTCATCGGAACGCTAGCGCTGCTTTTCGTCGTTCCGGTGTTCTACATCATCTTCGAGTACTTACAGGAGAAGGTTCGTCCGCCAATGGAGGAAGAAGCCGATATGCAGGTATTGCTTGAAAAGCAGAAGAGTGAGGCAGAACGGGCGAAAGATTGAGGAAAATAAAATAAAAACAGATTGGAACAATGAAGAAACATATCATCCTATTGTCCGCCGCCGGTTTGCTGTTCAGCAGTTGCGGCGTGTACACCAAATACAAACCTGCTACCGAGGTCCCCGACGGCCTCTACGGGGAAGAAATAGCCACTTTTACGGAGAGCACCGACGGTTCTCCGGTGGCTCCCGAAGACAGCCTGGACCTTGGCCTGGGCGGCATGGACTGGCACGAGCTTTTCACCGACCACATCTGCAGGCACTCATCGGACAAGGGTTGCAGAACAATACCGACTACCAGTCGGCACAGCTTCGCGTGGAAGAGGCCGAAGCCACCCTGCTGTCCGCAAAGCTTGCCTTCCTGCCCTCCTTTGCCCTTGCGCCGCAGGGCACGGTGAGCAGCTTTGACAGCCACAAGGCCACACAGACCTATTCGCTGCCCGTTACTGCCAGTTGGGAGCTGGATGTTTTCGGCCGCATGCGCAATGCCAAGAAACAGTCGAAGGCGCTCTATGCGCAGAGTCAGGACTATCGCCAGGCCGTGCGTACCCAGCTCATTGCCGGGATAGCCAATACTTACTATACCCTGCTGATGCTGGACCAGCAGCTTGCCATCTCCAGGCAGACCGAAGAGACGTGGCGGGAAACCGTTGCTTCCACCCGTGCCTGATGAATGCGGGCATGGCGAACGAATCCGCCGTGTCGCAGATGGAGGCCACGTACTATCAGGTGCAGACTTCCGTGCTTGATTTGGAAGAACAGATAAACCAGGTGGAGAACAGCCTTGCGCTGTTGCTGGCAGAGACGCCCCGTCATTACGAGCGCGGTGTGCTGGCAGAGCAGCAGTTCCCCGTGGGCTTTTCTATAGGGATTCCTGTTCAGATGCTTTCCTGCCGTCCTGATGTCCGCTCGGCTGAGCGGACACTGGAAGCGGCGTTCTACGGCACCAATGCGGCGCGCTCTGCCTTCTATCCCTCCATCACGCTGGGCGGGAGTGCGGGCTGGACCAATTCCGCCGGTTCAATGATTGTGAATCCCGGCAAGTTCCTGGCTTCGGCAGTGGGTTCGCTGACGCAGCCGCTCTTTGCCCGCGGGCAGGTCATTGCACAGTACCGCATAGCCCGTGCCCAGCAGGAGGAGGCTTCCCTTGCCTTCCAGCAGACATTGCTGAATGCAGGCAGCGAGGTGAACGATGCCTTGACTGCCTGGCAGACAAGCCTATCCAAAAGCGAACTGCTGGACAAGCAGGTAGCTTCCTTGCAGACAGCTGCCCGCAGCACTTCCCTGCTGATGGAGCATGGCAACACCACCTATCTGGAGGTGCTTACCGCCCGGCAGACATTGCTCAACGCACAACTGGCACAGACGGCAAATCGATTTTCTGAAATACAAAGCCTGATTAACCTCTACAAGGCGTTAGGGGGAGGTCAGGAATAGAGTGTCATCATACTACTCTCTCTGCATCTTCATTTTAAATGTGAAGGAAGGGCTGTCCGGGAAGTGATTCCAGGCAGCCCGTTTTCAATGAATAGGAGGGATCAAATGGAGGCAAGTATTTCTCTAGACAAATTATTGCAGTTTTTCACTCAATGCGAACGATAAGTGTTGGCTCGGTGAGAGATCGATTGAAGAAACTGAAAAGGAAACTGAAGCAAAAGATAGTGAGTTTACCGGTAAGAAGGAGGTTTTGCCAGGAATTGATGCAGGGATGTAGTAGGTACTGAAATAGCTTGTTGTTGGATCTATAGATGCAGCGTGTTCCATCTATATATGCAACGCGTTGCATATATAGATCCAGCAAACCGGAAATATACATGCAACGCGGTATATCTTTCGGGCGGTTTTTCTCCGCCTTTTTAGGGAGCAGTTTATTTATACTGTGCCCAGTCTACATTCTTCATGTCTCCACTTTTGGCCAGCTCAGCGTGCATAGCCAGTGCGGCGCGCAGGGCATGGGGAGTCTGTGACTTGCCGTCGGTCAGTTTCAGGTAATCCCACAGAATGTTCTTGTAGTCCGGATGAACACAGTTTTCGATGATGGCTTGTGCACGTTCTTTCGGACTCTTGCCGCGGAGGTCGGCCACACCTTGTTCGGTGATGATGATGTTGACGTCATGCTCCGTGTGGTCCATGTGCGAAACCATCGGCACGATAGCCGAGATTTTACCTTCCTTGGCAACGGACGGACAGGTGAAGATGGAGATATAGGCATTGCGGGTGAAGTCACCGCTTCCACCGATACCGTTCATCATCTTCGTACCGCCGATGTGCGTGGAGTTCACGTTGCCGTAGATGTCGGCTTCGATGGCGGTGTTGATGGAGATAACACCGAGTCGGCGCACCACTTCCGGGCTGTTGGAGATTTCCGACGGACGGAGCACCAGCTTGTCGCGGAAGAAGTCCATATCCTGGTAGATGCCTTCCAGGCAGTCGTTCGTTACGGTCAGTGAGCAGGCGCTTCCGAATTTCACGCGGCCTTCGCGGATAAGTCCGATAACGGAGTTCTGGATAACTTCTGTGTACATTTCAAACGGCGGGATGGTCTTGTCACGTCCCAAAGCACCCAGTACGGCATTGGCAATGTTGCCCACACCAGATTGCAGCGGCAGGAAGGTAGGCGGAATGATTCCGCGTTTCATGTCGGCGGCAAGGAAGTCGGCCACGTTCTGTCCGATTTGTCGGTCAGCGGGTCGGCGGCGGCAAACGAACGTGCCTCGTCCGGCCAGTTAGTCTCCACTACGCCGACAATCTTTTTCGGGTCTACCTGGATGTAGGGCAGGCCGATACGGTCACTCGGTTTGTAGATGGGGATTTCGCGGCGGCAAGGAGGGTCGAGGGGTTCGTAGACGTCGTGCAGACCATGGCACTCTTGCTGTGGGCGGCATTCAGTTCCACGATAATCTGGTCGGCCAGGCGGCAGACAGTCGGAGCGATACCGCCGGCAGCCGTCAGGTAGATTTTACCGTCGGGAGTAACTTCACATGCCTCGATGATAGCAACATTCACTTTTCCCATGAAACCATAGCGTACTTCCTGCGCCATCTGTGAGAGATGGATGTCGTTGTAGGCTATTTCGCCATTGTTCACGGCTTTGCGGAAATCGGCGTTGGTGGTGTAAGGAGCACGGTAGCGGATAGCTTTGGCGCGTGAAAGGATACCGTCGCAAGAGTCTCCGGTAGAAGCACCGGTGAAGATACCTATCTGGAACGGGTTTCCTTTTGCATGTTCTGCTTCCGCGATTTTTGCTAATTCAGCCGTAACGGCTTTGGCTGTTCCTGCGGGAGTAAATCCGCTCAAGCCGATGTTGTAGCCATGTTTAATCAGGCTCGCAGCTTCTGCTGCCGAAATGTAATTGAGTGCCATAATATAAATAGTTATTTTTTCGTGTAAAGATTCTGAAGGGGCTCGTAATTGGTTCTGCAATTATCGACTGTCTTTAATATTTCCGTTGAAGTATTTCTGACCAGATGATGCTTTCCTCGCTTCTTCTGCCGAGTGGATGCCGTATTCGGACGTACTTCATCGGATTCCTGCGGACGGGATGCCGGGGAGGGAGGGGAAGCCTTTATGGAAGTGTGCTTGGATTTGGCAGACGGTTTGGATACCGGCTTGGGCTTTTCTGCCGGCTTGGGGCCTTCGGGAATAAAGCCTCCGTAAGTATCTCCGCCCCAGTATTCGGGCAGTGGGTTGTCAACGTCGGGCATAGGTATGTCGGGACTCTTGTCAGCATTTTTATTTGCTTCTTTCTTAAACTGCTTGACGAGTCCGATTACTATGACAGCCGCAACTAACAGAAACTTGAAGACATCTTCCATATTCTTTTTGATTTTCCACCCAAAGATAGTGCAATTATCTCTTATCTTTGCTTTTGGGCAAAGTTAATTATTTAATCTGATTACAGCCAAGGAATTGGTAATAAAAAAGGGCAGCTTCACAGCTCCCCTTAATTTTTTTAACCTAAACCTTAACTATGAAAAAATCTAATGTTTCTTTCATTCCACAAATTTGTGAATTAATTTGCTCTATGCCAAATTAACACTCGGAAAATGTTTGCTCTCTTAACATAAATTAGCTGATAAGGCGCAGATTGACAACTTGTAATGGCATTTTTCTTTCATTTCATCCGTTTATTGGGAGGGAAGAAGTATCTTTGCGCTCCGGATGACAGATACCAACTTATGATATAAACTGATTTTAAACGAACTGATTATGGAAAAAGTAACGGGAGCAGACTTTAAATCTGCAACTGCTGATGACAACAAGAAGTTGTTTATCGAGACTTACGGCTGCCAGATGAATGTGGCCGACAGTGAAGTGATTGCATCCGTCATGCAGATGGCGGGATATTCGGTGGCCGACACCCTGGAGGAAGCCGATGCAGTGTTTATGAACACCTGCTCCATCCGCGACAATGCGGAGCAGAAGATTCTGAACCGTCTGGAGTTCTTCCACTCGCTCAAGAAGAAGAAACGCGGCCTGATAGTGGGTGTGCTGGGCTGTATGGCAGAGCGTGTGAAGGACGACTTAATCACCAACCATCATGTGGACCTGGTGGTGGGGCCGGATGCCTACCTTACTCTGCCCGAACTGATTGCCTCGGTAGAGGCCGGTGAGAAAGCAATGAACGTGGAGCTCTCCACCACAGAGACCTATCGGGATGTCATCCCCTCGCGTATCTGCGGAAACCACATCTCCGGCTTCGTCTCCATCATGCGTGGGTGCAATAATTTCTGTACTTACTGCATCGTTCCCTACACCCGTGCCCGCGAGCGCAGCCGTGATGTGGAAAGCATCCTCAATGAAGTGGCCGACCTCGTGGCAAAGGGTTATAAGGAAGTCACCCTGCTGGGACAGAACGTCAATTCCTACCGCTTCGAGAAGCCGGACGGAGAGACGATTACTTTCCCAATGCTGCTGCGCACCGTGCAGAGGCAGCGCCGGGCGTACGTATCCGTTTCACTACCTCGCACCCTAAAGACATGAGCGACGAAACTCTCCAGGTCATTGCCGACATGCCAACGTATGTAAGCACATCCACCTGCCGGTACAGAGTGGGAGCAGCCGCATCCTGAAGCTGATGAACCGCAAGTACGACCGCGAGTGGTATATGGACCGCGTGGCAGCCATCCGCCGCATCATCCCCGATTGTGGCTTATCTACGGATATATTCTCCGGTTTCCATAGTGAGACGGAGGAGGACCACCAGCTTTCCCTCTCGCTGATGGAGGAGTGCGGATACGATTCCGCCTTCATGTTCAAGTACAGCGAACGCCCCGGTACGCATGCTTCCAAGCATCTGCCGGACGATGTGCCCGAGGAGGTGAAGATTCGCCGTCTGAATGAAATCATCGCCTTGCAAAACCGTCTCTCTGCCGAGCGAATGCCCGTTGCGTGGGCAAGACGTACGAGGTGCTGGTGGAAGGTGTTTCCAAACGTAGTCGCGACCAGTTGTTCGGCCGTACGGAACAAAACCGTGTGGTGGTGTTTGACCGTGGCACGCACCGTGTGGGCGATTTTGTGATGGTGAAGGTTACCGAATCCAGTTCGGCTACGCTGAAAGGAGAAGAGGTAGCCGGCTGACGGGATAGAAAAGTCTCGATGACATCAGTATGATGACACCGGTATATAATATGAAAAGCACGAGCCTCACGGCCCGTGCTTTTCATATTATAACTTTAAATTTTATTCTGCCATGGCAGAATATTCGCTACGTAGTCAGTCCTGTTGTAGCTTACCAGGGTCAATTCGGACTTTGGCGCGTCCTGATTGTAGAGTTTGTAAGCTACCGGCATGTTTTCATCGTTCAATTCATACACACTTTTCTTCATGTCTTTGTCATAAGCCTTGTGAGACTCGTTCCAACGTGCGTAGGACATGGTGATTTCATCATTGCCATATTGGTATGTCATCTTGAAGTAAGGTACCCATTCGTCTTTTACACCGTCCCACTTGGAGGCTTCCTTGCAGGTTAGGCGTTTCTGGTCGTCATAAGAGTATTCATAACGGATGTGCCGGTAAAGTTGTGCGCCGTCTTGCTTAAAGATGGTCTTGGCAACTACTAATTCGTTTTTCACTTCTTCATTGGTGATGAAGTTGTTTTCCTGAGCTTTCACTTCTGTATTCATAACGCTTACGATAGTCATTGCTACGAATGCGACTGCCTTGAATAAATTTGTAGTTTTCATAATCTTTATTTTTAATTGTTGTTACTTACTCTGTTTCTTTTAGACGTTGTTCCCGATTAAAAAGTTGCATTCCAACTAATCTTTTTCTCAAACGCCTTCGCCTAATTATAGTCAATTCCCATGCCAAAATTTAAGTTGTTGATAATCAATGAATAGATGCTTTCGAAAACTGTTCATTATCGGACAGTTGTCCGCTTAATATCGAACAGTTGGTCATTCGTTCCGCCAGCTGGCCGGAGCAAGCGTTTGTTTTCTTAAATCTCCTTAATGGAAACCCTATAAATCACTTTTTATTTGTTATTTTGCACCAAATTTAGGTATGGTGTGGTCTGTTTCATTCGGGCTGCACTTCCTTATTGGCAGAACGTTCGATGAATAAACTCACTATAAAAGCTTGTCCGTTATGTGGTGGAACGCATTTGGAGCGTGCCCTGACATGTGTAGACCATTATGCCTCGGGCGAAATGTTCCACTTGTGCCGCTGCCGGGATTGCGGTTTCCTTTTCACGCAAGACTTTCCCGTGGAGGCTGAAATCGGTCGTTACTACGAAACTCCTGATTACATATCACATACCGATACCCGCAAGGGGGCGATGAACTCCGTGTACCATTGGGTGCGCAACTATATGCTGGGACGCAAGGCACGCCTTGTGCTCCGTGAAGCACACCGCAAGGAGGGCAGCCTGCTGGATTTGGGTACGGGGACTGGTTACTTTGCCGATGCCATGCAGCGTCGCGGCTGGCAGGTGGAAGCTGTGGAAAAGAGTGCGCAGGCGCGTGCCTTTGCCAAAGAACACTTCAATCTGGATGTGAAACCCCATACGGCATTGAAAGATTTTGCACCGGGCAGTTTCGACGTCATCACCCTATGGCATGTCATGGAACATCTGGAACCCCTTAACGAAACGTGGGAAACCCTGCACTCCCTGCTGACTGAAAAAGGGGTGCTGATTGTAGCTGTGCCCAACTGTTCCTCCTTCGACGCAAAGAAATACGGGGCTTACTGGGCTGCCTACGATGTGCCCCGCCATTTGTGGCACTTCACACCGGGCACCATCCAGCAATTCGGTTCCAAGCATGGTTTCATCATGCAGAGCGGCATCCCATGCCGTTCGATGCCTTCTACGTCTCCATGCTGACAGAAAAGCACATGAGCACTCGTGTACTTTCCTGCGGGGAATGGTGACCGGTACACTGGCCTGGTTCAGCGCGTTGGTGAAGAAGGAACGCAGCAGTTCCATGATTTACGTGTTCAGGAAGAAAGGGTGAGAAAAGGGATTAGGGATTAATGATTAATAGCGACTGATTTACATAACTTGTAGCTTGTAACTCGTAACTTATAATTGATATAATGAAAGGAAAGAATAACTCGGTATCCTATTTTGACATGCAGTTCATTACGTCCAGCATCAGTACGACGCTGGTGTTACTGCTGTTGGGGCTGGTTGTATTCTTTGTGCTCGCGGCTCATAATCTTTCCGTGTACGTCAAGGAGAACATCAGTTTCTCCGTGCTTGTCAGTGACGACATGAAGGAGAGCGACATCCTGAAGCTTCAGAAGAGGCTGGACAAGGAGGCTTTTGTGAAGCAGACGGAATACATTTCCAAGAAGCAGGCACTCCGCGAGCAGACTGAGGCGATGGGTACGGACCGCAAGAGTTCCTCGCTACAATCCTTTCACTGCCTCCATCGAAATCAAGCTGCATTCCGACTATGCCAATTCGGACAGCATCGCCAAAATAGAGAAACTGATTAAAAAGAATACCAATATCCAGGAAGTGCTCTATCAGAAAGACTTGATAGATGCCGTGAACGATAATATAAGGAATATCAGCTTGATGCTGCTGGGGCTGGCTGTGATACTGACGTTTATCTCCTTTGCGCTGATAAACAACACCATCCGTCTGGCTATATATTCCAAGCGTTTCCTTATCCACACCATGAAGCTGGTGGGAGCAAGCTGGGCATTCATCCGTCGTCCGTTTCTGCGGCGCAATTTCTGGATAGGTGTGCTGGCCGCTTTCATAGCCGACAGCATTCTGTGGGGAGCCGCCTATTGGCTGGTGTCCTACGAACCGGAGTTGGTCAAGGTGATTACGCCCGAGGTGATGGTGCTGGTGTCGGGTGCCGTGTGCGTGGTGTTCGGTGTACTTATTACGTGGCTGTGCGCTTTGCTTTCCATCAACAAATATCTGAGGATGAAGGCAAGCACACTGTATTATATTTAACGCCTTGAAGTGCATAGAGAGAAAGCACTGTTATCGCAGCCTCCAAATAGTAAATTGTAAATAGTAAAATAGTAAATGTATAGATGAGTAAAGAGAAATTCGCTTTTGATAAGACCAATTTTATCCTGCTTGGCATCGGAATGGCGGTGGTTATCATTGGTTTTCTTCTGATGACCGGCCCCGTGTCTACCCCGACGACCTTTGAGCCGGACATTTTTAGTGTGAGGCGCATCAAGGTGGCTCCGGTAGTTTGCCTGCTGGGGTTTGTGTTCATGATATATGCCGTGCTGCGCAAGCCTAAAAGCTGTCGTGCAGAGGAGTAAACTTTCAGACGCGGATTACACAGATGACGCAGATTGGAATATTAGAAATCCGTGTCATCTGCGTTATCTGCGTCTGAAAAATAATCAGAAAGAAAGTAGTAACAGAGCTTCCGGACAGCCCCTCCGGCAACTCAAGAACTTAAAAACTTAAACAAATTGGAATGGTTTGAAGCGCTTATCCTTGGGCTTATTCAAGGACTGACCGAATATCTGCCGGTGAGCAGTAGCGGACACCTCGCCATCGGTTCGGCATTGTTCGGTATTGAGGGAGAGGAGAATCTTGCTTTTACGATAGTGGTACATGTGGCTACGGTGTTCAGTACGCTGGTGATACTCTGGAAAGAGATTGACTGGATTTTCAAGGGACTGTTCAAGTGGCAGATGAACGAGGAGACACGTTACGTCATCAATATACTGGTATCCATGATACCTATCGGCATTGTGGGGGTATTTTTCAAGGACGAAGTAGAGGCCATTTTCGGTTCGGGACTGGTCGTTGTGGGCTGTTGCCTGCTGCTGACAGCTCTGCTGCTGTCTTTCTCCTATTATTATAAGCCGAAGCAGAAGGAGAACATCAGCATGAAGGATGCCTTTATCATCGGTCTGGCACAAGCATGCGCGGTGCTTCCGGGGCTTTCCCGTTCGGGCAGCACCATTGCAACCGGTCTGTTGCTGGGCGACAACAAGGCGAAGCTGGCACAGTTCTCTTTCCTGATGGTGATGCCTCCCATCCTGGGCGAGGCACTGCTGGATGGAATGAAGATGATGAAAGGTGAGGCGGTTGCAGGGGATATTCCGACACTTTCGCTGGTGGTAGGTTTCTGGCTGCTTTTGTTTCGGGCTGCCTGGCCTGCAAGTGGATGATAAATATCGTGAAGAAGGGTAAGCTGATTTATTTTGCCATCTATTGCGCGATAGTCGGTGTCATAACGCTCATATTAAGCTAAAGTCCCCTCCTTGTGTGGGGGAAAGACTGATTACTCCGGAAATCAATAAGAGAAAAATATTAAGTTGTACCATTTTATCCCCCTCCCTACGGGGGAGGGGTTAGGGGAGAGGCCAATGAATTTTAAAGAAGGAGAAGTCCTCTATTTCAATAAACCGCTGGGATGGACATCGTTCAAGGTTGTGGGACATGCGCGTTACCACATCTGCCGGCGGATAAAGGAGAAGAAGTTGAAAGTAGGCCATGCCGGTACCCTCGACCCGCTTGCTACGGGGGTGATGATTGTCTGTACGGGCAAGGCCACGAAACGGATTGAGGAATTCCAGTATCACACGAAGGAGTACGTCGCCACCATCCGGTTGGGCGCCACCACTCCCTCTTACGACCTGGAACATGAGATAGATGCCACCTATCCCACGGAGCACATCACCCGCGGACTGGTGGATGAGACGCTGAAGAAGTTCATCGGCGAGATACAGCAAGTGCCTCCCGCCTTCTCGGCATGTATGGTGAACGGGAAACGTGCCTACGACCTTGCCCGCAAGGGAGAGGAGGTAGAGCTGAAACCCAAGTTGCTCGTCATCGACGAGATAGAGCTGCTGGACGACGGGCTGGGTATTGCCGAACCGTGGATAAAGGTACGCGTAGTATGCAGCAAAGGAACTTATATCCGCGCCCTGGCACGTGACATCGGCGAAGCCCTGCAGAGCGGCGCCCACCTCACCGCCTTGGAGCGTACCCGTGTAGGCGACGTCCGGCTGGCAGACTGCCTCAATCCCCTCGATTTAAAGAGTGGATAGAGCGCAGGAGATAGATATTTAGTTATAAGTTATGAGTTATTTGCTATGAAGTGTAGCATACTGCCGGATAACTCATACCCTCTTATGACTAAAACAGACTGATATAAATAATAAATAACTCATAACTTATAACTAATTATGAAACTGTCGCAATTCAAATTCAAGCTTCCCGAAGAGAAGATAGCTTTGCACCCCACGAAGTACAGAGACGAGTCACGTCTGTTGGTGTTGCACCGTAAGACGGGTGAGATTGAGCACAAGATGTTCAAGGATGTTCTGGACTATTTTGATGACAAAGATGTGTTTATCTTCAACGACACCAAGGTTTTCCCTGCCCGCTTGTACGGTAACAAGGAAAAGACCGGTGCGCGTATTGAAGTGTTCTTGTTGCGTGAGTTGAACGAAGAACTCCGGTTGTGGGATGTACTGGTGGATCCTGCCCGTAAAATACGTATCGGCAATAAGCTCTACTTCGGTGACGACGACTCTATGGTGGCTGAGGTTATCGACAACACCACTTCGCGTGGGCGTACGCTTCGTTTCCTTTACGACGGTCCGCACGATGAGTTCAAGAAGGCGCTCTATGCGCTGGGCGAAACGCCGCTGCCCCACAGCATCATCAACCGTCCCGTAGAGCCGGACGATGCCGAACGTTTCCAGTCTATTTTTGCACGCAACGAAGGAGCTGTTACAGCGCCTACCGCCAGCCTGCACTTCAGCCGCGAGCTGATGAAGCGTATGGAAATCAAGGGTATTGACTTTGCCTACATCACCCTGCATGCCGGCTTGGGTAACTTCCGCGACATTGATGTGGAAGACCTCACCAAGCACAAGACAGACTCCGAGCAGATGATTGTGAACGAGGAAGCCGTGCGGATTGTGAACCATGCCAAAGACCTGAACCGCCAAGTCTGTGCCGTAGGTACCACCGTGATGCGTGCCATCGAGAGCACCGTCAGCACCGACGGACATTTGAAGGAATACGAGGTTGGACCAACAAGTTCATCTTCCCGCCGTACGACTTTACCGTGGCCAATGCATGATATCCAACTTCCACATGCCGCTCAGTACCCTGCTGATGATTGTTGCCGCTTTCGGCGGTTACGAGCAGGTGATGGAGGCATACAATGTGGCATTGAAGGAAGAGTACCGCTTTGGTACGTATGGAGATGCGATGCTGATTACAGACCGGTAATTATGGTTGTTTATTTCAGTCTTGGTACCAATCTCGGCGATAAGGAGCAGAACCTCCGCATGGCCGTCCAAAAGATAAGAAAGCAGATAGGGGAAGTGATTTCCCTATCTGCTTTTTATGCTACTGCCCCGTGGGGCTTTTCTTCCGATAATATTTTTCTGAATGCCACACTCTGCGTAGGCACTGCTTTGGCACCTTTGGAGGTGTTGCAAACGACGCAGGAAATCGAGCGGGAGATGGGGCGTACGCATAAGTCTGTCAATGCAGTGTATAGCGACCGTGTGATAGACATCGACCTACTGCTCTGTTTTGCCGATGACGGTACTCCCGTTTTGCTGGATACGCCCGAACTGAAACTTCCTCATCCGCTGATGCAGGAACGCCGTTTCGTGATGGAGCCGTTGGCAGAGATTGCTTCAGGCGTGGTGCATCCGGTATTGGGAAAGACAATCGGGGAATTGTTGCAAAATCAGTGTTAATCTCTGCTATCTGTAGCGCAGATACAAGATTTCTTTTTTATCTTTGCCTCCGGAAAGCGAAGATAGGCTGCACCTCAGCATAAAAAATGAACAAGTTCATTTTGTTCTGCGTTCGGTTTGCACTATCTTTGCCCCCGAAAAACGATATGTGGAGAGATTTGAGTAGCTTGCAACCACAGAAAAAAATGCTAAAACACATCCTTTTCTGACGGCACGTTTGTGTGCCGGATGCATCTACTCCACACACCTCCTTCCGCCATTCGTTGAATTATCAATTATCAACTATCAATTATCAACTGAAATGGGATATTTATTCACATCCGAATCGGTGTCTGAAGGACACCCCGACAAAGTGGCCGATCAAATATCGGACGCTGTGCTTGACAAACTGTTGGCCTACGACCCCAGTTCGAAAGTAGCTTGCGAAACTCTGGTTACTACCGGTCAGGTAGTGCTGGCTGGAGAAGTGAAAACCAAAGCGTACGTTGACATGCCTCTCATCGCACGCGAAGTAATCAAGAAAATCGGCTATACCAAAGGCGAGTATATGTTCGAGAGCAATTCGTGCGGCGTGCTGAGCGCCATCCACGAGCAGAGCCCCGACATCAACCGCGGCGTGGAGCGACAGGACCCCATGGAACAAGGTGCCGGAGACCAGGGAATGATGTTCGGCTACGCCACCAACGAAACGGAGAATTACATGCCGCTTTCACTGGACCTTGCACACCGCATCCTGCAAGTGCTGGCAGATGTCCGTCGCGAAGGAAGGTGATGACCTACCTCCGTCCCGACGCCAAGAGCCAGGTGACCATCGAATATGATGACAACGGCACACCCGTACGCATCGATACCATCGTAGTTTCCACCCAGCACGACGACTTCGTACAGCCTGCCGACGACAGCGATGCCGCCCAGCTGAAGGCCGACGAGGAAATGCTCGCCCAAATCCGCCGGGATGTAATCGAGATTCTGATGCCGCGTGTCATTGCTTCCATCCATCATGAAAAGGTGCTGGCACTGTTCAACGACCGTATCACATATCACGTCAACCCCACGGGCAAGTTCGTAATCGGTGGTCCCCACGGTGACACCGGGCTGACGGGACGCAAGATTATCGTAGATACCTACGGCGGCAAGGTGCCCACGGCGGCGGCGCTTTCTCCGGAAAGGACCCCTCTAAGGTAGACCGCAGCGCAGCTATGCAGCCCGCCACATTGCCAAGAATCTGGTAGCTGCCGGCGTTGCCGACGAAATGCTGGTACAGGTAAGTTACGCTATCGGTGTGGCACGCCCCATCAATATCTTCGTAGATACTTATGGCCGCAGCCACGTCAATATGAGCGACGGTGAGATTGCCCGTAAAATTGACGAGCTGTTCGACCTCCGCCCCAAGGCGATAGAAGACCGCCTGAAACTGCGCAACCCCATCTATCAGGAGACTGCCGCCTACGGACACATGGGCCGCGAGCCGCAGACCGTCGTCAAGCACTTCCGTAGCCGCTACGAAGGCGACAAGGACATAGAGGTAGAGCTCTTCACCTGGGAAAAGCTGGACTATGTGGAGAAGGTAAAAGCCGCCTTCAGCCTATAGCCTCCCCTAATTGTCAATTATCAATTATCCATTGAAAAAGTAATCAGCGTAGCTTTACGGCTATTTATATAGAAGGCTGCCCTTCTGCTCCGAAGTATCGGGACGGAAGTGGCAGCCTTTGATTTCCTTAATTTGGCTATCCGAGCAGGAACTCGCTGGCAGGTATCATTCGGATTGTCTTCCCGTCTTCTTCGAAACGATCGGCCTGATTGGTGGTCACGATGACACCCTCCGTAAGGTTGAGTGCTTCATGGCTTCCAGCAGTCCGTTGTATTCGCGGGTGAAGTTCAGTTCGGTTATCTGGTGGCAGACTTGGACGGCGCGGCACACTTTGCCTTTCTCGCTGACTATGAGGTCGCATTCCCCCTTGTCTTTATAGTAGCCAGATGCTGCCCGGTTGCTGCGCAGATGCAGGAAGATAAGGTTCTCCAGCTTATGCCCGGTAGCGTCCGAGAAGTTGGCCGCAGCTTCGTTCACCAACTAAGTCCATGGCATATACTTTTTTCGGATTCCGAGCTTGCACCTTCAGCGAATAATTGAAGATGGGCACGAACTCCAGCAGATAGGAACTTTGATAGAACGAGAAGTAATCCAAGAAGGTAGACGTTGCCTTTATATCGAACATCCCGGTCAGTTTCCCCGCCGATACAAGGTTGCCTACATTGGATAGCAGGTAGACGGCAAGTGCGCGTAGTGAGTTCACATCCTTTATCGAATTGCGTATGGCGATGTCCCGTATCAGGATGTCGTCAATCAGTGTGTTCAGGATAATCTCGGCATGATACTTCACATATTCCGGGATGCCCCCATCGTGCAGATAGGCCGAAAGCGAATCTTCACCGGCAGGCAGGTTTCTGAACGACAAGAACTCTGAATAAGAGAAGGGAAAAAGCTCCATCGGGATGTGTCGGCCGGTGAGGTGGGTGCCCAGTTCCCTGCTCAGCAACGAGGCGTTGGAGCCGCTGATGAATATGGTATATTCTGCATTGAGCATCTGATGGATAAAGATTTCCCATTTGGGGATAATCTGTATCTCGTCGAAGAACAGTACGCGGATGCCGCGGCGTTCTATCTCCCGCAATAGGCGGGTGAAGTCATCGGCATCGAAGTTGGCAAGGCGGATGTCCTCAAAGTTCAGGTAGAGCGCCTGGTCGTACTTCCGGGACATGAGTTGCCGCAAGAGGGTGCTCTTGCCACAACGGCGGATGCCGGTGATGATGGTGGCAAACGAAGGTACTGCCGGTACGCCGGCCAGTGCCTCGCGCGTCAGTCCGTTTTCTTTTTTGCGGAATATCTCGGCTTGCGCATCCAATATAGCCGATATTTCTTCTTGTCTGATCATCTTGTTAGGGGATTGATTCCTGCAAATATACGAAATCGTTTGTTACTAACAAATGATTTCGTAGTTTACCAGCAAACGAATATTCTATTTGCAGGAGTCAGAAGGAGGTGTTCATAGTCGGGGAGTTATCAGGGAGGTAGAAGAGTTATCGCCCTTTAACTCCTTCTACCTCCCCCGATAACTCCCTTAAATGAAAGAGCCGTGCTTTGTAAGTTATAAATTGAAATGAAGTGACGGCATTCTGTCTTAAATTATGTATTTTTGCAGCAGAGACGACAATAATACTGATATATGAGACACCTTCTATTATATTTTCTGCTTTTGTTCAGGCCTTGTCTTTCTGTGTCATTCTTGCAGGAGGGAGATTGCTTCTGTATATCCTGCGCTTCTTTCTGCCGATTCCATGATGTGGAGCAATCCCGACAGTGCTTTGCTGGTGTTGGAACAGATACCGGATTCCCGCGAGTTGCGGGGAGAAGAACGCGCCTTGTATGCGTTGCTGCTGACACAAGCCCGATACAAGAGTTGTGTGCTGCTGGAGAACGATTCGCTGATACAGATAGCGGTAGACTATTACGACGGAGGCAGAAAGCAGGAACGGCTGGCGCAAGCATACTTCTATTGGGGATGTGTCTATCTGGAAAATAAAGAGTTTCCGAAGGCGATAAGTCTATCTGAAGTCGCTGGAACTGATACCAGAGAAGGACTCTATATTCGTGGCGATGCTGTACACCCATTTAGGGAGTTGCTATAGTGGACAAAAACTGCGCTCTATCGCAAGAGACATGTATAAAAAAGGGTATGCCTTTTGTGTGGGTAAAGATTCTGCCCGGGCTTGTTATCTCTTGAATGATATTGGAGATACTTTCTTGGTGGAATATCAATTGGATAGTGCTTTGGTGTATTATCGGCAAGTGTTAGAAATGGCTTCTGCTCTTCAGCGTTCCGATTTGCTATTTGCTATATGTAGCGATATAGCTGCTCTCTATAATGAACAAGACAGATATGCCGAAGCTGAATTTTATATATCGAAAGCATTGTCATATCAATCTTCCAAAAAAGATTATACTTTAGCTTGTTCTACCAAAGGGGATATTTTAGGTGACTTAAACCAAAGCGATTCTGCCATTTATTATTGGAAGATAGGTGCTGAATCCTCCAACATATATGTAAAGGCATCGTCTTATGACTGCTTGTTCCGGGAATACAAGAAAATGAAATTATGGAAGGAGTCTACTTTGTATGCTGATTCTTTCTTTATCTATTATGATTCTATCCAAGCGATGAATGACCGTGCAGAGCTTGATAAACTGATGGATAATCATCTGGTGGAGTTGCATAAACGCGAGTTGTCTGCCAGAAATCAATGGATTATTGTAGGTTTGGTTGCCGCTTTTCTTGTTCTGGTAGCGATATTGATTATTCTTTATCTGTGGCGTGATGGTCGTAGGAAAAAGAAATATGTAGATTTGCAGCAGCGATTGATGGAGAACCGTGCGGAAGCCATATTCCTGAGTGAAGTTACCGAAGCATCTTCCGATGACAGGAATGCAGAACTGGAGAAATTGGAAAAAGAACGTTTTCAAATTTGTCTGTCTTTGTTTGAAACAACGGCAGGAAGTAAAAGACTGGATGAACTGAAGAAGGCCACTCCTTCAATGCAAATCAAGATAGCAGATACATACAGAGCATTGATTGTAAGTAATATCCGGAAATCATTTGCCGATGTCATGGGTAACCTGAAAGAACGTTACCCCAATTTGACGAATGACGACCTGCTTTATTGTGTGTTGTCTCTGCTTCGTTGCCCCAAAGATGTCATTCTGCATATCACCAATGTTTCTGCAGATGCCATAAAAGTAAGGAAAAACCGTATTAAGGGCAAAATTGATGCTGAGCAGTTCTCTCATATCTTTGATTGTTGATAATCAATGGCATATCTTCTCCTTTGTTACTTTTGTTACCCGTTGTTGTTACCTTTATTACCTCTTTTTTCTTTGTTAGTATAAGAAAGTAATCTTCCTTTGTCTCGAAACCATTGAATTAATTAATATGAAGACAAGAGAACTACTATTGTTATGTCTATTTTCCTTTATTTCTATGAGTGTAAATGCAGGACAATATCAAAAGAATGAAAGGAAAATAAGATTGGAAAAGCACGATTCTAAAAATCTCCGGAGAAAGCAGGACGTTCTACTATTCCATTCGAAGTATTTGCTTATTTGAATTCGGATTACGAATTAATATCAGTAGATTTAAAGAGTACTGCTGATGTTGAGGTTTCAGTTACCAGCCTTTTTACTAATGAAACCATTCTTTCTGATTCGTACTCTACTTCTACTTCTGAGATAATACTAAATTTAGCAGGTTTATTAAATGAAGGAGAAGCTTACCGTATAGAAATTACTATCGGAGATACCGTATTATACGGGGATTTTACGTACTAACACTATAATTCAAGAAAAAATGAAGAAACATTTGCTGTTCGCCTTTTTGGGCGCGCTGGCTTGTTGCTCATGCAGCAACAGCTACGATTTATTGGAGAACGATGCAGAGCTTGCCAGGGCTGCCGAGGATTATGAATTGTCGACCAGAGCCGCCAGCGCTGAAGCTGATTCTGCCAAAATTGAGACAATAGCCGACGAACAGGCCATTCAGGCTACGATGGATGAGTATGAACAGAAATTGATGAACAGATTGTCTGTTGCTAAAGAAAGGGTTATGCGTACAGCTTATGCCGCAACAACTGACGTAGTAGGAGTTTTCAAGGTTGGTTCATGTGGTACGTACAAAGAGTTAACTCTTCATCTAGATGCAGAAGATACTAGACAGAATTCTAAAGTTTCAGGTCCAGTGGGAGATACATATGTGGATGGTAATGGTAATGTGAATTTTAAATTTTGTTTGACTGAAGCAAATAGGTATTATCCAGGTGGGGTATTTCTTGTTAATCATATAAATTATTCTCAGTTTGGTGGTACAATGGATGTTCTTGTTCGTTATCATGATTGTGATGATAAGCATAATAAGAATAGCATAAGTAGTACTGATACAAGATTTTCGTCAGTTAAAGATCTTGCTGGTTATACAATAGTGGATACTAATGCTGCTTTAGCTTGGGCCTATCCTCCTTACCCTCGTCCTCAATGGACACCACCTTTTGGACTTGGTCCAAAACAATCTATCACATATGGGGTTTTATTGGATGGTCCAGCATTTACTGATAGAGGAATAATTTATGTTGATGATGAAGATTCCAGTAACAAAAATTGGTTGAAGCACTATAAAGGATATAAAGAAGATACTTCAAGTATATCATCGGGTATGCATGGAATAGAAGGAACAGATAATACAAGATATTATGTTGTCTTGAATACGGATAAGGAGGACTTTGTGTTAAGAAATCTGTATCATCCTAATTTTGGAAGAGTCCCTCTGCCGTAGCGATATGAAGTATCTTATTTTTTTATATTTCTTTTTTCTGTGCTCTTGTTCCAATCGGGACAAAGAGCATTGTGGCAGAAGTGAATGGCTATGAAATCAGTGCTTCAGTAGTTCGTCCACTAACTACTCAGGAAACTTTTGATTTATTGAATTACAAGCTTAACGAAAATTAAAAGTTGAAAAG
>ENA-OQEB01000095-OQEB01000095.1-human-gut-metagenome-genome-assembly--contig:-NODE-95-length-34467-cov-3.515114_pt1 | contig 34467 bp, 53 predicted proteins | sample MGYA00242787_ERZ504619 | MGnify/ENA primary metagenome ERZ504619 (study PRJEB26092, sample SAMD00036317) | human gut metagenome | host: Homo sapiens | study: EMG produced TPA metagenomics assembly of... | reverse complement strand
TTAGTTAGTCAAGCATAAATTTTAAGAATTATTCTCAATTACAAAAAACTGGCAAGGTCACTAAAAACCTTGCCAGAAAACTATGCGCTTTGCCGGGTTTCCTCGGACGCATCTATTTTATTGTAGGGAGATCAGACCTGCAGGTTGCTGCTGGAAGCAGCCTCGGAGCCGTCGGCAGCGTCAAACTCGTAGTCGTTACCGGGCAGAATGGCGTTGAGCAGAATGCCGGCAATGGCAGCGATGGCCAGACCGGACAGGTTGATGTTAACGCCTGCGATGGCAAAGCTGACGCCGCCCACCGAGTTGAAGCCCAGGGCGCACACCAGAATGACAGCGGCCACGATCAGGTTGCGGCTGTTGGTAAAGTCCACCCGGTTCTCCACCACGTTGCGCACACCGATGGCGGAGATCATGCCGTACAGCACAAAGCTGATGCCGCCGATGATGCCGGTGGGGATGGTGTTGATGACGGCCTCAAACTTGGGGCTGAAGCTCAGGATGATGGCCAGCACGGCAGCAATGCGGATGACCAGCGGATCGTAGATCTTGCTCAGAGCCAGCACACCGGTGTTCTCGCCGTAGGTGGTGTTGGCCGGGCCGCCCAGCAGGCCGGCATGGTGGTGGCCAGACCGTCGCCCAGCAGGGTGCGGTTCAGGCCGGGGTCATTGATATAGTTGTGGCCGACCGTAGCGCTGATGGCAGCGATATCGCCCACATGCTCCATCATGGTTGCCAGTGCAATGGGGATGATGGTGAACAGTGCGCTGATGAACTCCGGGCTGCCGTCGATGGCGAACAGACCCATGGCCTCCTTGTGCAGGGGGATGCCGAACCAGGCCGCGTCGGCGATCTTCTGGAAGTCCACGGCACCGGTGACCAGAGCCACCGCGTAGGACACCAGCACACCGATGAGGATGGGCAGGATCTTGACCATGCCTTTACCCCAGATGTTGCAGATAATGACCACGCCCAGCGCCACAAAGGCCAGCAGCCAGTTGGTCTGGCAGTTTTTGATGGCAGAGGGAGCCAGGATCAGGCCGATGGAGATGATGATGGGGCCCGTGACCACCGGCGGGAAGAACTTCATGATGCGGCGGATGCCGAAGGTGGAGATGAGCAGACTGACCACCAGATACAGGATGCCGGAAAAGGCAACGCCTGCGCAGGCATAGGGCAGCATCTTCGTGTTGGCAACGGTCAGGTTGCCGTTGGCATCTGCCAGCATGGGGCCACGATGGAAAAGCCGCCCAGATAGGCAAACGACGAGCCAAGAAAAGCCGGGACCTTGCCTCTGGTGACCAGATGGAACAGCAGCGTGCCCAGACCTGCGCAGAGCAGCGTAGTGGAGACGCTCAGGCCCGTCAGCAGCGGCACCAGCACCGTGGCACCGAACATAGCGAACATGTGCTGTACGCCGAGGATCAGCATCCGACCCGTGCCCAGCTGGCGCGCGTCGTAAATGCCTTTGGAGTAGTCGATTTTTTCACTCATAAAAGAGTTCTCCTTTCGCGTTTTACTTCCAAAAAAAGAGGCATTGCCGCAAAAAAGCGACAGTGCCTCAGCTTTCGGGAAGAAAAAACATTCGGGACGAGAGAACAGTCTCCGTGCTCCGCAAAGTCGAACCGTGCATTCTGCTCTCCCCTTCCCTTCGTACGCTGTAAAGTATATCAGAAACCACCCCGTTCTGCAATGGATTTCCGGCTTTTTTGGCATTCTTTCTGCGATTGCTTTCATTTTCAGGGTTTATTCCCCTGCGGCAGCATTTTGCACCTGCATCTTGCAATCCGGCCCCCTGCGCACTATAATAATACCGATTAAATGGATTGAGATTTAAGGAGACCCAATGATCTATCTGGATTATTCCGCCAATACCCCGGCCGACCCGCAGGTGCTCGACCGGTTCTGCTCCGTAGAGCGGCGCTGCATCGGCAATGCCAACTCCCATCATCAGGCAGGCACCGCCGCCAGAGCCGAGATCGACGCTGCCACGCTGAAGATCGCCGCTTTGCTGGGCGTACAGCCTGCCGAGATCATCTATACCTCCGGTGCCAGCGAATCCAACAACTTCGCGCTCAAGGGGCTGGCCCGGCTCTCCCGCCATGCGGCAGGCACATCATCTCCACCCCGCTGGAGCATTCGTCCGTCAGCGGCACTCTGACCGCGCTGCAGGAGCAGGGCTATGAGATCGACCTGCTGGACATCCGGCGGGACGGAACCGTAGACCTTGACCATCTGAAAGAGCTGCTGCGGCCGGACACCATCGCCGTGGCGGTCACGCTGGTTGACAGCGAACTCGGCGTCGTGCAGCCGGTGGAGGAGATCGCCGCCATCCTGAAGGACTACCCCAACTGCCATCTGCATGTCGATGCCACCCAGGCCGTTGGAAAGATCCCCGTCTCGTTTGAAGGGTGGACACCATGAGCCTGACGGCCCACAAATTCTATGGCCTGAACGGCATCGGTCTGCTGCTCAAGCGGCGGAATCTGGCACTGGAGCCGCTCATCCACGGCGGCGAGAGCACCACCATCTACCGCAGCGGCACCCCTACGGTGGCGCTGGCGTCTTCCCTGGCCTGTGCGCTGGAACTTGCCATAGAAAACCTGCCGGAACGCTCTGCCTCTGTCCAAAGCGGAACGCGGAACTCCGCGCGGCCCTGTGCCAGCACCCGGAGGTGCGCATCAACAGCCCCGAAAACGCCATCCCGCACATCCTGAACCTCAGTGTCCGGGACGTGAAGGCACGGTCTTTCAGCGGGAACTGGACGCCCACGGCGTCTGCGTCTCGGTCAAATCGGCCTGCTCGTCGGACGGCCTGCCCTCCCGCGCAGTGTTTGCCGTCAGCCGGGACCGCCGCAATGCCCTCTCGTCCTGGCGCATCAGTCTGAGCCATCTGACCACCGAGGCAGAGATCCAGGAATTTTTACGGGTGTTCGACGTCTGCTGCCAGCAGCTGACCGCCGCACACGGAGATCGATAAGGAGAAATCATGAAACGCGAACTCGAACCCTATCAGATGATCGAACGCAGCATCATCAAAAAATACCGCAAAGAGCTTTGGACGCCCTTCATCGTAGCCGTCAAACGGTATGAGCTCATCCAGGCAGGCGACAAGATCGCCGTCTGCATCTCCGGCGGCAAAGACTCCATGCTGATGGCAAAGCTCATGCAGGAACTGCAAAAACACAGCGATGTCCCCTTTGAGCTGGTCTTCCTCGTGATGGACCCCGCTACAATGAGCTCAACCGCCAGAAGATCGAATCCAACGCGGCACTGCTGCACATCCCGGTGACCATCTTTGAGAGCAACATCTTCTCGGTGGCCAACAACACCGACAAGAATCCCTGCTACCTCTGCGCCCGGATGCGCCGCGGCCACCTGTACAGCAAGGCCAAGGAGCTGGGCTGCAACAAGATCGCGCTGGGCCACCACTTCAACGATGTCATCGAGACGACCGTCATGAGCATGTTCTACGGCTCCCAGCTGCAGGCCATGCCGCCCAAGCTCCACAGCACCAGCTTCCCCGGCATGACCCTCATCCGCCCGATGTACTGCATCCGCGAGGAGGACATTCTGGCCTGGAAGCGGTACAACGACCTGGAATTCATCCAGTGCGCCTGCCGCTTCACCGAGAACTGCACCATGTGCGACAATGGCGGCGGCGGTTCCAAGCGGCAGGAGACCAAGCTCCTGCTCCGCCGCCTCAAGCGCGACAACCCCAACATCGAAAACAGCATTTTCCGCAGCATCCATGCCGTCGCGCTGGACACCATGCCGGGGTATAAATCCGAGGGCGTAGAGCATAGCTTTCTGGAACGGTTCCATGCGATGGAAGAAATGGCAGCTGACGTTGAGCTGTGAGCTTCTGCAAAAAATCATGCAGCATCGGTGGTATCATAAACAAGCTGTTGAACTAAAAAAAGCGGGAATGGACCGGACGATTCCGATCCATTCCCGCTTTTCAGCTTTGTGAAACCAGTTGGAGTCAAACGCTTACAGCAAATTCACGTACACTCAACAGGGCTTCCTCTTTTATTAGATAGAGATCGTGTTGCAAACGTCGATCAGCACCGGGTCGAGGGTCTTGGTCATTTCAAGAGCCTCATCGACGGGGTAATCCACGAGGTGCTCCCCCTTCATGCCGACGATGCGGTTGTACTTTCCCTCTTCCAGCAGGCAGACAGCGTGGTAGCCCATGGCGGAAGCGTTTACGCGGTCGCGCAGAGTGGGCGAGCCGCCGCGCTGGACGTGGCCCAGAATGGTGGCGCGGGTATCAATGCCGGTGCGGGCCTGGATCTCGTTGGCGATCTCCTGCGAGTGGCCAATGCCTCGGCAACGATGACGATGAAGTGGCGCTTACCGGTGCGCTGCGTCTCGGTGATCTTATCGAGGATGTCGTGCTGCATGTCGAATTCCTTCTCCGGCAGCAGGACCGCCATTGCACCAGAGGCGATGGCGACGTTCAGAGCGATGTAACCCGCATTGCGGCCCATGACCTCGACAACGCTGCAACGGTCGTGGCTCTGGGTGGTGTCGCGCAGTTTGTCGATCATTTCCAGAGCGGTGTTCATCGCAGTATCGTAGCCGATGGTGTAATCGGTGCAGGCGATATCATTATCGATGGTGCCGGGCAGACCGATCATCGGAATGCCGCGGTGTGCCAGCTCACGGGCACCACGGTAGGAGCCGTCGCCGCCGATGACCACCAGCGCGTCAATGCCCAGCTCACGGCACTTTGCAGCGCCCTTGTCCTGCCCCTCCTTGGTCTTGAACTCCAGCAACGGGCCGTATACAGAATGGTGCCACCGGCAGAGATGATATTGGAAACGCTGCGCAGGTTCATTTCAAAGCACTCGCCGTCCAGCAGGCCATTGTAGCCGCGCTGAATGCCGATCATACGGAAGCCCTTGTGCAGGCCTGCACGGACAACGGCGCGAACTGCAGCATTCATACCCGGAGCGTCGCCGCCGCTGGTCAGCACACCAATCGTTTTGATTTGCTTTTCCATGGAAAGATTCCCTCCAATTGTTTCGTCATTTACCTATGGAGCACTAACCCTCTCTCTTTGGGCACCAGCTCCATCGCCTTGCTCAGATCATAACTTGCCTTTAGACATTATAACACAGTTCCCGCTTGAATCCAATACCTTTTTGGCACTTCGTTAAAAGTTTATTAAAATTCACAGGCGTACGTCTTGGTGTTGTTTTTGGCACACGTGCACCTGGTTTGAATCGTTCCTGCGCATGTCATTTTGTTGCAATATTCTTTTCACCCACGATGCGCTGCAGTTCCTCAAAGAAAAGCGGATGACCTGACGTATACAGCCTGCGGGGAGCCGCCAGCTTCTGTTTTGTGTCCTCCAGATAGAAGATCACCGGCATATCACCGTCAAAAATCTCCAGCAAATTGACCACCTTGGCGTACTCCGGGCTGGTGCGGGAGGACAGCCGGACGTAGAGCCGCCGGGCAGCATCCCGCATCTGATTGGGGCGGTTGGCCTGCGGCCTGACGGGGTTATAGCCCTCAATGGGCGAAATACTCTCGGCGACCAGACGGGCAGGTTCATCCTCTCGGATAGACAGGCGGCCCTCAATGACCACGACCGCGTTATCGTGCAGCACGTCCCGGAATGTTTCCAGTGTACGCGGGAACACGATGACCTCCATGGTGCCGGTCAGATCCTCTACGCTGGTATAGGCCATCATGCTGTTGGTCTTTGTCGTCACCATTTTGCTTTTGACAATGGTGCAGACGATGCGGACATGGCTATTGTCCGGCACATTGGCATCCTCGCCGGTCAGAGCTTTGATGGTGTGGGTGGCAAACTGAGCTGACTGCTCCCGGTAGGCATCCAGCGGATGTCCGGAAAGGTACAGGCCGCTGACCTCTTTCTCCTGTTGGAGCAGCTCGGCGTGGGTATACTCAGGGCAGGGCTTGATCTCATAGCTGTCGGCGGCAGACGTATTGTCCGTGCCGCTCATCATCGAGAAGAGGTCGATCTGACCATCCAGATTCTTCCGGCTGTCACTCTCGATGCTCTTGAGCACGCCCTCAGTTGCTTCGACCAGACTGCGGCGGTTGGAGCCGAGATTATCAAAGGCACCGGCCTTGATGAGGCTTTCCACAGTGCGGCGGTTCAGCTCGGCGCCATGCATCCGTTTGCAGAAATCGTACAGGCTGGTATAAGGCTTTTCCTGCCGCTCCTCTACGGAGCGCTCGATCAGCCGGGTGCCGACATTTTTCACAGCATTCAGGCCAAAACGGATCCGGCCGCTGTCCTCTGCAGTAAAGCCGCTGCCCGAGATATTGATATCCGGCGGCAGGACCTTGATCCCCAGCCGGGCGCATTCGCCGGAATACTCGATGACCTTGCCGGTGTTGTCCAGGACACTGGTCAGCAGAGCAGCCATAAACTCGCTTGGGTAATGGCATTTGAGGTAGGCTGTCTGGAATGCCACATAGGCATAGCAGGCAGCATGGCTCTTGTTGAAGGCATAGGATGCAAAGCTGGACATCTCATCGTAAATTTCATTTGCGACCTTTTCCGAGATGCCGTTTGCCACACAGCCCGGGCACTCGTTGCCGGGGTCCGTGCAGCCATGGACAAAGTGTTCCCGCTCCGCCTCCATCACAGCGTGTTTCTTCTTGCTCATGCACGGCGGACATTATCTGCCTGCCGAACGAAAAGCCTGCCAGCTCCCGGAAGATCTGCATGACCTGTTCCTGATAGACGATGCAGCCATTGGTTACATCCAGAATGTGGGCCAGCTGCGGGGTCTTATAGCTGATTTTGTCCGGTTCATGGCGGTTGCGCAGGTAGGTCGGGATGGAATCCATCGGGCCGGGGCGGTACAGGCTGATCAGAGCGATAACATCTTCCAAATTCTGCGGCTGCAGGCCCACCAGCACCTGCTTCATACCCGAAGATTCAAGCTGGAACACGCCTTCGGTTCTCACCCCGGGAGAGCATTTTGTAGGTCTCGGGGTCGTCATAATCCAGCTTGGCGATGGAGAAATCCGGTTCTTTTTTCTGAATGGCCAGCTCCGCATCCCGGATGACTGTCAGGGTGCGCAGACCGAGGAAGTCCATCTTCAGCAGGCCCAGCTCCTCGATCTCCGTCATGTTGAACTGGGTCACGGGCAGGCCATCGTTGGTGGCAAGGGGCAGATAATAATCCGTTGGTTCCGGGGTAATCACAACACCGGCTGCATGGGTAGAAGCGTGGCGGGGCATTCCCTCCACCTTCATGGCAGTGTCGAGCAGTTCCGTCACCTTCGGGTCCGTTTCATACATCCGCCTGAGCTCCGGTGAGACCTCCAACGCATGTTTGATGGTCATTTTGAGCTCCGCCGGGACCTGCTTTGCCACTACATCCACTTCCTGATACGGCATTCCCATCACACGGCCCACATCGCGAATCGCATTGCGGGCAGCCATGGTGCCAAAGGTAACGATCTGAGCTACATGGTCAGCGCCATACTTGCGGTTGACGTAGTCGATCACTTCCTGGCGGCGCTCGTAGCAGAAGTCCACGTCGAAATCGGGCATACTGACACGTTCCGGGTTCAGGAAGCGCTCAAAGATCAGGTTATAGCGGATGGGGTCAATGTCAGTGATGCCCACGCTGTATGCTGCGATACTGCCCGCACCGGAGCCACGGCCCGGGCCCACCGGGATCCCCTGGCTCTTGGCATAGTTGACGTAATCCCAGACGATGAGGTAATAATTGGTATAGCCCATCGTCTTGATGACACTGATCTCGTAGTTCAGGCGGTCTCTGTTGGCCTGCGGCACATCGGAACCGTAGCGGCGCTCCAGACCCTCCCAGCAGAGCTTTTCAAAGAACGCCTGGTTGTCCATGCCGCCGGGGGCCTTATAATACGGAATTTTGGTGTTGCCAAACTCAAAATCAAAATTGCACTGGTCGGCAATGATCTGTGTGTTGGCACAGGCATCCGGCACCATGGCAAACAGATCGTACATCTCATCCGTTGTTTTAACGTAGAATTCGTCAGTCTGGAACTCCATACGGTCGGCATCCTGCATGGTTTTTCCTGTCTGGATGCAGAGCAGGATTGCCTGCATCTTGGCATCCTCCTTGCGCAGGTAGTGGGAATCGTTGGTGGCTGCCATAGGGATGCCGGTCTCCCGTGCCAGCTTGATGAGCTGGGGCAGCACAATGTTATCCTCTTCCAGCCCGTGATCCTGCAATTCAATGTAGTAATTGCCCTCACCAAAGAGGTCGCGATACCACAAGGCAGATGCCTTAGCGCGCTCGTAATCGCCGGACAGGATCGCCTGCGGGATCTCACCCGCCAGGCAGGCAGACAGGCAGATGAGGCCTTCGTGGTATTGCTCCAGCAGCTGCTTATCCACACGCGGCTTGGAGTAGAAGCCCTCGATAAAGGCGGCAGAAACCAGCTTGGCAAGGTTTTATAGCCCGTCTCGTTCTTGCACAGCAGGATCAGATGATTGTTGCCATCGATCTTGTTCACCTTATCAAAGCGGGTGCGGGTGGCCACATAGACCTCACAGCCGATGATGGGCTTGATACCTGCCTTTTTGGCTGCCTTGTAGAACTGCACACAGCCGTACATCACACCGTGGTCGGTGCAGGCAATGGCAGTCTGACCGCACTCCTTCACCCGATCCATCAGCTGGTCAATGCGGCAGGCACCATCCAGCAGACTGTATTCTGTATGGATATGGAGGTGGACGAAGTCTCTTCCCTGCTTGTTGCCCTCACTGGGTTCGATCATTTCGTTTCCTCCTTTTCGGCGTTTTCTTCCAATCTTCTGCGCAGATCCTCTGCCAGCGCTTCCAGCTTCTTCATCCGGTGCGAAAGCCCCGATTTGCTCACGGGCGGGTCAAAACAGGCACACAGAGCTGTCAGGGACAAGTCCGGATTTTCCATTCGAATGGCCGCGGCCTGCTGCAAGACCTCGGGAAGTGTTTCCAGCGCCCCCTGCTCCTGCAAAAAACGGATCGCACGGGTGGTCTGGGCATTGGCCCGGGCCGTTTTGCCCAGATTTGCGGTATCACAGTTGGTCTGACGGTTGATCTGGTTGCGCAGCTGCTTGACTGCCTTCTGGGCATTCATCCGGCCGAAGCTTCTGCCGCTCCCATAAACGCAAGGATGCGCTCCACGCTGGCGCTGCTTTTGACGTAAATCAGGTTTACGCCGTTGCGGCGGGTACGGTGGGGCGCAAATTCATGCTCAGCAAGCAGGGCCTCAAAATCCTTTGCAAGGTTGGTGCGTCCGGTCAGAAATTCCAGATTATACTCCTTCTGTGGGTCTGTCACAGTGCCGCCGCACAGGAACGCCGTGCTGATATAGGCACTCACGCAGGTCTGACACCGGATGAGCCCCGGGTCAATCTGCAAACTTGTCTCGCTGCCCGTGGTACCGAACAGCTCGTGCATCCGGCGCACCTGCTCCAGCTCCCGGATGCCGAACTCATACACCACACCGCTGGGGCGGGGCTTTTCCAGCACCGTACCCTGCACGCCGCAGCGGGCAAACAGCTGTTCGGCCACACGGGCGGTCAGCTCCTGCTCAGTCTGCAGCACAAGGCCCCGTGCATCAAAATATTTGGCAAAGCAGGCGATGCATAGGCTGCCGCCGCACACAGCAATCCTTTTGCAGCTGTAAACTGCGCTGTGCGATCTCTTCCCGTGCCTGGGATGCAAAACTCATGTCACTCTCATTTCTGTTCTCACGGGCTCTGCCGGGTCAGCGCGCCGCATCACGGTGCTGAATGCCGGTCTGATAGCCCAGTTGTTTGCAATATTCCGCGATTTTCCGCGCAAAGGTGATCGAGCGGTGCTTGCCGCCCGTGCAGCCCACTGCAATGGTCAGCTGGCTTTTGCCCTCCTCGACATAGAGGGGCAGCGCATACTCCAGAAAACCTTCGTACCGGCGCAGCAGTTCCTTTGCCTCCGGGTGACCCATGACAAAATCCACACTTCCTCATCCAGCCCCGTTTTATGCTTGAGCTCCGGGATATAGAAAGGGTTAGGCAGGCAGCGGACATCCAGCACCAGGTTCGCATCCTCTGGGATGCCGAACTTGAAGCCGAAGGACATCACGGTGAGCCGCATTGCTGCCTTTGCCCCGCCATCTGGCGCAAACAAATTACAAATGCGTTCCTTATTCTGGGCCGTGGAGAGAAACTCCGTGTTGATGGTGTAGTCTGCCCGCTCCCGGAAGGCTGCAGGATCTGCCGTTCCTTTGCCAGCGCTTCCCGGGTGGAAATGCCCTCGGCAATGCTGATGGGATGGCGGCGGCGGGTCTCACTGTAGCGGCGCATCAGCACATCATCCGGGGCATCAATGAATAAGATCTCGTACTCAATGCCCTGCTCATCCAGCTGGTGCAGCGCCTGTTCGATCTGCTCGCTGGTGTGGCAGCCGCGCACATCCATGGAGAGCGCTACCCGCTTGAGCTGGTTATCGCCCGCCTTGGAGAACGCCGTGATGCTGGGCAGAAGCTCTGCCGGAACATTGTCGATACAAAAAAAGCCGATATCCTCCAGTGCGTTCATCGCAACCGATTTTCCCGCACCGGAAAGCCCGCTGACGATCAGAAGATCCATACCATTTTCCCTCTTATGCCTTCACCACTCGAATTTCCTTTTCCAGGTCGTACCCGGTCTTTTCCTTTACGACTGCCCGCACCTCATCGCACAGGGCCAGCACATCAGCGCAGGTCGCGCCGCCAGATTCACCACAAACCCGCAGTGCTTCTCGCTGACCGCAGCACCGCCGTGGCGATAGCCCCGCAGGCCGCACTGGTCGATGAGGGCAGCCGCAAACGCTCCCACCGGCCGCTTGAAGGTGCTGCCGGCGCTGGGCTTATCCAGCGGCTGCTTATCGATGCGCTTCTGCATCAGCTCATCCATCCGGGCCTTGATGGCTGTCGAATTTCCTCGCTTCAGGTGGAACTTTACACTCAGGATGCAGCCGCCGTTTTCCTCAAAGATGCTGTGCCGGTAGGAGAGGTCGAGGTTTGCGGCATCTTCTGTCACGATCTTGCCTTCTCTGGTCAGATACGTCACAGAGACCAGCACGTCCTTCATTTCTCCGCCGTAGGCACCGGCATTCATATAAACTGCACCGCCCACTGTGCCGGGGATGCCATAAGCAAATTCCAGGCCGGTCAGGCTGCTGTCCAGCGCCGCCTTACACAGAGCAGAAAGCTTCAAGCCCGCGCCAGCGATGACTGCATCGTAGACCGCCCCCGGCTCTGCACCCGGATGGCTGACGTTTTCCAGAAAACCGATTCCCATTTTCAGAGCCGTTGTATCCACGACCACGCCCCGGTAGCCCGCATCCTCAAACAGGATGTTGCTGCCGTTGCCCAGCAGGTAATATTTCACATCGCACGCTTTGCACAGTGCGATCACACGGCAGAGCTGTTCCTCCGTCTCCGGCTGGACAAAAACATCCGCCGGGCCGCCAATTTTAAAGGTGCAGTGGGCGGAAAGAGGCTCGTTCTCGACAAGGCGGATCTCCTCCGCCTGCAGCTGTTGTTTCAATCGTTCCATAAAACAGGATTCCTTTATCTGTAATCTTCATTCAACGGTGCCGTCCAGACCCAGACGGATCAGCAGCTCCTTGGCGGCATTATAGCCCATCCGCTTCTGGCGGTTGTTGATGGCGGCGGTTTCCAGCACAACAGCCAGATTGCGTCCCGGGGAGACCGGGATGCTGGTGCTGGGGATATTTACACCTAAAATCTCGTAATATTCACTCTCCAGTCCGGTGCGCTGATAGTTCTTGGTGGGGTCCCATGCTTCCAGCTGGACCACAAGATCCAGGCTCTCGCTCTCCTTGACCGCACCCACGCCGAACACACGGGCCACATTGACGATGCCGATGCCGCGCAGCTCGATAAAATGGCGGATATTCTCCGGGGCCGTGCCCATGATCTGGCGGTTGGAGACCTTGCGCAGCTCCACCGCGTCGTCCGCCACCAGACGGTGGCGCGCTTGACCAGTTCAATGGCCAGCTCACTCTTGCCGATGCCGCTGTCGCCCAGGATCAGGATTCCTTCACCATACACCTCCACCAGCACGCCGTGGCGTGTGATGCGGGGTGCCAGCTCCAGATTCAGCACGCTGATCAGACTGCCCATCAGGGTGCAGGTCATCTCGTTGGAGCGGAGCAGGGCCACCCCGTGCTTCTGAGCCAGTTCCAGCATCTCGGGAAATGGTTCCAGTTCCTCACTGCGGCAGACGATGACAGCCGGAGGCTGCTGGCTGAACAGCTGGTCCAGCCGCTCGTACCGCTTCTCGGCAGAAAGACCAGAAAGAAAGTTCATCTCGGCCAGACCCAGGATCTGCAGCCGGAGCTTATCAAAGTAATCATAGTATCCGGCAAGGAACAGGCCCGGGCGGTTGACCTCCGCAATCTCGACATTGATCTCTTCCAGCCCTTTCGGGGTGTAGACCACATCCAGACTGACCTTTTCCGTCAGCTTCTTCAGCGAAACATTGAAATTCGCCATCGTTCTTCCTCCTGCACAAATGTTTCCTCTCCCTGCCCGGCAGCACACCGGTGCGGGGCACGCTTTTTCTTTCCCTTATTATAAACGAGATGGTTTCGGATTACAATGATTCTGCCGGAAAATCTTCATTCCGGAGCCTGCATCCCGTTGCATCCTCCCTCATATCCATTTATAATAGAGATGGTGCATCCCCGCACCGGGAAACAGTCATTCACTTTACACGCTTTTTACATTCTCTGGATTTCCGATTTTACATTCAGGCTCTATACTCATAAACAGGAAAACATTCCGTCAAATAAACGTGTCAAACAAAGCGAGGAACTTCAAATGACTGTTTTTAATGTATTTTCCCTGCTGGGCGGCCTGGCCTTGTTCCTGTTCGGTATGGACATCATGGGCAAGGCGCTGGAAAAGCAGGCTGGCGGCCAGCTGCAAAAGATCCTGAGCAAACTGACTGACAACCCGCTCAAGGGCTTTTTCCTGGGTCTGTGCGTCACCGCCGTGATCCAGAGCTCCAGCGCCACCACCGTTATGGTGGTCGGCTTTGTCAACAGCGGCATCATGGAGCTGCATCAGGCCATCGGCGTTATCATGGGCAGCAATGTGGGCACCACGGTCACCAGCTGGATCCTGAGCCTTTCCGGCCTGCAGGGCGACAGCTTCCTGATCAATATGCTCAAGCCCACCTCCTTCAGCCCGGTGCTGGCCTTTATCGGCATTCTTCTGTACATGGGCAAAAGCGAAAAGCGCAGGGGTGTCGGCACCATTCTGATCGGCTTTGCTGTTCTGATGACCGGTATGACCACCATGTCCAATGCTGTGCTTCCCCTGCAGAACGAGGCGTGGTTCACCAGCTTGTTTATCCGCTTCTCCAATCCTCTGCTGGGCGTTCTGGTGGGGGCCGTTGTCACCGGTGTCATCCAGAGCTCCAGTGCCAGCGTTGGTATCCTGCAGGCACTGAGCGCCACCGGTGTCATCACCTACGGCAGTGCCATCCCCATCATCATGGGCCAGAACATCGGCACCTGCGTCACCGCGCTGATCTCCTCTGTGGGTGCCAACAAGAATGCCCGCCGCGCCGCCATGGTGCACCTGTACTTCAACATCATCGGTGTCACCCTGTTCCTGGCTGTTTTCTACGGTGCAAACCTGCTGCTTGACTTTGCCTTTGTCAATGAGACAGTCACTGCCTGGGGCATTGCCGTGGTTCACTCCATCTTCAACCTGACGGCCACCGCTGTTCTGCTGCCCTTTGCAAATGGGCTGGAAAAGCTGGCCATCCTCACCATTCCGGACGATGCTGAAAAAGAGAGCTTTGCTCTGCTGGATGAGCGCCTGCTGAACACTCCCGCCGTGGCTGTGGAACGTGCCCGTGCCGCCACTGCAGACATGGCCGAGCTGGCCCGTGTGGGCGTGGTGCAGGCCATGAGTCTGACCCACAAGTGGGACGATTCCCTTGCCCAGAAGGTGCGGGAGGAAGAGGAAAAGGTAGACAAATATGAGGATGCACTGGGCACCTATCTCGTCAAGCTGTCCAGCCGTGAAATGAGCCACGCCGACAGCCAGAGTGTGAACACCTTGCTCCACACCATCAGCGATTTTGAGCGCATCAGCGATCACTCTGTAAATGTTCTGAGCTCCGCCGAAGAGATCCACGCCAAGAGCATTGAGTTTTCCAAGGATGCACAGGAGGAGCTGCAGGTGCTGGAGGGGGCCGTGCAGGATGTGCTGAGCCGCACCACCGACGCATTCCGCAAAGGCGATCTGCACATGGCCGGCAAGGTCGAGCCGCTGGAGACCGTTGTGGATGAACTGGTGCGTGCCATCAAGGCCCGCCATGTGGCCCGCCTGCAGACCGGCAGCTGTTCCATTGAGTATGGTTTTGTTCTGGAAGATCTGCTGACCAACTACGAGCGTGTCTGCGACCACTGCAGCAATGTGGCTGTTGCCCAGATTGAGGTGGCACAGGACAGCTTTGATACCCACGCTTACCTGAACGACCTGCGCTACGGCAACGAGACCAAGGAAAGCGAACAGTTCCAGCGCCGTCTGGATCGTTACCGTGAGCGCTATCTCTTCCCTGACAGCGACACTGCACCCGCAGCCGCAAAGGAGGAACCCAACAAATGATCTACATTGTAGAAGACGATGCCGCCATCCGCGAGCTGGAGCAATATGCACTGCAATCCAGCGGATACGAAGTGCAGAGCTTTGAAACCTCTGAGCCTTTCTGGCAGGCCATGCGCGCCGCAGAGCCTGAGCTGGTCATTCTGGATGTGATGCTGCCCGGTGAGGACGGTTTCTCCATCCTGAAAAGCTCCGCAATACCCCTGCTCTGCGCCGACTGCCCATCATCATGGTCACAGCAAAATCCAGCGAGCTGGATACCGTGCGCGGGCTGGACTGCGGTGCAGATGATTACATCACTAAACCCTTTGGCATCATGGAATTTCTGAGCCGGGTGCGGGCCGCCCTGCGCCGCTCTGCCCCCGAGGAAAAGCAGAATGTTTATGCCTTCCATGAGATCCTGCTGGACAACGCCCGCCACAGCGTGACTGTGAACGGCACCCATATTGATCTGACTTACAAGGAATACAGTCTGCTGCGCCTGCTGCTGGAGAACACGAACCTTGTTGTGACCCGCGAGACCATTCTGCAGGTGGTATGGGGCACCGATATTTCTGTTGAAAGCCGTACCGTGGATATGCACATCCGCACCCTGCGCAAAAAGCTGGGGGACGCGGGCAGATATATCTGCACCGTGCGCAAGGTCGGCTACAAGCTGGCCGACAGTGAGGAGGGCGAGGAAGAATGAAACCGCAGAGCATGGAAGAAAAAATCAGTTACCGGCTGTTTTTCATGGGCTTCGTCGGTCTGGTCTGCACCGCCGTGCTCTGTCTCTTCGTCTTTCACAAAGCGTTCCGGGAACAGGCGTGGACCTCGCTGGAGCATCAGCTGATCTGGTTTCCGCCGGATACGAGCAGCTTTCCTCTCCGGATCAGCTCTCTGTGTTCGTCAACGGAGACCTGCGCATTACCCTGATCGCAGCAGATGGCAGTGTGGTGTTTGAATCCGCCACTGACCAGCAGATGGAAAACCATCTGTCCCGCCCGGAGATCCAACAGGCCATGCGGGAGGGTGTAGGCCGTAACTGCCGCGATTCCCAGACCATGGGGTACGAGACCTACTATTACGCCATGCTGCTGCCCGGCGGCGATATCCTGCGTGTGGCCCAGGATTCCGAGACCATCTGGTCGATCTACGACGCGGCCCTGCCCGCCATCATCCTGAGCTGCATCCTGATGATGGGTGCCGCAGCGCTGATCGCCGGGCTGCTGACCCGCAGTCTTGTCCAGCCCATTCTGAAAATGACGGATGATCTTGAGCACATTCAGGAAAACGTTCCCTACCGGGAACTTATCCCCTTTGCTGAGAGCATCCACTCTGACCGGCTGCTGCGGGAAAACAACGAGAAGATGCGGCAGGATTTCACGGCAAACGTCAGCCACGAGCTGAAAACGCCGCTGACCAGTATTTCCGGCTATGCGGACTCATTGAGACCGGCATTGCCAAACCTGCCGATGTGCCCGAATTTGGCCGGAAGATCCATGTAGAAGCCAGCCGGATGATCCAGCTGGTGAACGATATCCTGCAGCTGTCACATCTGGATAGCGTCAGCGAGATCCATGCCCAACCCGACATGGAAACGGTCGATCTGCTGGACGTAGCCAAGGATTGTGTGGAACGTCAGAAACTGAACGCGCAGCGCTCCTTCATCTCCCTGACCTATCTGGGCGAAAGTGCCAGAGTGCTTGGCAACCGGGATCAGCTGGATGAGCTGTGCCAGAACCTGTGCGACAACGCCATCCGCTACAATCGACCCGGCGGCAAGGTCCAGCTCATCACCTCCTGCACCCGGGACGCCCATTGTACCCTGACCGTCAAGGATAACGGCATCGGTATCCCGAAAGACGCGCAGTCCAGCGTATTCGAACGCTTCTACCGGGTGGATAAGAGCCGGAGCAAGGCCACCGGCGGCACCGGTCTGGGGCTGGCTATTGTCAAGCACATTGCCCGCATCCACAACGCCCGCATCAAGTTGGAAAGCGAAGTGAACGTTGGCACCACCATCACCGTCGTTTTTGAGACCGCCCACTAAAACTGCAAAAAGCTCACGTCTGCCTGCACCTGCGGGCAGGCGTTTTTTGTAGTCAGCGCTTCTCGCCCTGTTCCCTGTTTCAGCGCCCGGACTGCACCCAGAGAAAGCAGATCGTACCCGTTTTCCCAGCAGCGCTGAACGGTCTGCACGCAGAGTTGCTCCAGCGCCGCACACTGTGCTGCTGTGGGCAGAGCTGTGCCCGCCCTGCGCTGGCCGGTCAGGGTCACGGCAAAGCCATCTTCTACAGCTTCCACCGATACCACACAGCGCCGGAACGTCCCCTGCCCGCTACCCAGCGGAAAAGTGTGTTCTCCGCTCTGACCCAGCAGCAATTGTGCCATCTGGCTCTCTGCCGGGGTGAGCCGGGTGTTCCCTGTTTCGGTGAGCAGAAGCATTTCCTCCGCATTCTCAATGGCACCATCCGTCAGGATGAGTACCGGGGCCCAAAGAGCGTTCCGGCTCTCGTATAGGTGCGGAGCCTGCGGTGCGGCTTCCTTCACGACCTGCAAAAGCTGTTCCGGGAACAGTTCGTTTTCTCCGTCTGCTGCGGCCAGTTCTTCTTCGGAAAGATCTATGCAGAGGACCCGGGCAGACAAGCCCTGCACCGGCTCCTCTTTCAACACGGTCTCCGCCTGTCGAATGGTTTTTAAAGTTATTTCGGCATTCAAAAGCAGATACTCGCACAGCCGGTAGCTTGCTTTACGGGGCAGGCCACGCTCGGCTTCAGTCAGAGCCGTTTGCAGGGTGTTTCCCCGCCCCGTGCAGAGCTGTACCTTTGCGGCGGCATCAGAAGCATCGGCGGCGGCTTCCGGAAACTGGTAGAGCAGACCCACTGTCCAACTCTGTGCCACCACTGTGGGAGGCGTCAGGAGCAGGGCACGCACCATGCTTTTTTCGGTGTTATCTGCCCGCAAAAACACCCCACACCAGAGCGCCAGCACCCCTGCCGCCAGCAACCGGATGACACGCTGTTGGCCCGTCATGCGTTTTCCTCCGCAGGCGCAGCCCTGCCCCACAGCCGCCCGGCCAATTGGCTCACCACCTGCACCAGCATGCAGAACCGGAACATTGCCGCTGCCAACCAGACCAGCAGCACAAGGGCATCAAACCGGGAGATGCTGCCCAGCCTGCCCGCCCGCAAAAGCTCGATGCCGGGCAGGGCATTCCCCGCCCCAAACACCAGTTCCGTGCAGAGCGCAAAGCTGCCAGCCAGTATAAAAGCTTTCACCGGAAGCCAGACAGCGCACCGCACCTGCTTTGCCGGGCAGAACAGCGGTAGGGCGAAGTATTCCGGATACAGAGGCAGGATAATCGTTTGAGCATCAGCTTGCATCATCAGACTTTCCCAGTGGAACTGGCCATTCAGCCCCAGCAGGCAGAGCAAACCCGCCAGCGCCGCCGCCCAGCACAGGATCGGCGCACAGCGGACCAGTACGGCAGGTTCCAGCTCCATCCTGCCCAGAGCAGCAGCGGGAGAAGCCCCAGCATGGCCATGGAAGAAAAATTTCCCCAGCAAAGCTCCTGCGCCTGACGGAAGGTTTCCACAGCCTCCCAGACAAACCAGAGTCCCAGCCCGCCGCAGACTACCCGGGAACGCAAGTCTGTACCCCAAAAACTGTCTGCACGCTGCTCTGCCCCGGCTGTCAGGGCGGTAATCAGAACCAGCGCCAGTGTCATGGGCAGGCCGCGCAGCAGAAAACTGCGGGCTGTTACAGGCGCACCCGTCTGTAACACGCACCGAGCGAACTCCGCAGTGAGCACACTCAAGGTCAGTGTTTTTTCAGAGAAACAGGATCGTTTCAACTTCAACCACCTCTTTTTTGCCAAATGGTAAAGGCTGCCGGGAAAGTTTTGGGTAGCTGCGCCGGGTCACACCGTCCGGCGAGAGCGGCACCTCGGGGAAGATGGCATCCCGCAGGTAGGGCACACCCAGCGCCGAGACCCGGGTCAGCCCAAATAACACGCCCAGTGCGCAGGCGGCAAGTCCCACCGGGCCAGCCACCCCTGCTGCCAGCAGCACCACCAGCCGCAGAACGGTTGCCACCTCATACAGCGAGGGTGTGACAAACACCGCAATGGACGCGGCAGCGGCGGTCAGGATGACCGGTGTGCTCATCAGTCCGGCGGCGATGGCGGCATCCCCGATGATGAGGGCAGCGATCAGGCTGACGGAGTGCCCCAGGGTCTGGGGCATCCGCAGGCCAGCCTCCCGGATGATCTCCAGCATCAGGATCACCAGAAGCATTTCTCCAAACAGCGGCAGCGGCGTTGCCTGCTCGGCGGCCTCGATTTTGAACAGCAGCTGGGGCGGCAGGAGTTCTGGCAGGTAGACCGCCCAGCAGACGAACACGCCCGGCAGGAAAATGCTCAGGTAGAACGAGATATATTTCAGCACCCGCAGAAAGGATGCAAAATAGGCCGTTCCTGCATAGTCATCCAGGCATTCAAAGTTTTCGCAGAACAGGGTGGGCAGGATCAGCGCTGAGGGGCTACCATTGACCAGAATGACGAATTTCCCCTCCCGCAGCTTTGCCGCTGCCACAATAGGCCGTTCAGTATAGCGCACAGGAGCAAAGGTTCGGATCTTACAGGGAAAGAGCCATGGCACAAAGTAGCTGGAATCCAAAAGCAGCTGCGGCCTGGCCCGCTGCAAGGTCTGCCGCACCTTTTGCACTGCTTTTGGGTCTGCCGTATCCCGCAGTAACAGAGAGCATACTCCGTTTTCATCTCACAATCGGCTTGATCGATCTCAATGACCAGAGCATCATTGCGGAAGCACCGCCGCAGCAGGCTGGTATTCACCCGGAGCAGATCCGCAAATCCTTCTCGGGAGCCGCGAGATTTCCCTCCCCTGCCGGTTCATCCACCGAGCGGCGTTCAGGCTCTGCACCGAAAAGGCGATACCTTTTGCGCATCCGTCCAGCAATAGCACTGCCATGCCCGCCGTCAGCCGCCGGATCAGGGTATCCCAGTTCTCCACAGGGGCAGGCTCTGCGGGCAGTGCGGAGTGCTCAAACAACAGCGCAAACACCTGTTCCCCGGTCAGCTGTTCTGCCGGGCCGGGCGGTGTGCGGCGGCTGGCGGCATCCAGCAGCAGCTGCCACAGCCCTTTCAGGCTGGCCATTCCATCAAACAGAACGATGGCTCCTTTGCAGTGGTAAAGCTCAAGCTCCTTCGCATAAAAATCTGCCGATCGGCCAAACCTAGCGTTGAGCTCCGCAAGGTTTGCCGCCAGATGGCTGGAAAGCTGTTCCATTATGCCGCCCCCTTTCTGGTAGCTTGTCCGCCGGGGCGGCGGTTATACGCTGGGAGGTGTTCCGGTTTGAAACTCTTGATCTTCCGTACCATCCTGATCTATCTCTGCGTCCTGTTTGCCATGCGGCTGATGGGCAAACGTCAGCTGGGGGAACTGCAGCCTGAGGAATTGGTGTCCACCATCCTCATCTCCAATCTGGCTTCCATCTCCATTGAATCTGAAGAAGTGCCGGTCACAGCCAGCCTGATCCCCCTCTTTCTCATTGCGGCGCTGGAGCTGCTGGGGTCGATCCTCAGCTTCAGGAGCCAGCGCTTTTTCAACCTGATGTCCGGGCGGCCCAAAACCGTTATCCTGAATGGTGAGATCGATCAGAACGCCCTGCGCACCCTGCGGCTGACTGCCGCCGATCTGATGGAGGCGCTGCGCGGCAAAGATGTGTTCGACCCCCGGGATGTCTCCTATGCGGTCGTGGAGACCAACGGCAGTCTCTCGGTGGCTCTGCGCCCGGAAAAGGAACCGGCCACCCTCGCCGACCTTGGGGCAAGGGTACAGCGGGCACAGGCCACCATTCCCTTTGTGCTGGATGGTCAGGTGCTTGCCGAAAACCTGACCACCTGCGGCAAGGATGCTGCCTGGCTGGAACGCACCGCACAGGCCAACAGCCTGCTTCTGGAAGAGATCCTGATCCTGGCGGGCAACGATACCGAGGATTATTTTCTGCTGAAAAAGGAGCCTCGTCAAACGGCGGGGCTCCGGCAAGGGGGTGCGGCATGAAACGTATTTATGTCTGCATTGGCATCGTAGTCCTGCTGCTGGCGGCAGCCTTTTACAGCAGCTTCCGGGTACAGCAATTCGCAGAGGATATCTCCGATGACATCGACACCGCCATGGAGGATATCCGGAACAGCGATCTGACCGGTGCGCGGCAGGCACTGGCCGAAGGAGCCGAGCTCTGCGACACCATGCGGGAGGGCATGAACCACCTGCTCCGCACGCAGGACTTCACGGAGCTGGAAGCCGCCCTGCGCGCCGCCGATGGCCATCTGGAACTGAATGCACCCGAGGAAGCCTTCGGGGAACTGCGCCGGGCGCAGGTTCAGGTAGAGACCCTGGCCTGGCTCTCTCATCGCATTCTCTGAGGGTGTTTTTCCTGAGCCGAACACAACAAAAAGCCAGACTTTCTCGTGAAGTTCACGAAAAAGTCTGGCTTTTAACGCTGGAACCTTAGTTTTTCTCTTTGCGGTCGCCCATCAGTTTTTTCAGCTCCGTGAAAAGCTCTCGACATCGGCAAACTGCTGGTAGACCGAAGCAAAGCGAACATAGGCCACTTCATCGATCTTTTTCAGTTCCTGCATGGTCAGCTCACCAATGCGTACACTGGATACCTCGCGGTCATAGGAGCTCATCAGGCTTTGCTCAATGCTGCTGACAGCCCGTTCCAGTGCATCGTAGCTCACCGGGCGCTTGGCGCAGGCCCGCAGCATTGCGTTGAGCAGCTTCTGACGATCAAAAGGCTCACGGGAGTTATCCTTTTTGATGACGATCAGCGGGACGGTCTCCACCACTTCATAGGTCGTAAACCGCATGCGGCAGCGCAGACACTCGCGGCGGCGGCGGATCCGCTCACCGTCTTCGGTCGGGCGGGAATCGATGACCTTGGATTCCTCATCGCCGCAATAGGGACATTTCATAAATCGTTCCTCCTGATGTTGGTTCTTGGCCTGTCGGGCAAAACACGGTCAGGCTTTTTTGGTTTCAGCCTTTTTGCTCTTACGGTCGTTCCACAGCACCCAGGCGGAGGTGGAAACACAGAGCGAGGTATACACGCCGCTCAGCATACCCATCATCAGCGGGAAGGCAAAGGTAAAGATGCTGTCCAGACCGTACAGCTTGGAGACCACGCACATCACACCCAGTGCCATTACAGTGGTCACCGTAGTGATGATGGTACGGCGGGCAGACTGGTTGACCGAGTGGTTGACCAGCTCCTCGAACGGGGTCTTTTTCCCCATCAGGGCGCGGTTCTCGCGGATGCGGTCATAGACCACAACCGTATCGTTGATCGAGTAGCCAGAATGGTCAGCATGGCGGCAATAAAGTTGCCATCCAGCGGGGTGCGCAGCAGCACAAATGTGCCAAATACCACCATCAGGTCGTTCAACAGGGCCAGCACAGCCATCAGGCCGCCGGTCAGGCCGCCGATCTTCTTGAAACGGAAGCCGATATACAGCAGGATGAGCAGCAGGGAGAACACCACAGCCACCAGACTCTTCTGCAGGAACTTGGTGCCCATGGCAGCGCTGACATTGCTCAGGGACAGCTGGGCAAAAGCGTTGTCCGGGTACTGTTCGTTCAGGGAGGTCAGCAGATTCTCCACCTGATCGGTGGTCACGGTCTCGTTGCCGGGCATGGAAATCTTCAGGGTCTGCTCCCCGGTGGCGACATTCTCGCCGGTCTGCAGGGTCAGGCCGTTGTTTTCCAGTGCGGTGGAGGCTGTCTTCTGAACTTCGGAGGTGCTGATCTCACCCTGATAGCTCAGGGTGATCATGCACCGCCCGTAAACTCCGTATCCAGCCGGACACCGAACACTGCAGCACACAGGATGATGGCCGCCATCAGGCAGGTGGAGATGGTCAGGAAGCGCTTGCGCAGGCCCACAAAGTCGATGGGCTTCTTTTCCTTGACTTTCTGGCCGGGCTTGACAGCACCATAGAGCCAGGGATTCCGCAGGGCCTTGATGGAGGCTGCACCGCGGGTCATCACACGGGTGGCAAACACGCCGAACACAAAGTTCAGCAGAACGCCGATCAGCAGCGTGTAGCCAAAGGCGTAGATGGTGCCTGCGGTGGAGGGCCCAAAGGCGAAGAACACAAAGTGCAGGGCCTTGGCGAACAGGCCGTCCGAGGGGCCGAAGGCACCCATCAGCACGATTGCCACAATGACGATGGTCACGTTGCCATCAATGATGGGGGTCAGGCCGCGGGCAAAGCCGCTCTTGAGCGCGCCATCCAGCGATTTGCCGTTGTTCAGCTCCTCCTTGATGCGCTCGGCGGTGATGACATTGGCATCCACACCCATACCAATGGCCAGGATGATACCTGCGATGCCGGGCAGAGTCAGGGTAAAGCTCTCAAACACCGGGAAGTAGCCGGAGACGAAGGCCAGCGTTGCCGCCACCTGACCGGCCAGTGCAATGCAGGCCAGGAAGCCGGGCAGACGATACAGCAGCGTCATCAGCACCACGATGAGGGCATAGGCAATGAGACCGGCCAGCACCATGCGCTCAGGCTGTTCTCGCCCAGGCTGGGGCTGACGGTGGAATAGCTGTCCACAGTCAGGGCAAAAGGCAGTGCACCGGAATTGATCTGGCGGGCCATCTTGACCACGTCCTCCTGCGTGAAGGGATTGGACGCGGAACTGGTGATGATGGCAGCACCATCGGTGATGGCCGCATTGACCGTTGCCGTGCTCACGTTCTCATCATCCAGCCAGATGCTGATTGTTCCGCTGCTCTGGTAGAGCTCCGTGGTGGCATCTCCGAAGGCCTTGGCACCCTCGTCGTTGAACTTGAGGGCCACATAATATTCGGATGTACTGCCGCTCACCGGGCCGTACTGAGCAGCTGCGCTCTCGACCATGGAACCATCCAGGATCAATTCACCGTCTGCACTGCTCCCCTTGCGGAAGGTCAGGTAGGCGGTGCTGCCGATCTCTTCAATGGCGGCCTCAGGGTCAAAATCGGTCTCGCCGGACTGCCACGGAAACTCCAGGATCAGGCGGTCGGAGTCATAATCCACATACAGCTCGTAGTCGGTCACGTTCAAGCCGACCAGACGATTCTCAATGACCAGCTGGGCAGCGTCCAACTGATCATCGGTGGCATCGTAGTTGTCCGAGGGAGCAAACGTTACGTTGACACCGCCCTTGATATCCACGCCAAAGCGGATATCCTGCGCTCCCTTGATGTAGGTCTTGGTCACATCACCGTACTTGACTGCCACACCAAAGAATGCCGTGTAGACAAATGCGGCGATCAGGAGCACTGTGACAACAAGCTGCCATGCTTTGCCTTTCGTCTTCATAAAAAACAGGAAACCTCCAAAATATAATAAACCTCCGCCGCGCAGAAAAACCTCTGCACGGAGGAGATTTTTTACAGAATAAAACCCTTACTCTGCCTTTTCGGCCAGCAGCTTTTCGATGACTGCCAGCTTTACGCAGACGCAGAGCAGATCAGATGCGGTCTCCACCTCGTCCAGGCTGGGATAGGTGGGCGCGATACGCAGGTGAGAATCCTGCGGGTCCTTGTGGTAGGGATAGGCAGAACCGGCACCGGTCAGGGTCAGACCGCACTCCTTGCACAGCTGGGCCACACGCTTGGCGCAGCCGGGCATAACGTACAGGCTGATGAAGTAACCGCCCTTGGGGTTCGTCCAGTGGGCGATGTCGCCGCAGGGGGTCAGCTCCTCGGAAAAGGCCGTCTTGACCGCATCAAAGCAGGGGATCAGGCGGCGGCGGTGTTTTGCCATGTGGGCCAGCACACCTTCTTTGTTCTTCAGGAAGCGGACATGGCGCAGCTGGTTCATCTTATCATAGCTGATGATCATCACGGAGAAGCGCTTGCAGATATACTTCATGGAGTCCACGCTGCATGCAATGGCGGAAACACCTGCACCAGGGAAGGTGATCTTGCTGGTGGAGGTGAACATGAACACACGGTTCTCCGTGCCGTACTTCTTGCTCTCGTTCAACAGAACCGGGGTCTCGATGATCTCCTCGGTCAGATGGTGGACGATGTATGCCTCATCCCAGAAGATCTTGAAATCAGGAGCAGCGGTCTTCATCTTGGCCATCCGGTCAATGGTCTCATCGCTGTAAGTATAACCATCCGGGTTGGAATACTGGGGCACGCACCAGATGCCTTGATGGTGTCATCCTCGGCCACCAGCTTCTCCACAATGTCCATATCGGGGCCATTGGGGGTCATGGGCACACTGATCAGCTCAAAGCCGTACTCCTCAGTGATGGCAAAGTGGCGGTCATAGCCGGGCACCGGGCAGAGGAACTTGCGTTTTTCCACCTGAGACCAGGGGCAGGGAGACTCAGGGAAGCCGAACACATAGCCAATGTTGATGAGGTTGTACATCAGCTGCAGGCTGGAGTTGCCGCCCACGAACACTTCCTCGGGCTTGACACCGAACACATCCGCAAACAGGACACGAGCCTCGTGCAGGCCCTCAAGATCACCATAGTTGCGGGCATCGGTGCCTGCGTCGGTGGTGTAATCGTTCATCTGCAGCAGACCCATTGCCAGATCCATCTGGTGAGGGCCGGGCTTGCCACGGGCCATGTTCAGCTTCAGGTTCATGGCCAGAAACTTTTTGTACTGCTCATTCAGCTTTGCCTTTTCGGCAGTGAGCTCCTCACGATTCATCTCAAGATAGTTTGCCATTGAAAAACACACTCCTTTATCGTACTTCCAATTTCCCACAGTATCCGATGCCGGGTGTTTCAGGAGTTCCTGCCAGAGAGTTCTCCCACCACCGTCATCCAGACTTTAATATTATACCGCAACTCCGGGCGCGAAACAAGCAAATTGCAAAAAAAGCCCCGCCAAAGCCGAAGCATTTGGCAGGGCATCCCTTCCCTGCTGTCTGCAGAGTGCAGATATCAGCTCAGGGCGGTCTGGTTCTTATACCGTTTGCGCACAGCGCCGTATTCCAGATGGGCCTCGCCGCCCTCCACGGTGTCCTTGTCGATAGTGACACGGATGATGGTGGGGTCATTGGGCACATCATACATGACAGGCAGCAGGATGCCTTCCATCACACTGCGCAGACCGCGGGCACCGGTCTTGCGCTCAATGGTCTTGCGGGCGATCGCGTGGAGGCCTCGTCGGTGAACTCCAGCTCTACACTGTCCATGCTCAGCAGTTCCTTGTACTGCTTGACCAGGCTGTTGCGGGGCTCCTTGAGCACACGCACCAGTGCATCCTCGTCCAGATCGTCCAGCACGGTGATGACCGGCAGACGGCCGATCAGCTCGGGGATCAGGCCAAACTTGACCAGATCGTGAGGCTCCACCTTGCGCAGCAGGGCACGCTGGGCATCATCAGAGTTGTCCTTCAGGCTGCTGCCGAAGCCCAGTGCAGAGCGATCGGTGCGGCGCAGGATGTATTTATCCAGGCCATCAAAGGCACCGCCGCAGATGAACAGGATGTTGGTGGTATCGATCTGGATAAACTCCTGCTGGGGGTGCTTGCGGCCGCCGTTGGGCGGCACGTTGCTCACGGTGCCCTCTAGGATCTTCAGCAGCGCCTGCTGCACACCCTCGCCGCCCACATCACGGGTGATGGAGGGATTCTCGCTCTTGCGGGTGATCTTGTCGATCTCATCGATGTAGATGATACCACCTGTGCCTTCTGCACATCAAAATCCGCCGCCTGAAGCAGCTTGAGCAGGATGTTCTCCACATCTCACCCACATAGCCCGCCTCAGTCAGGTGGTGGCATCCGCAATGGCGAAGGGCACCCCCAGCATCTTGGCCAGGGTTTGAGCCAGCAGGGTCTTGCCGACACCGGAGGGGCCCAGCAGCAGAACGTTGGACTTCTGCAGTTCCACATCCGCACCTTTGCCGCTCAGGATGCGCTTATAATGGTTGTAAACGGAGACCGCCAGCACACGCTTGGCCTCATCCTGACCAATGACATACTGGTCCAGCCCGTTCTTGATCTCAGCCGGGGTCAGGATATTGATATCCAGACCATCCACAGCCTGCATCCGGGTACGGCTTGCGCCGCGGCCCGGGCGGCCGTTTGCTTCCGGGTGCTCCGGCTGATCCGAGAGCAGATCATGACACAGGCCGATGCACTCACTGCAGATGTTGACACCGGGGCCGATGATCATCCGTTCCACTTCGTCCTGATGCTTGCCGCAGAAGCTGCACACCAGGTCTTTTTCATTTTTGCCGGAATTGTTGTTTGCCATAACTGTTATTCCTTATTCTGGGTCTTTGCGCGCAGGGCTCTCCCCCGCGCCTTTCAGTTTCAGCGGTGGGCGATGACCTCATCGATCAGGCCGTATTCCTTGGCTTCCAGCGCGGTCATATAGTTGTCGCGCTCGGTGTCCAGCTGGATCTTCTCCAGGGGCTGGCCGGTGTAATCGCTGAGCATGTGATTCATCTTATCGCGGATATACACCATGTGCTCGGCGTGGATCTTGATATCGGTGGTCTGGCCGGAGAGGCCGCCGCCCTGACCGCCGATCAGCGGCTGATGGATCAGGATCTCAGAGTTAGGCAGGGCAAAGCGCTTGCCCTTGGTGCCGCTTGCCAGCAGGAAGGCACCCATGGAAGCGGCCATGCCCATGCAGATGGTGGAGACATCACACTTGATATACTGCATGGTATCGTGGATGGCCATGCCTGCGCTGATAGAGCCGCCGGGGCTGTTGATATACAGGCTGATATCCTTGTCCGGGTCCTGCCCTTCCAGGTACAGCAGCTGCGCCACCACAAGGCTTGCGGAGGTGTCGTTGACATCCTCGCTCAGAACGATGATGCGGTCATTCAGCAGACGGGAGAAGATATCATAGGAACGCTCACCATGTGCCGACTGTTCGACAACGTAAGGAACAAAACTCATAAAGTTCGCCTCCTGATACGAAAAATGATTCTATTTGCAAAATTGACCGATACGACAAAAGAAACAGGGCCGTATCGGTCAATTTTAACAACCTTTGTTTACAGGGTACGCTTCAACCAGCGTTTCCTGCAAATTGCGGCCTTGGCAGCTGGATTATTCAGCGTCTCGGTCTTTTCAGCCTCAGCGGCCTTCTCCACGATATTGGCGTGGCTCTTGATGAAGTCGATGGCCTTGTTGATTGCCAGATCCTTCTTCAGGTCGTCAACGTTGACCAGCTCACGGACCTTGTCCTCTTCCATCTTGTACTGGTCAGCGATGCGCTTGATCTCAGCGGAGACATCCTCCTCGGAAGCCTCGATGTTCTCAGCAGCGGCAACAGCCTCCAGAGCCAGGCGGATCTTGACCTGCTTCTCAGCCTGAGGCATGAAGGAAGCACGGAACTGATCCACGGTCTGGCCCATATACTTCAGGTAGTCTTCCAGGCGCAGACCCTGCTGCTCCACACGGAAGGCGAAGTCATTGACCATCTCGTCCATACGGGTATCGTACATAGCCTGGGGGATCTCAGCTCCATGCTCTCGATGACCTGATCGACCAGAGCGTTCTCAACAGCCAGGTCATCCTGCTTGTCCAGCTGCTCCTGGTTGTTCTTGCGGATGGACTCCTTGAACTCTTCCAGAGTGTCGTACTCGGAGCAGTCCTTAGCCAGCTCGTCATCCAGAGCGGGCAGCTCCTTGTACTTGACTCGTGCAGCTTGATCTTAAAGACAGCAGCCTTGCCAGCCAGCTCAGCAGCCTGATACTCCTCGGGGAAGGTGACGTTCACGTCAAACTCCTCACCGGCGGAGTGGCCAACGATCTGATCCTCGAAGCCGGGGATGAAGGAGCCGCTGCCCAGGGTCAGGTTGTAGTGCTCAGCCTTGCCGCCCTCAAAAGCAACACCGTCCACAAAGCCCTCGAAGTCGATATCAGCGATATCGCCATTCTCAGCAGCACCCTCACGGGTCAGCTCACGGGCGTTGCGCTCCTGCACGCGCTTCAGCTCTGCATCGACGGCCTCGTCGGTAACAGTATGGACAGTCTTCTCAACGGTCAGACCGTTGTAGTTGCCGATCTTGACTTCGGGCATCACAGCGACCTTGACGGTCAGGGTCACGCCCTCGGTCTCGCTGGCAGCATCCACAGAAACCTCGGGACGGCCAACGGGCTCGATGCCGGCTTCCTTCACAGCTGCCTCGTAAGCAGCGGGGAACAGCTCATTGATGGCATCATAGGTAAAGACATCAGCGCCGTACATCTTCTCGATCAGAGAACGGGGAGCCTTGCCCTTGCGGAAGCCGGGCACGGAGTACTTCTTGCCCTCCTTCTTGAAGACATCGGCCACTGCGCCTTAAAGGCCTCAGCGTCGATAGAGAACTGCAGCTCTGCCATGCTCTTCTCGAGCTTTTCGCACTTGATGAAATTCATTTTGTGTATCCTCCACTCAAAAATTCTATTGCGTTGGGGACAGGTTTTCTTTCCTGTCTCCTGCAACCGCGCACCGCGTCCTGTATTTTCTGTTTGCGAAATGCGGGGACGCGCGCGCTCAATTGGGTGCAACAATCGCGTCAAAACTTATTATAGCACGTTCCAGACACAATTGCCAGACCAAATTTTGACTTTTTGTTCTTTTTGCCCACACTTCCCGCCTTTAATTGATGCGATAGGGGCAGAAACGCAGGCCATCGGCACTGACAAGCTTATACCGGATGCCGTCCACATCGCCCTGCACCGCGTACCGGATGGCGTTTCCGTGCAGGTGGCCGTAGTAACAGCGGGTGATGCCGTAGGCTTCAAGGTGGCCACGATCTCAGGGGCGCTGGTGCCGGTGTAGACCGGCGGGTAATGCAGGAACACCAGCTTCTCCAACCCCGGTTCCGCAGCATCCAGGCTCATTTTCAAGCGCCCGATCTCGCGGTTCATCACTTTTTCATCGTGGGGTTCTCCCACATCGAACAGCCAGCCCCGGGTGCCGCACAGCGCATACCCTCCACAGAGTAGGAGTTGTTGTGCAGAATGTGCAAGGGTGTCAAAGCCCTCAGCCTTGAGGTAGGCGTTCATCTTGTTGGCCGTGGTCCACCAGTAATCGTGGTTTCCCTTCATGATCAGCTTCTGGCCGGGAAGCTCCTGTAAAAACGCAAAATCCCTGCGCGTATCGTTCAAGCGCATGGCCCAGCTGATATCCCCCGCCAGCACGATGGTGTCCTCGGGTTTGATCAGTTTGCGCCAGTTGCGCTCCAACCGCTCCACATAGCCGTTCCACCCCGGAAAAACATCCATGGGTTTGGAAGCGCCCAGTGAAAGATGGGTATCGCCAAGCACATAAAGTGCCATTCATTTTTCTCCTGTTCTAAGTCCGGCAGGACAAGGTTTATTCCTGATAGCTCAGCGCCACCTGCGCGATCTGCTCCGGGTCGATGACGGTATTGAACCGCTCGGCCTTCTGCCGCAGGGCAGCAAGGCTTGCGGGTGCAGTGCGGCCGGTGGCTGCTTCCAGCTCCTGCATGGCCTCAAAGTCGTTCTGCGGGGCAGTGTGGCCCAGAGCCTCCAACACGCTGCGGGGGAACTTGTAGGGGGAGGCGGTGGACAGCACCACCATGGGCACACCCTCGCGCTTGTGACGGCCCGCCACATGGAAAGCCACAGCGGTGTGAGTGTCGCAGAGATAGCCATCCTGCTCATAGCGGGCACGAATCTCCCCTGCCACCTCTGCCTCACTGCTCCAGCCGCAGCCAAAGCTCTCCTGAATGGCGGCCAGCGTCTCGGGCCGGACAGTATAGCTGCCGGTCTCAGACAGGCTCTTCATCAGGCTTGCCACCTCGGCATCGCTGCCGGTGACGTGATAGAGCAGGCGCTCCAGATTGGAAGACACCAAAATATCCATACTGGGAGAAGTGGTCTTGACGAACTCCCGCTTGGCAGTGTAAGTGCCAGTGGTCAGGAAGTCGGTCAGGACGTTGTTCTCATTGGAAGCACAGATCAGTCGGCCCACCGGCAGGCCCATCTGCTTTGCATAGTAGCCCGCCAGAATATCGCCAAAATTGCCCGTAGGCACACAGAAGTCCACCTTGTCACCAAAGCGCACCTTCCTGCCTTGAGCAGCTGGGCGTAGGCGGCAAAGTAGTAGACGATCTGCGGCACCAGACGGCCCCAGTTGATGGAGTTTGCACTGGACAGGCGGATGTTCCGCTTTGCCAGCTCGGCAGCAATGGCCGGGTCGCCAAAGACCTTTTTCACGCCGGTCTGGGCATCATCGAAGTTGCCGCGCACAGCGTAGACCGCCACATTTTCGCCTTCCTGGGTCACCATCTGCAGGCGCTGGATCTCACTGGTGCCGCCCGTGGGGAAGAACACCGCGATCTCCACACCCGGGATATCGTGGTAGCCATCCAGCGCAGCCTTTCCGGTATCGCCGCTTGTCGCCACCAGGATCAGTGTTTTTTCGGTGCGGTCCAGATTTTTCTTTGCCTCCACCAGCAGCTTCGGCATCAGCTGCAGGGCGTAATCCTTGAAGGCGCAGGTCGGGCCGTGCCACAGCTCCAGAGAGTACACCTCATCCGAAACAGGGGCCAGATAGCCCGCCTTTCCACTAAAGGCCGCACCATAGGTGGCCCTGGCGGCCTCCTGCAGGAACTCCTGCGAATAATCGGTCAGATACTGCCCCACAATGGCAGCCGCCATCTCGGGATAATCCAGCGCACAGATCGCCTTGACATCCACCTGCGGAAAGCTCTGCGGAACAAACAGACCGCCCTCATCCGACAGGCCCTGTGCAATGGCCTGAGAGGCACTTACCACGCGGTTATGATCTCTCGTGCTAAAAAACTGCATTGTCGTCGCTCCTTTTTGCCAGCGGGGCCCCCGCATTGACCCCATGTTTGCGGCAGCGGCAAAAGCCGTTTTCTGCCTTTTCCCACCGATGCACCCCGCATTACGCGGTAAATGCACCCTTTATAATATGTACCATCCAGCGCCCGCTGTCAAGAGGGGTCACCTCGGCAACGTCAAAACGAACCGGTTCATCACTCTGTCCGGTCTGCTGGAGATAATATTCTGCGGTGCGGATGAGCCTGCGCTGCTTGGCAAGGGTCACGGCCGCGGCGGGTGCAGCCAGCGGGTCGGGGCTGCGGGTCTTGACCTCACAGAGCACCAGTGTGCCGTCCGGCTCCCGCAGGATGAGGTCGATTTCCCCCATCCTAGTGCGGTAGTTGTGGGCCACCAGCTCACACCCCTGCTTCTGGTAATACCGCGCGGCCACAGCCTCGCCGGTGCGGCCGGTCTCGGCCCGGTCCATCACTTGCCCTCCGGCCAATAGCCTGTTTTTTCAGGAAACTGCGGCGGTAGAAGGGCTGGATCCCGTACTGTTCGATCAGTTCATAATGGAGCCTGGTCGGGTAACCCTTGTGTTTTGCCAGCTGATACTGCGGGTACTGCTTGTCCAGCTCCATCATATAGCGATCCCGGCTGACCTTTGCCAGGATCGATGCCGCGCCGATGCTGGCGCTGGTGGCATCGCCCTTGACCACCGGCTGGGCGGGGATCTCCAGCGCAGCCGGGACACGGTTGCCGTCCACCAGCACGAGGTTCGGCACAATGTCCAGCCCTTCCGCAGCCTGCTTCATGCCGCTCATGGTGGCATTCAGGATATTATCCCGGTCAATGATCTCCGGGCCTACAAAGACGATCTTATAGGCCAGCGCCTTGTCAAGGATCTCATCAAAGAGGGCTTCCCGTTTTTTCTCGGTCAGCTTCTTGGAGTCGTTGATGCCGTACACCGGCTTCTCCGGGTCAAGGATACAGGCCGCCACAACGACCGGGCCGCACAACGGGCCGCGGCCCGCTTCATCCACACCGGCAAAAAAGCCGTACTGCGCACGGATGGCGGCATCATACTCGTACAGAGGGGCAGAGATCTCCTCGTCAGAACGCCGTTTCATTCGTCGTCCTCCTCGGCAAAATCCGCCAGATCATCTCTCTGGGGCGGGCGCTCCAGAGAGATGCGGCCCCACTTGCAGGCGCGGAACTCGTCCACCAGCATGATGGCACAGCGCTCGGTGTTCACCTCGCCGCCGCGCACCAGCAGACCGCGCTTGCGGCCAATGGCTCCAGCAGTTCGTAGGGCGGCAGAGCCAGCGTCTCTGCATCCAGCTTGTAGCGCTGGGCCACGAGGTCGGGGTAATTGCGGCGCACCTCATCCAGCAGATTCATAGCCAGCTCTTCCACATCCAGGATATCATCCTTGATGGAGCCGATGAAGGCCAGATTAGAAGCAATGGTCTTGGAATCGAACTTTTTCCAGAGCACGCCGGGCATATCCAGCAGGTCAAACTTTTCGGTGCTGACCACTGCTTGCCCTTGGTCACGCCGGGGCGGTCGGCCGCTTGGCACGGGCAGAACCTGCAAAGGTGTTGATGAAGGTGGATTTGCCCACGTTGGGGATGCCGCAGAGCATCACCTGAGTTTTGGCACCACCCATACCACGATTCTGGCGGCGCTCCAACAGTGAGGCCAGCTCCTTTTCAATGGCGGTCTGCACCGCCTTGGTACCGCCCTTCTGCTTGGCGCTGATGGCCACGCAGCCTGCATCGGCGGCGCGGAAGTATCTGATCCACTCCTCTGTCACAGCAGGATCGGCCAGATCTGCCTTGTTCAGCACATAGAGCTTGGGCTTGCGGGCCGTAATGCGCTCCACCTCGGGGTTCAGGCTGGAAAGCGGGATGCGGGCATCCAGCAGCACCAGACTGGCATCCACATGCTGGATCTCCGTCTCCATCATCCGCAGGGTCTTGGTCATGTGACCTGGGAACCACTGGATGTTATATTGGTTTGCAAAGCGGGTATCGTTGTTCATTTTACCACCCCAAAATCCGAAAAGGGCAAAAAGCAGAGCAGCACTTTGCCCAGAATATCGCGTTCATCAATGCAGCCCACATAGGACGAGCGGCTGTCCAGCGAGGCGTTGCGGTTATCGCCCATCACGAACACCGTGCCTCCGGCACCGTGTACGGGAACGTTACGTCATAGCCAAGATAGGTCGGTTCAGCGATATAAGCTTCCTGCAGCACTTCCCCGTTCACCGAGACCGTGCCCGCCTGATAATCAATGTTCACCACATCGCCGCCCTTGGCAATGACACGCTTGACCAGCGGCTTACCGTAGGCTGTGTAGCTGTCCACGATGACCACATCGCCCCGCTGGGGCTCGTAGCCTGCGCCCCAGACGATCAGCTTATCGCCGTTCTGCAGGGTGGGCACCATGGATTCGCCGTCCACCTGAATGATGCGGAAGAACAGTGAGAATACCAGCACCAGCACCAGCGCGGCGGAGATCAGCGCCTCGTACCACTCAAACACATTCTGTCCGCGCACAGTTTCCTGTGTTGAAGCATGCTTTTCCATTTCCCGATGCACCTCACAATCTTGTCTGGCCCGGAATAAAGAAAAAAGGGACAACAAGTTGTCCCTTTTCTCCCGGTTTTACGCGGGGATCATCAAATATCGCTCTTGACCTTAGCAGCCTTGCCGGTACGACCACGCAGATAGAACAGCTTGGCGCGGCGAACCTTGCCCTTGCGGACAACGGTGACCTTCTCAACGAAGGGGCTGTTGATGGGGAAGACACGCTCAACGCCGACACCGTAGGAAACGCGGCGAACGGTAAAGGTCTCTGCAACGCCGCCGTGCTTCTTAGCAATGACGGTGCCCTCGAAAGCTGGATACGCTCACGCTCGCCTTCCTTGATGCGAACATCACGCGGACGGTATCGCCAACGTTGAACTGGGGCTTTTCAGCTTGATGCTGCCTTCAGAAATAATCTTCAGTGCGTCCATTTTTGAATCCTCCATTTGTTTTTAGACGTTCATGCACG
>ENA-OQEB01000094-OQEB01000094.1-human-gut-metagenome-genome-assembly--contig:-NODE-94-length-34492-cov-3.858926_pt1 | contig 34492 bp, 37 predicted proteins | sample MGYA00242787_ERZ504619 | MGnify/ENA primary metagenome ERZ504619 (study PRJEB26092, sample SAMD00036317) | human gut metagenome | host: Homo sapiens | study: EMG produced TPA metagenomics assembly of... | reverse complement strand
ATGGTGTATATCCTCCTTTTATTTATAAAGCCTCGTAATCTTCCCGTGAAAAACGGTGATACGTCAGGCCGAATTCATTTTCTTCGACACAGTAACAGTATTCATCTACAGACGGGTCTGAAAAAGAAAATACATGGCCCATCTCATGCTCCTCGGATGCGTTCTTCCACGGTAGTATGCATTTTCTCTGCATAGGAAGAAAAGCAGTTTCGAACCTGTTCCATTGTGTTTCCAGGCGTTGTGATCACCTGCAGAAGGTTCTGCAGGAGCTCCGGAACAGGAATTTTCCGCTCGATATAAGAACATCCCTCCTCCGGGATTTCCATGCAGTAGCGGTCCTTGACCGCTGAAATCGCAAGTGTTCCAAGACGCGGCTGTACTTCCTTACAGAACGCGGCAAGTGCCGCATCCAGGTCTTCTGTTTCGTCTAAAGAGAGGGAACGGCGCAGGGACTCCGCCGGGTAGTAGAGCTTCATCGTACCGCCTCATAGCCGATCTTCACCTGCCATTCCCGAATCGTATCGGTAATATGTTTTTCCAACAGTTTTGCTGTCATATTTTTTCAGTCACCTCCATTATGCTGCATGTGCAAAAAATACAGTATTATTATCGCATGAATTGGGCGTTGTGTGAACACTTAATTTTTTGTTTTTTACAAAAAGAAAAGAATCACTTTTTTTACTCCTCGAAACGGCAGAAACCTCCGCCAGAAAAGCTGGAACAGAGGTTTCTGCGATTTCTTATGTCAGAAGAATTTCTCAGTCATTTCGTTCTGAATTACTCTTCGTCGTCTTTTTTCTTTCTGACGCGGAGTTTGAATCCAAGTCCGCCAGCGCCAAGAGATGCAACTGCCATGCTTACCCATCCCCAGATGTTGGTAGCATCACCGGTCTTTGCATTATCGCTCTTCTTGGAAGTAGAGGTATTGGATACTTTATTACTTGCAAGCGGAGTAGATGTTGCTTTCGGGGTGCTTGTCGGGGTCTTCGTCGGCTGCGTCGTAGGTATTGTGGTAGGAGCAGTCGTCGGGGTTGTGGTTGGTGCTGTTGTAGGTGTAACCGTCGGAGTCTCAGTTGGGGTAACCGTCGGAGTCTCGGTCGGGGTTACGGTTGGGGTCTCTGTAGGAGTAGGAGTCGGCTCTTCTGCTGATTTCTTCCAGGTGAAGCTAAGATCCTGATATCCCAGTGAAGAAACTGTAATTTCAAAGGAATCGCCCTCTGCGAACGGTGCTGCATCTGTCTTTAAGGAACCATCCTCATTGAACAGTACAACAGCTCCTCTTCCGCTTGCTGCATATGCTTTTCCATTTACAGTAACAGAGGTAATGTTCTTCAGATAATCTGCAAACTCTTCATCTGTTGCATCCCCGTTCTTAAGCAGACCCGGTGTTGTCGTATCTTCGTTAAATGCTGCCGGCATCTCTTCCGTGTAAAGGATAAAGTCTGCGGAAAGATCTGCATATTTACCATTCTTATCGCTGACAGTCAATGTATAAGAACCTTTCTCTGCATTCTTGAAGTACAGAGTATCACCGGACACGGTTCCCGTCAGACCTTCTACTGTATAGACAGCATCGTAATCATCCGGCAGGCCTTCCAGTTTAACAGAAGCATTTCCAGATGTGACAGACGCATTCTCTACAGAAAATTCATATGCAAACTTAACCGGTACATATACATCTGCGTCGACTTCGTAAATTCCCTTGCTGGTGTAATAGGTAATTTTGTTGATGGTCTGTCCCATCATGCTCTTGTAATGTTCCGAGGAGGTCGGGCAGTTATGAACGCTTGTCGTAAATCCAGTGCTCCATGCCAGCTTAGACACTCTCCAGATATTCTCCAGATGACGCATTCCGTAATCGTTGCCCTCTTTTGTGCTGACAACAACACCATATACGGTATCTTCGCCTGCTTTGATGGTATCAGTAAGACCATCCAGATCCAGCTGATAATCACCGTATTTGCTGTTAGTGGAGAGCTCTGCCGTTACATTTTCCAGCCTTGCTGTCTCGGTTCCCTGAACAGCACCAAAGGTTACATTGCCGTCTGCATCTACAGATGCTTCTTTGTAATAAGACGGAACCTCATGTAAAGTGTAATATGCATAGCTTGCATTTTCGTACAGTGCATCTTTTCCGGTATACGTTGTGGTGGATGTCTGTCCACGGTTGGTAACAGTGATTTCTACAGAATCCTCATCTGTCACTTTCGTGTATTTGCTCAGATCCATACCCTCTGTTACTTTTACTGGGAAGGTGATACCTGTAATATCGCTTCCGTCTGCATTCACATGGTAAGATCCGCCGGAAAGGGAGGCTGTTCTTGTTTTGTTCTTGGTTGCGGAAGTAAATGCATCTACTGGAATATCGTTATGAACTCTGCCTGATAGAACTCAGCATACGGAATGTTCATTAATACATACTGGGACTGAAGTGCTTCGATTGCTGCATTCAGATGCTCTGTTGCTTCGTCTACGGTTCCCTGGCTCTGTTTTTTCTCCAATGCTTCTTTTGCTTCTGCCAGTTCTGTCTGCATATTATTCCAGGAAGTTTCCGTGTAAAGATCTTTATTCAGTGCATCTGCCTTTGCAATTGCCCCTTCCAGTGCTGCTGTGCTCTCTACCGGATCAGCTCCTACAATATTCGCTTTGGTTGCTTCAAAAGTGTAGGAAGCATCTGCATAGCCAAGTGCATGAATCGTAATCTTCCAATAACCGGTTCCATCCGTTCCCTCCGGTAAAGTGCAGCGCAGGGAATCGGTAAGGCCAAGCTGGATTCCCATTACTTTATGCATCCAGTTATCTGCTGCGAATTTTGTTCCATACGTTGCTTTTGCATTCGTATAAGTGGAATCATCACCGTAATAAGTCCAGGTTACGGTCTGCAGATTAGCAGCCAGATCGCCGTAATCTCCCGTTAAATCTACGCGAAGGAATTCTCCATAAGAACCATTGGCTTCTTTCACGGTCAGTCCTACGGTCTCAGCATCCGGAGCTGTCTTCAGCGCCTGATCTTTGATTCCGGATTCACTTCCTGTTGTTCTTGCAGAGAAGGAGAAGCTTCCATCTGCATTTTTCACTGCTATCTTCAGACCGTTTGTGTTTTCTGTTACATCTGCAACCAGGCCTGTATAGCTCTGCAGTTTATTTTCAGAAAATCCACCGGAAAGTGTTCCGCCGTTTTCTACCACAACATACTTTTTGCAGAAATCTTCGTAATCATCTTCCGAAACTTTTACAGGCACATATTTCAGGCCTTTTACTTCATAATGATCAATCTGGCTCTTGTCGTAAGTTACGGTCTCGCCGTTGGTCAGAACTGCCGTGGTTGCTGCGGTATAATATGCCACATCATAGGTTGTGCCATCTTTCATGTAGATAGTCGCTGCGCACTGGAAGCTTCCTCTGTGCAGTCCATGGTTTGTGGTCGCACGGGTTACAACATCAAAAGCGCCTTTATCACTTTCTTTGCGACTGTCAGTTTCATCCGAACCAGCGTCGCTTCCTGCCGCCTGAACTCCTTCTGCTGCCCAATACTCAGCCCAGGTAAGACCTGCATATACATATTTATATGTTGTTTCTTTCTTCTCATAAGTAAAGGAAAGCGTCTTGTAACCTGTTGCAGTTACTTCGATTTCAAATTTATTTCCTTCTGCAAAAGCGGCAGCTGTCAGATCAAGCGTACCGTCTTCTTTGATCAGAATTGTTTTCCGTTTTCCAGTTGCTGCATATTCTTTTCCATTTACTTTTACCGAAGTGATGTTCTTGATATAATCAGCAAAGTCATCTTCTGATGCATTCTCTGCTTTTACAAGCGCCGGAGCACTTCCTTTTTCGTTGTAAGCAGCCGGCATTGCATCTGTATACAGAGTAAAGCTCTGTGTCAGATCTGCATAAACACCTTTTTTATCATGAATCGTCAGAGTATACATTCCTTTTTTCGCATTTGCGGAATAAGAAATGGTATTTCCGTCTACTGCAAATCCATCCAGACCATCTACGGAATATTCTGCATCATAATCAGCCGGAAGTCCGGTTACGGTCATCGTTGTCTTTCCAGCGGAAAGAGAAGCGTCTTCTACGGATACACTTGCCTCAAATTTTGTTTGGAACAAAAATAATCATTCACTGGAATCGTGTAGATTCCTTTGCTGGTATAATAAGTAACCTTATTGATATGCTGTCCCATCATGCTCTTGTAATGTGCAGAAGAAGTCTGGCAGCCATGTACCTGCGTTGTAAATCCAGTTGACCATGCCAGTTCCGTTCCACGCCAGATATTCTCGACATGACGCATACCATAGTCATTGCCTTCTTTTGTACTGACAATAACACCATAGATCTGATCGTTTCCAACATCAATAGTATTCTCCAGTCCATTGAGATCCAGCTGATAATCTCCATATCTTGACTCGGTCATGAACTCCGGAGATACATTGGTCAGCTCGGTTGCAGTTCCAACTGTTTTTCCAAAGGAAAGAGAACCATCTGCATTTACCGTTGCTTCTTTGTAGTAAGAAGGTGCTTCGCTTAATACATAATATGCATAGTCTGAGTTTTCAAATAACGCATTTTTTCCAGTATAAGTTTCTGTAGATGTCTGACCACGATTTGTTACTGTGATTGTTACAGAATCAGAATCTGTTACTTTCTTAAATTTGGAAAGATCCACTCCTGTTACTTTAACTGGGAAGGTAATGCCATTGATTGCACTTCCATCTGCATTGGTATGATAAGAACCACCAGCAAGGCTTGATGTTCTTGTTTTACTCTTAGTTGCAGATGAAAAAACATCAACAGGAACAGAGTTGTTTACATCGGCAGCGTAAAATTCATCATACGGAATGTTCATCAGAACGTAAACCACCTGCTCAGTTGGAGTCTCGGTTGGTGCCGTCGTTGGGGTTGCAGTTGGAGTCGCTGTCGGAGTCGCCGTCGGAGTCGGTGCTTTAACAAGACCTTTTGCTGCAGTGTTCAGTGCATCTTTAGCGGTATCAACAGCGCTCTGGGATTCTTTTGCAGAAAGAGCAGATTTTGCTGCGGTAAGAGCAATCTGAACAGCTTTCCAGGAGTCTGCGGTGTAGTCAGCTTCTTTTAATGCTTCGGCATCTGCGATTGCTTTTTCAAGAGCTGTGGTGTCTACTGTTTCTGGAGTTGGGGTCACTTTTTGGGTTGCTGCAAGAGCCGCAGTTTTTACTGCATTAGAAGTTCTGGTTGCACCCGATACGATATCCCATCCTTCAATGTTTTCAATCGTTGCATCTTTTCCAAGAAGTTTCGTTTTGAATCCTTTGCTGTTTGTAGCTGCTTTTTTAAAATATGTAGCATTTTCTGTATTGTATCCAGAACCAGGTGTTACTGCAATATCAGAAAACTTACCGTCTGCAACTGTGATTTTGACATTAACGTCATATTCATCCCATGCATTCTCATCCTCATCGTCTTCTACAGTTCTGGTAACATGAGCCGTAGACTCATAAGTGCCATCTGCCAGCACGCCACTTGTAGCATCCGCCAGTGCGGTTCCCGGGAGCAGGCTCATGGTCATGGAAGCTGCCATTACGGCTGCTAATGATTTTTTCTGAAGTTCTTTTCTTTTGATCATAACTTCCTCCTTTTTCCTTTTCCACAGTTTTGCAGGAAAAACAGGGGCAAAACTGTCCTTCATTATTATATTAGTTTTCACTAATCAATAATTGTTTTAACTAACCGTAGATTATTCTACTAATTTTTAATCGTTTTGTCTAACTCTTAACTGATTATTTTTTCTCAAAAGAGGCACAGATTCTGCTTATTGAGTATTTTTACTATTTAATGATCCGATACTGTGAAGTTTGTGGGATGATTTTCGTTCCCACACAGAAAAAATTCCGTAGATATGGAGTTTTCACCGCGAAGAACTCTTTCGTCCCTCGCGTTTTACTGCAGAAAGAATGCGGTCCGAAAGGATTCCGATCAGCATTCCGGTGATGACTCCGGCCACGAGAAGCGCCGGCAGATAATAGAACAGTTTGCGGTTCTGCACCACGAGAGCCGCCACGCAGATCTGCGCGACATTGTGCGTCACGCCTCCTGCAATACTCATGCCGGTGATACTAAAGCCCTTGATGTGTTTCAGCAGAAGCATCACAAGAAAGCTCAAAAGCCCGCCGGCAAGGCTGTAAAGGATGGACATTCCATTTCCGAACAGATACCCCATCAGAAGAATGCGGGCGACGGAAATCATCAGGACTTCCCCTGCCGGAAGGAAAAAGAGGCCGACAACTACAACCAGATTAGCAATGCCGAGTTTGATTCCGGGAACACCGAGGTTGATCGGGATCAGTACCTCCACATAACTGAAGATCATGGCAAGTGCCATCAGCATGGCGCATAAGGCAATTTTTCTGCTTGCAGTGCGGCTGTCTCTCATAAATTCCAATTCCTTTCTTTTCGCTGGTATCGCTTATTTTGCAATCACATCCGGCGCATCCTCTGCGTCGTCCGGTGCAAAACCGGCGCTCTCCACCTCCGCCACCAGCTTGTGCGGCAGGCAGACGATTGTCTCATTGACCCGGGAAATGGTACCCTGTCGTTTGCAGTAGCCGTCCGGACAGTCGGCCTCTTCCATATGGGCACTTCCATTTTCAATCACGAGTGTATTCGTTCCGTGATCTGTCTCAATCTTCACGGTCTGATCTTGGGCGAGCGAATACGTTCCGTAAGTCTCGCCGTCCACCGTGATTTTTAAGGTATTTCCACTTTCTGTTTTCGGCAGCCGAAGCGCCAGGGCAAGAATTCCGGCAATCAACAGAACCATGCCTGCCAGAATCAGATCTTTTTTCTTCATAAAAATTTTTTCCTTGTTTTGGGTTAGATTCCGGCCCATAACAGCAGTGTCAGGAGAAGAACGGCACGGAACAGAGTAAACAGGATTTCATTTCCATGAAGTTCCTTTACACCGCAGCGGATATTGCCTTTCGGGCACATATCGATGCATTTCTGGCACTGGAAACAGTCGCCAGAGATCTCCACGGATCCATCGGATGGCAGTTCCACCGCTGACGGGCACTTTCTCGTGCAGGCGCTGCAGCCGCGGATGCAGTTTTCGCGTTTCCGGTGCAGAGTAAAGAACGGCAGGATCGGAAGCAGAGAAAAGACAGCTCCCATTGGGCACAGGAAACGGCAGAAAAAGCGCTCCTCAAAGAACATGCCGACCAGGATCAGCACCAGAAGAACAATGCCTGGAATATAAGAGGAAAGTCGGAAATTTCCCGCATGCAGCATGGAAAAGACATCCCATGGGCTTGTTCCTCTTGCTTTCTGATAAACTCCTGCAAAGCAGCAAAGAGCAATCAGAAGCAGAATGCCGTATTTGACCAGCGCCAGTTTTTTTGCCAGTTCCGGTTTGATGCGTCTGGGCTTCTTTTTTACGTTTCTTACAGATTATACCATAAATTGCATGCATTGCATCCCCCAGACTTCCAAAAGCGCATGCAAAACCGCAGAAAAATCTTCCGAATACGATCGTAAATGCACAGACAAGGAGCAGAGCCGACACAAACGCGGTCATCTCAATTTTTTCACCCTGTCCAAGCTGCGTAAAAATGTATTTCACTCCGTTAAATGCAGCGGTAAATACTGACGGAAGAAACAGGAAATATAAAAGCTGGATTCCGGCACGCAGGCAGGAAACGATCTCTTTTCTCTTCTTTGCCGGTAATGTGGATAGGTCTAAATTTTTCATGTTATTTCTCCGCCTTTTCTATTGCTTCCTGCGCCGCATTTCTGATACCGGTGGAGCTGAATGTTGCTCCGCTGATCGTATCAACATCGGCGGACTGTGCCTCAATAATCTTTGGAATGATCGCCTCCGCGTTTGACAGATACGCACTGTCCTCGCCGTCGGCGGATGTGATGGCAAGATCGGTAATCTGGCCGCCCTCTACGGTTACTTCAACTGCAATGGTGCCGCCGAAGCCGTCAGCTTCACCGTCATACGTACCGTCCATGTACTGCCCTTCTGCTTCTGCTGCTTCACTTGCGGCCGTATCCGCCGTGTTGGATGCAGCTGCTGCGGCCTGCAGATTTTCCTTCTGAAGCTGGGTCTCTCAAGCTCTGCCGAGAGCCGCGCGATCTGATCCTCTTTGTCTCTTTTATCGAGTACGGTATTGTAGCCGATCAGAACAGCAGCAATGACAGCGACATTCAAAAAACGAACAATCAATTGTCTCATCTGTTTTCCCCTTTATTGCGTTACTTTCGCAGCATCCAGCGCATTCCGGCATGCCTCAAGAATGGCTTTTGAGGAGCAGGTTGCACGGGAAACGGTGTCGATGTTTTCAAGCGTTCCGGTTTCCAGAATCTGAGCGGAAACGCCTTTGATTTTGGAGGTTCCTTCGGATGCGCGGCGGATGTAGAGACATTCTGACTGTCTCCGTCACCGGTGATGTTGCTTAACGCTACGATTTTATCGTTTTCAATTGTTACCGTCACGGAAAGCTGATAAGCGGTAAAATCTTCATCTTCATCCGGTTCGCAGACGGCAATCGCTGTGTATTCGCCGTCCTGATAGATCTTTTGTTCCGGAGTTTCCGTCGGGGTTGGTGTTGGCGTCTCAGTTGGCTCCGGGGTTTCGGTCGGGGTTGGTGTTTCCGTCGGTGTCGGAGTTACCGTTGGCGTCGGGGTTGGATTTTTCTTTTCCTCAGTTACGCGTTCTGCCTCTTTTAAAGCTTCCTCGATTGCCGCAAGAATTCCCCTGGAGCTGTAGGTTGCGCCGGAAACGGTGTCGACTTCCAGTGTCTGGTTTTTCACAACGTCCTTTGCTGTCTGTTTTGCGCGTTTTAAGAATGCTTCGTCATCTTCACTCTCGGTCACGAGAATTGCCTTGATCGTCTCATCCTGAATGACAACTGCCGTTGTAATGTCTCCCAGATAGCCCTCGCCGGTTCCGTAGTAAATGCCTTCCTCGTATGGGAATTTTCCTTCCGGAATCGTTGTGGTTCCGCCGCTGCTCGTTCCGTTATCCGGAACGGTCTCGCCGTTTGTTGCCTTCTTCGCATTTTCCAGCGCCTGTTTTACTGCGTTCTGGATGCCGCGGGAGCTGTACGTTGCGCCGGATACGAGATCCACATCGGTTTTCTGTCCGTCTACGATGCGGTCCGCTACGACTTTGGCACGGTTGAAGAATGTCTCGTCATCTTCGTTTTCCAGAATCAGTACCGCTTTGATCGTCTGATCCTGCAGGGCTACCGCCACTTTGATGTCTCCCTGGAAACCGGCGGCCGTTCCGTAATAAATTCCGTCCTGATAAGGAAAACTTCCCTTGGATGCAGACGAGTTGTTATTGTTCTGGCCGTTATTCTGACTGTTGTTTCCGTTGTTTGTATTGCCCTGGCTTCCTCCGTTTGTACTGGAAGACCCGTTCACTGCCGCCTGACTTAAGGCACTCCGCACAGCTTCAATAATACCGCGGGAGCTGTATGTCGCGCCGGAGACCGTATCCACATTCGTACTCTGTGTTGAGATAATCGTCGAAATCAGAGAGGAAGCACTGGAAAGGTAGCTTGGCGTATCGCTGTTTTCCACAATATCAATCGAAGCAATTTTTCCGCCGCTGACAACAACACAGACTTTCATTGTGCCGCCAAATCCCGTTCCGGTTCCGTAATACGTTCCATCCCGGTAGGCAGCCGGTTCTTCGATTTTAGATACTGTAACGGTTCCGCCGGCAGAGGCTCCGCCGCCTGCCGCTCCTGATGCGGATTCCGGTTCTGAAGTGTCCTCCTGACCGGTCAGTGCATTTTTCACGGCTGCAAGGATACCTTTTGAACTGAAAGTTGCACCGGAAACCGTGTCCACATCCACACTCTGGGATGCGATGATACGGTCGATAACTCCCTTCGCACGGTTCAGGAAAGCTGCGTCCTCGCCGGGAGCGCTTACAATCGAGATCGACTGAATCGTTTTGTCTTTCAATACGACAGAGACTGTAATCGTACCGCCAAAACCTGTTCCGCTTCCTTCGTACGTTCCGTCCGCCAGCTCAAAGCTGCCGGAACCGACGGCTGCGACAAGTTCTGCTTCGGTATCGGTTGTCTTTTTGGTATCGTCCTTCTTTTTTGTATCATCTTTCTTTTCCGCTGCATCGGTATCCTGTTCCGGCTCCGGTGTCACCAGTGCCTCCGGCTGCTCTACGGCGTAAACCGGTGCAGTGTAGCCGTTCAGCGAAATACCGGCACAGGCTGCTACGATAACTGCCGCGAGAGCCGGTGCAAATGCTGTCAGTTTTTTCCATTTTCCCATGGTTATGTATCACCGTCTTTCCTGATAATGTTTGTCTCGTGATCGGATGTGAAATCGTCAGCAATTCCTTCGGTTACATACAGAACGCCGTCCGCATCCTCCAGAATGGTGTCAAATTCATCGCTGTGTGCACGCCAGTATTCGGCCGCCTTGTCCTTCCCCATGATGAAAAGAGAAGTAGAAAGGCCATCCGCCAGTGTTCCGTCAGCACTTACGATCGTCACCGACACCAGACCGTTATTTGCCGGATGACCGGTCGATGGATCGATGATGTGATGATATTTCATGCCGTCCTGTTCGAAATACCGCTCATAGCCGCCAGAAGTAATAACCGCCCGGTTGGCCGTCGAGAGAATGCCGAGATAATCATCCTCTACCTCCGGACTCTGCACGGCAACGCGCCATTTACTGCCGTCCGTTTTCGTGCCGACAACCTGAACGTTTCCGCCGAGGTTGATGAGCCCGCTCGTCACACCGCATTCCCGGTAAATATCGGCGATTCTGCCGGAGGTATAGCCCTTTGCGATTCCGCCGAAGTCAATTTTCATGCCGTCCTTGGCAAAGCTGATGGATGCGCTGTCCTTGTCGTATAGGATATCATTGGCATCGGTCAGCGGAAGGAGGCTTTCGATCGTCTCATCCGAAGGAATCGTATAATTTCCGGTTGTAAAACCCCAGGCGTCCATGATCGGATAAATTGCGATGTCGAAAACGCCGTTTGTGCTGTCATACAGATCCAACGAGCGTTCCAGCAGATAGGTGGTATCCTCCGATAAGGTTCCGCCGCCGTTTGCATTGATCTGCGCTACTTCACTCGTCTTCTCTCCGGTCGACAGAAGTGCATCCAGCCGCTCAATCTCCTGCTGCGCCTGATCCACCGCCGTTTCTGCATTCGGACCATAGGCAGTGACCGTCATGTACGTATCCATCGCAAAAATATCTCGGCTGCTCGATGCATCTGCGGCATCGGAAGAAGCTGTGGATGATGCGGATTTCTGCGTGGAATTCTCTTCCGAAGCGTCAGAACTGCTCGAAGACTCCGAAACAGACGCCGGCTGTGTCTGACTTTCACTGCTCTCCGGCTGCGCTGCTGTCCCCGCACCGGAACATCCGCCGACCGTCATCACCATGGCAAGACAAAATGCTGCAACAATTTTCTTTTTCATAAATAAAACTCCATTTTTTCTTATGTTAGGAAATTCTAACTTTGGTATTATAACATTAACTCGTAACTTACGCTATGAATTACTTGATAAAAGTTTTTCAATTAGCGTTCTGCATCTGATAAATTTTCTCATTTTATGTACTCTAAATCAAGTGGATTTTACTGGAATTCAAGCACCGATATACAAAAAGCCCCCACAGCCGCATTGCTGCGGCCGCGGGGGCTTTTAGAAATAACATTTTCAGAAATTACATATGATCATGGCAGGTACGTGCAATTACGTCCATCTGCTGCTCTTTTGTCAGGTCGATGAATTTAACTGCATAGCCGGATACACGGATTGTGAAGTTTGCATACTCCGGTTTCTCCGGGTGCTCCATTGCGTCGATCAGTTTTTCGGTTCCGAATACGTTTACGTTCAGGTGATGTGCACCCTGCTCGAAGTATCCGTCCAGAACGTGTACCAGGTTCTCGGTACGCTCTTCGTCGTTGTGGCCGAGTGCGCCCGGGTTGATGGTCTGGGTGTTGGAGATTCCGTCCAGAGCGTCCTCATACGGCAGTTTTGCTACAGAGTTCAGGGAAGCAAGAAGTCCGCTCTTCTCTGCGCCGTAAGACGGGTTAGCTCCTGGAGACAGAGGCTCACCGGCTTTTCTTCCATCCGGCAGAGAACCAGTTGCTTTACCATATACAACGTTGGAAGTAATGGTAAGGATAGAGGTAGTCGGCTCGGAATCACGATAGGTATGGCAGTATTTCAGTTTGTCCATGAAGGTACGAAGCAGCCATACAGCGATCTCGTCTGCTCTGTCATCGTCGTTGCCGTATCTTGGGAAGTCACCGGTTGTCTCGAAGTCAACAGCCATTCCTTCTTCGTCACGGATAACTTTAACTTTAGCGTATTTGATTGCGCTTAAGGAGTCTACTACGTGAGAGAATCCTGCGATACCGGTTGCGAAGGTACGTCTTACATCGGTGTCGATCAGAGCCATCTCTGCTGCTTCATAGTAGTATTTGTCATGCATGTAATGGATCATGTTCAGAGTTCCAACGTACAGATGAGCCAGCCAGTCCATCATAACGTCGTATTTCTTCATAACCTCATCATAGTCCAGATACTCGCTGGTGATCGGCTGATATTCCGGAGCAACCTGCTGTTTTGTCTTCTCGTCTTTACCGCCGTTGATAGCGTACAGAAGGCATTTTGCAAGGTTTGCACGAGCGCCGAAGAACTGGATCTCCTTACCGGTCTCGGTAGCAGATACACAGCAGCAGATGGAGTAATCATCGCCCCATACCGGACGCATTACATCATCGTTCTCATACTGGATGGAGCTTGTCTGTACAGAAATATGAGCTGCATATTTCTTGAAAGCTTCCGGAAGATTCTCAGAGTACAGAACAGTAAGGTTCGGCTCTGGGGACGGTCCCATGTTTTCCAGTGTATGCAGGAAACGGAAATCGTTCTTTGTAACGATAGAACGTCCGTCGATTCCCATACCGGCAACTTCCAGAGTAGCCCATACCGGGTCACCGGAGAACAGCTGATTGTAAGACGGAATTCTTGCAAATTTAACCATACGGCATTTCATTACCAGATGGTCGATCAGCTCCTGAGCTTCTTTCTCGGTCAGGATACCTTTTTCGATATCTCTTTCGATGTAGATGTCGAGGAAAGTAGATACACGGCCAACGCTCATTGCAGCACCATTCTGGGTCTTGATTGCTGCAAGATATCCAAAGTACAGCCACTGAACAGCCTCTTTTGCATTTTTAGCCGGCTGGGAAATGTCGTAGCCATAAGACTGTGCCATAACTTTCATTTCCTGAAGTGCTTTTACCTGATCTGCGATCTCTTCTCTTAACTGGAAGTCACCACGACGCATTCCCTGACGGTTCGTTGCAGCGAAATCTGCTTTTTTGCACTCGATCAGGTAATCAATACCGTACAGAGCTACACGACGATAGTCGCCTACGATACGGCCACGGCCATAGGTATCCGGCAGACCGGTCAGGATTTTATTATGACGGGCTTTCATCATCTCTGGTGTGTAGATGTCGAATACACCCTGGTTATGTGTTTTGTGATATTTAGTGAAAATTTCATGAAGCTTCTCGCTTGGTTTGTAGCCGTAAGTCTCGCAGGACTGCTCAGCCATTTTAATTCCACCATACGGCATAAATGCACGTTTCAGCGGTTTGTCTGTCTGAAGACCAACTACCTGCTCCAGATCTTTCATGCTGTCATCGATATATGCTGCGCCGTAAGCTGTGATTCCGCTTACAACGTCTGTCTCCATATCCAGAACGCCGCCTTTTGCACGCTCTTCTTTCTGGAGTTCCTGTAATTTGCCCCACAGACGGTCTGTAGCCTCTGTTGGTCCCTCCAGGAATTTCTCATCTCCGTCATATGGAGTATAGTTGTTCTGAATAAAGTCACGTACGTCGATGCCTTCTTTCCAGAGTCTTCCGGTAAAGCCATCCCACTGTTCAAATTCTCTCATTTGCTTTGTTCCTTTCTGGTGTTATTTTGTTTCGTCACGCGCCGGCATCTTCTTTGCACCGGGCATGAACACCTCCGCATGGATAATATAACAAATCTCTGCTTTCAGCGCAAGATATGCACTTGAAAAAATACAAGGAAAAACCACAAAATCTTGTATTTTTATAAGAACAAAATCTACATGTGGCGCTTTTTTTTATGCCCCGTATCCGATTTCATATATCTGCTCTGCAAAGTCACAAATAACATATGTTCCATCGGAAAATTCACTCTTCTGTACGCTTCCGTCCGCCGTCATACACTCGTGGCGTACCAGTTCCAGGAGTGCCGTTTTTTCATGCAGCTCCGTTACAACGCGGCATCTTTCTGTCATCTCTTCCAGACTGATTTTCTCCCCGTCAAATGCACCATCTGTATTCGGATATGCGCCGTCCCGTACAAGATACGGTGCACCGCCTGCAAGAAGCGCATACAGCATATAGTCCTCGTCTTTTGAAACACGGTCCATCATCCACGGCTCGATTACGCAGTCATGATACACAAGATTAAAGAGCGGCACCGGGATTCCTTTTTTCGGTGTCTCTGCCGGGCGCAGCATAAAGTCGTACGGCGCATAATGCAGAATACCAGATACGGAACGGCCCAGTCGCTGACCTCCTCGGAGCTTGAGAGAATCCCCTGTGATAGCAGCCAGGAGAAGCAGTTTCCGCGGTACGTATAGCAGTCTCTTCTCGTCATCACATGCTCCGGATTTGCGCACTCGTCGCCCTCGTTGCACGTAAACACATCGAGGTATGCACCGTCAAGCCGGATTCCGTTTTTCTTCAGCTCGGCAAAATTCCGTTTCACATAGAACGGTGCCTGCGTTGCACAGAGATAGCTCTGCGGTCCGCCCGCCCAGTAACTGTGTCCCGGTATCGTTCTATCCGGAAGGCGGCAGGCATAATTTTCATCGTAGCTCGGCGCTGCATGGTAATAATCGCGGTACTGGTCGTGAATACCGAATTTGTAGCCGAAATCATGCATCGTATCGACAAGCGATTTCATGTCTTCCCATCCGCCGGCCGCTTGGCATGCCGGTGTGTAGTCCGGATGCTGGTTGTCATACCCCGGTTCTGCCCAGCCGTCCAGATGAAGATAGACTTTCTCTACGCCGAGATCATGAATTTCGCGGATCTGCTGTTCGCGCACGGAAAACGGCACTACGCGGTTATTTTTCTCCGGATTCTGCGGATCGAAAAAGCCGGACTCCAGTTGCACAACCGTCTTGATTCCCGTATGAACAAAACACGTTCCCACAAGATCGTGAATGGACGGATTCTGTACTGCCTTTTCTTTCAAAGTGCGCAGATGGCCCTGTTCCCGTACATACTGACGGTATGTTTTGCAGAGGTCGTTATAATCGCAGTCATTTAAAAACGTATAACGGAATACGCGGCGGTAATTCATTGTTCCAAGGCTTGCTCCAGCCATGCCCCCACGCTGGTATACGGGCCGCCTGCCGGGTGCTCTGCCTGATAACCGGCGTTCCACGGTGTTGTACAGATCGCTGTATAGCCGTATCTTTCCTTCACTTGGCCAAACCACGGCATATAGCCGCCGGAGGTCTCAAATCTGCCGTCAAACGAAAGCTTTCCAAGTTCCGTCTTCCAGGTATTCGGAATCAGAAGTCCCTGTCCCTCGGTAAGGAGTGTATACCAGTCATCGCGCCCGTTTGTAAACTCCATTGCCGTCGGCCACAGCACCTTTACCGGATGCAGTCCCTCATCGCAGAGCGGAATCCACTCCATCCAGAATGTTTCATCCACAGCTTCGATCCAGATAATCGTCTCGAAGGCATACGGTGTTCCCGCAAATCCCGCATAACGCTCCGGATGCCGCATCCGACGCCGAAGGAATAGACCTCATGGGAAATCTCCTCTGCATCCTGGAAACGGTATGTTCCCTCTGCAAAAATCAGTTCCGGTGTCTTTTTCGGATCCGTATTCCAGACAACGCCGTCTTTTTCGATCCTAAGTCCCAGCGTCTCTTCATCGAGCATCACAGCAAGCGATCCGCTTTCTATTTTTTTCATCGTGTGATATTCCCCCTTTTTCTTTATCATATGCGTTCCAAACACCAGAAAGGCGCAGAGAACCCGTCCGCCTTTCTCTGCACGGTTCCGGATTTCTGCGCCTTTTTCCACCTAACTTACATAATCTCTTCTTTTTCTACGACTTTACCGTCTCTCCAGATTCTCTCCAGATCGTAGAACAGGCGGTTCTCCTCATCAAAGATGTGGATGACAACATCGCCGTAGTCCATCAGAATCCAGTTTGCGGTCTGATAGCCTTCGATCTGTTTTGGATGTACGCCGGCTTTTCCGAGTACCTCCTCTACGTTGTCTGCCATCGCCTGTACCTGGTTGCGGTTGCTTCCGCTGCGATCATGAAATAATCTGCCAGAGTCGAAACATGGGTAATGTCCAGAATGCGGACATCCATTGCTTTTTTATCTTCCAGTGCTTCCAGTGCAAGTTTTGCAGTCTGTTTTGCTTCGCTCATTTATGCTTCCTCCTTTGCCGTCCGTTCCGGTGCAGTGCTTCATAGAACTGATATGCCTGCTCCGTCATCGGGTCCATCGTCTTCGGGTTTTCCGACAGATACGCCATACTGTCTTTTAAAATTTCATACATGCATTCGTCGATATCGGTGAATGCCAGCTTCCGAAGGCGGGTAAGGTGCGGTGCCTTGTTTCGTGCCGGCTCGATATAATCTGCGATATAGATGATCTTCTCCAGCAATGTCATATCTTCTTTTCCTGTCGTATGCCAGGTGATGGCACTTAAGATCTCCGGATCTTCCACATTATACTTGTCCTTCGCCAGAAATGCACCGAGCTTGGCATGGATCAAAAACGGATTGTTCCGCTCAAACTCAGTGATTTCAATCTTATTTTTCTCACACATGGTGATTTTTTTCTTATTCGGAATGCATTTTGCACAGTCGTGAAGCAGTCCCGCGACACGGGCTTTTTCGAGATCCTCGCCCCATACCATCGCCATGGATGCTGCGGTAAACATCACACCGAGCGTGTGATGATAGCGGTCTTCATCGACTTCCTTCTGGAGTTTTTTGTCCAGTTTCCATAAATCGTACTGTTCCATCCTGCTCTTCCTCTAATCCTGATAGATTTTCTGCTCCTGAATGTAGGAAATCACAGAATCCGGCAGATAGTATTTCACGGATTTTCCTTCCCGGATCCATTCCCGCAGTTCGTGGGAAGAAACATCCAGATTCGGTGTGTCGAGTTTCAGAAAGGTACCGTGAAGTTTTTTTGCATTTCGTTCCATACAGGCCAGAAGCTCTTTCTCTTTTGCCCGATCCCTGGTCGCCACAAGGATCTTTGCCGCGGCGCAGATCCGCTCTGGATTTTTCCACTCATCAAAATAGAACAGGGAATCCGCTCCAATGATAAAGTAAAACTCCGTGCACGGATGTTCCTTCCGCATCGCCTCAAGCGTCCGATAACTGTAGGTATAGCCCTCATCTTTCATCTCTTTGGTGCAGAGCACAAAATGCGGATTGGATGCGATGGCACGGCGCACCATCTCGACACGCTGTGCATCCTTTGCCCGTCCCGCCCGGTTCCGCTTATGTGGCGGATTTCCGGCCGGAAGGAACCAGACTTCATCAAGCCCGAACTGCTCGTACGCCGCCTCGCCAAGGATCAGATGACCGATATGAATGGGATCGAATGTGCCTCCCATAATGCCAATTTTTCTGTTTTTCTTTTCCATACGTTTTCCTCAAAAAGCGCCGGAACTGCAGCGGTATGCTCCGGTCCCGGCGGTTCTTTCCTGCGGATTATTTCGGAAGCTGAATTTTCTTTTTCTCTTTTTTGCCCTCTTTGTACAGCACGATCTTTTTGCCGATCACCTGTACGACCTGGGAATTGGTGCGTTCTGCCAGAACTTCTGCGATCTCTCTTGGATCATCGAGGCAGTTCTGCAGTACATTGATTTTAATTAGTTCTCTCGCCTCAAGTGCCTCTGCTACAGCAGCGGTATGCTCCGGCGTGATGCTGCTTTTTCCTACCTGCAGGATCGGTTCCATGGTCATGGCAAGGCCTTTCAGGTATGCTCTCTGCTTGCTGGTCATACGTCTCCTCCTTCGTTATTTATTCGTTCTATTTATAATAATCAAATTCAAATCCATACATCTTGACGGTATCGCCTTCCTGGATGCCGGCCTGTTCGAGTTCGTCTAAGATACCGGTATCTTTTAAGAACCGCTGGAAGAAAGCAAAACCTTTCTCGGAATCCAGATTGGTGTAGCCGAGCATTTTTTCGATCTTCGGTCCCTCGATGATGAAGCGGTGCTCGTCCTCCGGGTCCTGCTCGACGGTGTACGGCAGGTTCTCGGCAAGAAGCATATCCTCCGGGAAGAATTCCTGCTCGAAGACCATACGCTCTTTCGGAAGCTCATCGAGTTTTTTCTGTACGGCATATAAAAGCTCTTTTAAGCCTTTTCCGCTGACGGCAGAAATCGGATAAACCGGGATGCCTTTCGGCTCGAACTCTTTTTTCAGACGTTCCACCGGATCCTCTTCGCCCTCTTCTACATAGATCGCATCGGTCTTATTGGCCGCGATGATCTGCGGGCGTTTTGCGATCTCCGGGTTATAGGCTTCGAGCTCTTTGTTGATCTTGTTGATATCATCCACCGGATCTCTTCCCTCGGTCGATGCAACGTCTACTACATGGATCATCACGCGGGTTCTCTCGATGTGGCGCAGGAATTCATGGCCGAGGCCGACTCCTTCCGATGCACCCTCGATCAGTCCCGGGATATCTGCGATAACAAATCCGCTGCAGCCCTCAAGGTCTACGACACCGAGGTTCGGGGAAAGTGTGGTAAAGTGATAATTTGCGATTTTCGGTTCTGCATTTGTCACACGGGAAAGAAGGGTCGATTTTCCAACGTTCGGGAAGCCGACGAGTCCGACGTCCGCGATGACTTTCAGTTCCATTCTTACTTCCAGCTCCTGTGCCGGCTGGCCTGGCTGGGCGTATTTCGGAACCTGCATGGTAGCGGTTGCGTAATGCATATTTCCGTTTCCGCCTTTTCCGCCTTTTAATACAACCTGACGGCGGTTTTCACCGGACATATCTGCGATGACTTTTCCGCTCGCAGCGTCCATAATGACGGTTCCTTCCGGTACTTTCAGGACAATATCTGCGCCGTTTCCGCCATGGCATCTGCGTTTTCCGCCCGGCTCGCCGTCGGTAGCAGAAAACTTTCTTCTGTGGCGGTAATCAACCAGTGTATTCAGTCCTTCGTCAACTTCAAAAATAACGTCTCCGCCTTTGCCGCCATCGCCGCCGTCCGGCCCGCCGTTCGGTACAAAAAGCTCTCTGCGGAAACTGACATGTCCGTCTCCGCCCTTACCGGAGCGGATCAGAATTTTTGCTCTGTCTGCAAACATGGTATTCTCCTGTCTTGTTTTATCTAAATCCAAATCGGTCTGTTGGACCTTTAATTATTATTAACAAAAACGCTTCAAACCTCTTAAGATTTGAAGCCGCACCTTTGTCTTACTCTTCTGTTGCTACCGGATATACGGAAACCTGTTTTTTGTCACGTCCTTTTCTTTCGAAAGCTACGCGTCCGTCAACCATAGCGAATAAGGTATCGTCTTTTCCGATTCCTACGTTCACGCCTGGATGAATCTTGGTTCCACGCTGTCTGTAAAGAATGTTTCCAGCCTTTACAACCTGTCCGTCAGCTCTTTTTGCTCCTAATCTCTTGGACTCGGAATCTCTACCGTTCTTGGTAGAACCAACTCCTTTTTTATGAGCGAAAATCTGAAGGTTCATATTTAACATGGTATTACACCTCCTTGAATGCGATCTCTAAGTATTGTGCTCCATAATCGCGGCGGATACTTTCGAGGCCCAGCAAAAGTGATTTTACAAGAAGTGCGGTACTTTCAGAATACCCATTCGGGAATGAAAAATACACGTATCCATCTCCAGCTTCACTTATAATCAGATCCTCTGTCAATGTTTCCACGGAATTTACGGTGTTTACAATCAATGCGGAGACAGCGGCACAGATGATATCCTGCCCTTCCTCTGCATAGCCTGCATGACCGTTTGACTCCACGGAGATGTACTCGCCGTCAGACTCTGTTACGGTTATACAAATCATAAGACTTAAGCGTTGATTTTTTCAATCTTCACTTCAGTGTACTGCTGTCTGTGACCGTTTTTCTTATGATAACCAGTTTTTCTCTTATACTTGTAAACGATAACTTTTTTGCCTTTACCGTTTCCAACTACAGATGCGGTTACGGATGCATTTTTAACGTCCTCGCCAACTTTCAGTCCGTCATTGCTTACTGCAAGTACCTGATCAAAAGTTACGGTTTCTCCAGCTTCAACGCCAAGTTTCTCTACTCGGATAACATCGCCTTCAGCTACCTTGTACTGTTTACCACCTGTTGCAATAATTGCGTACATATGGCACCTCCCTATCAATTACTCGCCAGATTCGGTGGTCTTTCGACTCTTTTACCTCTCTGTGCGGCATACTTCTACAATATATCATCACGTCTGCTGTTTGTCAATAGTATTTTTCAGGAAATTGCAGATTTTTTTTCACATGCAATTGCCAGTGCGCCAGGTCCGATGTGGCAGGCAACGCTTAAGGACAGTGGATGCGCATCGACTTCAAAATCCGGGAAGGCTTCTTTTACTTCGACAATCCATCCATCGATTACTTCTTTGTCGTTTGCGGTATAGGCAATGTGAAGTCCCATGATGCCGGCTGCACGCTCTTTTGCGAAGCGTTTGTCCATATCTTTTTTCATAGCCTTGATCATGGCTTTCTTTGCCTGTTTCACACCGCGCGCTTTTTCAAACGCGTCAAGCTTCTCTCCCTGGATCGTCAGCACCGGTTTGATATTTAAAACGGTTCCGATCATGGCTGCTGCCGGCGTAACGCGGCCGCCTTTTTTCAGGTATTTTAACGTATCTACCATAATATAGATACTTGCATCCAGCGCATCCTCTTCCAGAATTGCTTTGATGTCTTTTGCTGCCACGCCGCGGTTTGCCATTTTCTTTGCATCCAGAACAGACTGCTGCTGCGTAACGGAGATTCTCTGGTTGTTGACAACCTGCACTTTTCCTTCGTAGTCCTCGGACAGCACGGTCGCTGTATCACAGGAGGTGGAAAGGCCGCTTGACATCGGAATGTAAACAATGTCATCGTACTCTTCGAGAATTTTGTTCCAGAAATCCATCAGATCTCCCGGAGACGGCTGAGATGTGGAAACAGCCGCATCCTCTGCCAGAATCTCGTAAAACTGTTCCTGTGTCAGGTCGATATCCTCAAACTGGATTTTTCCGCGCATGAAGAAAGGCATCGGAAGGACAAAAACGCCCAGCTCTTTCGCCTGACTCTGTGTAATACCGCTGTTGCTGTCGGTAGCAATAGCTGTTCTTGCCATAGTTCTTATTCCTGCTGTCTCTTGTTAGAGAAACAGCTTTTCCTTTCTGTAATATCGTGTAACGCTTGATTTGCTGTTATTCTATCATAAATCGTACCTGTTTTCTACCCGGCTTGGACATTTCTGCAAAATTGCCCAAACTGCTTTTGATTCTTTTTACATCATACCAATACCAAGGAAAAACAGTCCGCCAAGGATCAGCAGAATGGTCGGAATTACGATTTTTGCAATGGTCTTTTTTCTTCTCTCCTTCGGGAAAAATCCTTCGCTTTTTGTCTGCTGGTACATCAGAAGACGGCTTCCCATATAAAGACCGATCGGCATCAGCGCCGCTTCGATCAGATACATGCCGATGTACGTTTCCGTTGCGTATCCGCTGCCTGCTGCTGCGTTCCCCTGCGAGAACATATAGAGGAAGCTTGCCGCAATGCTCGCCACAATCGTCGATGCGTTATGGACGAAATGAACAGCGAGCTGTAAAACATGTTGTCGGTCTTCATCCGCACATACGAGAGAACGATTCCCATCATCATCATCGGAAGAAAACGGACGATGCTCATGTGGAAAGCGCCAAAATAAACGCCCATCAGAAGCAGCATCACCCATTTCTTTTTGATTCCGCGCAGGCTGTACTGCAGAAGACCGCGGTGCAGTGCTTCTTCACAGATGGCCGGTGTCAGCGCAACGACAAGCAGCTCGCCGAAATAGGAAAGGCCCGCCATACTGCTGTCCATGGATTCCGAGAGGCTTGCGTATTCCTGCGGGAAAATCCATTCCATCAGAAGGAAAAGGGCAAGCACACCGCGTACGTCACATACCACATCAGAATGGTTCCGAGGATTCCGGCTCCATCCGGCTTTTTTAATGGGAACACTTCTTTTAACGGAATATGAAGTGCCCGTACGACGAGAATGGATCCGATCAGGAATACAATGATCTCGTCCAGCGCATTTCCATACATCCCGCCTGCAAGAACCAGCGGGATTCCGGCGAGATTAAAAAGAACCATCAGAAAGGCAAACACCAGCAGGCCCTGCCATGGTTTCAGTATCTTTTCTTTTTCCGCCGGATGCGGCCGTTTTGCCGGCATCTGGTTTCGAAAGGGTTCGTAAAGATATGGGGTATCATTTTCATTGAGGTGAATCGGTTTCTTTTGTGGTTCCATATTCATTCCTCCTTTGTAAGGTCACTGTCATTTCATCTGTTCTGCCAGCGGCCGGCGGATTTTCTTTCTCGTCAGTTCCACGAGATGAAGCACCGTCATATCCACAACTTTGGTCGGAACGGGATCTTCCCGCACAAGACCCTGCAGGAAGCCGAGAAGGCGCTCCTCCTGCTCTTTTTCCGGCATGTTGATAAAGTCAACCAGGATCAGACCGGAAATCCCGCGCAGGCGGATCTGGCGGGCGATTTCGCGGGCTGCCTCCTGGTTTACGCTGTACAGAAACGTATTTTTCCGTCCGCCGAGCTGCTTTCCGCTGTTCACATCGATCGCGGTCAGCGCTTCGGTCGGTTCGATCACGAGGAATCCGCCGGAAGGCAGATCCACACGTTTGTCGAGTGCCTGTTTTACGTGATTTTCGAGATTTTCTTTCTTTGTCAGTGTGGTAAGCTGATCCTCATACCAGGTCAGGCGGCAGTCGTGAAAATCATGGCGCTCCAGATATTCTCTGCAGATCTCATACGTTTCTCTGTCATCTGTCACAAGTTCTGAAACTGACGGTGCATACCGTTTGACGAGCTCCGGCACGGCATCTGACGCCCGATACAGACAGGAGTACAGGCTCCGCATCGTTCCATACTGGACAATCCGCGCGAGTTTTTCGGACAGCTCGAGATATTCCTGCCGGATCTCTTCTTCCGAAGCATCAGCGGATGCGGTGCGGAAGATCACGCCAAACGGAAGGCTTCCGCCGGAAAGCTCTGGAAACATCCGGCTTCCCAGTTCTTTTAACCGTTTTTTCTGCTCCGGCAGAAGGCGTCCCGAGCATGAGATTTCCGGCTTTCCATAATAGAGCGCCAGGGCACTTCCCGAAAGAGAAAGTTCTGCTGTCGCCGACGGAAGCTTCGTTTTCTGCGCTTCCCGCTGGATCTGCACGACAATTTCATCTCCGACATGCAGTTCCGTTCCCGGTGCTTTTTTCAGAAGATACCTTCTTTTACACGGGACAGATCAAGAAAACAGCTCTGCTGCTCCGCAAACGAGACAAATGCCCCGCGGATCCCGGGCGCCAGTTTTTCCACCCGGCCGACATAGATATTGCCAAGCAGCGTTTCCTTCTCCCTGCAGAGGGCCGTCAGTTCGACCGGTTTTTCTCCTTCCACCAGCGTGTGTACCAGGTAATCTTTTCCCTCCCACGGCAGATGGGCAATGACAACTCGTTTACTCAACTTCTTCTCCTAATGCTTCCAGCGGAACCAGCTTTCGCTCTTCTTCCGTTCCGATGTCTGCGTAAACTTCCTCGCGCAGAATCGTGTATGCAAACGGCGGCAGTTCAACCCCGCACCATTTGCAGAACGCTTCCATCACGAGCTCCGGTTTCAGGTTCGAAACACTTCCGGTGGAGAGCTGCATCCAGACACCACTTTTCTTTGCTTTCATATCGTAAATCCATGGGCGGATATCGGTCAGCTTTTCGCTTCGTTTTGTCTTTCGCATGATCTCAATCTGCGGAAGTGCAAAAAACACCGGTACTTTCGTTTCCAGATCAATCTCCGGCATTTTTCCCTCGCGGAACTGCACGAGATAATCGGCTCCTGCTACGAGAGACATTGCCTTGCTTGCTTTTCCATCCGGCACATGGCGGGCGGAAAGCACTTCCATTCCCTCAACCATCGTCGCATTCAGACGTTTTACAATCTCGTCGGTTTTCATATCTTCCGCGAGCACCATATCGAAATATTCACCGGTGCTGCTGATGCCGACACCGAGCGGAGAAGCAAACGACAGCAGCATGTGCGGGCTGAAGCCCTCGGAATAAGCGATCGGAAGTTCCGCACGGCGGATTGCTTTCTGGAAGTAACGCATCACATCCAGATGACCCACAAATTTCATCACACCTGTTTTGGCAAACTTAATTCTGATTTTCATAGCAGACACCTCCTCCGAATGATTTTGCTCCGCAGCCGGAACACTGCATCTTACAGTTCGGGGTAACGGTTTCCTGCTGTGCCCGCTCCCATTCGCGGATCAGGAATTTTTTCGTCACGCCGATATCAAGGAAATCCCACGGAAGGATCTCATCGGTGCTGCGCTTACGGCAGGCATAGAACGAAACGTCAATGCCGGTCTCTGCAAACGCTTCTTCCCAGGCATCTTTCCGGAAATACTCGGACCAGGCATCGAAAATAGCACCTTTTCTGTACGCTTTTTCAATAACTTCGGCACATTTCCGGTCACCGCGTGCAAGGAATCCCTCCAGAAGGGAAATATCTGCCTCATGATAAATGTAACGGATGCTCTTCTGATTCAGCTGTGCGCGGACCTCTGCCTTTACAATCGCCGCTTTGTCAAGAAACTCCCTCTCCGTGTTCATCGGTGCCCACTGGAACGGAGTGAACGGCTTCGGAATAAAGAACGAGGAGCTTGCCGTAATCTGGCATTTTCCGTTTCTCTGGTCTTTCGGAATCTCATAGTAACGCTCTGCGATCTTTTCCGCCAGATGCGCAATTCCTTTGATATCATCCTCGGTCTCGGTCGGAAGGCCCAGCATGAAATACAGTTTTACTTTATTCCAGCCGCCCTCAAACGCTTTTCCGGCTCCGTCGAGAATGACTTCCTCGGTCAGACCTTTATTAATAACATTCCGCATCCGCTGGCTTCCCGCCTCCGGTGCGAAGGTCAGGCTGCTCTTTTTGATATCCTGTACCTTGCTCATGACATCGAGGGAAAATGCGTCGATTCGAAGAGACGGAAGGGAAATATTGACACCTTTTTCCGGGCAGCTGTCGATCAGATAGTTGACAAGCTCCGGAAGATGGCTGTAATCACTCGAGCTCAAAGAACTCAACGAAATCTCATCGTGGCCGGTATTGCGCAGCATATGGGTCGCAAGTTCTTTTAACTTCTCCACATCGCGCTCTCTTGTCGGACGGTACACCATACCCGCCTGGCAGAAACGGCAGCCGCGGATACAGCCGCGCTGGATCTCCAGAACGACACGGTCCTGTGTTGCCTTGATAAACGGCACGACCGGTTTCTCCGGATACGTTGCCTCGGTCATATCCATGACGAGCTGTTTTTTGATCTTTTCCGGCGCTTCCGGGATGGACGGCGTAAAGGCTGCAACGGTTCCGTCCTCGTGGTACGTTACTTCATAAAACTGCGGTACGTAAATGCCCGGGATCTGGCATGCCTTTTTCAGAAAATCCAGACGGGTTCCGCCGTTCTTTTTATTTTCCAGATACGTGTCGAAAAGCTGGTCGTACACAACCTCACCCTCTCCGATGTAAAACAGGTCGAAGAACGGAGCGATCGGCTCCGGGTTGTACGTACACGGGCCGCCGCCGATGACGATCGGGTCCTCGCCGGTACGCTCCACCGCATGCAGCGGGATTCCGGCAAGGTCGAGCGCTGCAGAACGTTTGTATAACACATCTCATACTGCAGGGTGATGAACAGGAAATCCTCGTTTTTCACCGACTCCTGGGATTCCAGGCCGAACAGCGGAATGTTCTGTTCACGCATCACGCGGTCCAGATCCGGCCATGGGGAATAAACTCGCTCGCACCACATGTCCTCGCGTTTGTTGAACATATCGTACAGGATCTGGATGCCAAGGTGGGACATACCGATCTCATACACATCCGGGAACAGGAATGCGCCGCGCAGGGCTACTTTCTCTTTGTCTTTTACGACACTGTTGAATTCATTTCCAATGTATCGCGCAGGCTGCTCAATCTGGAGCAGCACTTCTTCTGGCAATGCTAATTTTCTCATGCAATTCTCTCACTTGTTCTTATTTTTATTTGTCCAGATACGCCGCAAGCAGTTCCAGCGTATTCTTCACGCCGTCCACATGGCTTCTCTCATATCCATGGGATGCGTACACACCGGCGCCGATCAGGGCATGGCGTGCGTCTGCGCCGCCGCGGAGCGTTGCCTCCACGTCAGAGCCGTAGTGCGGGTAAACATCCGCCGCATAGTCGATTCCGTTTGCTTTTGCTGCCGCAATCAGCTCACCGGTAAAATCGTAGCTGTAAGGGCCGCCGCTGTCTTTGACGCAGATGGATACCTGATGCTCTTTACACTCCAGTCCGTCGCCGACACAGCCCATATCAACAGAAAGGATATCCGTCACACCCTCCGGCACGGAAGCAGATCCGCCGTGGCCGACTTCTTCGTACACGGTGATGTGCTGATAAACCGGACGGGACGGTGTGATATTTTCTTCTTTTAAATACTTCGCATAGCCGAGCAGGATTGCAACGCTCAGTTTATCATCGAGAAAACGGCTCTTGATGTATCCCTTCTCGGTGATGCGGGTTCTCGTCTCAAAGCAGACGATATCACCGGTCTCGATGCCGAGCGCTTTTGTCTCCTCTTTGGAGAAGACCATCTCATCCAGAACGACCTCCATATTGTCGTAGGTGCGGTCCTGCTGGTCGTAGGAACCGTTGACATGGATCGACGGGTTGTTCATCTGGAAGCAGCCCTCGTACCGTTTTCCGTCTCTTGTGATGACAACGCAGTTTCCGTCTCCGCATTGTTCGGATTCATACCGCCGAGCGCGGTGAGACGAAGACGGCCGTTTCCTTTCACTTCCGCTACCATGCCGCCGAGCGTATCGGTATGTGTCTCCACAAGGACACCGCCGTTTCCTTCACAGCCTTTGGCAAGCTGCACCAGAAGGCCGCCCTTTGTGGTGATCACCGGCGCATAGCCCATCGCTTCGTACTCTGCTTTCAGCCATGCAATGGCATCTTTCGTGTAGCCGGTCGGGCTGTCGATGGAGAGCAGTTTTTTCAGTTTCTCTGTTATAAAATCAACATAAACCTTTGTATTTTTCATGTTTCTTCCTCCATTTTGTTTCTGTTTTTTCTTCTTTTTCGAAACATTTTGAAACAGAAACTGCAGATTTTTTTTTCTTTCCGAAAAAAGATCCTGCCCTTCATCATACCACAGAAATAAATTGGATACAACCATCGGAAAACGGAAAAATGGAAATAAGGAAAATGTAACTGGACAAACTACCATATGCCATGCTATGTTTGAAGAGGGGGATACATTATTAGCTGTTATTCAAAAAAGTTTCTTCTATAATAAAATGAAGGTCGCCTCAAATTCAAATAAAGGAGCAAAAAAATGGACACAAAAGAACAGGCATCGCAGCCTGCATTACAAACGTTAAAAGAATATGCTGTCATTACCGCAGCTGTTCTGATCATGGACATTGGAATTTATGTTTTTAAATTCCCCAATAATTTTTCTTTCGGCGGTGTATCCGGTATGGCCGTTGTCATCTGCCGGTTTCTTCCGTTCACTGCCTCACAGATCAACCTTTTTATCAACCTGCTGCTTCTGCTGGTTGGTTTTGCTGTGCTGGGGCGGAACTTCGGCGTCAAGACAGCCTACGTGACCGTGCTTTCCTCGGTTCTTCTGAACATTTTTGAAAAGCTGTTTCCGATGGCACATCCGCTTACCGATGAGATCATGCTGGAGCTCTGCTTTGCCATTATTCTTCCGGCACTGGCGGCAGCACTGCTGTTTTTTGAGAATGCCTCCGGCGGCGGCACAGACATCATCGCCATGATTATTAAAAAATATTCTACAATGAATATTTCCACTGCCCTGCTGGTGACCGACCTCATCGTTGTCATCCTTGCTTTCCTGATTTTCGATACTTAACCGGACTTTGTTCGGTTCTCGGTCTGATAGCGAAAACACTGCTGATTGACAAAACGATTGAGCGGATGAAGCTGAATAAATTTTTTACGATTATCTCCAACAATCCGCAGCCGATCTGCGATTTCATCACAAAGGATCTCAATCACAGCGCAACCCTTTACGACGCCGTCGGCGCTTACTCCGACCAGCAGCGGACAGTCATTCTCACGGTTGTGGATGTCAAGCAGGCCGTCTATCTTCAGCGGTTTATTCATGATACCGAGCCGACCGCGTTTATTGCGATCACAAAGAGCAGCGAAATTATCGGAAAAGGCTTCATGAGTTATATCTGATCGATTCAAACCATATTTTTCACGCAAAAAATCCGAAGGTTTTTGACGCCTTCGGATTTCTTTGTATGTGCTTATTCTGTTTATTTCTCTTCTGCTTCTTCGGTATCTTCTGCCGATGCTTCTACGTTGTGGGAAGCCATCAGACTTACGACAATGGATTCCGGATTGGTCTTTATGGTGATATCCGGGTCAGCGGCCAAGGACAGATCTTTGACGCGGATGACATCACCGATCTTCATCTCTCCGACATCGACCATTACCTGATCGACCAGGGATGCCGGGTATGCCATGTAGGCAACCTCGTTCAGATCCTCCTGCAGAACGCCTTCTGCGATCTTTTCATGGTTTACAAGGACAATCTCTGCAACGGAATGAACTTTCTCGTTGCTGACCAGTGCCTGGAACTCGATCGAATCGATCTGTCCGGCTACCGGGTTATAATCAACATTTTTGATCAGGACATCGTATGCGGTTCCGTCGACATCCAGCATAATCTGGCTGCCTTTGTGGTCTGTCTTCAGCAGTTTCTCGATATCTCTTTTTACCATCTTAACTGGAATGGATTCTTTCATCTCTCTGCCGAATACATTGCCGACAACGTATCCTTCTCTTCTAAGTCTTTTTGCTTTTACATCCAAACTTCTCTTTTCAGCTTTTAAAGTATTCATTTACCTTTTCCTCCAAAAATCTGATTCTTAGCAGGCTTCTTATCTTGTGAAGGGTGTTAAGTTTGCTTTGCCTTGTGGCTATGAATAAGTTTCTTGGAACAGGATGTTTGGGAACATGCAAGGAAGAATTGGTTTCTTGTTGATTCCTTTTCTTTGTTCTAGATGTAATATAATACCACAAACACGATTTGTCAACCCGGATTTTCCGATTTCACAGTTTCTTCACATTTTCAGCACGCTTCCTTATATTCCATCAGTTTCTGGCGTGCTGTGCGGTTCAGACTGCGCGGTACAGCAATCTCAATCGTCGCATAATGATCACCGTGCACGTTCGCATCTTTCATCGATACCATGCCCTTGCCGCGCAGACGGAGCTTACTGCCGGACTGTGTTCCTTCCTTGATTTTGCAGACCACATCTCCGTACAGTGTCGAGACACGCGCTTCACCGCCAAAGACTGCCGTTGTGTATGGAATCTGAATCGTCGTGTAGATGTCCATTCCGCGCCGTTCAAAGCCTTTCTTTTCTTCTACATTGACCTTCAAAATCAGATCGCCGCGGCGGCCGTTTGATCCTGTATGGCCTTTGCCGCGCAGACGGATGCTCTTTCCGCTCTCGATACCGGCCGGGATTTTAACCAGCAGCGTATTGGTCGTTCCATCCGGGTTCCGCAGGGTAATCTGTTTTTCACAGCCCGATGCCGCTTCCTCCAGGCGGATCGAAACCTCAGCGTGCAGATCGAGATCCTCTGCCGTACCGCGGCCGGAAAATGCATCCTCAAACGGATGTCTGCTACTTCCCGAACGCGTATACCGCTCGCTTCCGAATCCACGGCTTTTGCCATGAAACATCTGATCAAAGAAATCGCCGAACATATCGTCCGCGTTTCCTTCAAAGTGAAATTCGTGATAGCCGCCGTTGTTTCCGCTTCCGCCGAACGGGTTTCCATACGCACTGCCGTACGGATTTCCACCGCCCTGCTGGCCGTACGCGCCGGCTCCCTGGTCGAACGCCGCGAATCCGAACTGATCGTACATTTTCTTCTTTTCCGGATCGCTTAAGACAGAATACGCTTCTGTCACTTCCTTAAATTTCTTTTCCGCATCCGGGTTTCCCGCATTCGTATCGGGATGATATTTTTTCGCCAGTTTCCGGTATGCACGCTTGATTTCTTTCTCGTCTGCATTCCGGCTGACGCCTAATACTTCATAATAATCTCTCTTTGTTTCCATCATCAGGCACCTCCAGTCAAGCCTTTTCCTGATTTCCCAGGTGAACAATTCCTGGCTCTCTTTATCTGTTCTATTTGTACTATAACACGCATTTTTTACACTGTCAATTCTTTTCACGGAAGATTCAAAATTCCTATACGAATTGAAAAACCTGCCGTGCACTGTTACAATAAGAGATATACGATTCTCACGATTTTTTATGGAGGTACTTGATTGATGCATTCCATTTTCTGGTTCCGCACCCGGCAGTGGGTGTTGAGCCGCGTTCTTCATCTGACAGAGCATAAGAAACAGACACTCCTTGCAGCACCGGATGCCGTTCTGCTGCTCCCCACGTTATTCCGGAAACGCCGGATCTCCCGGATTCTCCTGGTGACTACCCCCGGCTTTGTCCGCCGCGGAACACTGACGTCTCTGCTGGACGGCTGTAAAAAAGAAAACATTTCCGTCACCATTTTCTCCGAAATCGCCCCGGATCCGCAGATTGAGAGCGTGGAACAGGGTTTCCGTCTTTATCAGCAGATTCAGGCGCAGGCTATCCTCGCCATCGGCGGCGGATCCGTTCTCGATGCAGCAAAGCTGATCGGTGCCCGCGTCTGCTGTCCGAAAAAGACGGTTCCTGCGATGCGGGGCCTCCTGAAAGTCCGTCGGAAACTTCCGCCGCTGTTTGCCGTGCCGACGACAGCCGGAACCGGTTCGGAGGCAACGGCGGCAGCTGTCATCACAGACTGTATCGACGGGAAACCATACAAATACGCCGTCAATGACCTCTGTCTGATCCCGGATACGGCAGTTCTCGATCCGCGTCTTACGATCAGCCTCCCGTCCTCTATGACCGCAGATACCGGTATGGATGCCCTGACCCATGCCATGGAAGCTTTTCTGAACCTCTTCGCCTCCACAGCGTGCAGAATGCATCCATCGAGCAGTCTGCGAAAATTTCCATGCCCTGCCCGAAGCCTGGCGTGACGGCTCCCGTCTTGCCGCACGGCAGGAAATGCTTCATGCATCGTATCTGGCCGGTTTCGCTTTTACCAACAACTTTGTCGGCTACGTCCATGCCATCGCTCACGCCGTCGGTGCACTGTACCACATTCCGCACGGAAGAGCCAACGCGGTTCTGCTGCCTGCTGTTCTGCGCGAATACGGTTCCTGCATTGCGCCTAAACTTGCCGTTCTCGCCGATGCGCTTTCTCTCGGCGGAGATACCGTTTCTGAAAAGGCTGAGCGGATGATTGCAGCTATCGAGGCTATGCGCGATTCGTTTGACATTCCATCCACTCTGCCACACCTTTCGCCGAATGATTACACAGAAATAGCACGCCGTGCTTTAAAAGAAGCAAATCCCACCTACCCTGTTCCGCAGATCTGGGATTCTGAAAAAATCTTTTCTGTGCTCCGCCGTGTACAATCCTAAAGCCGCTGTTTTCTCGAATTTAAATTTGACAGAACGCAAAAAACATGGTAATTTATTAGAGATATCGCATAGAGGAGTGAATAAAATGAATAAAAGAACCATGAAAAAAATGGCCAAAGCGAAACAGCAGGCTGCAGAAGCTGCAAAAACAGCGGAAACCGTTGTAAAGACAGCGGCACCGGCAAAAGAAGTAAAACCAACGACTGAAAAAACCTTACATACAGAAGCAGCAGAAGGAAAAGCAGAAGCTGCAAAAGAGCCGAAAAAAGCAACCAAAAAAGAAACCGTTAAAAAAACAGTAAAAAAGGAGACCACGGAAACCATGGCAGAAGCAACCAAAACCCCACGTAAAATGACAAAAGTATCTGATACCGTTCTTGAGATCTTCGAGACAAAAGTATCTATGAAAGACCTCGAAGCAGTCATCAAAAAAGAAGTAAAAGCAAACGGATTAAAAGGCGAGATCAAAATCTACCTGAACGCAGAGCAGAGAGCCGCTTACTACACCGTAGACGGACAGGGATCTGACGATTTCAAAGTAGATCTGACCACTCTTGCTGAATAATTTTTCTGTCAGCTGATCTATCAGAACAGACCAAAAGCGGCATGTCCGAAACAAAGTCTTCCGGATTTTGTTTCGGACATGTTTTTTGCTGTCTGTTCCCAAACCCAAAAAAACGACAAGGTATTTTTCTATGAAAACTGTAAACCATCTCGGAACCGATCCGATCGGAAAACTGGTTCCCCGTATTGCTTTTCCGAGCATGCTGGCACAGTTCGTGAGTGTTCTGTACAGCATTGTAGACCGTATGTACATCGGCCACATTGCCTCTGTCGGTGATCTGGCGCTCGCGGGTGTCGGCGTCTGCGGTCCCATTCTCACCATGATCGGCGCGTTCTCCTCCCTCATCGGGGTCGGCGGCGCACCGCTGCTCGGCATCCGGCTCGGAGAGAAAAATGAAAAAGAGGCATCCCGCATCCTGGCTAATGCGTTTCTGATGCTTGTTTCCCTGTCTCTCGTTCTGACAGCCGCGGCGCTTTTTTTAACCCGCCCGATGCTGATGGCATTCGGAGCCAGCACCGTTACGTATCCTTACGCCAGAGCCTATTTTATGATCTACGTTTCCGGCTCTGTGTTTGCGCTTTTATCGACCGGCCTGAACCAGTTTGTGATCTGCCAGGGCTTTGCCAGTGAGGGAATGAAATCTGTTCTGCTAGGCGCCGTCCTGAATCTGCTGCTGGACCCTGTGTTTATCTTCGTTCTGCATCTCGGCGTGCGTGGCGCAGCAATTGCAACCGTGCTCTCCCAGATCGCAAGCTGTCTGTATGTGCTGCATATTCTGTTCGGAAAGACGATTCCGATCCGCATCACCTTCGGCGGGTATTCATTTGCGATCATGAAACGCATTCTGACAGTCGGTTTTACTCCGTTTCTAATCATTGCCATCGACAATGTGATGATCATTGCGATGAACGCCGTCCTGCAGCGGTATGCACCCGCCGGACAAGGAGACAGCTTCATCACCTGTGCAACGATCGTTCAGAGCTTTATGCTGATTATTACGATACCGCTCGGCGGAATCAGCGGCGGAACGCAGTCAATCCTCGCATACAATTATGGAGCTGGAAATTCCGGGCGTATTCTTGAGGCACAGAAAACCATCATCGCACTCTGTGCCGGATTTACGACCTTGATGTTCCTCGTCTCCAATGCCGCCGGAACGCTGTTTGCGCAGCTTTTTACTTCCGATCCGCAGATCGTCTCGATGGTGGTCCGCGCGATCCATATTTCGACACTCTCAGTCATTCCGCTCGGCATTCAGTACGAGATTGTAGACGGCTTTACTGCAATGGGCTGCGTGCGCTATTCGTTTGCACTCTCCTTCTTCCGGAAATTCGTCTACTTTACCGCTCTGTTTCTTCTGCCGCGGTTCTTTGCACTGGAAAACATCTTCTACGTGGAACCTATTTCCGACCTGATCGGGCCGGTTGTCTCAATGATTGTTTACTGGACTTCGATTCAGAAGATTCTGAAACAGCGGGAAGAGGCGGTACGGCTGATGCACACAAAAAAAGCATAAAAAATCTCATATCAAAAAAGCTGTTCTTTTCCGCGGAGTTTTCAAAACTCTCACCAGAAAAGAACAGCTTTTTCTGCTTCTGTTAAAATGTCTTCGGCATCGGAACGGTTTCCTGTACTTTCAGACCGTATTTTGCTGCCAGCTGCAGTGCCTTCTGTTCCGTCTCCGGATTCCAGACGGCTTTCGGCGTATGGGCATCACAGCCGAAAACGGCGGTGTTTCCTTCTTCGCCGGCGATCTTCCAGAACTTCTCGTTCGGATACCATCTTTCTTCCATCAGACCAAGGAAATTGATCTCCAGCGGAATGTTTCTCTTTTTCACCTCACGGCAGAGTCTCCGGTATTCCCGGTCGAACACTGCTTCGTCGCCGTTGAATAAAAAAGAGATCCGGGTGTGCCAGATACAGGTATTTTCCGGTATCAATGCCTGCCAAGCACTGGTCCACATACTGTTTCAGGTAGCTTCCGTCTGTTG
>ENA-OQEB01000093-OQEB01000093.1-human-gut-metagenome-genome-assembly--contig:-NODE-93-length-34626-cov-2.971361_pt1 | contig 34626 bp, 30 predicted proteins | sample MGYA00242787_ERZ504619 | MGnify/ENA primary metagenome ERZ504619 (study PRJEB26092, sample SAMD00036317) | human gut metagenome | host: Homo sapiens | study: EMG produced TPA metagenomics assembly of... | reverse complement strand
CTAGTTTCCGCAAATAGCATTTGAGCAGTATCATCTTGAGGAACATAATCGGTTGAAGCAAATTGCTGTTTGATTTCAGTAACGGACAATTTTGCAGGAATGGATAATGCCTCTTGATGAGGATAAGACCAATTCAATAATTTATCAATATTGTCTTTTTGCTTTGTAGCTGGCAATGGCTGTAATTTTTTTACTTTATTGATGATATCTTCATTTACAGTGGAAATTGTAGTTTTATCTGTGATATCTAATGAGTTGATTAGAGAAATTTGCCACTGTGAAGGGTCATCTAGTAAAACAGCACTTTCATTTGTAGCTGATTGACGTAAGGTTAAGCCGTCATGATGACGAGCAATAGCAGGAGCTAACCAATCTAAATACGATTTTGCCTGCATGATGAAATAATCAGGTAGAGTTTTTGTCGTTGTTTGCAATTGAGAACAAGCATATTGAGCAAATTTTTCCATATTGCGAACAGTACCTGTGAGTATGAGTTTTTCACGAGCTCTAGTCATAGCTACATATAATATACGCATTTCTTCAGCTTTGTATTCTTTGACGATTTGCTGAATGATAGCTTGGCGAGATAAATTTTGATAGCGATAGTGATGTTTGACATCATTTACATAAAGACCTAAGCCGAGTTTTTTATGAAAGAGAACACTTTCTTGAACATCTTTGAGATTGAATTGTTTGCCGATATCAGCAAGAATTACTACTGGAAATTCAAGACCTTTGCTCTTATGAATACTCATGATACGCACTACATCTTCACTATCACTTAGATTTCTAGCTACGGCTAAATCATTTCCCATATGTTGCATTTTATGAATGAAACGCAAGAAGCGGAAAAGACCGCGGAAAGAAGTCTGCTCATAATTGAAAGCTCGGTCATAGAGTGCTCTTAAATTCGCTTGGCGTACAGAGCCTTCAGGCAAGCCACCTACATAATCATAATATCCTGTATCATTGAGCAATAGCCAAATCAATTCAGGTACGCTATGACTGCGGGCATAATCTCGCCAATAATGTAATTTGGTGAGAAAATCATTTACTTTAATCTGCAATTTAGCAAATACTTTTTTATCTACAGGGAGTAATTGTTCTTGTAGCTCATTAATAGATGTCATGAATAATAAAGTTTCATACATATTTAATTGCGGATTGATAAGACGGATATGAGCTAAATCTTCAACGGTGAAATTAAATATAGGTGAGTACAAAATTGCAGTCAGTGGTATATCTTGTTGCGGATTGTCGATTATTTGCAATAATGAAAGCATGATGCGAACTTCTGTTTCTTGGAAATATCCCGTTTCGATAGTGCATATACAGGAATATTATCTTCGCGAAGTACGTCAGCTAATATCTTAGCTTTATCTTGAACAGAACGCAGTAGGATAACGATATCTTTCCATTTTATAGGGCGATAAGTCTTTGTATGTTTATTAAAGACTAAAGGCTGTTTATTCATCAATTCTTTTATGCGAAGAGCAATATATTTAGCTTCAGCTTGAAAGCCTTGTACAGTGTCTTCATTATCACTATCGTCATTTTCAGTTAAAGTTAATTTTTGCTGTTTATCCAATAAAGTTAATTCAATCGGCGATTTTAAAGTCAAAAATTCACTTTGAGGATAATCAAAACCGCAGTATAAGGCTTCATCTTTGCCATAAGATAATTCCCCAGCTTTTGTGGTCATGATTTGGGAAAAGATGAAATTGACGCCATCAAGGATTTCCTTGCGACTGCGGAAGTTTTGGGCTAAATCAATGCGAAGACAATCTTCTTCATGAGGATATTGATGATATTTAGCTAAGAATAATTCTGGCTCAGCTAAACGGAATTTGTAAATACTTTGTTTTACATCGCCGACGAAAAATAAATTTGGTTTAGTGCGTGAAGCGATTAGATTTAAAATAGCTTCTTGAACTCCGTTTGTGTCTTGGTATTCATCGACCATGATTTCTACATATTTTTCTTGTAATGTCTGGGCGATTGGTGAAGGTATCAGCTTTTCAGCAGTGGAATTTTCTTCAGCGAGCAATTTCAAAGTGAAAATGTTCAAGGTCAGAAAAATCGACTAAAGAGCGTTCATTTTTAGCTTTACTAAAAGTTTGAGAAAATTCTATGGTTATATTACATAAGCTACTGGCTTGTTTATACAATTGAGGCATATCGGAGAGTGTATCTTCAATAGTTTGCGTAAAATAATGCTCTTTTAATTGCTTGATGATTTTCTTAGTTTCATCACGAAGAGCGGAGATGGTAGCTTTATCTTCTTCACTTACAGAGAATTTTTTAGAAATTCGCAGAGCTTTAAATTTAAATTCATTGATTAAATTAAAAAATTCCTGCCATGAAGTGTCGATTAAATATTTAAATCATAAAGAAAAGCTAAATCTTCACTGGCGATATCTGCATAAGGTGGTAAATTTAAATCTGTAGCTAATTGATACATTTTCTGGCTATTGTCTATGGCTATATTTAAACCATCTTTGACATTGTCTTTGATTATCTGTAGCCATGGGCAATCATTGAGTTTATCAGCATTATTGATTTGAAAATATGAAGGTAGAGCTTTCAGCCATTGTAGAGGAAAAGGCTGACTGCGAGAGTATTCATATAGCTTTAAGATGATATCATAGGTGCTATCATCGCCATGTTCATTGCCATAGGTGTCAGTGAATTCTAGAAAGTCTTCATTATCATCTTTGTCATAATTCGTTTCAAAGAGTTCTTCAAGTACATCGAGTTTTAATAATTCAATTTCTTGAGGATTAGCAAGACGAAATTTAGGATCTAAACCTAATTGATGGAAATATTGGCGAATGATATTTTGACAAAAAGCATGAAGTGTGGAGATTGAAGAAGCGTTTAATAATACGAGTTGACGCTCTTTATCTTTATCGGATAATTTCTCTGTGATGGCACTGGCGATACGTTCACGCATTTCAGCTGCGGCTGCATTAGTGAAAGTAACGACAAGTATTTGATTGATGTCGCAGGTTTTATTTACAATGCGTTGAATTACACGCTCTACTAATACAGAAGTTTTCCCTGAGCCAGCAGCTGCGGCTACGAGGATATTTTTATCATAAGTATTTATAGCTTGTTGTTGCTGTGCTGACCAAGGCATGGAATTCCTTCTTTCTGTTTTAATTTTTCAATGATTTCCTCGTCATTGAGTTGATTTATTTCTCGATAATTATAGCCGGAGATATATTTATCAAAGCGACAGATAGCGATATATGGGCAGTATTTGCAGGCTGTTTCATCTTTTAATTTATACGGTGCGATATCAGCATTGCCCTTTAAGATTTCACTGCCAGCTTCTTTTAAAGTATTTTCGATATGTTTCATCAATAAATCGAATTCTTCTGCTGTTTTTACATAGGAACGACTTTGAGCGGAGATATCATCTTGATTTTTATTTAAACGTACTTTGATGAAATTAGAAGAGTCATCAATTTTTTTGATGATTTCTGGATCTGCCAATACCCAGCCAGGCATACGCATTTTCTTTTCAATTTCTGTTTTAATTTGTTGAACGGATAATTTATTAGTACCTGTGATGATAGGCGTTTTTAAAAAGCAATATAAAATACCAGCAGGAATGGCATTTTCCATATTATATAATTGCAAAGTAGTATTTTGAGCCACTAAAAGATAAGTCAAAAGCTGTAATTTCAAGCCATAATATACTTGCAGTAGATTAATAAAAGCATTGCCTGATTTATAGTCAATGACTAGATAGTAATTATCATTAAAATCAATGCGGTCAATCTGCCCAATGATTTCTATTTTGTGATTATCTTCATCTGTAAATAATAAAGGAGGCATGGAGCTATTAGCACCGAAATCTTGTTCTAAAGCTTTAGGTGAAAATTCACTGTGTTTGGCAAATTCCACTAGACGCATCAAAGAATCAATGGATAATTGCTCAATTCTCTGTAAAAGATGTCTATAGCGATTGGAACTTAAGAGAATTTCATTTTGTAATTTAGGAGCAATCGCCTTGATAATTTGTTTGCAGATTTGCTGACATTGTTCATGAGTTACATCTTGCCATGATATTTGTCGCTTCACGAGGATTTCTCCAAATTGGTGCATGATGGCATGGAGTAAAATCCCTAAATCTGGAGCGGCAAATTTAAATTCTTTGCGTTCTTGCAGATTTAGAGCATAATGAGCAAAATGTTTGAATGGGCAATTAAAAAATTGTTCAAAGCGTGTTACACTGCCACGAAGTGTTTTGCGTTTCGTATATAATTTACTAGCTAAATCAGCTGGCAATACAGGTTTTGGTGCTTGAGCAAAAATACTTTGTAGTGCCGTAGATAAAGGAACATCAGCAGTTAAGAGGTAATTATAAACATCTTGCCAAAATGACGCTAAATCTTCACCATCACGAGCTTGGCGAAGAGCGGAAGTCAAATGGCTAAGTGTCTTTCTTGTTGTAGATACTTGCATGGTTTTTATCGCAAATGAACTATCTAAGGATTTTCTTCTAGCGTAAAATCACTTGGATAAGAGATTATTTTATCTAGAGGAATAGCTGTGAACTTTGCTTTAGGCAAAATCTTTTGCAATCTAGTTATCAAGATGGATTTATTCAGTCCAGCTCCTTCACCATCAGCTAGAGCATAAGATACCCAAAGATAATCTGTAGCTAAGGAAAAGCCTTTGTAGAGAAGATATCTTTCCGCAAAATTATCCTCCATTGTACCGCTAGAAATATTCAGCCTAGACTTGCCATCAATAAACGTTCAGCATCACTTAAGATACCTTCTGTTTTACTATGGCGAGGCATGATTTTTTCATTAGCACCCAAGATATAAATAGCCTTCTTATTGTTTAAAGTATTATGCTCAAATGGTGCAAGTGTAACATAATCATATCCAGGTGGTATTAAAGCAATCTGAATACTATCTAAGCCATCATTGATTAATTTTAAATAATTTTCAAGATTGATATAATCCTTGCCGCATGTCTGCACTAATTGATCCATCAATTCAATGATATTATCCCAGATTTGATGATGTTCTTTGGCAAGGGCAATATCATTTTGCTTTTGGGCTATTTTTTCCCATAATTGCAATTGAGTCGGTATTTGTAAATCGAGCAGAAAATCATATAGGGCAAGCGTATATTCCTCGATAGTCTGCGAATTTTGGCAAGCAGTGTAGAACTTCTCTAAAGGAGCGACTAAACTGCGTCTAGTTAAATTTATAGCAGTGAAATTAGCTTCTTCTTCCAAATCTGTGCCCATAGAGTCAATCTGTTTATGGTGAGAAAAACGCCAATCATTTTCTTCACACCAGCGATTGCGACCGCGAAGACCAAAAGCTAAGACGTAATTTTCTAATTTATCAATAGCTTTACGAGCGATAGCTTTTTGCTCTGTCAAATCTAATTGTATTTCATCTGTATTTTCTTCGAGATTTTTAAGTGTTTGCAAATATTTATCATTGAAGAAATCAGTCTTAAAAGCTCGAAATAGTGGTTCATATTGCCATGTAGAAATAGCCTCTAGGCTAGAGCGGATTAATTCAGCTAGAGGATGATGAGCAGTTTGTCGCTTACTATCGCTGAAATAAGGAATATTAAAATCATTCAAGACAGCTTGCAATAATTCGCTATAATCTTCACTACTGCGGATTAAAATACCGATATCATAATGGCGATAATTTTCTTCGCGACATAGACGCAAAATATCACAGGCGACAGCTTCACATTCTAGACGTCGATTAGGTGCTTCGACTATTTGAAGACCGCCAGTATAATTTTTTTTCGTCAAAGGAAATTTAAATAATTGCTCTTCGATAAAGGCTAAATCTTGTTGTTTATGGCGGTGATTTGCTGTAAGTGTAGTTATCTTTGTAGGTAGAGCTAATTTTTTTGCCATATTATTTATTTGTTGAAATACATTGAATTGACGATGAAATAAAGCGGTAGGTGCTTCATGTTCAATATCATTTAAATTGTTGATGCATAATGTTAAATGAATATCACTGGCTAATGCTAATAATTGTTCAACTACGCGAAAATGTTGAGGATTGAAAGCATCAAAACCATCTATCCAGATTTCAGCATCTTGAAGCCATGTACATTCAGGTAATTTTTTGATCGCAAGTTCCATCATATCTTCGCTATCGTGATAGCGACCAGCCATCTGTTCATCAAGACCAGCGTAAATAGAAGTTAAATCGCTCAATTTTTGTTTGAGTGAATCATTATCAATAAGCGTTAAAATATCTTGTAAAGTAGTAACGCTGATACCAGAAGTTTTGAATTCTTCAATGATTTGCGATACAGAAGCTGTGAAATGATGTTGGCGAGTAGCTTGGCTAAGATAGAGAGTTTGGTAGAACTTAAAACTCTAGATAATAATAATTCCTTGCCGATTTCATTGAGATGTGGATGGAGTATACCACCGCAACGCATTAATACTTGATAGGCAAGTCTGCTCATGCCCAAGACGTAAGCTCTAGTAAAACCGCCATAATCTTTTAACTCCAAAGCTAATTGACGTTCAATTGCAAAAGTCATATGGTCAGGCAATAATATAACTAGAGGTTTCCCTGTCGGTGAATGGATTAATTTTTCTTTAATGGCATTTAAACAAGCTGTAGTTTTGCCACTTCCTGCTCTGCCAATGATGAATTCTAACATAAGATTACCTCACAAATTTATCAAAAATATATTGGCTTAATTATATCATAATCGAGTAAAATCACTGCTTCGTTTAGCAGTAAAAACGACTTCTTATTGACAAGTGAAAAATATTTGTATATATTACTGTCTTGTCAGCTGTTAATATTTGATGTATAATATCAAAAAATATTTAATAAGGGGTAAGTTAAATGGTGTTATTAAATTTATATCAAAAGCTGTATAAGCTAAAAATTTATTTATCTTCATAGAAAAATAAATTTACATAAACAACTTTTAAACATATTAAGGAGTGGAATTGATGTTATTACAAAGATTGGAAGCTTTGCCTGTAGGTAGTTTCCATTATAAATTATTAGTTATCACAGGTCTTGGTTGGTTATTTGATGCTATGGATACAGGGCTTATTGCTTTTGTATTACCTGTACTTGGTAAAGAATGGGGCTTATCTGCTGGACAGATGGGGGCTATTGGCTCTATCGGTCTTGTAGGTATGGCAATAGGGGCAGTAATAGCAGGCTCTATCGCTGATAAATTCGGTCGTAAAGCTGTATTTTCCGCAACAGTAATTTTGTACAGTATAGCCACAGGACTTTGTGCAGTTTCATGGAGTTATGAATCCTTGTTGATTTTCCGCTTCTTCGTTGGTTTTGGTCTAGGCGGTGAACTTCCAGTAGCGGCAACACTCATGTCTGAATATGCACCAACTAATTTACGTGGTAGATTTATCGTCTTATTAGAAAGCTTCTGGGGCGTGGGCTGGATAGCAGCTGCTTGTATCGCTTACTTATTCATTCCTGTTTATGGTTGGCATTATGCTTTTATCATTGGTGCTTTACCTGCTATTTATGTATTTTTCATTCGTTTGCATATGCTGAATCTGTAAGATATTTATTATCTAAAGGCAAAGTAGAAGAAGCTCAAAAAATCGTAGATGATTTAGAAATGCGTCTTGGTGTTAAATATAAAGGCGATTTAAAAGTAACAACTGATGATACACCTACAGAAAAACCAAAATTAAAAGACTTATGGTCTGGTAAATATTTAGCAAGAACAATCATGCTTTGGATTGTATGGTTTGGTATCGTTTATAGTTATTATGGAATTTTCACATGGCTTCCTGCTATCGTTTATCAGCAAGGTTTTGCCTTTGTAAAAACTTTTGAATATGTGCTTTTAATTACCTTTGCTCAGCTTCCTGGATATTTCTGTGCAGCATGGCTCGTGGATAAATTAGGCAGAAAATATACATTATCTTTATTCTTATGTATGAGTGGTGTAGCAAGTTATTTCTTCGGACAAGCTCAAAGTGCAGAATTGATTATTTTCTGGGGCTGTGTGATGTCCTTCTTTAACCTTGGTGCATGGGGCGTTGTTTATACTTATACACCAGAACTTTATCCAACAGCTATTCGTGCTATGGGCAGTGGCTGGGCAGCAGGTATCGGTCGTATCGGTGGTATGGCTGCTCCACTTGTTGTAGGCATGATGATAGAAGCTGGCAGTGATATGCATACTGTTTTCTACATGTTTGCTAGTGTATTTATCATTATTGCTGTAGCAGTTTTTGCTTTAGGTGTAGAAACTAAACAGAAAAACTTGGAAAATATTTAAATATAGATTTTAGTAAAGCCTTAGTATTTTTTTACTAAGGCTTTTTTTATAAATTTTTATTTTTGCTTATTAGGGTTATTTTTAATATTAATGAGAATTTTCAATAAATTCGCTTAGTATTACAATATATGATAGTAGAAAAATTTTTACGATGATACATAATGTAAATTAGGAGAAAAATTATGAGCAAAAAACAAAAATTAACAAAATCTATTTTATGTGCTGTGATGGCAGCTAGTGTAGTAAGTATTTCAGGAAATGCTTTTGCATATACTGCAATAGATCCAGATCAAAATCAAGGTCTCATTTATAGTGATGATGGAAAAGATTTAGGCACTATTCAAGACAGAGATATTATAGCAACAGATGATATGGCTTTAGAAGCAGGAGATAATGGTTTAAGTGCTGTACAGCTTAAAAACTCTGGAACAAAATTAATTTTAGATAATGTTAATATACATGGTGGTGTAAGTGTACGTAATGGTGCAGAATTAACATTACAAAACTCAAATGCTGAAGCAGGTGCTTATTATACAGAAGGACATCTTAATGGAGGCACTGATTTTAAAACTGAAGGTGGTACCTTTAACGTAATTAATTCTAATGTAAATTCCACTGTATATGCTAGTGGTAGTGATGATGGAAATAATACAAAGGGAATATTAACATTTACTAATTCTAATGTAAATGCAGATAAAAATGATTATGAACAGGGCTCTATAGTAGCAGAGGGTAATGCTGAAATTATTTTAAATGGTAATAAAGATAACACTTATGAAGTAGGAACATTTATAGGAGCATTATCTAGCGAAGATAATAAATATAATGGTAAGATTGAAATTAATGGTGGTACTTTAATTGCTGATAATTTAAGAGCTTTGGTAGATGGCTCGTTAGTTACACCTGATGAATATGGAGATACTGAACAAGAGGATGTAGATGCGTTAAAAGCTCATATTTTAAAAGGTGGTATTGTTTTACAAAATGAAGGTGTAATTCAAACAAAAACAGGTCAAATTTTCGCTAATGGTATAGACACTACAAGTGATGCTACAGTACTTGCTTCTAAAGATAGTGGAAAGGTAACAAATGACTATATTAAATATGAAGGTGGAACGATAAACTTTACTGATATTAAATATAGTCAAGATTATTTGGATAGTGCCAAAAAGAATATGGCAGATGTAGGTAAAACTAATATCAATATGTTGGGAACTCTTGTTGATGAAAAAGGCGAAGTAGTAGAAGAGATTACTGTTGATCAAGCTGTAGAAAATGGAAATGTTCATGTAGATACACCAGTAAAAGTAAATGAAAATATTTCATCTTTAGTAGTTGGTAATGGTACAACAGATGGAGAGACACAATATTCTAATGGTAGTTTTGTTGCTTCTCAAATAAAAGTTGGAGAAAATACAAATACTATTGCCATTAAAGATGGACAAACACTTGGTTTAGGTGGTAAAGGTGGAGAACTTGTAACTGGTAATAAAGATAATTTAACAGTTACTGTTGATGATACAGATAGTTCATTGACTTTAGGTAGAGAAGGTTATAATTCTGAAAATACTTTAACTGCTAATGTATCTGTAAATCAGGGAAGTTTAAATTCAGTATCTAGTGCAAATACAGTTAATGGTAATGTAGAATTAGATGCTAATACTCAAGCAAATATTATAGGTAATTCCTCTTTGGTAGTTAATGGAAAATTAACTGCAAATGAGGGTGCTAATATTAATATTGGTGATAAAAATAGTGCAGGAACTTTAATTAGTGAAAATACTAATTTAAATGGTGCAGTAGTATATCTTGATCCAATATACAAAGATGGAAATACTATAACAGATGGTTCTAAAGCTGGTTTAGTATTTGGTAGTGAAGAAGCAGGCAATTTAAATAAAATTGATGGTAAATTAGTTGTAGCGGAAAATTCTACTTTATCATTAGGAACAACAGATACAACCATAGCAGAAAATGCTTTCGCTAAAACAGGTTTAACTTGGGGTAATGGAGATAATGATGTTTTAGCAGCAGCATATATTAATGCACCACAAGATATTTCAGGTGGCGTTTTAGTTGTAGATAAAAATGCAACAAAAGATAGTGCTGGTTCCTTAAATAATGGTACTGTAAAATTTGCCAATAATTCTTTATTAATGGTTAATGGAGAAGCTTTAACTGATGGTAAAGTGGCAATTTCTGGCGTAACAGAAGCTCAAATTGCTCAAAATGCAGAAGGCAAACAAGATGGTGCAAAACTTTATATAGATAATGCCAAAAATGAACAAAGTTATACTATCTTAGATGGTAATGTAACATCTAAATGGTCTGATGATAACGTTGTTTCTGATAATATTTTATTAGGATTTAGCAGTGGAGAAACAGCAAATACTTATACAGCAAGATATCAAAATGTAAAAGATATTTTTGGAGAGACTGTAGTAGCTGATGAATTAATTGATAAGACTTTGCAAACAAATGATGAAAAACAAAAATCAAGTGCGGCATATAAATTTTTCAATCAAGCAGCAAGTGATCATTATAATTTAAATAAAGATAGTAAGGCTACAGCTCTAAATAGCGTATTTAATATGGGAGAACTTGCAGGTGTAAATCATGCGACATATAGTATGAGCAATACAATGACAGATTCTGTAGCAGATCATTTATCTATAGCTGTACATGGTGATCAAGATAGTGATGTATGGGCAAAATATATTCATAATAAAGAAGATATTAATGATATAGAATTAGCTGGTCTTACAGCTGATTATGATGCTACATTTAATGGAATTGTTGTAGGTAGTGATTTTTATAAAAATGGTAAATCTACAGTAGGTGTAGCTTTAAGTTATGCAGATGGTGATATCAGTGGCAATAATATTGCTTCAAGAACACAAAATGATGCAGAATATTATGGTGTATCCTTATATGGTAAAATTGATAATGGTGATAGTGCTGTATTAGGTGATATTAGCTTTATGCATAGCTCAAATGATATAACTCAGTATAATAGTGGTACAGAAATAACAGCTTCACCAGATGCAGATGCATTTAGTATTGGTGTAAGAGCAGAAAAAGCTATTAAATTTGGAGCAAATGGTAAATTTGTACCATATATTGGTGCTCGTTATATGCATTTAGGTACAGCAGATTATACTAATAGTTTAGGCATTAATTATAATGTTGATGAACAAAACTTATTTATCTTACCAGTTGGTGTAAAATATAGTACAGAAATAAGAAATAATGATTGGACAATTCGCCCAGTGGCAGAAGTTGGATATGTTTGGACAATGGGTGATAGAGATGTTGATCAAACAGTAAGCTTAAATGGTGCTTTTGATAGTTTTAGTTTTGAAACTGTAGATAATGGAAGCTTTATAGGTAAATTAGGTGTTGAAGCAGAATGTGATAAAATTGCTTATGGTATCAGCTATGAATATCAAGATAGTGATTCCACAACAGCTAATAAATGGCTTGCTAATGTAACATTTAAATTCTAAAAGATAAATATAGTATAGATAAAAATAGCAGGTACAACTGTATCTGCTATTTTTTATCGGCAAAATAAAATTGAAAAATAATTGATATTTTTAGTTAATAACTTGCCGATAACGGCAAAAAGTTAGAATGAAATTGTTTTTAGTATAAAATATGTAAAAAAGTAAAGGATATGGCATAAAGTCATATCCTTTTTTTATTAATTTTTTAGTTAAATAGATAGTGTATAATAAAATAATATATTGATATATTTGAGAAGGGTTTATTTTATGTTGAATAAGACTATAAATTATTATGATATTAATGCTAAAGAATTTGTTGAGGGAACTTTAAATGTGGATTTTAAGGCGACTCAAGATAAGTTTATAAATAAATTGCCAGCTAAAGGTATATTTTAGATTTTGGCTGTGGTTCTGGTAGAGATACGAAGTATTTTTTAGCTAAAGATTTTAATGTAGATGCAATAGATGGTCGATAGAACTTTGTAAAATCGCTAGTGAATATACGAAGATAAAAGTTCGTCATATGTATTTTAATGAATTATCTATAGTAAATAAATATGATGGTATATGGGCTTGTTCTTCTATATTGCATTTATCTTTAGATGATTTAGTTGATGTTTTTAAGAGAATGAGTAAGGCTCTAAAAGATGAAGGCATAATTTATACATCATTTAAATATGGAGATTTTTCTGGTGAGCGAAACGGCAGATTTTTCACAGATATGACAGAAGATAGCTTTGCTAAATTGATTGCTAATGTAGACAATCTAAAAGTAGAAGAACAATGGATAACAGCAGACGTAAGACCACAGCGAGGAAATGAAAAATGGCTCAATCTAATCTTAAGGAAGAAATAATAGATTTTACGAATGTTTTAACTGGTGGACAGACAAAATCTAAGCAGTTATATTTTCAATTAAAAAACAGTATAGATAAAGCAAAAAGAATAGATATCATTGTTTCATTTTTGATGGAGTCGGGAGTGCGTTTACTTCTAAAAGATTTGAAACAAGCAGTAGTTAAGAAAATACCGATAAGGATTTGACAGGAAATTATTTAAATATAACACAGCCATCAGCCTTGTACTTAATAAAACAAGAATTAAATAATCAAGTAGATTTAAGATTTTATGATGATAATACACATTCATTTCACCCCAAAGCCTATTTCTTTCATTATGATGAATACAGTGAAATATATATAGGTTCATCAAATATCTCAAGAAGTGCTTTAACTTTAGGTATTGAATGGAATTATAGATTTAATAATTTACTGGATAAAGATAGTTTTCAGCAGTTTTTCGCGACTTTTGAGGATTTATTTTATAATCATGCTATTGTTATTACTGATGAAGAATTATATAGATATGCTAAATACTGGCGAAAACCAGCAATAATCAAGGATTTAGAACAATATAAAACAGAAAATAAAAATATTACGCCATTAATTCAGCCAAGAGGGGTACAGATAGAAGCTTTATACGCTTTGAATAACAGCAGAAATGAAGGAGCGACAAAAGCTTTAATTCATGCAGCCACAGGCATTGGCAAAACGTATTTATCAGCATTCGACTCAGCTAATTATAAAAGAATATTATTTGTAGCACATAGAGAAGAAATTTTATATCAAGCAGTAGAAGCTTTTAAAAATGTTCGTAAATCTGAAGATTATGGGCTTTTTTATGGAAGACAAAAAGATAAAGATAAATCCATGATTTTTGCTTCTGTTATGACATTGGCTAAAGATGAATACTTAAATGAAGCATATTTTCCTAGAGATTATTTTGAATATATCATCATAGATGAATTTCATCATGCAGTTACTGCTCAGTATAAAAAAATAGTGGATTATTTCAAACCAAAATTTCTTTTAGGCTTAACTGCCACCCCAGAGCGATTAGATGGGAAAAATATATATAAATTATGTGATTATAATGTGCCTTATGAAATAACTTTAAAAGAAGCAATAAATAAAGGAATATTAGTACCTTTTCACTATTATGGTATATATGACGAAACAGATTATTCACATTTGCATTTAGTGAAAGGTCAATATAATGAAGAAGAACTCACAAATATTTATCAAGCTAATACAAAAAGATTTGAATTGATTTATAAATATTATCAAAAATATGCTTCAAAGCAAGCTTTAGCTTTTTGTTGTTCTAAACAACATGCAGAAATGATGGCGAAAGACTTCAATAAACGAGGTATTGCTTCGGTGGCGGTTTACAGTGAAGGCAGTGGCGAGTATGCTATGGAGCGAAAAGAAGCTATAAATAAATTGAAACAAGGCAGATAAAAGTCATTTTTTCTGTAGATATGTTTAATGAAGGTGTGGATATTCCTTCTGTAGATATGGTCATGTTTTTGCGACCTACTCAATCGCCGATTATTTTCTTGCAACAATTAGGTAGAGGACTTCGCACTTATCAAGGTAAAAAATACTTAAATGTATTGGATTTTATCGGCAATTATGTAAAAGCAGGCAAATTTATTTCGCTATTGGCTGAAAGTACAACAGAAGGCAAAAGAACTTATGTATATCAAGAAAAAGATTTACCTGACGATTGTATCCTTGATTTCGATATGCAATTAATAGATTTATTTAAACAAATGGATATGAAAACTTTAACCATGAAGGAAAAAATAAATAATGAATATTTTCGTATCAAGGAATTGTTAGAGCAAAGACCAACAAGAGTGGAGTTATTCACTTATATGGAAGATAGTATTTATCAATACTGTATGAGCCATGCAAAAGAAAATCCATTTAGACATTATTTAGATTTCTTAAATGATTTAAATGAGTTATCTGATGATGAAAAGCAGTATATAAAACTATTGGCAGAGATTTTATCAATTTAATAGAAACGACAGATATGCAAAAAGTATATAAAATGCCGATATTGTATGCTTTTTTATAATCAAGGAAATATAAAATTAGCGATAACAGATGAAGACATTTTATTTACATGGAAAGAGTTTTTCAGTAAAAATAAAAACTGGAAAGATTTTGCAAGTGATATGACTTATGATAAATACTTAAAGATAACGGATAAACAACATCTAGCAAAAGCAAAAACCATGCCGATAAAATATCTAAAAGCTTCAGGGAAAGGCTTCTTTGTAGAAAAAGAAGGTTTTGCATTAGCTTTAAATGAAAATCTAAAAGAGATTATAAAGAATAAAGTTTTTGTAGATAATATGAAAGATGTTTTAGAGTATAGAACGATAGAGTATTATAGAAGAAGATATAATATGGAAAAATAAAATTATATATTTTGTTTAATATGTAAGTGGTATAATTGGCGATATGAATAAAAAATAATTTATGATAGAAGGGTTTTTTATGATTATTGATGAAATAAAAGATTTTAAAGATTTGGGCAAGGTAATATCACATTTGTCAAAAATTGACTTATTTCCTTGTATGATAAATATGATGCCTGCGAATATTAATGAGGTAGAAAAAATGGGGTGTCAAGAATATAGTTTAGAAACAAGAAAAATTATGCCTAAAAAATTATATAAATATTTTTCCTAATACAGTAGAAACAAAAACTGGAGCAAATTATTCTATACAAGCTTTAAGAGATAATACTGTATATATGCAAACACCTAATAATTTTGATGATGTATATGACTCGGATATCCATATTGATTTTGAAAAATATGAGAAATTAAGATTAATAGAGTATTGTAATCGTTGTGGAATTGAAGTGGATAAAACATTATCCACAAAAGAAATAGGAGATATTTTTTTAAATGCATTATATACATCTTTTAATGATTTTAATGATTATAGTAGAGCATTTATTCAAAAAACAAATTCAGAATTAAAAGAAAAAGCAAATGAAATATTTTTTTTAAAGTTAAAATTAGGTTTAATATATAATAACAATAATTTAGGTGAAATAGTAAGAAATATAATTTTTGAAGAGTTTAATGAATTTAATGATAGATTAAAAAATATGTTTAGAATCACTTGCTTTGCAACTACACCATATTCTCAATTAATGTGGGGTGGAGCATATGCAGATTGTCATAGAGGTTTTTGTCTTGAATATGAGATTTTGCCTAATGAAGAGAAATATCAAGAAATATATCAAAATCTTTTTCCAGTGATTTATTGTAAAAATCGTCCAGATATGACAGAACGTCTTATAAAAATACAAGACGAAAAAATTAATGAAAAGGATTTATGGAATATATATTTTCATGGTGCATTGCGAAAAAGTATAGATTGGGCATTTCAAAATGAATGGAGATTATTACTTCCTATGGAAAAAAATCAAGAGGATAGTAAATATTGTATGCCATTTTTTCCAATTACTAAGGTATATTTAGGAAATAGAATGCCTCCAATTAAACGAAAAGAAATTATTGATATCTGCAATGAAAAAAATATTCCTTATATTGGAGTTAAAAGAAAATCTAATGTTTTTGAAATGGAAGATTGTGCTATTAAATGTGAAGAGTGCTTTAAGTATAAAAATGATTTACACAAATAAAAGAAAGACTGCACCTTTAAAAGTGCAGTCTATTTTTTATTTATTCAAATTTTACATCAGGTAAACTATTAACTATTTCTTGAGTTTTTAAGCTTACAGTCATAACGCTTAAGAGTAAGTCTAAAATATAACGTGGTTGATTATGTTCAGTAGCCCAATCGTTTGGATTGTTTTCAATTCCAGATGCTTTATCTATTTTTACCTGATATCTTTCCATAATCCATTCTACTGGTGAACGACCATTTATTACATAATTATAAACTTCAAGGGGGATATTTTTAATAGTGATATCGTTATTATAAATAATAGTATCTTTTTGGTCTTTTTTAGGGAATTTCATTTTTGATACAGTATAATTACCACAATCGCCCTCAATGACAACACCTTCTGGTGCCTTTTGATTTTCATAATTTAAATGAGTATCTGCTAAATCTCGACCAGCTTTAGAAATTTGCCAAAATACTTTTGGTTCATCTACAAGGAAAATACGAGGTAAGGATTTTTTCAAGTCAGCAGAAAATTCTTGGCGGTATTTTGGTAAATGTAAAAATCCATATACATAGAAGAATATATCTTCCTTACTAACTTTATTTCCATATAGTTCTTTAGCTTGATTGAAAATAAAATCAGTAATACCATCATGACGAATGTATTAAAGAGGCTTTGTTCCACTTTCTCTCTTTGTTCATAATAATATAATGGAAAACATTGTGTACCTGCGTCTAAACAATTTAAATCAATAATACAATTAGAAATAAATACTGAATGTTCTTTTGAACCACCAATGCCAGAAACACAAATTAATAAATTTTTATGCTTAGCTGTAGGTAAAATTTTTGGCATTTGGTATGTTCTTTCATTTAAATATTTATCATAGTATAAATACTCTCTACAATATGGACGATATATACTTTTAACAATTTGATTATAATTATATTCTAGAAATATTTTTCGTTTTAATGATTGCTTTAATCCATCAGACCAACTAATTTTTTTAGAATTCATATCTAATTCATAATGAATATTATTTTGGAAGTTAATTACCTCAGAATTATAAAATTTTATCGTTTCTTGAATATTATTATCTAATTGGTTTTTAGAAAAATTATAGCACCAATTATCTCTACTGGTAGCTATTCCTCTACTATAAAAATCACAGAAAAATTTTTGTTGAAATAATTTATTTTTTTTATTACCAACAATTATATAATTTTCAAAATCGGTGTTACGTTGATTAATCCAATCATTTTTTTCGTTTGGTTTTAATACTTTTACTGGAAATTTACTGTTCATACAAGATTTAAAATCAGCTATAATTTTTAATTTTTCTTCACGTGATAAATAATCGCCAATATCATGGTAATAAATTTCAGCTTTTTTATTAGTTTTATTGGGATTTTTTATTAAAATAGTTATTGCTACTCCTGTCATTATATCAAAAACATTTTTTCCTTCTCGTTTAGAACTTTCGCCTGATTTCCCTCTAATTGCTCCTCGTAAATTAAAAATATAAATAGAAGAAAAATCTTTTTCTAAACAATTGCGAAAACCAGTCATCGCCATTCCATCGAGCCAACCTATATTAGTAATAAATGCGATAATTCCACCATTTCTATTATCTATTCTATCACTTGCCCAGCGAAAAGCTTTTATATAGCTATCATATAGTGAATTTTTATTTGTGGCGTTGGTTTTGTTTGCATATGTTTCTGCTATACGTTTTTCTAAGGCTGGATAAGTTTCATTTTGAGCATTATCATTTGCAGAGCGTTGTCCTACAGAATATGGTGGATTGCCGATAATTACTTTCATCGGTGTTTTCTTTTGGTCGATAACTCTTTGGGAGTTGCCTGGAAACATATCTGACCAGATGTTAGCAAAGCCATCATCTTCTATTTTTTGTCCATTGGCAATGGTTTCACCTAGTTGGAAGGTATCAGTTAAGCAAATACCTTCGAATGGAATGTATTTATCTTTTTCTGCCATATCATGGAAAGTATTTTCTATATTAATAGATGCAATATAATAGGCGAGTAATACAATCTCATTAGCATGTAGTTCTTTTGTGTATTTACGTAATAAATCTTCTTTTCTGATTAATCCTAATTGTAATAAACGAGTTATAAAAATCCCTGTTCCTGTGAATGGATCTAATATATGAATATTTTCATCACTTAAACCATGTTTTCTGCCAAATTCTTTTTTGAGAATATCATTAACAGAATTTAAGATAAAATCGACTACTTCTATAGGTGTATAAACAATGCCTAATTTTTCTACAGTTTTTTTCAAGGCTGATCTGAAAAAAATTATTGTATAATTTTTTGATAATAGCTTGTTTTCCATCAGCATTATCAATATTTTCGCAACTTCTTTGTACAGTTTTATAAAATTTATCTAAATCTTCACGTTCTTTTTCTAATCCTTGTTTATCTAATAATAATAAGATTTCACTCATGGATTTAGAAACTGGATTGTTTTTTACAAAAGAATAGTTTTCAAATAATGCTTCAAAAACAGGTTGAGTAATAAGATGTTGTGAAAGCATATCAATGGCATCTTCTGTAGTTATATATGGATTGATATTTTTATGCAAACCTTTTAAGAATTTATCAAAAGCTTGTTTATGTTCTCCATCTTTTTGGATTAATTGTTCTATGCGTTCTTTATGACGACGTGCTATTTCTGCAACATTATTTGCCCAATCTTCCCAATAGCGTTTAGTACCAACTTTAGGCACCATTTTAGCATAAATAGCATTTTGTAATTCTGAAAAATATAATGTAGTTTGTGTATATTCTTTACGACTTTCATTAATTGTTTCAGTCGTACCTTCTTCTCTAGCACCATAAGCAGTACCATCTGGTTCAGGTGTGCCACCTACTAAGATTTGTTTAGGTTTTGTCTTGTTAAATTCTATTTTATTAATTGTAGCCTCAAAACGGTCATCATGTGCACGCAAAGCATTCAATACACTCCATACTGTAGAGAAATCTTTACTTTCTTCTAAAGCAAGTTCAGGTTCTACATTTGGAGGCACTACTACAGGAATAATAATATAGCCATATTTTTTATCATAAGTAGAATTTGCAGGAGGTCTACGCATAACGCGACCTACAGATTGAACTACATCAACTTGTGAATTTCTTGAGGATAAAAATATTATGGCATCTAATGAAGGAACATCAACACCTTCAGATAAGCAACGTACATTAGTTAAAATATGGCAATCCGTATTATCTGTATTAGTATTTTTTAACCATTGTAATTTTTCTTCGCGTTCAATGGCGTTCATTGAGCCGTCAACATGCTTAGCTGAAATATTTACAGTTTTTACTCTTTCTTTCTTGGATAAAGAAGCATAATAATCATCAGCGTATTTATTAAAAATATTGCTATTGTTTTAGATGTTTTTATATTAGAGCAAAATGCAAGTGCTGTATGCATAAATCCAGGATCTACTTCTTTTAAATTTAATGAATCTAAAGTCATGCGTTTAGAAAGAGCATTGATACAGCCAATTAATTTAGAAGCACTATCTGTGGAGATTTCCGTGCCTTTATCAGCAATAGCATTTTGAATACTTGCAGGAATTTGGTCTTCACCTATGGTCAATACTACTACTTTATAATCAGATAAAAGACCTTTTTCCACAGCTTCACTGAACCCAATGCGATATATTTCTTCACCATATTTTTCTATATCGTCCATAGAACAAAGTTCTGCATAACCTTGACAAGCCTTTTTCTTAGCTTCTTCGGTATAAATACGAGGTGTAGCTGTCATATAAAGGCGATGTTTAGCTTGTAAAAATTTATTATCGTGAACTTTTACAAATGCTGAATCATCTGTACCTTTTATTTTTATACCTGTAGTGCGATGAGCTTCATCACATACAATCATATCGAATATATATTTAGAATTATCTTCTATTTTTACAAAAGGCGTATTATTTGCTGATTGAAAAATATTATTATCATTTATTTCATTTGTATTTGAAAGTAAATGTTGTTGGATTTTGTGTACTACATCAATAGATTGGTATGTAGAAAAAATAATTACCTACCACCAGTTTTACTTTGTTGTATAAAACGCTGTTTAATTTGATAAATAGCAGTATCTACATTTGTAGTAGCTGGAAATGGTAAATCAATAGTAGAAGTATCATCTGAATCAGAATTTTTACTTTTTACTTTAGAAGAACTTGTATCTGAACAAATACATACAGGATAGATTATTCCAGTAGTATCATTTAGCCATGATTTTAATGTTTGAGATAATAATGCTATTGAAGGAACTAAGAATAAAATAAATCCATTTTTATTTGTTTCTTGTTCTACAACATTTAAGGCTGTGTAAGTTTTACCTGTACCGCAAGCCATGATGAATTTACCACGTTCTTTAGTTTTAAAATATTCATGTGCTAAGCAATAGCTTTTCTTTGATGTTCTCTAGGTGTCTTTTTCTTTAATTGTACAGATTTTCCTGTTTCACCATCAGCGAGAGCTTGCCAATCAATAGAAGCATTATCGAGTTCATAATATCCAAGTCGTTTAAATTCTATATGTTGATGTTTAATTAATTGTTCGGCATTTTTTCCAAAACTTTTTTTAGTATCAATCCAAAGACACAAAGAAAATTTTTGTGATTGTCCTTTGTTATCTAAAAATTTTCTATTAGAGTTTGCAATAAAATGACTTATATCATCAAGATTAATATTTGTCTTTTCATCATAAAATTTACATTGAATAGACCAATATTCATCATTAACAGTTAATGCAACTAAATCAATCCCTAAATCATTACCGCCAAAATCTTTTCTATATGGAAATTCATTCCATAACCAAACTTCTTTTAATTCATTTGCATATAAAGGATATGATAATAAAAAACGTTTCATAAGCATTTCAAAACGTTCACCTTTATTGCGTTCATTCCATGATTTTTTTCTATATATATCTAAGATTTGTTGAAATGACATAAAAATAACCCCTAATTATAAAATATATATAAATAGGATATGAAAATTTAATTTAAAAGTAAAGAAAAATAATATTTTTTATAGAAAGAAAAAATAATCTTAAAATGGTAAAATAATTTTAGTATAAAAGCTTATAAGGAGATGAGATATTTTGATAAAGATAATGTTTGTATGTCATGGTAATATCTGTCGTTCAACTATGGCTGAATTTGTGATGAAGGATTTAGTGCGAAAAGCGGGTTTAGCTGATAAATTTATAATCAATTCTTCCGCTACAAGTCGTGAGGAAATTGGCTGTGATACTCACTATGGTACAAAAGCAAAACTTCGTGAGATGAATATTCCATTTAGCAAGCGAAAAGCTGTGCAGATAACAAAGCAAGATTATGATATGTATGATTATATTATCGTGATGGATAATAATAATTTACGCAATCTAAGTTATATTATCGGTGAAGATACGGAGCATAAAGTATATAAGATGATGTCTTTTGTCGGTGAAAATCGTGATGTAAAAGATCCATGGTATACAGATAATTTTGATGAAACGTATGAAGATATAGATAAAGCTTGTAGAGCATTACTTGCTAAATTAATAAAAGAATATGATTTGGCATAAAAAAATAGGAATGATATTTTTGTATCATTCCTATTTTTAAGTTAAAGTTTATTTTTTAGCGATTACTTCTATTTCAATTAAGGCACCTTTTGGTAATTTACTTACTTCTACACAGGAGCGAGCAGGATATGGTTGTGTAAAGTAAGTGGCATAGATTTCATTTACTTTAGCAAAATCATCAATATTTGTGATGAATACAGTTGTTTTAATTACATTTTCCCATTTTGCGCCAGAAGCGTTGATTACTGCCTGAGCATTTTTTAAAGCTTGATGAGCTTGAGCTTCGATACCTTCAGCCATTTCGCCAGTAGCAGGGTCTAAAGCGATTTGACCAGAAGCGAAAACAAGATTGTCGATTTCGATAGCTTGGGAATAAGGTCCTACAGCACCAGGTGCATTAGTTGTTTTAATTACTTTCATAAAACTCACCTCAATAGATTTTATTAAATGTAAATATGTATACTTAGATACAATTAATATTTTATCATTAAATGGATTGTTTGCCTATGAAATAATTTTTAGATAATTCAAGGTTAGAAATATATCTTTATAGTAAAATTTGATATAATTAGAGTTATGTTTAAGGAAAGTGAGGTATTTTATCGTAGGTCTTTAGGCTAAGAAGATTATGGATAAAAATAGTGGACAAAATAAAAAGATAGTAAAAAAAGTAAATAAAGTGCAAATGCATATAATTTATTTATTCATAGGATTGCTCGTTTTTATTATTGGCGTCATGGCTAGATATGCTTGGGTACAAATAGTTCGTGGAGATGAAATGTTATCTCGCTTGGAGTCGCAAGTTCAAGAGTCATCTGTGCTTCATGTGCCTCGTGGTACTATCTATGATGCGGAAATGAAAGAGCTAGCGATAAGTACAATGGTTAGCTCTCTATATATTGATCCTAATCATGTGGAAGATCCAGAGCAGACGGCAAGAGATGTAGCTCCTTTGATAGGGCTTACCGAGAAAGATATTTTAGATGATATCGCTCAAGGTGGTGGTTTCGTCTGGGTGAAAAGACAGATGGAACCGGAAGAAACGAAGGCTTTGAAAAATTTAATGAAGGAAAAACCTGAATATGTAGCTTGTCTTGGTTTTATTCAAGAAAGTAAAAGATATTATCCAAATGATATGTTAGCTGCCAATGTAATCGGTTTTGTGGGTACAGATGATAAAGGCTTAGATGGTATTGAGCAACAATTTGATGGCATGATAAAAGGTGAAGAACAAACTTCTTCTATTTTTACAGATGCTTTGGCTAGACCGATTATGGACTCTGTATTTTTGAAGAATTCACCTGTAGATGCTAATTGTAAAAATATCCAGTTGACTATCAATGCACAGTATCAATTTATCATTGAGAAAGCTTTGGATAAGGCGATGATGGATCATGGTGCTGAATCAGTAACAGCTATAGTGATGAACCCGAAAAATGGCGATATCTTGGCTATGGCATCTCGACCATCATATGACCCAAATAATTTCCATAAATACGATCCTAATGTTTGGAAAAATAGAGCTGTATCAGATATCTATGAACCAGGCTCTACATTTAAATCTATTGTAGCGGCTGCTGGTTTTCAGGAAAAATTAGTATCACCAACAGATATTTTTGTTGACCCAGGAACTATTGAAGTTTCAGGTAGAACTATTCAAAACTGGAGTGGCGATAGTTTTGGTACAGTTACATTCCTTGATGTTGTAAAAAACTCTATCAATACAGGTTTTGCTCAATTAGGTTTGGAATTAGGTGGCGAGCGCTTGATGAATTATGCTCGTAAATTTGGTTTTGGCGAACGTACAGGTATTGAGCTTCCAGGCGAAGAATCTGGGATTTTATTCAATCCGAAAGATATGGTTGCTTCTGACGTAGCGACTTCTTCTATTGGGCAAAGTATCGCGGTAACACCACTTCAGATGATCACTGCTATGTCTGCTATAGCAAATGATGGTGTATTGTTAAAACCTCATATTGTGAAGGCTATTTATAATGCTGATGGCACAGTATATCAGCAAATGGAACGCGAAGAAGTTCGCCGTTGTATTGACTCTGATGTGGATAAGACTTTGAAATCTGTATTAGAACAAGTAGTTTCCACAGGTGGTGGTTCTAAAGCAAGTATTGAAGGTTATCATATTGCTGGTAAAACAGGTACAGCACAAAAAATCGATATGGTAAATGGCGGATATTTGCCAGGACATTATATCGCTTCATTTTGTGGTTTTGGACCAGTGGAAGACCCTCAATTCACAGTGCTTGTAATCATCAATGACCCAGCTGGTGGCGATACTATGGTGGTCAAGTAGCAGCACCAATAGCACATGATATATTTTTACAATTGTTTAGATATGCTAATGTAAAACCAATAAACGGCAATCAAAGTTTATTAGATGATATCAAGGGAACAGAAGCTAAAAACTAATAAATATTGATGGATTTTGAAATATATATCCATAGAAAATGAAATAATTATGTGGTAAACTTTTAATTTAATGGATTATGTTGTAAAATTAAGATTACTACATATTTAGTTACAAAAAAAGGTAGGTTAAAATAATGCTCGATATAAAATTTGTCAGAGATAACCCTGAATTAGTATTACAGAATTTAAAAAACAGAAATAATCCAATGAATCTTGACCGTTTCATGGAACTTGAAAAACAACGTCGTGAAATCATTGCTGAAACAGAAAATTTAAAAAGCCAGAAAAATGCTGTTTCTAAAAAAATCAGCGAAATGAAAAAGAATAAAGAAAATGCTGATGCTGTGATTTTAGAAATGCGTCAAGTTGGATTGAAAAATTAGCCAATTAGATAAACAGCTCCGTGAAATTCAAGATGAATTACATGATATTTTACTTCGCATTCCAAACATGTGCCATGAATCTGTACCAGTAGGTAAAGATGATAGCGATAATCCAGAAGTTCGCCGTTGGGGTACTCCTCGTGAATTCGATTTTGAACCAAAAGCTCATTGGGATATCGGTGCAGACCTTGATATTTTAGATCCTGAAAGAGCTGCAAAAGTTACAGGCACACGTTTTACTTTCTATAAAGGTTTAGGCGCAAGACTTGAACGTGCTTTGATTAACTTCATGATGGATTTACACGTAGATAAACAAGGCTATACAGAAATGCTTGCACCATTTATCGCTAATAAAGACAGCATGACTGGTACAGGTCAGTTGCCTAAGTTCTCTGAAGATATGTTCAAACTTGAAGGCTTGGATTATTATCTCGTACCAACAGGTGAAGTTCCAGCTACTAATTTCCATAGAGATGAAATCTTAGATGGCGATAAATTACCAGAATACTACAGCGTTTATACTGCTTGCTTTAGAGCAGAAGCAGGTAGTGCTGGTCGCGATACTCGTGGTCTTATTCGTCAACATCAGTTCAACAAAGTTGAAATGATTAAATTCGTTAAACCTGAAACATCTTATGATGAATTAGAAAAAATGGTTAATAATGCAGAAGAAGTTTTACAGCTCTTAGAAATCCCTTATCATGTAGTAAAACTTTGCACAGGTGATATTGGTTTCACAGCTGCTATGACTTACGATATCGAAGTATGGCTTCCAAGCTATAATACTTATCGTGAAATTTCTTCTTGCTCTAATGTTTGCGATTATCAGGCTCGTCGTGCAAATATCAAATTCCGTCGCAGTGCAGGTGCAAAACCTGAATTTGTACACACATTGAACGGTTCTGGTCTTGCAGTAGGACGTACTGTAGCTGCTGTATTAGAAAACTATCAGCAAGCAGATGGTTCTGTAGTAATTCCAAAAGTGCTTCGTCCATATATGGGTGGCATTGAAGTAATTAAAAAACCAGAATAATATTAGTGCTAAAATAATAAGATAAATAAAAGCTCATCAATTTTGATGAGCTTTTGTCATATTAAATATAAGAGGTGATAAAATGAAAAAATTAAAAGTATTTTTAGCAGTAGGTTTATTATGTTGTGGCTTATCTATGTCTATGGCAGAGGCAAAAACTATGACTTTAGATAAGACAAAAGTATTAGTTCCTCAAGGTTTTAGCGTGGCAAATGATGATTTGAAATTCAAAAAAGGTACAGTAGTGGAATTAAATGAGAATAATGAAGTGATAACAGGTGTATTAAATCGTGATATTGCATTTCGTCCTACTGGCTGGAGAAATGTAATCAATGATTATTATGAGGAAAGTAATAATAGCATTTTTTATCCTCGTATTTTCCATCCGTTTACAAGTGTTTCTATTCCTTTCCCAACTTATGCTCATGTACGTTATAAAGCAATAAGCCTGTAACTTTTGCGACCGATGGTACTGTATTATCTGGTACTATTGATGAAGAAGTAACTGTGAGTGTGAATAAAGATAAATATGGTCTGATTACTTTTGAAGACCAATATGAATTAGGTTTTTATCCTGATGGTTCAGTGAAAAATGGTCGCTTGAGAGATGATGCTCTTTTAAGACCATATGGTTTTAAAACAGGTTTAGCTGGCGATGAAATGGCTGGATTTGTAGAATTTGCAGGTGGTAAAGATATAAGCTTTTCTAAGGAAGGATATGTAACTTCTGGAGTATTGAAAAAATCTATTTCTTGGCAACAACCAGATGGTACAATGGTAACTTTACCAGCTAAAACAATGATTTCTTTTATTAACGGACAAGCTAGATACTGATTAAAATTTTATAAATAAAATACGAAAAAGCACCTTAAGCTCACAAATTTAAGCCTAAGGTGCTTTATTTAGTTATCTTTAGGAATGATTAAAATAATTGTGGTTCCTTTATTTAATTTGCTAGATAATCTGATTTCGATATCATGGGCATCAGCTATCCATTTGGCAATGGAAAGACCAAGACCTGTACCACCGACGCGTTTCTCGTTCTAGCACTATCTACGCGATAAAAACGATCAAAGATTTTATCTTGTTTATCTTTAGCGATACCGATACCAGTATCTGAGATTTTTACAATCATATGTTTGACTTTATTTTCTGAGGAAATGGTGATTTTTCCGCCATCTGGCGTGTATTTTATACTATTATCTAAAAAGATACGAAGCATTTGACGCATCACTAATTCATCAGCAAAGATATATCCATCATCATTATGAGTGCAAGTTATAGTATGTTGAGGAGCTATTAATTGCGTATCTTTGGCAATATCGGCAATTAAAGGTTTTAAATTCAATGACTCTTTATGCAATACTTGACGTTTTTGATCTGCTCTAGCCAAGAATAAGAGCTTTTCAATCAAACGTTGCATATTGATGGCTTCAGAATGAATAGCTGTGATACATTCATCAGCAGTTTGAGGGTCATCTTTACCCCAACGAGCGAGCATATCTGAATAACCGCAAATTACAGTGGCAGGAGTGCGAAGCTCATGAGAAGCATCAGATACGAATTGACGCTGTTGCTCAAAACCTTTTTGTAAGCGCTCTAACATTAAATTAAAGGTATTAGAAAGTTCTTCTAATTCATCTCTAGTTGGCTGTACTTTGATGCGTTGATTTAAATCTTGAATTTCAATATTTTTTACAGTTGTGGTAATATCTCTTAATGGTTTTAATAATCTTCTACTGAGGAGAAAACCGCAGATAATGGAGATTATTACTCCTGCAATACCAGCATAAAAAATAGTTTCGGATAATTCTTCTAAAAATACTTTTTCTGCTGTAATCGTTCGCAAGAAATGAAGTGTATACGTTTCATCGTTTTTGACAATAGTTCTTTGCGTATAGAAAATCCAAAAATGTTTAAAATTGACAAATTTTAAATCTGAAGGTAAAAGAGCGTTGCGAATGTAATCTTCAATTTGAGGATGTTCTTCTTGTCTAGCAAGAGAGTCCTGAACATGATTGATAGATATATACATTGGCAAACTATCATAAACTATATTATTATTGCTATCTGTTACACGCATGACAACGCCAGGGATAAGGCAGAACTTTTCACATCTTGTAGTAATTCTGGCACTGTTTCATTATTAGCTTTTTTCTCTACATAATTAGCAGATAAATTGATGGATACTTCAGCTTCGTGAAAGAGAACATAATGTATGCCAATCAAGGTACTGCTTAAAGTTACAATTAAAATTAAGCAGAGCATGATGCTGTAGATAAAAGCTAATTTTAGGGAAATAGGCATATATTTTAAACGAGGGTGAATACACATATTTAAATAAGTTTTAAGTTTTGATAACATAGCCGATGCCTCTTACTGTATGAATGTATTTTTCATTGAAATAATCATCAATTTTAGCGCGTAAATAGCGAATATAAACATCGACTACATTGGTATCACCCATATATTCATAGCCCCAGATGGATTGGAGGATTTGTTCTCTAGATAAAACATGGTCATGATTGTGTAATAAATATAAAAGTAAATCATATTCTTTTTTAGTGAGTTCAACTAATTGATTATGAACTTTTACTTCATGACGGTCAAGATATACATGGATATTTTTAAATTTGAACACTGAAGGTTCTTCTGCAGGTTTAGTAGTAGAATTATTATGCTTGCGAAGGGTAGCACGTATTCTAGCTAGGAGCTCTTGAATAGCAAATGGCTTAGTGATATAGTCATCAGCACCGATATCAAGACCTGTTACTTTATCATTTATTTCGTCTTTTGCTGTGAGCATGATGATAGGGATATCGGATAATTTGCGCACATTTTGGCAGATGGTCAATCCGTCCATATCTGGTAGCATAATATCTAGTAAGACTAAATCATAATCTTCCTGAATAATACGCTCGTATGCTCGTAGCCCATTACTCTCACTGGCAGTTGAAAAACCTTCATGCTCTAGTTCCATTTGTAAAAAACGAGCAATGCGGTGTTCATCTTCTACAATTAAAATTTTGCTCATAAAAATTCCTCCTAAAAATACTTCTTACATATATAAAACCATTTTTTTTAGTAAATAAAAAGTCCTAGAGTCTATTTTTAATCTAATTTTAATTCGGATATAATTATTCTTTAATAATAATTGTTTATTATATAAGTGTAAAATGTTGGAGTTTATTTACCTGATAAAAATAATAAATAAGGATTTTATTTTTAATAAATATATAGGAGTGATAATATGAAAAAAATGTTAGCGGTAGTATTGAGTTTAGTAACTGTTTTTGTTTTAGGTACAGCTGTCGTATTCGCAGCTAAGCACCACAATAGTGCTCAAGTAACGACAATTGCAGATATTAAAGCTAACGGTTGGGACGAACAACGTGTATTAGTAGATGGCGAATTCACTGAACATATCTACAAAGATTTATATACATTTACTGATAATGAAGGAAATTCTATGACAGTAGAAGTTGATGATGATATATGGTATCAATTATCCATGGATACACCTGTACGCATTTATGCTGAAGTAGATAAAGATTGGCATGGCGGTATCGAATTAGAAGTTAAAAATATTGAAAAACGTTAAAAAATAAAATATAAATTTCACGAAGAAAAAGCTATTAGTTCTTATAACTGATGGCTTTTTTTGTTAAAATAATTGTATATTAGTTTGATTTAATGATATAATTAATATAAATAATTTAGTACTAAAACCATAGAGGTGAATTATATGTCAAATACAGCTGATGTAGGATACGAGACAAATGGCTATACGCTTAGAGAAGCTATTGTTGAAGCAAAACGTTGCTTGAACTGTAAAAAGCCAATGTGTCGTACGGGGTGCCCAATTAGTAATAATATTCCAGAATTTATAGATGCATTATCGCATGGCGATTTAGGTAAGGCTAGTATGATTATTGCTCAGCGTAGTAATTTACCAGCAGTTTGTGGTAGAGTTTGCCCGCATGAACGTCAGTGTGAAGGTTCTTGTATTTTGGGACGTAAAGGTCAAGGAATAAAAATTGGTAAATTAGAGCGATTCATTGCAGACATGGACGGAGAACTTGAATTAGTGGCTCCAAATGTAGCGAAATCTCAGCCTGGAAATATTGCAGTAATTGGTTCAGGCCCTGCTGGTCTTACAGTAGCTGGGGATTTAGCTAAAATGGGATTTAAGGTAACAGTATTTGATTCTCAGCCAGAAGCTGGTGGAGTATTGATGTACGGTATTCCTGAATTTCGCTTACCAAAACAAGTAGTTCGTCGTGAAGTAAAACGCATTAAAAAATTAGGCGTAGATTTTAAATTAAATATCATGGTAGGCACAGAAATTACAGTAGATGAATTATTTAATCAGGGCTTTGATGCTATTTTTATCGGTACTGGTAATGCTTTATCTAAATCTTTACCAATAGATGGTGCTAAATTAAAAGGTGTAATTCAAGCAACATATTTCTTGCAGATGGTGGAATTATCCAATAGCAATAGCGTTGACCCTAATGAAGTGCCAATCAAAGAAGGCGATGAAGTAGTGGTAATTGGCGGTGGTAATACTGCTATGGACGCTGCTCGTACAGCTATGCGTTGCGGTGCAAAATCTGTAAAAGTTGTAAATCGTCGTCGTGAAGAAGATATGGCAGCTTTAAAATCTGAAATAGATGCAGCTAAAGAAGAAGGTGTAGAAATACACGCTTTAAGAGGTCCTGTAGAAATCACAGGAGAAGATGCAGTAACAGGTATAAAATGTTCGGTACGTGAATTTGATGAAGCATTAGACAAAGTCGTAGATACAGATGGACGTGAATATTTCTCTGCAAATAAAATAATCATTGCTATAGGACAAAAACCTGCTAGCAGAATTGTAGACTCTACAAGCGGTATTGATGTAGATGAAAATGGATTTGTAAAAACTCGTGAAAAACCATATGGTATGACTATGCGACATGGAGTTTTCTCTGGTGGAGATGTAGTTAATGGACCAGCTACTGTAGTTGTAGCTATGAAAGATGCTCAAAAAGTAGCTCAAGGTATAGCTCAATATGTAGAAGCCAAGAAACTCATGGAAGAATGTGGCATGAAAATGGTTGATTAATATATTGTAATTTAATCTATTTTGATGAAATAAAAAAAGATGTTTTGAGATATATATTCTCAAAGCATCTTTTTTATTTAAAATTTAGTGTATAAAGCGATAGCCTTTCCTAGTATGCGGAAATTATCGCAATTATTTTTTGAGAAAACCATTGGTTTATATTTAGGATTTTCAGAGCGCAGTTGCACTGTATCATCTACGAAATAAACACGCTTTAGAGTAGCACTATCATTGACTAAGACAGCAGCGATTTCTCCATTTTCTACAGTTGATTGTTGTTTGATAAAAACAATATCACCATCATTGATGCGAGCGTTAATCATGCTATCACCATGGATACGTAGACAAAAATCAGCATCATTATCATCATAAGGCAAATAACCTTCAATATTTTCTTGAGCTAAGATGGGAATACCAGCAGCGATTTTGCCTAAGATAGGAAGTCGTTTAACATTTTCTTCGCTAGAAGTATCTTCCAAGAAAATATTTGGAGATACATTTAAGACTTCAGCTATTTTTAGGATATTTTTATATTTGGGCTGATAATTTCCCGATAAGTATTCGCTGATAGAAGATTTATTAATTTTAGTTAAACGTGCTAGTTCATTTTGTTTCATATTTTTTTCTTGAAGTAATTTTTTTAAAGTAATCGCAAATGTTGACATAGCTTCACCACCTGTATTATTCAGCTTTTAAAGGTCGCATGAATAAATTTAATAATTCTTCTTTAGGATTTTTATGATTGATTACAATTTCATTGATTACAGCGCAAATTGGTAATTCTACATGATGTTTGTCAGCAAGTTTTAAGAGAGCTTGCATAGTGTAAATACCTTCGGCTAATTTGCTAAATGGTTTGTTTAAGACAAAATCTTCACCAAAACAACGGTTATTGCTATATGCTGAAAATAAAGTAGCTTCATAATCGCCAAGATGGCTAAGACCATATACTGTCATATTATTTCCGCCTAAAGCTTTGATTAAATTAGATAATTCATAAGTACCACGTGCCATTAGAGCGCCTTTTAAGCTAGTGTAGTGCATACCGTCGAGCATACCGGCAGCAATACCTACTACATTTTTGGCAGCAGCTCCAATCTCTGTACCGATTAAATCTTCGCTATAGTAAAAACGAATTAAATCACTGCTAAAAATATTGATAATATGTTTACTGATATCTGTATTTTTGGCTGAAATGACCATGCAATTAGGAATGCCTTTTAAGAAATCTTGAACATGACCAGGACCTACCCAAACACCTACATTGCAATCTTCGCCAATTTCTTCAGTGAATACTTCAGATAGACGCTTTCCTGTTGAAATTTCAAGACCTTTCATACATAGAATAAATGTTTTTTGCATATATAAATCAGTCTTTTTGATTTCCTTAGCTAGGTTTCGCAATTGTTGAGAGCTGATGGAGATGATGATTGTATCTGCAAAATTTAATGCGAGTTTCAAATCATTTGTATAAGTAATATCAGGAGATAGACTAAGGTATTCATTTTGATGTGTAGTTTGTAGCTGTTCTAGATGTTTAGAGCCTTCTCTACCCCAGATTTTTACATTATGACCAATATGATTGGCATACCAAGCATGAAAGCTTGCCCAACGACCACAGCCAAGAACAGATATATTCATAAAAAATCCTCCTTAAGTCAAAACATAAATATTATCAAACAGAATGTTCTCCCGCAAAATGGATACTTTTTATATCATTCGTTCAAATGACTTCTAATCAGTTGACTACCAGATTTTACTAATAAAGCATCAATGGATTTACTTGTAATTCTATCTAAAACTCCCGGCATGATAGGTTTTCCAGCCTCCCATTTAGGGTCTGCTACTTTTACGGCATCTGTGAATGCCTGCCAATACTGTCGCTCATACTCCTCTAATGTATACCCTGCTGCTAATCTGTCGTTTTTCTCAGTTTGCTGATACAACTTTTGATATATCTCTGATCTGTTTGTTGTATCGCCGTTATGCACCCCATTTTCCATATAAAATTCTTTTTTAGTGCTTTCAAACATCTCATCCATAATGCTTTCTGAAATTGAAACAATTCTATTTTTGCTAGCACAATTTTTATCTGTAACGAGTACCCCCGCCAATCCTGTGCGTGATTAATCCAGTCTCCATCTTTATCATATCGGCTCATTCGTTTCTTAATGGCTGAGATTGTAGTATATCCACCGCCACCATCTCTGGACATCTCACTCATAACAGTTCGATATTGTTTACTATTTATATCTATTCCAGCCGCTTTAAGTCTTTCCTTTGTTTCGTTACTATTGATAGGCATTCCAGACATTTGCTGAAATCTATTGCTAAACTCTCTTACTATAATGCATAATTTTCTCTCCTTGATAAATTACTCTGAAATCCATTTTCTTCTTTAACAAACGATTATACTCTTGTCAAATTAAATATCACTTTCTTCTTTAAATATATCAAATAAAATATATCAAATAAATTGTATTGTTCAATTGTTCTTGCAGAAAGTGACTCCTAATTGCAGAAAATGACACTCCAAATATAAAATCTCCTTGAATCAAACCAAAGTTCAATTCAAGGGATATCTTCTTATCGTTTCTTTCCAACCATAACAGGCATAGATTTTGCTGTCATACTCTCATTCATTGCTTTTATAGTGTTATAGGTATCATCTCATATATTATAATGATTCAGCTATAATTTAATGGGGCTGTAAAATAAGTCCCTAATTAAGAAACGCCAACTCCGGCAAATGTCGGTTTTGTTGTTTCTTTGTATGAATTTTTCTATTTTTGAACAGGTCTGCATCTTTGGGTATAAAAAATGGTGAATTTAATAAAGCTCAGCTAATCACGCTTGAGTTTTATTCAGCTTTCGTCTGTCGTTGCTTTTTTGTACATGGGAAATTTCATGTGTTTTTCCATGCCGTGTTCTTCGCAATAAAGATAATTATTGTAAGAACCGTATCCGGCATCAGCAACCTGATATTTCGGATAATGACCATATGTGCGATTGAATTTTTCCATCAAAGGTACAAAGCATTGGATCTATGTCAATACATTGGACACAAAAAGTATATACCGGATCAGAAATATCGATCAATTTTGCGATTTCTAATGGTAATTTCAGCTGACGCATAGTATAATTACCATTAGTATAGTCTGTTAGTAGCATAATTAATTATACCAAAAAATCGCTCAGACCTCACGGCCTGGGCGATTTTTCTAGGGGAGTTTTTTTACAGCCCCATTGCTGTATCTTGACATAATTCCAACAGCTGCTAAGCCGCTTCGTACAGCGGATTTTGTAGCAAGTTCTCCTGCGAGGCTCCTGTTTTATACAGTGTCCAGAGATTTTTGCTATTTATCTCCTGTTGTTGACTTCCCTATCAAAACATGTTTCCCGCAAAACGCAAACGCATATTTATGAATCTTTTCCTCTGGAATTCCTCTTGCCTCCAACGTTGCAGCATACTTCTTATATTCAATCTGCTCCAGCCCGGCTTTCACTGTATCTTCCAGATCTTTCTCTGTTTCCGAATCCTGAACCTTGAACTCAATAATAAATGCATCATCGCACTTATCTCTTGGCTCCAACATCACATCGTATCTTCCGAATCCACTCTCCCGGTTCGAAGTCACAATATAACAATCCTCCAGTTCTACAATCAGCCCCAGAACAAATGGTACAGACGTCAGATTTACTACTATTTTCAATTTTTCTATCCTGCATCTCGTTTCAGAACTTTTTAGAACCAATCCAGAACCACGAT
>ENA-OQEB01000092-OQEB01000092.1-human-gut-metagenome-genome-assembly--contig:-NODE-92-length-34650-cov-3.099093_pt1 | contig 34650 bp, 42 predicted proteins | sample MGYA00242787_ERZ504619 | MGnify/ENA primary metagenome ERZ504619 (study PRJEB26092, sample SAMD00036317) | human gut metagenome | host: Homo sapiens | study: EMG produced TPA metagenomics assembly of... | reverse complement strand
GTCACCAAGACCTCGTTCCGTCTGCTCAACACCCTGACCCTCGAGCACCTCGGACCTGGCCCCGAGCCGAACATCACCATCTTCTGGGATCCGAAGCTGCCTGAGGCCTACAAGCGCTTCTGCGCCAAGATCTCCATCGACACCTCGGCAATCCAGTACGAGTCCGACAAGGAAATCCGCTCCCACTGGGGCGATGACGCCGCCATCGCATGCTGCGTCTCCCCGATGCGCGTGGGCAAGCAGATGCAGTTCTTCGCAGCTCGTGTGAACTCCGCCAAGCTCTGCTGTACGCCATCAACGGCGGCCGCGACGAAATGACCGGCATGCAGGTCATCGACAAGGGCGTTATCGAGCCGATTCAGCCGGAATCCGACGGCTCATTGGATTACGAGAAGGTCAAGGCCAACTACGAGAAGGCTCTCGAATGGCTGTCCGAGACCTACGTGATGGCTCTGAACATCATCCATTACATGCACGATAAGTATGCATACGAGTCCATCGAGATGGCTCTGCACGACAAGGAAGTGTACCGTACCCTCGGTTGCGGTATGTCCGGCCTGTCCATCGCAGCCGACTCCCTGTCCGCATGCAAGTACGCCAAGGTCTACCCGATCTACAACAAGGACGCCAAGACCACTCCGGGCCATGAGGACGAGTACGTCGAAGCGCCGATGACGATCTGATCGTCGGCTACCGCACCGAGGGTGAGTTCCCGCTGTACGGCAACGATGATGATCGCGCCGACGAGATCGCCAAGTGGGTTGTCTCCACCGTCATGGGCCAGGTCAAGCGCCTGCCGGTGTACCGCGGAGCGGTCCCGACCCAGTCCATCCTGACCATCACCTCCAACGTGGAATACGGCAAGGCCACCGGCGCTTCCCGTCCGGCCACAAGAAGGGCACCCCGTATGCTCCGGGCGCAAACCCGGAGAACGGCATGGACTCCCATGCATGCTGCCTTCCATGTTCTCCGTCGGCAAGATCGACTACAACGACGCTCTTGACGGCATCTCGCTGACCAACACCATCACCCTGATGCTTGGGCCGCGACGAGGATGAGCGCATCGGCAACCTCGTGGGCATTCTGGACGCCGGCAACGGCCACGGTCTGTACCACGCCAACATCAACGTGCTGCGCAAGGAACAGCTCGAGGATGCCGTCGAGCATCCGGAAAAGTACCCGCACCTGACCGTGCGCGTCTCCGGCTACGCGGTGAACTTCGTCAAGCTCACCAAGGAGCAGCAGCTCGACGTGATCTCCCGTACGTTCCACCAGGCGCCGTCGTCGACTGAGACTGAACGGTACCGTGTGAAGCGGTAGAGTGCAAGGGGCGGAGCGTGAAAGCTTCGCCCCTTGGTTTTCCCTGTACAATGTGGGGAAACCATTGGAGAGATACAACGAAAGGACACCGATGTCTGAGAACGTACATTTTCGCTCCACAACAAGGCATATGCTCAGAGAATCGCAAAACTACGTCAACCAAACGCTTATGGGAGGGTTGTCAGGCTTCGAATCGCCGATCGGACTGGACCGGCGTGACCGCATCAACGCGCTGAAAAGCGGTGATATCGGCTTCGTGCATTCCTGGGACATCAACACGTCCGTCGACGGTCCGGGAACGCGCATGACCGTCTTCATGAGCGGTTGCCATTGCGTTGCCAGTATTGCCAGAATCCGGATACGTGGAAAATGCGTGACGGCAAGCCCGTCTATTACGAGGCCATGGTCAAAAAGATCGAACGCTATGTGGATCTTTTCAAGGCGACGCATGGCGGTATCACCTTCTCGGGCGGCGAATCCATGATGCAACCAGCATTCGTCTCCCGCGTGTTCCGTGCGGCCAAGGAGATGGGCGTGCACACCTGCCTCGATACTTCCGGATTCCTTGGCGCAAGCTATACCGACGACATGCTGAACGACATCGACCTGTGTCTGCTTGATGTCAAGTCTGGCGATGAGGAAACCTACAAGAAGGTGACTGGCGGCATTCTGCAACCGACCATCGATTTCGGACAGCGTCTGGCCAAGGCCGGCAAGAAGATCTGGGTGCGTTTCGTACTCGTGCCCGGACTCACCTCATCCGAGGAAAACGTTGAGAATGTGGCGAAGATCTGCGAGTCGTTCGGCGACGCAGTGGAACATATCGATGTGCTTGGATTCCACCAGCTTGGCCGTCCAAAATGGCATATGCTCAACATTCCCTACCCGTTGGAAGACCAGAAGGGGCCGTCCGAGGCAATGAAACAGCGTGTGGTGGAACAATTCCAATCGCACGGCTTCACCGTCTACTAAACGGGAAGCCACGCATATTCCAGCCAACGATTCCGGCAAATCAATCGTTTGAAAGTGCCTCAGCGATTGGAAAAAGGAATATTCGTGCAATTGTTGAACCAGCATTCGCCACGCGAAAAAATCTTCACATTCGACGCGTGGCGAAATGCTGTGAAATACCGCAAAACCGGCGACTCTGCCGTAGCCTTGAATCATGGTGGACATCTATGCTTTTCCTCAAGCACGCCCAACGAAGCGCGTGCCACAGGTAGGGGATCGTGCGCCTACGCCGACCCTCCTGAACAAATGTTGACCCGACCTTCCGGCGTGCCAGACAAGGTATGGGACGCCGTGCTTTCCGTAGAACGTATGCCTCGATTACCAAGCGTGTCGTATCGTGAGATTCCAGTGCCGTGCGCCATGGCGAGTTTCGGCATTGGAGTTGAGATGCAATGCGACGAGGCGCGTTCCACAGGCTGGATCATGGTGTTGTATTCGCACAAATACCGAAATGACTGGCATTCTCATTGGCGTTGCGTCGCTTTCGCCGCGTTGCCGTTGTCTGGAGGCGAAGGCGATTGTCTGATACCGTCCATGTATTGGGATGCGATGATGGACCGTGTTGGTTCGTGCGATGTCGAACATGTTTCGGGAACCGTCACAGTCACGAAAAGCACGACGTTTGGCACTCAGTCCGACGCTCCCGAAACCGGGTGTGAGATTCGTGTGTCTTGGACGCCACTAGACTATGCCGATGGAGCCTTGACGCGGGCGCAAGTGGGCGCGTGGGCTAGGTTCCTCCGGTCCATGACGCAATCCGAGGAGGATTATCCCGTTGACTGACGAGCCAAGGTTGCAGGCCGAGCCGCGTGAGGGCGTGCCCGATGTGATCGACACCCTACCGGCATTCCGCGAGTACTGCAGCGCATTGGCGTCTTCGCATGGGTCTTTGGCTGCGGATGCGGAACGTGCGTCTGGCTTCCGATACGGTCATGACGATTGGTTGGTGCAATTCAAAAGAGACGGTGCCGGCATAGGATTGCTTGATCCGCAGGCATTGGCTGCGGAAGGTGCTGATTGGAACGATTTCAATCGTGCGGTGGGCGATGCGGTATGGATTCTGCATGATTCGTTGCAGGATCTGCCGGGATTCGTTGATTTGGGATTGCAGCCGAAACGTTTGTTTGATACGGAAATCGCTGCACGGCTGCTGGGGCTCAAACGTTTCGGATTAGCTGCCGTTACCGAGCATTATCTGGGACTGACGCTTGCGAAAGAGCATTCCGCGGCCGACTGGTCGTACAGGCCGCTGCCCCGAGACTGGCGTAATTATGCGGCGCTGGACGTTGAATTGCTGATCGAGCTTGAAACGACCATGCGCGCCGAACTGCAAAAGCAAGGCAAGATCGAATGGGCTGAGGAGGAATTCGATTACGCGCTGCGCGAAGGAACTGCGCCACGCAAGGAGCATCCCATCCCATGGCTGCGCATCTCGCATATCACCGAAATCATGAGGGACCGCCAGGCCCTGGCCGTGGCGAAAGCATTATGGACCAAACGAGATGAACTGGCACGCGAATACGATATTTCGCCGACACTGCTGCTCGCCGACAGCACCATCATCGAAGTGGCGGAACGCAAGCCGCATAACGCCGCGCAATTCAGGGCGGTCCGTTCCATCAACGAGCGTGTACGCATCCAAGCCGGTGCCGAACAGGAGAAAATGTTCGAACGTTACGCGCCGATCCAACGTAAAATCAAGCCAAGCATGTGGAAGAGAATAATCCAACAGGCGCTTGATCTGCCGGAAAGCGAATGGCCAGTCATCGAAAGCGGCAATCCCCAAAACCAGGAGGCGCAGAGCATATCCGCTCCACGAGCGACGCGAGTCTGGAGGGAACGTTATCCGGAACGTCTCGCAACGCTTGACAAGGCACGCAAGATGGTGGCGCAGATAGCGGAAGACACGCGTACCCCCGCGGACGTCATCATCAAACCGCAGTATCTGCGCAACCTGTGTTGGACCGACGAACCGCAAAAACGTGACGTTGCGCAATTCCTCACCGAGCAGGGCGCGAGGGCGTGGCAGGTCGCGCTGGTTGCAGAGTCCGTGAGTCGCGCTATCATGTAGAGGTTGCCTAACGGCAGAAATGTGAAGAACCGTATTTTTCAGGAGCGCAAGCGTGAAAATCAGCGTCAGGAATCTTGAGCCGACCAAGGTGAAGCTCACCGTCACCGTTGATCCGGAAGAGTTCAACCCGTATCTCGACAATGCTCGCAAGGAAATCGCCAAGCAGGTCAACGTGCCTGGCTTCCGCAAGGGCCACGTGCCCGGCAAGATCATCGACCAGCGCATCGGCTTCGGTGCCGTTGCTGGCGAAGCGTGAACAACGGTGTGCCGGAGCTGTACTCCAAGGCTCTCGAAGAAAAGGGCATCCGTCCGATGGCCCAGCCGGAAATCGACGTTCAGGAAGTTCCGGAATCCGCCAAGGACGAGACCAAGCTGAAGTTTGTGGCCACCGTTGAGCGTCGCCCGGACATCGAACTGCCGGAAATCGACGGCATGGAGATCGAGGTCGCCAAGCCGAAATCACCGACGAAGACATCAACAACCGTCTGGAAGCCCTGCGCCAGCGTTTCGGCACCCTCGTGGGTGTGGATCGCCCGGCCGCCAAGGGTGACTATGCCAACATCGACCTGACCGCCGAAATCGACGGCGAAGTGGTCGACTCCCAAGAAGGCGTGAGCTACGAGCTCGGCTCCGAAACCATGCTTGACGGTCTGGATGAGGCTCTCGAAGGCCTGTCCGCCGGCGAAGAGACCACCTTCGAAGGTACCTTGGAAGCAGGCGAGCACGAAGGCGAGAAGGCTCAGGTCAAGGTCAAGGTCAACTCCGTCAAGGCTGAAGAGCTGCCGGAACTCGACGACGACTTCGCTTCTGAAGCCTCTGAGTTCGACACCCTCGACGAGCTGAAGGAAGACCTCAAGAAGGCCGCTTCCCAGGATGCCGAAGGTCGTCAGGCCACCGCAGCTCGTGACGCTTTCATCGCCAAGCTCGAAGAGGGCCTGGAGATTCCGGTGCCGAAGGGCGTCAAGGCTGAAATGGTTGAGCAGCAGCTCAAGGGCGTGACCGCTGATCCGGCCAATGCCACCAAGGAGCAGAAGGCCGAAGCTGAAGAAACCGTCGAAAAGGAACTGCGCGACAGATGGTGCTCGACGTGCTCGCCGAGAAGCTGGACGTCAAGGTCTCCCAGTCCGACGTGTTCAACTTCCTCGCTTCCATCGCCCAGCAGTACGGCATGGATCCGAACGCCTTCATCCAGGCCATCATGCGCAACGGCCAGCTCGGCTCCGCAGTGCAGGAAGTCGGCCGTTCCAAGGGCCTGCTCGCCGGCATGCGCGCCGTGACCTTCAAGTCCGAGGGCGAAACCCTGGACCTGAGCGCCTTCCTCGGTGAAGCCGCTGAAGATGAAGAAGCCGAGAGCGTCGAAGCTGCTTCTGCAGCTGCCGCTGTGGCTGACGAGCTTGCTTCCGAAGAGTGAGCTTCGATCGATAGCTTCTGACTCGTAAGAGTCCCAAATAAGTTGAGGGGTTGGTTCCAAGAGCCAACCCCTCAACTTATTCCCGATATGCTTACAGCTTGAGAAACTTGAAATCTACAGCAGGAATTTAATCTCAGCAAAAAACTCGCGAACCATGTTGTTGACAAGCATGTTCGGGGGAGAGCCGGCCGCAATGCCTTGGGCGTTGTCCAAACCATATTTGTCGGCAATCTGCAGTGCGCGGAACATGTGGAAATTGTTGGTGATCACCCTACGGAAGCATCATCGTCACTGATCAGCTTCTTGCTGTTGACGATGTTTTCCTCAGTGGTCTTCGAATCCGGCTCTTCAAGAATGCGCTGCTCGTCAATGCCATGCTCTTTAAGATAGTCAGCCATGCCTTGGGCTTCGGGGAACGGTTCATTCGGTCCTTTTCCACCGGAGACTATGCAGATGGTATTCGGATTCTCATCCAAATATTCGATGGCCTTGTCGAGACGGTAGCGAAGTACAAGGCTCGGGCCGGACTTACGCACCTGAGCGCCGAGCACCACCACATAATCGAGATCCGGTTTGCCTTGCGCATGCATTTTACTGACGATGCAACTTTCCACCGTGCCGAACGCGACCAGACCAATACACGCAACCGCAATCAATATGCCTCTGACCAGTCTTGGCAATATCGTCCACCACCGGAAGAGCAGACCGAATCCGAGTATCGCGAACAAAACTGCGAACGCTAGCCAAACAATCCAGAAACTCGTGCCGGAATGCGTATTGCGCACGGCGAAAGCGTAACATGCGCATGCCACGGCAAGTACTAAGCATAGAGTGCCTGTAATTCGTCTAATCAACATTGCCATGATGAACCTCTCATTCATTGCGCGTCGCACGCAATCCTGTCTCATCCTAAGCGTGTGACCCCAGACCCCCAAGCGTCACACGCCAATGCCAACAAATCCTACGCATTCCTGCTATCGCAATACTATGTGCATTATGTCATCCGTGAGCGGAGTTTTGGCATGGCTGCGGCTAGGATGGGGGAGCATGACTTCAGAAATGATTATGCTCCGACCGATGCGTCGCACGGATTTTCCTGCGCTTGAAGAGCTTGTCCGTCAGGCTTGGTATGTGGATGATGAGTCGGATGATAATGGGAACGTTCCGAACGATGAGCGCGGGTTACGTAAGTATAAGCTGCGCAAGGCGATTCACTTGCGTAATATGCATCGACTCGCGGCCATCGACATGCATGATTTTCTTTCCCGCACCACCGAGGCTACGGTCGCTGAACGTGATGGTCGGGTGCTTGGCGTGGTATTGGGCTCGTTGAGATCCCGTGTTACCACAGCGCAGAGGATACGTCATGCTATTACGCGAAATTGCTTGGCGTTGCCCTTGTTGGCAAGTAAGGATGGCCGTCGAGGACTTGCCGATCAGATTGCGATTTTGCAGGTCGATGAAGTGTTGAAACGAGATGCCGGCAAAAGCTATCAGGCTGAGATAACGTTGTTTGTGGTTTCCCCGGAAGCGCGGGGCATGGGCGTCGGACGTAAGCTGTTCAACCACATGCTTGGCGTGTTTCGTAATGCCGGAATGAACGAGTATTTCCTCTTCACTGACACTACCTGCGATTACGGTTTTTATGATTACCGTGGTTTGACGCGCAAAGCGGAATGTACCATACGTAGGGATTCCTTTACTCAAGGTGGTTTGGAAGACGGTTCGCTTTCCTTCTTCCTGTACGAGGGGCGCTGCTGAACGTTTCTGCCCATCACTGTGAAAGGTGAGTGATTGGATCGCTGAGTTCATCGGCTATCCGATTTGGTGGTGCGGAGCCGCATGGCCGGCCAATCACTTTGTGACCGACCATGACTTCATCGGCAAGGAGTCATTCTATTCGCCGCTTCTTCATCATCACCGCTAGGCAGCAGCGGTTCCGACTTGGCGACCATGGTCGCACCGGTGATGGTAGGAAGGGCAACGGCTCTCGTCCAACGCCTCGGCCTCTAACTCAGCATATAAGGCAGATACTGCCCCGCGGAGTCAAGCGAAGCTAGTTTCGAGTGGTTTCCTTGAGTGTGGGAGCCAAAGTGCCGGCCAAGGCCTTCTCTCCTGGGCGGGAAAGCGGACCGACTAGCTCATGCGCGGTATACGGCTCTTCGATGTAGGCGATGTCATCTTCCGTAAGCTGCACTCCTAGCGCGGCGATGGCATCATCCACGCGTTCCGGCTTCGAACAGCCCACGATAGGTGCAGTCACACCCTTGGCCCAGTGCCATGCAAGCGCAACCTGAGCCATGGGCACTCCGTGGTGTTCGGCTACTTCAAGCACACGTTCGACGATGGGCATGTCTTGGGCTTGCGCTTGATCATACTTGTTGCGCATGGTGCCATCAGTGGTGTCGCGGGTGGAATCCGAATTCCATGTCGGGCGTGCCAGATGTCCGGAAGCCATGGGAGAGTAGGGCGTCAAAGCAACGTCGTACTGCTGGCATACGGGGATGAGCTCGCGTTCGTCTTCGCGGTAGAGCAGATTGTAGTGGCACTGCATGCTGGTGAATCGGGTCCACCCATTGGCGTCGGCCACGGCCTGCAGGTTGTGGAACTGGTACGCATACATTTCGCTGGCGCCCAATGCGCGTACTTTGCCTGCTTTGACTAGCGCGTCCAGGGCTTCCATGGTTTCTTCGGCGGGGGTGGTGTAGTCGAAACGGTGGATGATGTAGAGGTCGAGATAGTCGGTGCCCAAACGCTTGAGCGTGCCGTCGATCTCTCGGTTGATGGCTTCTTTGGAAAGATGCCCATCGTTGAAGTACACTTTGCTGGCGAGCACAACTTGGTGTCGCGCGATGTTGAGATTGCGCAACGCCTGACCAATGTATTCTTCGGAAGTGCCGAAGGCGTAGCAGTTCGCGGTGTCGATGAAGTTGATGCCTCGGTCGATGGCGTGGCCGATGACTTGTTCCGTTCCCTGCTGGTCGATGGTCCACTGATGGAAGTCCGGTGAGGTTTTGCCGAAGCTCATGCCGCCAAGGCATACTTTGGATACTTTGATGCCGGACCAGCCTAGCGGCGCGTACTTCATGTCGGTCATGATCAGATGGAGCTCCTTTGTCGGTTGGATGTGTGAAATGTTGCTTTCTATAGCACCGCTCGGTCCGCGAATGAACCTAATGCGTACCTCTTGCCTCTATTATACGTATATGCGTTTGCTGTATGGAAAAGCATGTTCGTCACTCGTTATACATTGACACGGCATTTTCGTCGAGGTTCAATGAACGCGTATTACAACGAAAGGACCATTATGGAAAATCCAAGCGCATTCCCCATAGGAGAGCCGAACGACGGCTTTGCCCAGTATTTCGTAGGTCAAAGCTATCTCGCGTCGGTGCTCGACACTCCTGAATTTTCCATCCACAACGTCACCTTCGAGCCGGGATGCCGCAACAACTGGCATATACATCACGGCGGAGCCAGGTGCTCATCGCAGTGGGTGGTCGAGGCTACTACCAGATTGAAGGTCAGGAACCCAAGGAACTCAAAGCTGGCGAAGCGTGTGCATTCCTGCAGACACCAAACACTGGCATGGTGCGGCTCCGGGCGAATCCTTCTCCCACCTGGCGTTCATGGTTCCGGCAGGAGACCCTGGCGCGATGAGCAACGAATGGCTTGAACCGGTCGATGCGCAAGCGTACGAGTCCCTTGCCTGAACAGACGGGCGCATACATGTGATTCAGCCGGGGTCAAGTCAGACTCGGCTGAATCTATTCGCCACTCACATGCGAAAGGCTTATCTCATGTCTGTCCTAAGGTGGGATGGGTGGGAATCGAGAATAATCGCAAACTTATTGTCAATTGCCTGCCGTTGATGCCATCCGAACAAGCGCAGTTTATGCGTGCAGCCAAAGGCGTGCCGCAATAATTCGTAGGCGATCCGGCGCAGCGTGGCAACATGGCATGGACGGCCATCATCCCGAAGAGCTCAAAGCTCAAGTCACCGCCATCGTCGGCAATGTTGATCCGGGAACATGCCGACAGTGTCCCAAACTCGAATGGTTGCAAACCTGGAGTGCCGGAGTCGACAAATACCAGCGACCCGGCATCCTACAGCCCGGATCCATGCTCAGGGTGGAATTCACTTTGATTGGTCGGCACACCGGGATACAAGCCAGGCGAGGATCTGCTGTTCGCTGACGGGCTTGAAATCCCATGCGTCGAGTCCCACGTTCACACTTCGCGGATCAGTGCCGTCGGGAACGTCCTGATGCGTATGGCCGTAGAGCAGCCAGCCTTCGGTGGTAGGCGCCATATCGGCGAACTCGTTCCAGTTGCTCGGCCAGTCGCCGTGTTCTTCGGCCAATGCCGAGAGTCTGGGGAAGTGCTCATGGCGATGCTTTGCTGCGTGGTCGCCACCGTTATTTTGCCGGATTCATCGAGAACGGGAAGTTCCATGTCGATTTCGCAGTAGTCGTCGATGGTCTCGAACACGTCTTCGTATAGCATGTCATTGAATCGGAGACGGAAGTTGCGGTCGTGGTTGCCGATGATCAGATGCAGATGTTGGCAGTTGATTCGGCGCAGGCATTCGAGTGTGTGCTCGACGGTGCAACGGTAGGAGAGGTCGCCGAGAATCCACAGTTCGTCGTCGTGCCCGACGATCTCGTTGATATTGTCGATGATGGTGTTCTCATGACGTGCGATGTCGCAGATCGCTTTGAACGATGTCTGATTGTCGTGCACATATTGTTTGATCCACGCGTGTGCGGCGGTGCGGGTCTGCGTCTGCCAGATGTCGAGGTACTCAGCACGTAGCTTGCCATTGTTCAGGAACCCGCGCAGCGCGGTGACTAGTGGATGGCCGAAATGCGTGTCCGAAGTGAAATAACGCATGCGATTCCTTACTATATGCGGTTGCTGGATGCTTTTATCAATGATAGAGCGCAACATCGCACGAATAGCCCTCCCCAAAATGCTTGTTGGCTTGTTTGTGCACGTGTTGATGATGATCAGATGGAAGAGTCCCGCGAAACGACGAAAAGAAGCTCGGTGCTCACGGCGTGACTCTCCGGTTTATTTCTTGCCCCACCCGAACTTGGGTAGTTTGATCTCCGGGAGCTGTTTCAATCCGTCTGCTATTCCTTTGCCAAACTGCTGCACTCCGTCGGCTATCCCGGCGCCTGCGTCCTGAGCACCTTTCGCAATGGCGTCGCCCGCATCCTGCGCGATGTGCGCGGCCTGGTTTTCGGCGTCCTGCATTCCCTTGGCAACGGCGGCACCGGTGCTTGAGCGCCCCTTTTAACACGGAAACTCTTCTAGGAACAGTGTAGTTCAGAGAAGGCGGATCAGATGTTGTCTGAAAACATCGTTGCGTGTCTTCTGCCTGGAACGTCTTTCGGGGGATGCCTCGTCTCCAGAAGCAGATTTTCAGCGGAAATCCTTCCCGGTTTCTTTGCGGAGTGTCGCAAGCTTTTTGTCCTTGCGGGCTTTTCGTCCGTCTTTGTTTCGAATGGTGCCAGTTGGAAGATCATGCTTCTTTTCATAGGTATCAACAGTGCAATCACTTCTTGTTTTTCGGACCTTACTGAACATGGTGTGTCTCCTTCGACTTCAGCTTGTTCTGAGTTTGTGCACTACCTATATTACTTGTTGCCAGAATGCTGAACAGTGAATATCGGAAGGGGTTTCAAAATGATGCGGTGAGGGGTTGCAGGCATGACTTGGATGTCGTGATTATTCCAGACCTAGGAATATTCTGAAATATTCTTGTGCCTTAGCAAAGGGAGGAATACGCATGGCTGGCTCGTATGGTGCGGAGGTGCCGCAGGGGGAGCGGTACCGGCTTTCCTTCACTGTCGGCGGACTTCTTGCCTCGCAGGGCCGGGCGCTTGCCGAAATGTATCTGAATCATCTGAACCATGCAGGCGGCGGCAATGCTGAGCGTTCTCCCCAAACCGAGGTAGGCGAATCCATTGCCGCGATTCGTCAACAGGCCATCGAGGAAAACGTTCTTGCGATTCGCACGGATTCCGCGAACAGGCGCGTTGTGGGGGAAACTACTAGACGGCTCAGTGCGCTCACGGTTGGAGAGCTTGCATATTTGGCAGGCCCGGATTCCTCCATATCCGACCGCGAGGCACTTATGTGGATTGCGATGTGCCGTTATTACGCAATCGTCGGGGAATTCGCCAGCGAAGTACTTAAAAAGCATTATCTTACCGGCAATACGCATCTGGACTTTGAGGATTATGATCGGTTCATTGCGGACAAAGCCACCTGGCATCCTGAACTGGAAACTGTAAGCGAGGGAACGGCGAAGAAACTTCGGTCCAATCTGTTCAAGGCCATGAGGGAGGCACATCTGTTCGATAAAAATTCCGACACGGTGCTGTCTTTCCTTCCCAGTCCCTCTTTGATGGATATTCTTAGAAAGAGGCGGATTCGTTCGGGTATCTTCCGATGCGCGAATCGTCGTTATGAGCAGAATGGAGGATAGCATGGCTGATTCCATCGCCGGTATTGGATTTGTGGATGAGCGTCGTGACATTGATGCTGATTTCGCTCATTTATATGAGATCATGGAGTCCCGTTCATTCCGGACCAACAGCGGGCTGGCGGGAGAACAGCCGTATTACATCTATGACTACTCGCCCATGCAGGAGCTTGAAGTCGCCGAGCATATCAAGCAGTTGGCGAATCGTCTGCAGACGATGACGCGAAAGATGATGGCGATTACGCTCCGCAAGTGCTTACGTTGGATTTGTACGACATTGCTTTGGAGATTCTTGAGAAGCGTGGCATTTTGGATCGCATATTCAAAAGGGAGGAAAAACGCCACAAAAAGGTTTCATCGGATGTTCACACGGATAACTTCTTGAGATTGCTCGACAATATACTGGGTGCCGATGCGAATCATCTGCCCGATACCATTCGTGATCATTACGAGCAGGCCAAGAGCGAAGGCGGGGCCGATATCGTGTTTATTACGGGAATCGGCAAGGTTTACCCGTATATTCGTGCGCATACACTGCTCAACGCGTTGCAAGGGCGTATCGATGATCGCCCGCTGGTACTGTTTTATCCGGGTACGTTCACAAGAAGCGCTACTTCAGGATCGGTCATGTCGCTGTTCAACTGTTTGCCGGGAGACAATTACTATCGTGCGCAAAATCTGCGTGAGATGAGCGTGCAGCTGGAAGCATAGCGGTTTAAAGGAATGTCCTGTCAGCTGCAACATGACACGAGGCAGGATTTGCAAGTATTCGTTCAAAGAAGAAGGGAACACAAATGAACGGGGAAAGCGGCATCAGCTTCAAGGAGCTGTTCAATAAAGACATTGACCGCAACATCAATGGTGTGATCAAGGCCAATGATGAGAAAAATCTTAACGATGAGGTCAACGAGTATGTGCTGACGGAGGAGATTTGTCGCAATCTGCCAAATTCCTTGACGCATACAACGACCCGTCGAACCGCGAACAGAATGGCGCATGGATTTCCGGTTTCTTCGGTTCCGGTAAATCGCACCTGTTGAAGATGCTGTCGCATATTCTAGGCGAGGTCCCGGCTGAACTCGTTGACAAGGGCAATAAGCCGACCATGAGTCGCGAACAGATTGTTCATGCCTTCATGGGCAAGGCCGAATCGCAGGACGACCAGATGCTTGCAGGTCAGCTTGAAAAGGCTTTGACGATACCAGCCACGTCGATTTTATTCAACATCGATCAGAAGGCGGATAAATCCAATGCCTCCGACATGCTGCTGTATGCTTTTGTTCGCGTATTCGATGAGCGCGTGGTTTCTACGGCAAGAATCCATACGTTGCGAAATTCGAACGCGATTTGGCGAGTAATGGTTATTTCGAGGATTTCAAACAAGAGTTCGAACAGGTGGCTGGCAAACCATGGAGCGAAGGCCGTGGTGAGGCCGTGCTATGGATGATGAGATCTGCGAAGCCTATGCCGCGGTGACAGGCAAACCGGAGCAAGACAGCATCATCCAGCGCTATGAGGATACGTATACGATGACGGTCGGCGATTTCGCAGAGACGTGAACGCATGGCTGTCCCATCAGGAACCGAACCGCCGTATCTTGTTCCTCGTGGACGAGGTTGGCCAGTTCATCGGTGAGAACAGGGAGCTCATGCTGTCCCTGCAATCCATTGCCGAGGATCTTGCGTTAGACCAACGGGCGTGCGTGGGTAGTGGTCACCTCTCAGGAAGACATGGATACCATCGTCGGTGATCGGACCAAGCAGCAAAGCTATGACTTTTCGAAGATCCAGGCAGATTCTCCATCAAGCTGAAGCTTAACAGTGCTGACGTGGTGGAGGTCATTCAGAAGCGCCTGCTTACCAAGAAACCGGAATATGAGTCGGTGATGAACGAGCTGTGGGATGAGCAGAACGCGAACCTGCGCACCATGTTCGAATTCACTCGTGAGACTTCGAAATTCAGTAATAACAAGGCGTACAGCAAGGACGATTTCATCGCATCGTATCCGTTTGTGAACTATGAGTTCGAGCTGTTCCAGAACGTGCTGCGGGAAATGAGCCGGTACAACATGTTTTCCGGACGCCACGCATCTGTGGGTGAACGGTCCATGCTGTCCACCATCAGCAGCACGCTGCGGTCCAGCCAGAATGAGATGGTCGAGGCCCTGATGCCGTTCGACAAACTATATGACGGTATTGCCGACGCCATCCAATCAACCTCGAACTTCCGCATCAACCAAGCCGAAAAGAGACTTGGCTCCGATATAAAAGAACTGGGCGTGCGCCTGCTGAAGGTGCTGCTGCTGGTCAAGCATGTCGACGGATTCCCCACCACACCGCATAACCTGCGTATTCTGCTGACCGACCAGTTCGACATGGACGTGATGGAACTGGAACGGAACATCAAGTATGTTCTGGGAGAGTTGGAAAAAGACACGTATGTGCAGCGTGTGGGAGATACCTACAATTACCTGACCAACGAAGAGCAGGATATTGAGCAGGAGGTCAAAAGCACGGACATCGACTCCAGCAAGGAAATCGACGAGCTGAAGAAGATCCTGGTCAGCGACGTGCTCGGCAAGATGACCGTGGCATACGGCGAACAGCGTGCCCAGTTCCGCTATGGTTTGCGCATCGATGGGGTGCAACAGTCCGCGCAACAGCCCATCTGGTTGAACGTGGTCACTTCGACCAATGCGCAGGACCGTGCCGATGCTATTCGCATGGGCATGGGTATGCGCGACACCATCACCCTGTTGCTGGATATGTCCGACAAAACATTGCTTGACGACCTGCGCATGTACGTGAAGACCTATACGTACCTTATGCGCACCGACAAGAACAGCCAATCTGAGGTGCGCCAGCAGATCATCTCCCGCAAGAGCGTCGCCAATGAAAGGCTCTATGCGGAATTACGCACCGTGTCGCCAAGGCCGCAGCCAATGGCGAGTTCGACTATAACGGCGGAACCGTGGAAGTGAAATCCACCGAGGTGCAGGCCCGTATGGCGGAAGGTCTTGGAACGCTTATCGGCCGGTATTACACGAACTTCTCCCTACTTGGCGGGCAACGATATGAGGAAACGGATCTCGCCCGTATCATCATGAACGCTTCGCAGCACCAACCTGGCATGCTTGACGGCATGAACGCAGTGCAGGACAAGCTCGACGTTCCCGCCGATGATGTGTTCGCCGCGGTCAGTCGTGACAAAGGCAAAGGCATGGTCGCCACCGTCAAGAGCCTTCTTGATGCCTACGGCAGCGTTCCCTATGGTTGGCCGTACGCCGCCACGCTCGCATGCATCGGCCACCTGTATGGTTCCGACAGAATCACGCTGACGCTGGACGGCAAGCCGGTGCAGCGCAGTGAGGCCGCCCGTTTGCTCAGGGAAACGAAAAAGCAGGACTCCATTCGTGTGGATCTACCGCGCGTATTCGACACGAGAAAAGTTTCACAGCTGCGTGACTTCGCCAGGGATTTCCTTGGGCTCACCGCCGCGGACCTGCCATCGAACGCGATTGATCTGACGGAGGCCGTTACCACGCGGCTCAAGCGGGAAGCGGAGAGTCTGACCCAGCTGCGCGTGCGCAATGCCCGATTCGGCTTTGTGCAGCAGCTCGACAAGGCCATTGAGAAAATCAACTATGCCTCCGGAATGGGTGAGGACTGGCTGCTTGGCGATTTCACCGCACAAGAAACCGAAAACGGTTCCGAAGAACTGCTCGAGTTTAAAGAAGACGTAATCGACCCGATTGTCGCTTTCCTCAACGGTTCCCAATCCAGGATTCTTGCAGACGGATTGGAATGGCTGAAAAACAACAAGCCGAACATCGACTATGTATCTGGCACTACGGCAGCAAGCCTGTACCAATCCGCGGAACAGCTGGCAAACGACCCGAACATCTTCCGCAAAACCAATAAATTCAAGACTGCCATTGACGATCTGCGTGAGGCAACAGACGCAATCATCCAAACCGAACGCGCCAACGCGCTTAACGACGTGGAAGATATTCGCGCCAGAATCCACGATTCCACCGAATATCAGCACGCAACACAAGCCGCGCAAACCAAGGTCGAGACAGAACTGGACCAAGTGGCGGAACGCATGCAGCACATACCGTTCATCTACAAAATGCGCGAAAGCGTACACGAACTGAGCGAACGCACTTACCCGCAACTCATCAACGCACTAGCAGCCTCCGCGCCGAGGCCGAAGACCGCGCTCGCAGGAGAGGCGCAGGCTGCTACAGCTACTACGCCGATGGATGCGAACATTCCTGAATCGCAACAAAAGGAAACCCCGCGCGTGGCCGTGTCGTTCGCTACCATTAGCAGACCGCATACCAAGGATGCTTTGGAAACCACGGGTGATGTGGATGACTTCCTTGATGCCTACCGCCGTGAGCTTATCGCCGCCATTGAGAATGGAAAGAAGATCCTGCTATGAACACGTCGAAACTGCAAGCTTTCGCAACGGATGCGCGCCGCCAGCTCATGAATGCGGTGCAGGCCCGGCTTGACGCCGCATTGGTGCCGAATTCCGACGCCCAGGTTGACGACCCGCGTGCATTCGATTTTCTGCAGCGTGAGATCGAGCGTGCCGGTGGCGGTGAAGAGGGCCGCAAGCATGTGGTGGAACGTTATGCGTACCGATGGTTCAACCGCATCATCGCGTTCCGTTACATGGATGTGCACGGGTTCACCGGCACGCCGGTGGTCTCTCCAGCCGGTCTGACCAGCACGAATGGACTGCCGGAAGTGCTTGCAGCGGCGAAACGAGGCGAGTATGACAGCAGGGTGTTCTCGGCGCACGTGAATGATAAGGCCAAGGAGCGTATCGAAGGTTTGCTGAGCGGTTCCATCATGGCGGATGATCCGCAGGGCCTGGCTTATGGTCTGCTGCTGCAATCCGAATGCCGGTTCTGGAATCGTAACCTGCCGTTCATGTTCGAAAGCGTCGGCAAGGAGGCCGGCAGGTGGATGAACTGCTCATGCCAGCCGATCTGCTCGCCGAGGGTTCCGTGTTGAGGAATGCGGTGGAGGTCATGACCCCGGAGGATTGCGGTGTTGACGATCCGTCCGGCAATGTGGAGATCATCGGCTGGCTGTACCAGTACTACATTTCGGAACGCAAGAACGAGGTGATGGACGGGTTCAAGAAGAACCACAAAGCCGGAGCCAATGAGATTCCCGCCGCCACCCAGCTGTTCACGCCGGACTGGATCGTGCGCTACCTCGTGCAGAACACCGTAGGCAGGCTGTGGATGCAGTCCCATCCAGATAGTCAGTTGTACAAGAACTGGGACTACTATATTCAGCCTTCGGAGGATGATTCCACTGGGAACGAGGATATTCTCAATATCCAAGCGCCTGAAGACCTGACTGTCTGCGATCCCGCATGCGGTTCCGGCCACATGCTTACCTACGCGTTCGACCTGCTGTATGAGATCTACGAAGAAGAAGGGTATGCGCCGAGCGATATTCCCAGCCTGATTCTCAAACACAACCTGTACGGCATGGAAATCGATGAACGAGCCGCAAGCCTTGCCGCCTTCGCTCTGACCATGAAGGCTCGCTCCCGTTCCCGTAGATTCTTCAAGAAGCAGGTGGAGCCGAATATTCAGCGCATTGCACCGATTGCGTTCAAGGAAGACGAAGTCGCCGAGCTGAATGACCTATATCAGGTGAATCTGGATTCCATGGTATGGAACACCTATGCGAAGGCGGACGTGTATGGTTCGTTGATTCAGCCGCCGCGGGAGCTTGTTGATCTTGCCTCATCGGCAGAAGACACTGAAGACGAAATCACATTGGCTGATTCGCTTCTGCGTGAATACGCGGATGAGGTTTTTGCCCAGACAAGGTATCTTGCCCGCAAATACACGGCAGTAGTGGCGAACCCGCCATACATGGGCGCAAAGAACATGAATGGAGAGCTCAAGCAGTTCGTGCAGGACCATTATGAGGATGGCAAAACTGATTTGTATGGCTGTTTTTACGTTCGCTTTCTTGGATTGGCTATGGAACATGGTCTTGAAGGAATGGTTCTTGGGGACACATGGATGTTCATTAAAACTTTTGAAGGGATGCGGAAAGATATAATCGAGAAAAGAAGAATTGAGAGTTTTCTTCATATTCGAGATATTTCGAACCATCCGGATATTTTTGGTGCCAATGCAGCTTTTGTTATCTGTCCATGTTGCACGAGTTATAAAAAAACTACTTTCATCAAATTGACTCAAACTGGGGTAGTCAGGAAAAGTTTTGAGCTATTGAGCATTCTTGCAGCTGATGGATCTAAAGTGCGTTTTGAAGTGGATCAGCGTGAGTTCTCGCAGATTCCGGGTTCACCAATCGTCTGTTGGCTTAGTGAACCTATGCTAGATACTTTTGCCAAGAACAAAGCACTCAAGGAAATTGCTGAACCTCGGCAAGGTTTAGCAACGGCTGATAATGCTCGATTTGTACGTGAATGGTGGGAAGTCTCGCAATCCAAGTCGAAACTTACATTGGATAACTCAAAGGACAGAAAAACTTCGGTTTGCGATAAATGGTTTCCCTATAACAAAGGTGGCGAATACCGCAAATGGTATGGCAACCAGGAGTTCGTTGTTAACTGGGAAAATGATGGCAAGGAACTTGAAGATTTCAGACCTAGATCGGTCATCCGTAACCCTAAGACCTATTTTCGGCCGTCTATTTCGTGGTCAAGGATTAGTTCAGGCGCTCCTGCTTTTCGATATTTCAACGAAGGTCATATCTATGCTGATACTGCGCCGAGCATTTTCAGAGAGACTGATACAAAACTTTATGAGGTAATGTCTGTTTGTAATTCTTCACTCGCATTAACTCTGTTGAAGGCCATTGCTCCAACTCTTCATTTTGAGGTTGGGCAAATATCACAGATTCCGATGGTCGAAGCATTGCCAAGCGAGCTCCTGACAATCGTAAAAGAAGCAATCAGCGTCGCGCGTTTCGACTGGAACTCGTATGAGACATCATGGAATTACCAGCGGTTCGCATTGCTTGATTCCAGTCAGGGGGTTTGTGCGGATGATTTGCTTGAAGAAGCGATATCGCATCTGCGTAGATATTGGGATTGTGTATCCGAGGAACAGCATCAGCGTGAGATTTGCAATAATGAGATGGTCGCAGATGCATATGGCGTGCGTGATGACGTGCCATGCGATGTGCCGCTGGAACGCGTGTCTTTGAAGCGCAACGTCGCGTTCGCATATCCGAAGGATACTCCGGAAGTGCGCAACGAGAAATTCGCGCAAGATGTCGTCAAGGAGCTCATTTCCTATGCGGTGGGCTGCATGTTCGGCAGGTATTCGCTCGATAAGCCTGGTTTGATTCTCGCTTCGCAGGGTGAAACACTTGATGACTACCATGCGCAGATTCCGAACCCGTCATTCGGGCCGGACGCGGACAATGTCATTCCGGTCACGGAGACGGACTGCTTCGAAGATGATATCGTGACACGGTTCCGCAGGTTCCTCACCGTGGCGTTCGACAAGGAGAATCTGGCCGCGAACATCGCCTACATCGAACAGGTGCTGGGCAAAAGCATCCGCAAGTATTTCGTGAACGACTTCTACAACGATCATGTGAAGATGTATTCGAATCGACCGATTTACTGGCAATACTCTAGTCAAACCAGCAACAAGGGAACCTTCAAGGCGCTGGTGTACCTGCATCGGTATACGCCGAAAACCACAAACGTGGTACTCAACTATCTGCGTGACTATGCCAACAAAATCGCCGACATCGCCGATAACTTGGAACATTCAGATCGTGCCGCGGACCAGAAACAGGCCGCCAAACTACACAAGGCCGTTCTCGAGTGTAAGGATTACGAGGACCAGACCCTGTACCCATTAGCTACCCGCAACCTGGAAATGGATCTGGACGACGGCGTGCTGGTGAACTACCTGCGCATGGGCAAAGCCCTTCGTGCCATTCCCTCCATCGAGCGAAAGCGCAAAGAAGTCTCCACCTGGACCTGGCCCGTTCATCCGTTAAAGGATTAAGCATGAGCAGTTTTCTTGATTTATTTGGAATTCCGAATGAGGTTGATTATTTCCGGGAACGGGTTCCTGGACGAACGTATATTTCCAATATGTTTGCATATAATCGTCCGAATTCAAAAGATATTGGTTCCCCGGCAAGAAATATCAATCAAGTTTTTGATTGTGATGATCTTGATTCAAGAATTGATGTTTCTGAGGCAGGATGGGAGAGTCAGAGTATGAATTTGAGTTCAAGAAGGCAGATTAGAATCAGCATTGCGCGAGAGACAGGCACTATAAAGAATTTGTGATTCAAAAAATTGACCCACAAAATCCGGAAAAACTTTCTAATGTATTGCGGTTAGAAGATGGACAGGTCGATGATTTTTTAAATTTACTGCAGGCTATGAAAGTATGGAATCCTGCAGATGCGACTTTGCCGAGTCGTATAGACTCCACACTTTTTCAGAGAATGCTAGAGGATAGGGGAGCGGCATTAGGACAAGTTTATTCTCAACAGCCGAATAAGGTGCGTGAATTAATTGAGAAAGACCCGAGTAGTAAGGATGTTGCAGCTATTGCATCGAGGAAAAAAGCTGTGGCTGATTTTGAAGAATGATGAAGGATGATTCTCTCCTCGAAAAGGATTGGCAGAAATTCTTTGAAAGCAATCCATGGATTTTAGGAGCTGGGCTTGGCGCACCGCTTTTTACGGCATGGAATTCCGACAAGTTAGAAACAGTTGTACGAGGCAGTTCTTTCACCGGTGAAGGTAAGCGTGCAGACGCTTTGTATCAAACGAGTGGAATTATTAAATCGCTCGTATTCGCTGAAATTAAGAGGCCGGTTACTAAATTGCTTACAGACAATGAATATCGACCGGGATGTTGGGGCGTGTCGAAAGATTTGAGTGGTGGAATCTCTCAAGTTCATGCAACTATTCAAGCTGCTGAGGATGAAGTTTCCGGTAATGTCGTAATGGAACAGGACAAGGAAGGATACGATATTCCGTCTTCGGAAGTTTATTTGTTCCGTCCTAGAGCATATCTTGTTATTGGATCGACAAAAGAATTTATCAATGAGAACAGCGGAGGGAAGAACAAGAAGAAAATCAGATCTTTTGAACTCTTCCGATCCAATATCGTTACTCCGGAAATCATCACGTATGATGAACTGCTCGTTAAAGCTCGTTGGCTTGCCTATGCGAGTGATGATTCAAACTTGAATAATGCAGAGGACGATTAGTTTAGCTGAGAAAAATGTAAAGACGCTTTTGGATATATGAAAGACAATTAGGGTATGAGCATTGAAACACTGCTGAATGGCGAATCCAAGAATGTGGAGTACAAGCTCACGCCTCCTTCTAGGAGCATCAACTACGCCAAAACCGCAGTGGCGTTTGCCAATGGACAAGGCGGATGTTTGGTGTTCGGTGTCGAAGACCAGACGCTCCGTGTGGTTGGTATTGCCGAAGACAAAGTGTTCACGGTAATGGACTCTATTTCGGATGCCATTGTCAATAGTTGCGAGCCGTTAATCATCCCCGATATCACCATGCATGACGTGGCCGGTAAGACAGTCATTGTGGCTGAAATCGCTCCTGGTTTGCAACGTCCGTACCATATCAAGTCGCTCGGCCAGGAACAGGGAACATTCGTTCGTGTGGCCGGCACCACGCGTCAAGCAGACCAGCCCACTATTCGGGAACTGACCATCGAAGGCAGCAATCGGAGTTTCGACCAAGTGCAGTGCCTTGGACTATCCGTAACTGAAGAAGACATCGAAGCATTGTGCGCAAGTCTGACGAAAACCGCGAAGGATAATGCCGAAGACCCCGAAAAAGTCAAAACGGTTACGGAGAAACAGTTGCTGCAGTGGGGTGTGCTGGCAGAACAAGACGGGCAATTGGTGCCCACCAATGCCTATGCGATTCTGACCGGCAATACGGCTGTCCGATCCGTGGTGCAATGCGGCGTGTTCAAGGGAACCACCAAAGCTGTGTTCGTGGATCGACGTGAGTTCGCCGGTACTCCGCAGGAGCTTATCGAAGAGTCCTACCAGTATGTGTTGCGCAACATCCATATGGGCGCTCGGTTCAAAGGCGTGTACCGGCAGGACGTGTATGAGATTCCACCGGATGCCATTCGAGAGCTGATTGTCAACGCGATAGTGCATCGCAGCTATATCGACCATTCGAGCATTCAGATCGCGATTTACGATAATCGATTGGAGATCACTTCGCCCGGGCGTCTGCCGATGGGACAGACCATTGAACGTATGAAGCAGGGCTATTCAAAAATTCGCAATGAGGCATTGGCCTCTGCTTTTGAATACATGGTTATATCGAGCACTGGGGGAGCGGTATCCTGCGTGTGATGCAGGAGGTGCGCGATGCCGGATTGCCTGAGCCGGAATTTCTTGGCGGCGATACGGATCTGCGTATCAATATCTATCGCAATGGCTCGGAGACAGTTTCTGATGACGGGATTGTGACGGGATTACGACGGGATTCGCTTTCTGATGACGGGATTGTGACGGGATTACGACGGGATTCGCTTTCTGATGACGGGATTGTGGAAGGAGCAACTTCAAAAACGAGTGCTGCTCCGAATGCCGCCATTGCAGTGGTCCCATCCCAGAAAGAGCGTATTCTTGATGCGCTGCGTAAGAATGCGAGCATTTCTATCTCTGACGCCATACGGATACTGGGCGTGCAGGAAAGGCAGGCTCAACGAATATTGAAGAGTCTGGTAGAGGAAGGCAGTGCAGTGAAAATTGGTGCTGCCCGCGCCACTCGATACGCTGAAGCGAAGAAAAGGACGGAACTGCATGAGTGAGAATAGCCAAGTAACAAGACTGCTCGCCAGACGTTTCAGCCAGCCAGGCGAGCGTGGGCGCATCGTGTTCTGGCGTGATGACAAGAAACAGTACGCGGATGTTGTGGAAACGTTGGTGGGGGAACGCACCACTGATGAGATACTGCGTGAGGTTGAACTCATCACTCCGGAAATTGGGGAATGGAGAACGACAGGCGGTACATTCCGTTCACGGTGCGCTATCGCATGTTCCACGAGCAGCCGAATCAAAAATTCCTCGTGTATCTTACGGAGCCGGCCCCGGCGGTTCAAGACAACTGGCTGTTGGATTTGGAATTGGCGTACTGTCCCACGTTCACCATGGACAAACTCGCCGTGACACTTACGGAAACGCTGCCGGAAGCCTCCGCCGACACTCGAAACAAGTGGTTGGAAGTAATGAGGGGCGTACCAAAGTTCTTCGACAGCGAAGACGCGCCAAGCGTCTCGCGAAACGTCTTAACGCGCACGACGACGCCACCGATTTCCAAGCGAAGATGATCGCCACGCTGCTGCAACTGAAAGAGGATCGGCACAGCATGCAAGACATCTGGCTGAGCTACTTACGCAATATTCGCAGGGTGACGATTCCGGTATCACCGTGATCGAACGCATGGGATTAAGCACGTTCCATTGGACTGGAACACGGCGCATTTATCGTTTTGACGTGGATACTGATGCCGGCAGCGAGCCGACGGTGAAGGACTTCGTGCTATGGCTGTTCCAGCTCGCATGGAACGGATTCTCCGATGGAAAGAACGCCGTCTCCACTTATGCGAACATTATTCGCGACTGGGACGACTGGTATAAGAATATCGACATGCGCACGGTACTGCAGAATCTTTCCGAGAACGCCGTGGAGGAACTGCACCTGTCCACTCGAATCGCCGACATGAGCGTGGAAGAGCTTGCCGACCGTGACCTGTTCCGCGACGTGGACGAGATGATCGTCAACAAGCTGTTCGAACGGTTGGGCTCGCAATCCATTACGGACGACCAGGTGCAACGAATCATCAACGGGCGTAAGCAAAAGCTCTGGTACGCAGAATATACCGACCAATACGAGTGCATTGCCGCAGCAAGCAGCTTCGCGCCATGTTGACTGAATGCAGTGGACTCATTAGCACCATCAGCTCACCGGAACAAGGGATGAAGCTGTATGCCGAAAAGCTGTACAAGGCCGATGGCGCATACAGAAAATATGTGCTCGCATGGCATCGTGCCAACCGGATGCGGTGAGTGTGGACGATGATCTGCAAAGCGCCTACGAGGCATATCAGCAGGATCTGGGTCAGGCATGGCAAAAACAAGTCGATACGCTAAGCCAATGGAAGTTCATAGACATGGACGCGCAAACCAATTTCTATGAACGTGAAATCGCGCCGGTATTGAAGTCCGGCAGAAAAATCGCCGTGATCATTTCCGATGCGCTACGTTACGAGGTTGCGCAGGAACTGTCCGAACGCATCGACAGGGAAAGCCGTTTCAGTGCGAAACTGAACATGCAATACAGCGTTCTGCCATCCTATACACAACTTGGCATGGCGGCGTTGCTGCCGCACGGCTCGCTCGAATTCGACAGCAAAGACCGTTTGTATGTTCTGGCTGATGGACGCAGCACCAAAGGAATCGAAGCGCGCACCGCCATTCTTTCGGCCGTAGGCGGCAAAGCGATTAGATATGACGATTTGACAAAGCTGAAAGTCAGCGAAATCAAAGAACTATATAAATCCTGCAACGTGCTGTATGTGTATCACAACCATATCGACGCCACCGGTGATACGGAGAAAACGGAATCGGAAACAGTGGACGCATGCGAGAAGACGTTCAAGGAACTGGGTGAAGTAGTCAAAAAACTTGCCAGCGGCAACGTCCATAACATGATCATCACCGCGGATCACGGATTCCTCTATCAGGACCGAGATTTGGACGGTACGGAATGGTTGAGCGAACAGCCCAAGGGCGATGCGGTATGGGTGAGAAAGAGACGATTCTCCATCGGATCCAATCTTGCTCCGGGTCGTGCGTTCGTGACATTCAATGCCGCGCAGATAGGAATGGACGATGTTCGGAATGAAGGCATAAGCATTCAAGTGCCGAACTCCATCATGCGCTTGCGCATGCAGGGCGCCGGTGTGAAGTATGTGCATGGAGGAGCAGCATTGCAGGAAATTGTCGTTCCTGTGCTGCATGTCAGTAAGGGACGTTCCGCGGCCGATGATGTGAGGGCTGTGGAATTCACTATTCTGCAACGAACCGACAGGCTTTCCAGCAGACAGTTGACTGTGGAATTCTTCCAGAACGAGCCCGTTGGAGGAAAAGTCCGCGCACGTACCGTATTGGCCGGATTGTGGGGACGTGATGCGGCAGACAATGATGTGCTCATCTCCAATGAGACGCCGGTCGCCTTCGATCTGATTGGGCAGGAGAAAAGCGAACGCCATGTGACGGCTACGCTCATGCTGACCAGTGACGCGGAACGGTTCAATGGAACGAATATCGAACTGCGCTTGCGTGAGAAGACAGCCGGGTCAAATGTGCTGGTCATGCTTGAGCAGAAGGCACGATACTTCTTCAAACAGGGTGTGGTGGCCGACGATGCCGGATTCTTCGACTGATTCGTATTGATGAAAAATAAGTGACTGTGAGGATGCAATGAGCGAGCAAAGCACGAGCGAGAATGGTTGGATCGAGAGTCCTGAACGTAATGCGGATGAGCATGCGCTGAATGCGTTGGGCTCCAAGACCACCGACCTGTTCCCCGGGGTCACCGTCCGCAAGGATCTGGTGAACAGGGTCAAGGGCAATGCGTTGGTGCCCTCATATGTGCTGGAGTTCCTGCTCAGCGCATATGCCACGAATACCGACCAAGCCAGTATCGAGTCGGGTGTGGATCGAGTGCGTGCCATTCTTGCAAACAACTATGTGCATCGCGAGGAAGCCAATCTTATCCAGTCGAAAATCCGCGAGAAAGGGAGCCATAGGATTATCGACCGTGTACAGGTGGCTCTTAACGAGAAGACCGACCTGTACGAGGCGACATTTTCCAATCTCGGCATCAGCCAGGTCATTGTCGATCCAACCTTGTAAAGGCTTATCCGAAACTGCTGGTGACGGGCATCTGGTGTATGTGCCAGATCGGTTACGCATATTCCGGCGACCCGCGCGAAGTGCCATGGCAGTTGCTGCAGCTCAAGCCTGTGCAGATGTCGCGTGATGATCGCGAAAACTACATGCAGCAACGTTCGCAATTCACCGATAGCGAATGGATCGATCTGCTGATGCAGTCCATTGGGTTCAATCCCGATCTATTCTCCGACCGGGCGAAACTGCTGCATCTGGTACGCATGGTGCCGTTTGTGGAGCGAAACTACAATCTGGTGGAACTCGGGCCGAAAGGCACCGGCAAATCGCACATCTACTCGGAATTCTCACCGCACGGCATGCTCATATCCGGCGGGGAAGTGACAGTGGCCAAACTGTTCGTGAACAATTCCAACGGACACTTGGGGCTTGTGGGCTATTGGGATACGGTGGCGTTCGACGAGTTCTCGGGCAAGGCCAAGAAGGCCGGCCGGGACTTGGTGGACATCATGAAGAACTACATGGCCAACAAGTCGTTCTCCCGTGGCGTCGAGACGTTCCAAGGCGAGGCGAGCATGGCGTTCGTCGGCAACACCTCGCATAACGTGCCGTACATGCTGAAAAACTCCGACCTGTTCGAAGAGCTGCCGAAGCAATACCATGATCCGGCGTTCCTGGACCGCATCCACTTCTACCTGCCGGGTTGGGAGTTCGAACAGATCCGTTCCGAGATGTTCACCAGCGGATTCGGATTCGTGGTCGACTATCTGGCGGAGATTCTGCACAACCTGCGCGATGCCGATTACGGTGACCGGTTCGAGAAGTATTTCGAGTTGTCTTCCACACTGTCCACGCGAGATAAGGACGGCATCAAAAAGACGTTCTCCGGATTGATGAAACTCATCTACCCGGACGGCAAGGCCACTCCCGAACAGATGGAACCGTTGCTACGTTGCGCCATCGAGGGCCGCAAGCGCGTCAAGGACCAGCTGTGCCGCATCGACTCCACCATGGAGGAGGTCGAGTTCACCTACAAGCGTGTGAGCGACGGTGAAGTAGTCGCCGTGCAGACGTTGGAGGAGCTTGACTACCCGCAACTGTATTGGCGTGGGCGTGTAGCTGAGAACTCGGAAGATGAAGGCGAGGCGGAATCGTCTGTTGCCGGTGAAGCCATGGCAATTGCGGGTAACGAGAAAGAAGCGAGTTCTTCTGAGAACGCCAATGCCTTGCCCGTAGCGCGGCAGCAAGAAACAGCTACGATGACTCCAATCGAGCGTCTTGCGGCAAAGGCCGATGGAAAGCAGCGGGAACTGATCGAAAACCAACGTGGAATCACGTATTTCGGATTATTCGGCCCCTACTTGGCCGGGGCAAAGAAAATCGTTATAGAAGATGCATACGTGCGTATGCCGTACCAGCTGCGTAATCTGGCTGAGTTCTTGGAGATGCTGCTGAGATGCAAAAATCCCGATGAGGATGTACCGTCCGTCTGGTGACTGGGCATAATGAGTCTGGATTCGTGGAGGCGCAGCTAAATGGTTTGAACGAATTGGCATCGACGTTCGCACAGCTGGGCGTGAACCTCACATACGAATTCAGAGACACTTTGCACGACCGTTCCATTACCGCGGATACCGGCCTGGGAAATTCTTCCCGGTCGTGGTCTTGACATCTTCCAGAAATTCGTTGATGGCGATTGGCTCAACCCGTTGCTACGTCATCAACAGCTCCGCCGTGTCAAGGAATGCAAGGTCACGTATAGGCGAATTGATGAGAATGAGTTGATTTAGGTCTCAGGAGGTAAGAAGAAAGACAATGATGAATTGGACGGATGCGGTTCAGGCGATTTGTGCATTATAAGTACAATTGGCGGCATTGGTGCACTTGGCGTTAGTGCATGGCAAATTTATTTGGCTTCAAAGCAGATGAGAGAAACATCAAAGCAATCAAAACAAGAGAGTGAAGACCGTAACCGCCCATATATTTCGATGGATGTTGTTCCGGGTCTTGGCGGAGTTGGCTGTTGGGATTTAAAGATAAGCAACACGGAGGATCTCCCGCAAGAGACATATCAATTTCATTGTTGCACGATCATTTTTATCCGATGAAGATGGTTCATATTTAAAAGATAAGCTTGAATGGTCTTTTTGCTCCACACAGTTTGATTTAATGCCAGGAGCGTCCCGTAGAATTTATTGGTCGATTTATTCTGCAGATGAGAGCAGGGTATTAGAGGTGGCTCCTCTTAAAGGAGTTATTTCCGCTAGGTATTCGTGGAAAAATGATTCTAAAATAATCGCAGATTATGAGGACAACTTGCCATATGACTGTGAGAATGCACCGATTCCCGCACCCTCGACGGGCTCGAAGAGAGAGGGTAAATTCGAAGCGGACTCATTAAAAAACATAGAGTATGCACTTAGAAGTATTTCTCATCAAATTGGTGAACTCGCAAGATAAGAAAAAACGCGCTAAGTTGGTGCATGTATTTCATATTATGGAATGGATCGATTTTGGTGCAATGATTAAAATTTATGTTGTATTTATAATTTGAATTCTGGAAGGAAGATATGACCTGTGTTAGATACTGATTTTCAGCCGATAGACAATGAAGAACTATAATTGCAAAGAGATGTAAATTACAAATATGTTATGCGATATCAGTGATTTCATATTCAGTATCAAACTAAATCAACTTGTCATTGGGAAAATACCAAATTATTGAGTATGATGTTTGATGTAGAGTCCAATGGGATTGCCGAGGTTATCAAATATAAGTCTTTAGGTGGCTGTAAATCCTACTGCATAATCATTGGTATAGAAAAGAAACACTACTGATGAGAGAATGCATGCAGAATTTTCAGAAAAAAAGGTTTGTATGTTGACTTTTGAATTTGGTGGGAATGTCGTTGTATAGCTTCAATATAGCTATGATCGTGTATACGTATGTCTAGAAATAAAGCTAATGCAAGAAGAGAGTCTTTCTGATTATTCTCGCTACTTTTTGTTGCTAACAAAGTTAGCTGCTTGTATTTATCTGAAGTTTTAAATTCATTGAGAATTGTCTTAATTTCCTGATCGGTTGCTCCAAGTAAAGGGATTTTATCGTTTTTAGCTATTTTTGTGTTGATGGTAGGAAGATGAGTTTCCTGCAAAATTGAAAAAATCTGTTGACTATTTTTGAGATATACTTGTTTGCTGTTGATTTCCCTGTCAATTAATAGCTGAGTGTTATATATGACGCTGTCTCGAATATTTAGTATAGTATTCTTAATGCTTTGGGTGATCATATATTTTATTCTCTGTGTCTTTTTAAGAAATGTAAAAAAACTATAATATATAGTAGTATTGAAACACATTTGTTATTGCTGTTATTAGTGATAGCAATGCATTATAATGGAAATGAATGGAATAAATATGAAGAGTAAAGAAACATCAGAAAGAAAATTATACTGAATGACCAGTATATGTATCTATCTAACGAGAAGTCTTTAGTCTTAGGTTGCCTCTATTATTCTTATTGAGAAAAATGATACTATTGCTGTATAAAATACAGTATATATAAGTACAATAACGAGATTGTTATTAATTATAGTCGAATTCTTTTTCGAGAGAAGGTTGATTACTAATACTATAGTAAAGTAAATTATGCCAGAAAGAACAAAAAAGATGTATGTGAATTTCTGTTTTTTAACGTCTGTATACTCATTCAGTATATTTTTAAGGTGATCTATTTTTTCGCAGGAAATCTTAATATCTTGGTTAAAGATAACTTGTTTTTTCGCATATTCTTCTAGAGATAGAAAGAGAAAATCGGAAAACCATACAGTTAGTATTGCAAATATTATACTGTAACGCGTCAGTTCAGGGAATATGACAGAGCTGTATACTGTTCCAGCAAAACATGTGTAAGAGTTTATTTTACATATTCTTATAAGAAAGAATTCCGGAAGTGATGACAATGATGTTGTGGAAATGAGAAAAGAAGTTGCGAAGCATATTCCTAGGAGGGTAAATAAATCACTGAATCCTGATCCATTTATTGCTTCTTTCCAAAAATCAGAAAAATAAAGGTCTTTATGAGTAATTTCCCATAGCAAATAGCGCAAAAACTGCATGGGAATAATCATAAAAACAGCGTAGAGAGATCTTTTTACTACATCACGCCATTCGAATTCTTTATATATCATTTTGTTTCTTCAATTCTGTTGTGGTTTAAGTAGTGATAGCTAATGATTATAGTAATAGTTATTCCGCTGATGCAGCGGGGATGTGACAAATATCTTAAAGTCATCAGTGTAATAAACGGCGACTATTTGAACATCATCTAAAATGATGCAGAACCTCCGGTATATCGGTAGAGACGAGATGTACGAATATGCCACAACACGAGCCGATTTCGTCGACGTGTATGGCGATCCGTCCGGCCGCAAGACGAACAGCGACATGTGGACGAGTTTCGGCGTAGGCTTGGGTTTCTGTCACCCGGATGGGGCGTTGAATATTCGAGGCGGCTATATTGCGGTCGATCTGTACTTCACTGACACGTTCCAGTACACGAAACTTTACGCTATGAGGGATTCCGTTGAACGGATACTAGCACATCTGGGCGAGGTGATTTGGAACGAGCCGGAAGCTGACAAGAAAAACCGACACCTTTGGGTGCGGCATGACGTGGATTTTGCCAGTGACATGACGGAAGCCTACCGGTGGATGACGGACGGGCTGCTCGCCATGCGCAATGTGTATGAGCTGCTCGGCTGATGTTTTGGCCGTTTCGACTGCTGTGCGTTCAATGCTTCATACAATGAACGTAGTCATCCGAAAAGAGGCCGCCATGAAGTACGGATGAGAAAACCCAGCTGGAAGAAGAGCCTGTCCGCGCGCACGAAAGGCCGTGCCACCCGCGCGGTCAAGAAAGCGTTGATCCCCGGCTGCGGCAAGAAGGGCATGGGATAGCTGCATCCCAAGCGCAAGCTGTACAACACCATCTACAAGAAGACCACGTTCAGTCTGTTCGACCTGTTCAAGTAACCAGGGCTAAAGGAGGGAATCACATGTGTTCCAATCCAGACACATACGAGTTCCGACTTTCATCAGACCTTCCTCAACAGAGCGCCGTTCCTACTGATACGTTTTCTGCCTTGCGGGAAGTCCATGAATATTCAGCGGAGAACGGTCCGCGTTTCCACACGGCTGCTGAGATGTTTGATTCTCTGGGAATATGACAGGTCCCGCCATGAGAACATTACGTATGGCGGGATCTAGTGCTTCTGTAGCACTGTTGCTGAATCGCGTGCGGCACTCAGGCGAGCATGGCCTCGATGTTGTTGCCTTCCAGATCGTGCACGAAAGCGGCGTAATAGGTCGGTCCGTAGTTCGGCAACCAATGCGTGGTGAACTGACGGAAACGATTGTAGCCGGCGCCGCCTAGCATGCAATATGGGAAACGACGCCGGCCGCAACGACCGGCCAAGACGGACGGAACACACGAAAAGGCGAATCAAACACAGCATGGGCAAGAACGGTACGCAACCAACAACGAAAAACGTCACACCGGCGGTCACACCATGGGGTAAGAACCGTGTGAAGAACACCGAAACCGGCAAGCACGTGCTCATCATGCCGGGCATTGGATACACCGTAGACCGACCGCTGCTGTACTGGGCAGCGCAGGCGCTTGCGGCCAACGGATGGTTCGTGGACCGGCTCGACCTGAAACTGACGGAAAGCGTCGAGTTTCCGGAAATGATCGCCTGCATGGAACGCGTGGTCGACGAATGGCGCAAGGCGGCGCTCGAACATGCTGCCGAATCGGGTGAGGAGCCGCAGTTGCTGGTCGTCACCAAATCGCTCTCCACACTCTCATATCCGCATTCCGCAAAACTAGGATTGCGTGTGGTGTTGCTCACCCCGGTACTCAATCCGCCGCCATTCGACAAGCACAAGTCGGTCATTCCCGCGCCGCTGCCGGGAACTGCCGGCAGCCCGATGCCGCTAATCTGCGCAGGTGACGCCGACCCATACTACGATGACGCCAAAGCGCATCTGCTCACCGACCATGTGCGCACGTACGCTGGTGCCAACCATTCCATCGAAGTGCCGGACGATTGGCAGACGTCGCTCGACTACCTGAAACAGGTCACGCAGGCCATCGTCGACTACGCCGGCTGAAAAGAGCGGGACGGAATATGCGCATCGTATTGCAGAAGGTCGGCGAAGGATCCGTCGACGTGGTCGACGAGACAAGCGGAGAAGTCGACACCACATTCGAACCACAGCATATAGGCATCGGCTATGTGCTGCTCATCGGAGTGGAAGACACGGACGGAGCGGAGCAAATCGACTGGCTTGCCCGCAAAATCGCCAATCTACGCGTCTTCGAAGACGAGAACGGCAAAATGAACCGTTCCATCCACGACGTGAACGGCAGTGTGCTGTCCATCTCCCAATTCACGTTATACGCGGACGTGCGCAAAGGCAACCGCCCAAGCTTCGTGAAAGCCGGAGCGCCCGCGCACGCCGAACAGACATGGCACGGATTCAACGACGCCCTGCGCGTGCAAGGACTCGAAGTAAAAGAAGGACGATTCGGCTCCCACATGCGCGTGCGGCTCGCCAACGACGGTCCGGTCACCATCATCCTTGACACCGACGAACTCGGCGTCTGACCCAGAACCCAACGTGAAACCCTATATCCGACGATTGTCATAGGGTAAAACGCATGGAATATGGAACGACCGCAAATTGATCGTCAACTGCCTGCCGTTGACTGAATCCGAACGTGCGCAATTCATACGTGCTGCGAAAGACATACCACAGGAATTCGTCGGCGATTCGACCCAACGGGGAAGCATGAGCTGGACCGCCGCAGTACCGGAGGAGCTCAAAGCCAAAGCCACTGCGGTCATCGGCAACATCGCGCCCGAGGAATGCGCGCAATGCCCCAAACTCGAATGGCTTCAAACTTGGAGTGCCGGCGTCGACAAATACCAGCGACCCGGCATCCTACAGCCCGGATCCATGCTCACCAATGCCACCGGAGCCTACGGACAAAGCGTCTCCGAACACATGTTCGCCATGATGTGGGCCATCATGAAGAACCTGCACATCTACGCGGCAAGCAACCCGAATGCCATGTGGCAGGACGCAGGACGCGCCATCAGCCCAACGGAAAAACGGCGCTCGTCATCGGAACCGGCGACATCGGATCACACTTCGCACGACTCTGCAAAAACGTCGGAATGACAACCATCGGCATTCGCCGTAATCCCGCCGTCGAAGCGCCGGGCGTCGATCATATGGTCGGTTTCGATTCCCTCGACGACGTCCTGCAATACGCCGATGTGATCGCCATGTGCGTACCATCCACTCCGACAACGTACCACCTGCTCAATGCGGAACGCATTGCATCTCTCAAACCTGACGCCATCATCATCAACGCGGGCCGCGGCGACGCCATTGAAAGTCAGGCGCTTGCCGACGCGCTCGCGGAAGGACGAATCCATGGCGCCGCGCTCGATGTGACCGAGCCGGAGCCGCTGCCGGCCGACTCACCGCTGTGGTGTGAGCCGAAATGCCTCATCACCCACATGTGGCGGGAGGCAACCATCTTGAGATCACCGAACGCAGTGTCATCTCCATTGCATTAGGCAATGTCCGCTGCTACGCCAACGGTCAGTCGCTCGACAATCGCATGCCCATCAAAAGCTGACGGTCGCGCGTGCGGGGAGACCCGTATGATGGCAGTCGGGAGAAAGGAAAGGGTATGACATTGAACAAATGGCGTCGTGCGACGGAATGGTTCATGACGGCATTGGCGTTGGTGTTCCTGTTCGCGTATTCGTGGGAAGTGCTGGCGAGGACGCATATCCTGTTGTGTGAAATGGTGATCAACATCATCTGGATGGTGTTCATCGCCGACTGCGTCGTTTCGATCCTGCTGGCGGAAGATAAGAAAACTTGGTTCAAAGACAATCTGCTGATGCTGGTGTCCATCGCATTGCCCGTCTTCAGGCCGTTGAGACTGCTGCGTCTGGTGGCAGTGCTCAACGTGCTCAATCGTACCGGTGGCATGGCGGTGCGTGGGCGCATCACACTGTACACATGCTGCAGCGTGACACTACTGATGTATATCGGCGCCCTTGCCGAATTGGATGTGGAACGTGGGGTTCCGGGCGCTTCCATCACCGATTTCGGTGAAGCGATATGGTGGTCGTTCGTGACCGTCACCACAGTCGGCTATGGCGATTTGTCCCCGGTGACATGGCAGGGAAGATGCATCGCCATCGGACTGATGATAACCGGCGTTGCCTGATCGGCATCGTCACCGCGACGCTGGCTTCATGGATCGTCGACCGTGTTCGTGACGAGACCGACAAGCGCGCGGATGAG
>ENA-OQEB01000091-OQEB01000091.1-human-gut-metagenome-genome-assembly--contig:-NODE-91-length-35130-cov-1.909122_pt1 | contig 35130 bp, 55 predicted proteins | sample MGYA00242787_ERZ504619 | MGnify/ENA primary metagenome ERZ504619 (study PRJEB26092, sample SAMD00036317) | human gut metagenome | host: Homo sapiens | study: EMG produced TPA metagenomics assembly of... | reverse complement strand
AATTCGGTTTGCTGGGACACTACAACAAATACAAGAAGTCTCCGTTCGAAACGTTTGACGTGGGTGGTGACGGTATGACCGGCTACTCCAGCTATGCTACAGAAAGTATCGCCCTCCGTGGTTATGAGAACAGCTCATTGACTCCATACGGTTCTGAAGGTTATGCCTATACACGTCTCGGACTGGAATTAAGATATCCTTTGATGCTCGAAACAAGTACCAGTATTTATGCGTTAACGTTTGTGGAAGCCGGTAATGCATGGCATGATGTCAATAAGTTCAACCCGTTCGAATTGAAACGTTCAGCCGGTGTCGGTGTCCGCATCTTCCTCCCGATGATTGGTATGATGGGTATCGACTGGGCTTACGGTTTCGACAAAATAATGGGTTCCTCGCAATATGGCGGCAGCCAGTTCCACTTCATCCTGGGACAGGAATTCTAAGCAATGGACAATTGATAATTGACAATTAATGCAGTATCGTTATGAAGAAGAGTTTATTGATCCTTTTTACGCTGTTTGCAGTAAGTATAACAGCCAATGCACAGAAGTTCGCCTTGATTGACATGGAATATATCCTGGAAAATATTCCTGCCTACGAACGTGCCAATGAACAACTGGAGCAAGCCTCCAGACAATGGCAGAGTGAAGTCGAAAAGATTTCCGAAGAAGCCAAGACTCTGTACAAGAACTATCAGTCTCAGATTGCTTCCCTTTCTGAAACACAGAGAGGTAAAAGGAAGAAGAGATTGTCGCTAAAGAGAAATCAGCAGCCGAACTGCGCCGCAAATACTTCGGTCCGGAAGGCGAACTGTATAAAAAACGTGAAAGTCTGATGCAACCCATTCAAGATGAAATATACAATGCTGTAAAGGAAATTGCGACACAGAACGGATATGCGGTAGTTGTAGACCGTGCTTCCGCATCAAGTATCATTTTTGCCTCGCCGAGTATTGACGTCAGCAATGAAGTACTTGCAAAACTGGGATATTCAAATTAATTTCATACATTTGTTTCAGAATATAGACTGCATTCAAGATTAAAAATAAGCTTGCTTATTTTGTATTGCGTTCAGTTTGCGCTATATTTGCCCCCGACGAATAATCATTCAAATAAATAATAAACATTATGCTTAAAAAAATCGCACTACTCGTAGTTATGTTCGCCCTCCCGCTGGGAGCTATGGCGCAAGCTAAATTCGCTCACATGAATTCTCAAGATGTAATCGCTGTTATGCCTGAATTTACCAAAGCCAAGCTGACTTGGACGCCATGTCTAAAAAATACCAGGATGAAATGCAGCGTACCAACGAAGAATTCCAAAAGAAGTACCAAGAATTCCTGGCACAAGCCGACTCTCTGCCGAAAAACATTGCAGAAAGACGTCAGAAAGAGTTGCAGGATATGCTCAACGTCAAGAACAGTTCCAACAAGAAGCTTATCAAAGTATGCAGAAAGCACAGCAAGATGCTATGGCTCCCATCTATCAGAAACTGGACGAAGCCATCCAGGCTGTCGGCAAGGCTGAAGGCGTGGTCTATATCTTCGACTTGGCCCGTACCCCGATACCATTCGTAGGAGCACAGAGCGTTGATGTAACTGCCAAAGTTAAAACGCAATTGGGCATTAAATAATAGAATTATTTATGATAGAGCAAGCGCGGATAGTTTTATCCGCGCTTATTTTTTATACATTACTGAGAAATTTGCATTATCTTTGCATGGTACATAGTCTTTAGAAAGCATGAAACAGACATTACCTTCTGCAGCCGGTCCCATCGGAATATTCGATTCCGGATATGGCGGACTGACCATCCTGAGCAAGATACGGGAAGCCCTTCCCCAATATGATTACATTTATCTGGGCGACAACGCGCGCGCGCCTTACGGAACCCGCTCGTTCGAGATTGTCTATGAGTTCACCTTGCAGGCAGTCACCAAACTGTTCGAGATGGGTTGTCACCTCGTCATTCTGGCATGCAATACAGCTTCGGCAAAAGCTCTGCGCAACATACAAATGAATGATTTGCCTCGCCTCGACCCTATGCGCCGTGTGTTGGGAGTAATTCGCCCAACCGTAGAATGCATAGGGAACATTACCCAAAGCCGCCATGTGGGAGTGCTTGCCACGGCAGGAACCATCAAGTCTGAATCCTATCCGCTGGAAGTGCATAAACTCTTCCCCGACATCAAAGTGAGCGGTGAAGCCTGCCCTCTATGGGTATCCCTCGTAGAAAACAACGAGGCACAAGGTGAGGGTACCGACTACTTCATACGCAAGAACATCGACAACCTGCTGGCCAAAGACACGCAGATAGACACCGTCATTCTGGCTGCACGCACTTCCCGTTGCTGCTGCCCAAGATACAGCAATACATGCCCGACGGCATCACGACCGTCACCCAGGGGGAACTGGTAGCAGACAGCCTGAAAGACTATCTTCACCGCCATCCGGAAATGGACAAAAAATGTACCAAAGGTGGAAGATGCGTCTACCGCACCACGGAATCGGAGGAGAAATTCACAGAATCGGCTTCTACTTTCCTGAATGAATCGATAAGAGTTGAGAGGATTGAACTATAAATTCGTCAGCATTAAACATTAAAACAAAAACATTTGTTATATTTGTAAGACAGAAACCTCTAAATTCATACCATCATGAAAGAAGAAGACAAAAGCAAACTCGTTGAGGTGTTCACCGGTTCACCGTGGGAAGCAGAACTCGTAAAGAGCCTGCTGGGAAATAGTGATATTGAAGCTGTAACAAAAGACGGAATGGTAGTAAACGTTGTACTGCCTGCCACTGCGGTAGATGTTTCCGTTCTCGTCAATGAGAAGGACTACGAAGCCGCCATGGAAGTAGTCCGTGAATACGAAAAGAGAGAAAATGGAGATTGATTTCAATAGAATTGCTGTCAAGGTAGGCAGCAATGTTTTGACACGTCGTGACGGCACTCTCGACGTCACCCGCATGTCCGCTTTGGTGGACCAGATAGCCGAGCTGCACAAGGCCGGCATAGAAATAATACTTGTTTCTTCCGGAGCCGTTGCTTCGGGACGTAGTGAAGTGCGCCCCACCAAGAAGTTGGACAGCGTAGACCAGCGCCAGCTCTTTTCCGCTGTAGGGCAGGCCAAACTCATCAACCGCTACTACGAGCTGTTCCGGGAGCATGGCATCCCCGTGGGACAAGTGCTCACAATGAAAGAGAACTTTTCCACCCGCCGCCATTACCTCAACCAGAAAAACTGTATGACCGTAATGCTGGAGAACGGCGTCATTCCTATTGTCAATGAGAACGACACCATCTCCGTGAGCGAACTGATGTTCACCGACAACGATGAGCTGTCCGGCCTGATAGCCTCCATGATGGATGCCCAGCACTAATCATTCTCAGCAATATAGACGGTATCTACAACGGTTCACCCGCCGACCCGGAGTCTCAAGTCATCCGTGAAATAGAACAAGGCAAAGACCTCTCCTCCTACATACAAACTTCCAAGTCCAGCTTCGGACGCGGCGGCATGCTGACAAAAACCAACATTGCCCGCAAAGTGGCGGATGAGGCATCACAGTAATCATAGCCAACGGGAAGCGGGACAACATCCTTGTGAAAATAATGAATAATGAAGAATTAAACTATACCCGTTTCATTCCGTCTCCGGAACCGGTATCGAGCATCAAGAAATGGATTGCGCACAGCGAAGGGTTTGCCAAAGGCGAACTGCACATCAATCATTGTGCCACCGAACTGCTCTTCTCGGACAAAGCAGTAAGCATCCTACCGGTAGGCATCACTGACGTTATAGGCGAGTTCGAGAAGGACGACATCGTACGGATTATCGACTTCGGCGGTAAACCCATCGGTGTGGGAAAAGCCAACTGTGACTCCAGCCAGGCACGGGAAACAATGGGAAAACATGGAAAGAAACCCGTAGTGCACTACGACTACCTATATATAGAATAGGACACAGACGGATACTATCCACGATATTCATACTTGCATATTTATCACTCTATACTCAGTAAGAAAATGAACTTAAACAAAACTTTTGTCGCCGTACAAGATGCCAGCCGTAACATGCTAGCGTTGAGCGACAAAGAAATCAACCAAATATTACTGGCTGTTGCAGACGCTGCCATAAACAAAACAGACTTCATTCTGAGTGAAAACCAGAAGGATTTGGAGCGTATGCCTTCTACCGACCCTAAATACGACCGCCTGAAACTGACAAAAAGCCGTTTGCAGGACATCGCTGCGGACATCCGCAACGTAGCCGCCCTCCCTTCTCCTTTGGGAAAAGTCCTTAAAGAGAACGTATTACCCAACGGATTGAAGATAAAAGGGTCAGTGTACCTTTCGGTGTCATAGGCATTATCTACGAAGCCCGTCCCAACGTCAGTTTCGATGTATTCTCACTCTGCCTTAAAAGCGGCAATGCCTGTATTCTGAAAGGCGGAAGCGATGCAGACTATTCCAACCGTGCCATAATCAGCGTGATACACGAGTACTGGAGCATTTCAACGTAGATACACATATCGTGGAACTGCTTCCTGCCGACAGAGAGGCGACTGCCGAACTACTGCATGCCAACGATTATGTAGATTTGATAATTCCGCGCGGCAGCAGCAGCCTGATAAACTTCGTACGCCAGAATGCCACAGTACCGGTTATAGAGACAGGTGCCGGCGTATGCCATACGTTCTTCGACCGCTATGGCGATATAAGCATAGGTCCATCTATCATTGCCAATGCAAAGACACGCCGGGTCAGTGTATGCAACGCTTTGGATTGCCTGATTATCGAAGCCGACAGCCTGGCTAATTTGCCCGACCTATGCCTGCCGCTGCAATCAAGCAATGTAGAGATATTTGCCGATGAACCCGCCTACCACAGTCTGCGTGACAAATATCCCGTCGAGCTGTTGAGACTTGCCACTGAAGACTGCTACGGCAGAGAGTTCCTGGACTACAAGATGGCCATTAAAACCGTGAATTCTTTCCAGGAAGCATTGGCACATATCCGGAAGTACGGTTCCAAACATAGCGAATGCATCATTACGGACGACAAGACACGTGCCGAATGGTTCTGCCGGGAAGTGGACGCCGCTTGCGTATACGTCAATGCACCGACCTCTTTCACCGACGGCGCACAATTCGGACTCGGTGCCGAGATTGGCATCAGCACCCAGAAGCTACACGCCCGCGGTCCGATGGCTCTGGAAGAAATCACCACATACAAATGGATTATCGAAGGTTCCGGACAGACCAGACCTTGACAGCCGAATAACAAAGATATAGATACACTAAAAAGACTGTAAATATGAAGAACTTTACTTGCGTGCAGGACATCGGTAACCTGAAGTCTGCACTGGACGAAGCATTCGAGATTAAAAAAGACCGTTTCAAATATGTGGAACTGGGACGTAACAAAACGCTGATGATGATTTTCTTCAACTCCAGCCTGCGTACCCGCCTCAGTACACAGAAGGCTGCATTGAATCTGGGCATGAACGTAATTGTACTGGACATCAACCAGGGAGCCTGGAAACTGGAGACAGAGCGTGGTGTCATCATGGACGGTGACAAACCGGAACACTTACTGGAAGCCATTCCCGTGATGGGCTGCTATTGCGACGTCATCGGCGTACGTTCTTTTGCACGCTTCGAAAATAAGGAAGACGATTACAACGAAGTGATACTGGAGCAGTTCATCAAGCATTCCGGCCGCCGGTATTCTCCATGGAGGCTGCCACACGCCATCCGCTGCAGAGTTTTGCCGACCTGATAACCATTGAGGAATATAAGAAGACGGCACGCCCCAAAGTAGTGATGACATGGCTCCACATCCGCGTCCATTGCCCCAGGCTGTCCCCAACTCCTTTGCCGAATGGATGAATGCAACTGATTATGACTTTGTGATTACACATCCCGAAGGTTATGAACTCGACCCCAAGTTCGTAGGAAATGCCCGCGTAGAATATGACCAGATGAAAGCTTTTGAAGGAGCCGATTTTGTCTATGCCAAGAACTGGGCGGCTATACAGGCGACAACTACGGACAAATATTGAGCAAAGACCGCACCTGGACAGTAGGCGAGCGCCAGATGGCCGTTACCAACAATGCCTACTTCATGCACTGCCTGCCGGTTCGACGTAACATGATTGTGACGGATGATGTGATAGAAAGCCCGCAGTCCATCGTAATCCCCGAAGCGGCCAACCGGGAGATTTCAGCAACAGTGGTGCTGAAGAGACTGCTTGAAAGCCTCTAACCAGAGGACAAGACTACTTTATTCTTTTTAGGCGCGGATTACGCGGAAAACGCGGATTCTTTTCTTAAATTTTTCCGTGAAATCCGCGTAATCCTCGCCTAAAAAGAAATTATAGCAAATGCATTTCAGCTACACCGCTATTACTTTTCCACTTCTTTGTCCGCTTCTTCCCAACCGATGAAACCTTTGTCAAGGTCATAGATTATATATCCTTTTTTGCTCAGTATGGCAGCGGCCTTTTTACTACGCTTACCACTACGACAATATACTGCAACCGGTTTGTCCTTCTGCAGAGTGGAGTCGGCCATCGTTTCAAACGACTCATCCAATACATTGATATTGATACTGTGGGGCACGTGTCCTTCCGAGTATTCGGCAACAGTACGCACATCCAGAAGCTGCACCTCCGGATTGGCTATCAATGTGGAAAAGTCATCTACCGAAACAGACTTGAACTGTCCCTCCTTCTGCTGGCAGGAAAAGAGGGTGGTAAAAACGAGGCAAAAACCCGCGAACAATGTCTTCATCGAATATTTCATTTTAGTCAGGGTTATAAACAAAATCGTAAGTCTTGATGTCACCGGAATAAGTGTGCACACTGAAATGAACCATAACCTTCTGTATACCCTCTGCCGCATACTGCCGCAAAGGTACGGAAGCGTAGGCACGCCTGGTATAAAGACACCACCTCCTCCTTTGCGTCATGATACAGCGTCAGATATACTTCACTACACCCGGTAGCAGTATCCACAATCACTTCATCCTCAATAAAATGGAACTTATGTTCACCATTCTCCTTGACTATCAGTGTCATATTGAGATAGTCGAGTCCCATCCAGATACCCAGTACATCAGTAGGGTCTGTCTTGACGCCCTCCTCGAACTTGTCGACCGTTTGGGGAACGACAGAAAGAACACCGCTCAAGGCATACAGCACCGCACCGGCAGTTCCATCGGCAGTTACCTCCGAAGCATAATTACTGATGACACGTACCGAGGCGTTTGCCTCTATGTTCGTCTTTGTCTTGTCCTCCACTACCGGCAAGGTTTCCCCTTCATCTGTCACAACAGACTGCAGATAGCCGTCAGCCCCCGAAAAGGCAGTCAGGAACTCCAGCTTCACGGAAGGATAATGATAATCATCATCGCCACAACCAGTCAACAGACAGGCCAACAAAGGCAAAAGCCACCAATCACAGTACTTCTTCATGTATTCATTCTTTTATAGCCGCCAGATAATTCTTCAACGGGTTGGCATACATCAGCAGCATTTTTCCGCGCAGAAAGTCCACGTCCTTATTAGGAATGGAGATACGCTCCAACTGTTGTTCTATATAGGCCGTGAAGCGCTGCTTATCCTCGGCAGTGTAATGGTCGGAAAAATCCTCCTTCCCCTCGAGAAGGTCGTGTGCCACATAATTATTGGGATACATCCGGTAGCTGGCATGAATGCGTTTGTCTATCAGTGCAGACATGCGTGCAAAGAGTTCGGGCTTCGGAAGTGAACGGTCCATCTTCGCCAATTCATCATTCATGCAGGCACCCGTCTGGAAATGTACCCGCCTTTATAGCCGAACAGTCCGGTCTGCATATTCAGCAAGTCGTCAGCCGTCGTTTTCTTATAGCCTTCAATGTCCCGTTTCAGTTGGAACTCCTGCGCTTTCAGGAAGTCGCAAGGGTCGTATTCATAGGAAATGGCAAGCGGAGCTATATTCATTTCCATTAAGCGGTCAATGACGTCGCCTTCACCGCCTATTGCAGCATCTTCAGCACACTGTCCTGCGTGCGGTCGTTGGAATCCTTGGCACGCCCTTCACGTTGTGCAATCCAGATAGACTGTTTCTTCTCACTGATGGTATAATGCATATAGCGGGACATGCGTGCGGAAGCCTCCAGCATCTGGCGCATGGTCAACGCACGCAGCACAATGAAGGACTTGTTGACACGCACGAATTTCTTAATCCACGGATAGACAAGCAGGTTGTCGCCAATGGCTATCTCTACCGTATCCATACCCTGGTCTACCAAAAGAATGGACAAGAAACCGGAATCGAGAATAATGTCGCGATGATTGGAGATATAGGTATACGCCGCCGACTTGTCTGCCGGCAACGCGGTATGGTCCAAAGTCAATCCATCCGTAGCCTCCTTCGCCAATTTCCACAGAAGCCCATAGCAGAAGGTCTTCTGAATTCCAGCTTGGTTTACACGCGCGCATTTTCTGCGACCAGACTTCAAAAGGTACACCAGGCATCACAGTATCCACTGCCTGCCGGAACGCCGCATCGGCAATCAGTTCCTCATAGACTTGAGGAAGTTCCTCATCATGATAAGGACGGATTTCATCAAATTCCACGTTCGCATTCATAATGAATAATGATTAATCCTTAAACTTGTTTTCTATAATATCTGTCATTACATCCTTCATCTCCATTCCGGCAGCACGAACCTGCTGGGGAATAAAGCTGGTGGCAGTCATTCCGGGGGTGGTATTCACCTCCAGCAGATTGATTTTTTCCCCTTCGGTAATGATATAGTCCACGCGGATAATGCCATAGGCCCCGAGTATATCATAAATGGCAGAAGTCAGCGTCTGCACCCGGCGGGTCAAATCGTCCGAGATGCGGGCGGGAGTAATCTCGTCAGACGCACCATTATACTTAGCTTCATAATCGAAGTACTCGTTGTGGCTCACCACCTCCGTAATGGGGAACACTACGGACTTGTCTTTTGTTTTGTAACAGCCGCAGGTAATCTCGGTTCCGTCCATAAAGGCCTCCACCAGTACTTCCTGCGCTTCCGCAAATGCCTTGGCTATGGCAGGTTGTATCTGCTCTTTCGCCGTCACCTTGGTCACGCCGAAGCTGGAACCTCCCAAGCTGGCTTAATGAAGCAAGGCAGACCGATTTTCTCCATCACATCTTCATCCGTCACCGACTGTCCGCCGCGCAGCAACAACGATTCGGCAATGCGCACACCGAAACCTTTCAGATACTGGTTGCAGGCAAACTTATCGTACGTGAGCGACGCTGCCAGTACTCCGCAACACGAATAAGGGATGTGGAGCATATCAAAATAGCCCTGCAGACGGCCGTCCTCACCCGGAGTTCCGTGGATGGTGATATAGGCAAAGTCGAATGTCACTTTCTCGCCATCCAGCACGAAGCTGAAGTCATTGCGGTCTACCGGAGCCTTAGCGCCGTCGGGCAGCTGTACATGCCAGTCCAGTCCGTGCATTTCTACAATATATAAGGTATACTTCTCCTTGTCGATGAAGGAGTAAATCCCCTGTGCACTACGCAGGGAGACGTGGAATTCGGAGGTATCTCCTCCGGCTACAATAGCAATCGTGCGTTTCATTCTAATTCTCTGTTACTGATATAGCCTCTCCATTTGTCTATCAGCCGGGTCATGTCATCGGGCAATTCCGAAGTGAAGTACATTTCTTCTCCGGTGACGGGATGCACAAACCCCAGCGTCATGGCATGCAATGCCTGCCGCGGACAAGTGTCGAAGCAGTTGTTTACAAATTGTTTGTATTTAGCGAAGTGGGTTCCTTTCAGGATTTCGTGTCCGCCGTAACGTTCGTCGTTGAAAAGTATGTGTCCGATGTGCTTCATGTGCACACGGATTTGATGGGTGCGTCCCGTTTCAAGGATACATTCCACCAGTGTGACGTATCCCAAACGTTCGAGCACCCGGTAATGGGTGACGGCATGCTTTCCCTGGTCGTCGGGGAGGACGGTCATCTGCATGCGGTCTCTGGGATTACGACCGATATTGCCGACAACGGTCCCTTCATCCTGCTCCACATTTCCCCAGACCAGCGCCTGGTAACGGCGTTTTGTCGTCTTGTTGAAGAACTGGTTGCCGAGATTCGTCTTGGCATCCGGAGTCTTGGCTATCACCAGCAGGCCGGAGGTGTCCTTGTCGATGCGGTGCACCAGTCCCACATGCGGGTCATTGGCATCATAATCGGGATTATCCTTCATATGCCAGGCTATGGCGTTGACAAGCGTACCGTGATAGTTGCCATGACCGGGGTGCACCACCAGACCGGCAGGTTTGTTCACTACCATCAGATACTTGTCCTCATATACTATATCAAGGGGGATGTCTTCGGGGATGACTTCATTCTCATAGCGTGGACGGTCCATCATCACAGTGATTACATCCATCGGCTTCACCTTATAGCTGCTTTTCACAGCCTTGCCGTTCGCCATCACGAAGCCTGCATCGGCAGCCTTCTGGATGCGATTGCGCGAGGAGTTCGTCAAGCGGTCGAACAGATACTTGTCCACCCGCATCATCTCCTGCCCCTTGTCCACCACCACACGGAAGTGTTCATAGAGTTGCGCCTCGTCACCCACCGGCTCTACGTCGTCCAGCTCATCATTATCTATATCATCCGGCAATTCTTCTATCATCACGGCATTTACAATTTGACTATTTACAATTTACGATTGGAGTCAGATGTTTATCAGAACCAGGACTCATCTGCCGCGGAGTCTTCGGACAACACGGGTTCAACGGTACCTCCCACGGCATCCACTCCCAGGGAGTCTGCCTGCAAGGCGCCTCCATCTCCCACCATCAGCGTCAGCACTGCGCCGGTGGGCACTTTCTCGCCGATGGAAAGCTGACGCCCCTTATACTTCACGCCATACACCCAGTCCTTCTCACCCGGAATATACTGTATCTCGCCAGCTTGAAGCCCGAAGCCAGAATACGCGCTTCCGCCTGCCGCAGCGAACTGTTGTCCGCCACATCGGGCACTATGTGCAGAGGGACTTCAATCGTATTGATTGTAAGATAGATGGTACGTCCTTCCTTTACCTTTTGTCCGGCTGCCGGATTATATTCGAGGATGCAGCCGGCAGGAAGAGTCTTGACATAACTGGAATCCGAAACGATGCAGACCAAGCCGCGGTTACGGAACATTTTCTCGCTTCCTCCACTCCCATGCCCTTCACATCGGCACTATCACAGCCTCGCCGTGGCGGGTATATATATCCAGTCCTTTCAGCACTCCGAACAGCAATCCCACTACCACAACGGCCATCGCAAGGATGTTCGCCCAGAAGAACCGGTTCTGCCGGAAAGAGAAAAAATCTTTTATTGTCATAATCGATAATGCATTATTTGGGACAAAGATACAATTTTCACCACATAGTACACGGAGTTGGCAATAGTTTTTTCCGGAGAAGCGGGCACAATACATAAGAAAAGCTGCAAAAGACCAGAATCAGTCTTTTGCAGTCCCTTATTTCTTTAATACGAACGAGAACGACTATTATGCCTTTACTCCGTTGTATTCGTCAGAAACAGTCAGTTTCTTTCTGCCTTTAGCACGACGTGCTGCCAATACTCTGCGGCCGTTTGCTGTAGCCATTCTCTCACGGAAACCGTGTTTGTTCTTTCTCTTTCTGTTCGAGGGTTGAAATGTTCTTTTCATTACTGTATCTTGTTTTATGTTATTATTCTCACGAATTCGGGCTGCAAAAATAGATACTTTTTTCAAATAAACCAAGAGATAACTCATTTTCTCTCAAAAGTTTTTGTGTTTTTTACCGATTTCCATTACTTTTGCACTCGCAAACCAGCACTAACGAAGTAAATACCAATATAATAATATTAAAGACTATAAGTATGATTAATGCCCAAGACATTAAATCGGAACTTGCATCCGTATGGACGGCAAGCTGTATTTCTGTATCGACTTCCTGCATGTAAAGCCGGGAAAAGGTAATACTTTCATGCGCACCAAGCTGAAAGACGTGGTGAACGGTTACGTTCTGGAACGCCGTTTCAACATCGGTGAGAAACTGGAAGACGTACGTGTAGAACGTCGTCCCCACCAATACCTCTATCATGACGGTGACAACTACCAATTCATGAACCAGGAGACTTTTGACCAAATTCCCATCGCCCACGACCTCATCAACGGTGTTGACTTCCTGCTCGAAGGAATGATAGTAGACGTGGTATCAGACGCTTCCACAGAAACCGTGCTCTATGCTGATGTGCCCATCAAGGTTCAGCAGAAGATTACCTATACGGAACCGGGACTGAAAGGCGACACAGCCACCAACACGCTGAAGCCCGCCACAGTAGAATCCGGCGCCACAGTCCGCGTCCCCTTGTTCATCAACGAAGGCGAGACTATCGAAATCGATACGCGCGACGGTTCTTACGTAAGCCGCGTAAAAGCATAAGCCCTTTTGGAAATCAGGCAAATGCCCTTTTCATATCATCCCCGGTGCTCCACTTGGCATCCGGGGATTTTTCTTTCCATTTATTCATCTGCAAAGCTTAAATGATATATCTTTGCGGAGATAACCAAAACATAGAGCCATACCCATGAGATACTCCGTCATCATCCCCGTATACAACCGCCCCGATGAGGTAGACGAACTGCTGCAAAGCCTGACGCGGCAAAGTTTCAAGGATTTTGAAGTGATTGTGGTGGAGGACGGCTCCTCCATCCCCTGCAAGCCGGTCACAGAGAAGTATCAGGAACTATTGGACGTGCATTACTATGACAAGCCCAACTCCGGCCCCGGGCAGACCCGTAACTACGGGGCGGAACGAAGCAAGGGCGAATACCTGATAATACTGGACTCGGACTGCATCCTGCCCGAAGGTTATTTCCTTGCTGTGGAAGAAGAGCTGCAGCACGAAGCCGCCGATGCCTTCGGAGGCCCCGACCGCGCGCACGAATCATTCACAGACATACAGAAAGCCATCAACTACTCCATGACCTCCTTCTTCACCACCGGCGGTATCCGTGGGGGGAAGAAGAAGATGGACAAGTTCTATCCGCGCAGCTTCAACATGGGTGTGCGGCGGGAAGTGTACCAAGCCCTGGGCGGATTCTCGCGGATGCGCTTCGGGGAGGACATCGACTTCAGCATCCGAATCTTCAAGGGAGGATATACATGCCGGCTGTTCCCCGGTGCCTGGGTATACCATAAGCGCCGGACAGACTTCCGGAAGTTCTTCAAGCAGGTACACAATTCCGGGATTGCCCGCATCAATCTGTACAAGAAGTATCCGGAATCACTGAAGCTCGTCCACCTGCTGCCGGCCGCATTTACCCTGGGAGTGGCCATATTCCTGCTGGGAACGCCCTTCTGCCCGTACAGCCTGCTGCCCATCGCTCTTTATGCGCTTCTGGTATGCATGGACTCCACTATCCGGAACCGTAGCCTCAGCATCGGGCTCTACTCCGTCGCCGCCTCCTTCATCCAGCTCATCGGATACGGGACGGGGTTCCTGCGCGCCTGGTGGAACCGCTGCATACTTGGCAAGGACGAGTTCGAGGCGTTCAAAAAGAACTTTTACAAATAAGGAGGATTAGGGGTTAAGGATTAGGGATGATATGGAGAAACTGAATATCAACAGTGGCTGCAGAGGACCGCCCGCGGGAAAAGATGATGCAGAAAGGGGCGGAACCTTGAGCGATGCCGAACTGCTAGCCATCCTCATCGGCTCCGGCAATACGGAAGAAACCGCCGTGACACTGATGCAGCGCATACTCGCCGCCTGCGGCAACGACCTCAACCGCCTGGGCAAATGGGAGGTGCGGGACTTCTCCCGATTCAAAGGCATGGGCCCCGCCAAAAGCATCACCGTCATGGCATCCCTGGAACTGGGCAAACGCCGCAAGCTGCAGGAACGCTCCGGACGTACTGCCATCCGCTCTTCCGCCGACATCTACGAGCTGTTCCATCCCCTGCTCTGCGACCTTGCCACAGAAGAGTTCTGGTACTGCTTATGAACCACGCCGCCAAAGTGATAGACAAGGTACGCATCAGCCGTGGCGGTATCGACCAGACCACCGCCGACGTGCGCAGTATCCTGCGCGAAGCCCTGCTGCAACGCGCCACACAGATAGCCCTTATCCACAACCATCCCTCCGGCAACCCGCACCCCAGCAACGACGACCGGCAGCTGACGGAACTCGTGAGGAAAGCCGCCCAAACCATGAACATACACCTGACCGACCACGTCATCGTCACGGACGGAAGCCATTACAGCTTCAACGACGAAGGATTGCTATAAATAATCCAAGTTACGGACATACTATACGAAAGACAAAAGCGGTCATAACACTAACTATCAGCACATCGTATTTACCTGCTATTTACCAGCCAATGTAAAAGCCGTTACCGCGGTATGTAAAAGCCGTTACCCTATATTGTAACGCTCTTTACCCCATATTGTAAAGACCTTTACCGCCTATTGTAAAAGGAGTTTCCCCAGGGGTAAAGGGAGTTCCCCCAGCGGGTGAAGCGTGTTTCCCCACCGTCAAACCCTTTCTGAAGTAATGAAAAGGAGGGCGTTCCTTTGCATTTTCAATTAAATTCCATAGCTTTGTTCTTTGAAAACCTATATATAAAACCCTACGAATATGACCAAATTTGAAATAGAAGAGAAAATAGTCTCCATGCTCAAGACCGTATTCGACCCAGAAATACCGGTAAATGTATACGACCTGGGACTGATTTACAAAATAGACGTCTCCGACCAGGGAGAAGCCTCCATCGACATGACGCTGACTGCCCCCAACTGTCCGGCAGCCGACTTCATCATGGAAGATGTGCGCCAGAAGGTGGAATCCATCGACGGCGTAACCTCCGCCACCATCAATCTCGTCTTCGAACCGAGTGGGACAAGGACATGATGAGCGAAGAAGCGAAACTGGAACTGGGATTCCTTTAAATCAGTTGAAAGTTCAAAGTTGAAAATGGAAAGTTGAAAATGAAGAATGTATATTTCCTCTCGGATGCTCACCTGGGCTCACGAGCCATCGAACACGGACGAACCCAAGAACGGAGGCTGGTCAACTTCTTGGACAGCATCAAGCACAAGGCATCGGCCGTATACCTGCTGGGAGACATGTTCGACTTCTGGTACGAATTCCGTACCGTAGTGCCCAAAGGATACACCCGCTTTCTGGGCAAGCTGTCCGAACTGACCGACCTGGGAGTGGAAGTCCACTTTTTCACGGGAAACCATGACCTTTGGTGCGGCGACTATCTGACCAAGGAGTGCGGCGTCATGATACACCGCGAACCACTGACCACCGAAATCTTCGGAAAAGAGTTCTACCTTGCCCACGGTGACGGGCTGGGCGACCCGGACAAGAAGTTCAAGATGCTGCGCGCCATGTTCCGCAGCCGTACCCTACAGACGCTGTTCTCTGCCCTGCACCCCCGCTGGAGCATGGAGCTGGGACTGAACTGGGCCAAGCACAGCCGCTTGAAACGCATAGACGGGAAAGAGCCCGCATACATGGGAGAAAACAACGAATACCTGGTGCTCTACACCAAGGAATACCTAAAAAGCCATCCCAACATCAACTACTTCATCTACGGTCACCGCCACATCGAACTGGACCTGATGCTGAGCAGTACCGCCCGCATCCTCATCCTCGGCGACTGGATAAACTACTTCTCGTACGCCGTTTTCGACGGCGAGAACCTCTTCCTCGAGAATTTTGTGGAGGGAGAAACGAAGCTATAACCTGCATTTCCAAACTGTTAACCATCATACCATTACCACCCATGAAACCTTTAAGACTGAAAAACATGATTGCCGGATGCCTGCTCGCAGCAGGAGCATTGCCGGTATGGGGACAATCCGGCGCCCCGACACTTGTCATCCGCATTGACGATCTCGGTGCCCTGCATTCCGTCAACGAAGCCTGCATCCAGACCTACCGCTCGGGTATTGCCCGCAGCGTGGAAGTGATGCCCGTAGCAGCCTGGTATCCGGAAGCCATCAAGATGCTGAAAGAAAATCCGGGACTGGACGTCGGCCTGCACCTCGTCATCACCAGCGAGTGGGAGAACGTGAAGTGGCGTCCGCTGACCCACTGCCCCAGCTTGACGGACGAGAACGGCTATTTCTACCCGATGATGTTCCCTAACCCCGCCTATCCGGGACAGTCCATCATGGAGCAGAAATGGGACATCAAGGAGATAGAGCAGGAGTTCCGCGCACAGATAGAGACGACGCTGAAAAGCATTCCGCAACTCAGCCATCTGTCCGGACACATGCTCTCCACCGGTTTCAGCAAAGAAGTGAACGAGCTGGTGCAACGGCTCGCCAAAGAATACAACCTGCCGTCCATCGACCGCATGGACTCCTCCAAGGACTACCGGTTTACCTACATCGGATACGACGGCCCCAAAAGAACCGCCGAAGAAAAGGAGGCCAGCTTCATCAAAGCATTGGAGAAGTTGCAGCCGGGCCAGCGCTACCTTTTCTTAGACCACCCGGCACTGGACAACGATGAAATGAAAACCGTCTTCCACATCGGATATGAGGACGTGGCGCTGGACCGCCAGGGAGTGACCGACCTGCTGACAAGCCCCCGCGTCCGGAAAGCCATTGAGGACAAAGGCATAAAGCTGATTTCCATCAACCAACTGACCAAGGGCCTGCCCCGCGCCGCCGCTACTCCGAAGCTGGACAAGGCCATGAACAGATATCTGGATGCCGTAAAGAAAGCCGGACAAGACCTGCACAGTATCATGATTGTGCAACACGGCAATGTCATTGCCGAAGAATGGATGGGCGAAGGGAAAGAGGATGAGCCTCACATCCTGAACTCCGTCAGCAAGACATTCACCGCCACCGCCGTGGGACTTGCCGCCTCCGAAGGCAGGCTGAAGCTGACGGACAAGGTCATCTCCTTCTTCCCCGACAAGCTTCCGGCAACCGTCAGCGAAAATCTGGCAGCCATGACCGTACGCGACCTGCTGACCATGAACTGCGGGCACGACACCGACCCCACCGGAACGGTACGCAAAAAGGCAGACGCCGATTGGGTGCAGGAGTTCCTTGCCTTCCCCGTGGAGCACAAGCCGGTACCTTCTACACCTACAACAGCCTGGGAACCTACATGCTCTCAGCCATCGTACAGAAAGTGACGGGCGAGAAAGTGGTGGATTATCTCTATCCCCGTCTGTTCCGCCCGCTTGGCATCGTCAACGCCCGGTGGCAGGAAAGCCCGCAAGGCATCAATACCGGAGGCTGGGGGTTGTACCTCAAAACGGAAGACCTTGCAAGATGGGACAACTGTTCCTGCAGAAAGGAAACTGGAACGGACAGCAGATTCTGCCCGAAGAATGGGTAAAGGAGGCATCTGCCTGCCAAGTGCCCTCACTGCCCGCCGGCATGAAACCGGAGATGCTGAAGAAAGCGAAGATGAGCGCCAAGACAAGCGACTGGCTGCAGGGCTACGGCTACCAGATGTGGCGCTGCCGCCACAACGCCTACCGTGCCGATGGTGCCAACGGACAATACATACTGGTGTTGCCGGACAAGGATGCCGTCATTGCCGTCACCGCCAACATCCCCGACATGCAGGCAGAGCTGAATCTAATATGGAAGTACCTGCTGCCCGCGCTATAAAACGTTTATTCTTATAAATGATTACGAAAAAGTGAAGGTTACCGGAACTTTTTCCCGGCATGGTTGTAGTAACATCATAACATTAAAAACATTAGCGTCATGGATGATATGATTTACAGAAACGACCCGATTGCCGAAGAGAACATAGACCCGCACGGACGTCCGGCAACGGATGAATTCGAGGAATGGAGCGAAGAGGTCTCCGAACGGACAGATACCGGATACAAGGACCAGAAAGTAAAATCTGCCAAGGAACGGGAGAAACGTATCCGGGAGATGGATGAAATTATAAAGAAGGACCTTAAGGAATAAATAGACAGCCACCACAGATAGCACAGATTCTCACAGATTAGTCTCTTATACTTGATATCAGAGCTTCCAATCTGTGAGAATCCGTGTAATCTGTAGTGACTTTCTATTATTTGTATCCGCCAGCCTTGGCTATGCGTTTCGGGATTTCCGTGTTGTCCATCTTACCCACAAACAGCTTGGAACCTGCACCTACTGCGAATACCGGCACATATCCGGCTGTATGGCCACCGCTGGTCCAGCCTACCATGGCAATCTTGCTCATCACCTTCTTGGCGGCAACGGCCAGGGGCTCAGTCTTGGCATAAAGACTTTCCTCAAACACTACATGCTTGTTCACAAATGATTCTTCGTAAGCATCACGCAGCATCTTCTCCTGCTCCCAGCTCACCGGCAGCTCTTTCCAGAAACCCATCTTTTCTGCCAGGAATTCCTTCATTTCCGGCCAGTTGATAACCTTGCGCATCTTGCGTAAGTCCGTGATGGAACGTGAAAGGATATCCTGAGACTGCTTCTGCTTGGCAAGGCTTTCAGTTGAAGCTCGTACTTACCGGTACCCAGACCCAGACCGCCGGTTTCATGGTCGGCAGTTACCACAATCAGCGTTTCTTTGGGATGCTTCTTATAGAAGTCGTAAGCCACCTTGATGGCGTTGTCCATATCCACCACTTCCTCAAAGACTGTGGCGGGGTCGTTTCCGTGGCAGGCCCAGTCAATCTTTCCACCTTCAACCATCAGGAAGAAACCCTTGTTACTGCCTTTGGTCAGGAAAGAAATGGCGCTTTCGGTAATTTCGGCCAGCGTCAGGTCGCCTTCCTGGCGGTCGATGGCATAGGGCAGGCAAGAAGCTCTGCCCCTTCTTTCTGGATAAGAATCATCTTGTCCGCCTGGGCAGACTTCGACTTGTATTCGTCAAGGCCTCTTGCAACGGTATAGCCGGCTTCTTCAAAGATAGGGAAGATGCTCGGAGCCTCTTTCTTGTCGGCAGTAGTAGTCGGTTTCAAGAAACCACCGCCTGCATAGAAGTCGAAACCGGCTTTCGGCAGGTCGAGGGCTATCTCGTAATACATACCACGGTCCGGCTGGTGGGCATAGAATGCAGCGGGAGTAGCATGGTCTACGCTGACGCTGGTAGTTACCCCAACTTTCTTACCGGACTTTTTGGCTCTCTCGGCCACACTCTGGAGCACACTCTTGTTATCGTCCATACCAATGGCGCCGTTGTAGGTCTTTGCACCGGTAGCCAGGGCTGTTCCGGCAGCAGAAGAGTCAGTCACCGAGTTGGTGGCAGAAAAGGTAGTTGCCATGCTGGCAACCGGGAAAGAAGTGAACAGCAAAGGCTTTACACCGATGCGCCCTTCTTGTTCGGCCAGATACATCTCCGTACCGTTCACCTGGTTCACACCCATTCCATCACCGATGAAATAAAACACGTACTTCGCCTGCTGGGCATAGGCCATGCCGCTGGTCAGCAGTACAAAGAACAACACATACATTAATCGTTTCATAAGCAGTTCTTATTTAAAGTTATTCGGAAAATTGCCTTTATTGTTTTTAACCGAGTAACAAAGATAAGGATTTTAAAGGATTCGGAAAACATTTCGCCCCTACAAATACATTACATATTTGCAGGGGGCGAAACCACATCCGGACTCCGGGAAGCCGGAACCGGGAAATATTACAGCGATATTACTTCTTCAGAATATCCATCGTGTCCGAAGCAATCATCAGTTCCTCGTCAGTGGGGATTACCACCACCTTCACCTGAGAATCTTCGGTAGAGATAACCATTTCTTCACCGCGTACTTTGTTCTTCTCGGCATCCAGCTTTATGCCCATGAATTCCAGGCCTTCACATGCACCCCAGCGCACTTGCCTGATTCTCGCCGACACCACCGGTAAATACCACGATATCCACACCACCCAAAGCAGCGGCATAGGCACCGATATATTTCTTGATGCGGTAGAAGTACATTTCTTCAGCCAGAACAGCCTTCGGATTGCCGGCAGCTACGGCATTTTCCAGGTCGCGCATGTCACTGGATTCACCGAAGATACCCAGCACACCGCTCTTCTTGTTCAGCAGGTTGGAGATGCCGTTGGCATCCAGACCCTCTTTCTCCATGATGAAGGAAACGGCACCGGCATCAATATCACCACTGCGGGTACCCATCATCAGACCTTCCAACGGGGTCAAGCCCATGCTGGTGTCTACGCACTTACCGTCCTTGATAGCAGTAATGGAACCACCATTGCCAATGTGGCAAGTGATGATTTTCTTTCCTTCCGGCTCTACACCTAGGAACTCGCAGACGCGCTGCGATACGTAGCGGTGTGAGGTTCCGTGGAAACCATAACGGCGTACGCCGTACTTTTCATAAAGTTCGTAAGGCACGGCATACAGATAGGCATGCTTCGGCATGGTCTGATGGAAAGCCGTATCGAACACACCAATCTGCGGAACATTAGGCAGAATGGCAGATATTGCATTTACCCCCTTCAGGTTAGCAGGATTGTGGAGCGGAGCCAGGTCGTTGCAGGCAGTGAAGGCGGCAAGCACTTCCGGCGTCAGCCGTACAGACTCGCTGAACTTTTCGCCTCCATGCACCATACGGTGACCTACGGCATTGATTTCGTCCAAAGACTTGATGGCTCCATATTCAGGCTTGTCAAAGTGTTCAGGATAAATTCCACACCTACGGTATGCTCTGGAATGTCCCTCTCAAGAACTTTCTTCTCGCCACTGGGCAAGGTGAACTTCAGGAAAGAGTCCTTCAAACCAATTTTTTCGATACCACCCTGGGCGATAACTTCTTTCCGGTCCATATCAAACAATTTGTATTTGATGGACGAGCTACCGCAGTTCAATACTAAGATTTTCATACTATATATCAGATTTAAAAGTTATTCAGCATTCTTTTTGGCAGCAATGGCCTGATTGGCAGTGATGGCAATCATGCGATACACATCCTCGATGGAGCAACCGCGTGAAAGGTCGTTCACCGGACGGGCGATACCTTGTAGGATAGGTCCTACGGCATCAGCATGTCCCAGACGTTGCACCAGTTTGTAGGAGATGTTGCCCACTTCGAGGCTGGGGACAACCAATACGTTAGCATGTCCGGCGATAGAAGAACCCGGAGCCTTGCTTGCACCTACTTCCGGCACCAAAGCTGCATCGGCCTGCAACTCACCGTCGATGGCAATATCGGGAGCCATCTCCTTGGCAATCTTCAATGCCTCAACCACTTTATCCACCACTTCGTGCTTGGCAGAGCCCTTGGTAGAGAAGCTCAGCATGGCAACTTTCGGTCGAGACCGGCAACTGCCTGGGCTGTACGCGCCGTACATACGGCAATCTGTGCCAATTGTTCTGCATCGGCACCGGAGTCACAGCCACGTCACCCATCACCAGGATACCGTTCTTTCCATATTCAGGAGCATGTGTCAGCAGCAGCATGGCACCCGAAACGCAAGTGATGCCCGGGGAAGTCTTGATAATCTGCAAAGCAGGGCGAAGTACATTACCCGTAGTGTTGCGTGCACCTGCCAACTGGCCGTCAGCATCGCCATTCTTTATAATCAGGCAGCCCAGATAAAGCGGATCGACAACCAACTTGCGAGCCTCTTCGATGGTCATGCCTTTCTTTTTGCGGAGCTCGCAAAGCAGTTGGGCATATTCTTCTTTCTTAGGATGGTCTTCCGGGTCGATAATGGTAGCCTTGTTTATATTTCCCAGCCCCCACTCTTTGGCACAAGCTCTATCTCGGCAGGTTTTCCAAGGATAATCAAGTCGGCTACTCCGTCAGTCAGGATTTGATTGGCAGCTTTCAGTGTACGCTCTTCCGTACCCTCGGGAAGAACAATTCGTTGGCGGTTTGCTTTGGCACGCTCAACAATTTCGTTAATTAATCTTTGCATGATATTTTAATTGTCTATTAAGAATCGGCAGTATGTGTTATTCACGCCGCAAAAGTACACAATTTTGCAATATCTACATTGCAAACATCGGTCTTTTTACCGTTCAGACCATAATTATTATAATATTTAACATTAAGGTATTCCCAGCATTCATGTGTACGCACACGTGCCCCTCTGCAACAAACAATTACCCGTCCGGCAGGAACAACCCGCCCGACTCTACAAACGACATAAAAAAAATCAGGATACAACGATAACAAGCAATACATAGAATACCTACCTTTGCAGCGTTTTCAACGTATAACAATAGGTATTATAATAGTATGATTCGTCAATGCGCCATCCTTTTCGGATGCTTAGCTTTGGGTGAACTGATTGTTTTCTTTACGGGTATCAAGTTACCTTCCAGCATCATCGGTATGCTGTTGCTCACCCTATTCTTGAAATTGGGTTGGATTAAACTGCACTGGGTGCAGGGTATGTCCGACTTCCTGGTTGCCAACCTGGCTTCTTCTTCGTACCGCCCGGTGTAGCTCTCATGCTTTACTTCGATGTCATCGCCTCCGAGTTCTGGCCGATAGTGACCGCTTCCATAATCAGCACCCTGCTGGTGATTGTAGTCACCGGATGGGTTCATCAACTAACACGTAAAATCAAATGAACTTTTTAGAAAACGAATTTTTCCTATTGGCTGTCACCTTCGGGATTTTCTTTCTGGCCAAACTCCTGCAGAAAAAGACCGGCATCATGTTGCTGAACCCCATCCTGCTGACAATTGCCATCCTCATTGTCTTCCTGAAGATGACACATATCAGTTATGAGACCTACAATGAAGGAGGACATCTGATAGAATTCTGGCTGAAACCCGCTGTTGTGGCCTGGGAGTCCCCCTATACCTCCAATTGGAAACGATTAAGAAACAGCTGCTCCCCATCATGCTGTCACAACTTGCCGGCTGCATTGTGGGAGTTATCTCTGTCGTGCTGATAGCCAAATTGATGGGGCTTCCGACGAGATTATCTACTCCCTGGCGCCCAAGTCGGTCACTACGCCGATAGCCATGGAAGTAACCAAGTCGCTGGGCGGCATTCCCTCACTTACCGCCGCCGTAGTGGTCTGTGTAGGCTTGCTGGGAGGAATACTGGGCTTCAAGACCATGAAACTGACCCACATCGGCAGTCCTATGGCACAAGGCCTTTCCTTGGGAGCCGCCGCCCACGCGGTAGGAACTTCCACAGCCATGGACATCAGCCGCAAATACGGCGCATTCGCCAGCCTCGGCCTGACCCTGAACGGTATTTTCACTGCATTGCTGACCCCAACTATTCTGCGATTATTAGGGCTACTCTAACAAAATCTTCTTATTTTTGTTATCTATAATCATAACCAACTAAAAACAACGTATGATTTCATTTAAAGATATCGAATTACAAGACAAAGAACTGATTACTTCCTATACACAGAACAGTCCGCGACGGAATTGTGACCTCTCATTCTCCAACCTATGCAGCTGGCGTTTTCTATACAATACAAAGTTTGCCATCATGGACGGCTTCCTCCTGCTGAAATTCTGGGCAAACGATGAACTGGTGTACATGATGCCGATAGGTAACGGAGATTTGACAAAAGTACTGGACGCACTGGTCGAAGACGCACACCGGGAAGGGGAACCTTTCTGCCTGCTGGGAATATGTTCGGGCATGTGCTCGGAACTGGAAGCCTTCATGCCCGGAAAATTCCAGTTCACAGCAGACCGGGACTATGCCGATTACCTCTATCTGCGTACAGACCTCGCCACGCTTGCCGGAAAGAAATTCCAGTCCAAACGGAATCATGTCAACAAATTCAAACGCACCTATAATTACGAATATACTCCCATCACTCCCGACCGCATCCAGGAATGTCTGGACCTGGAAGCCGAATGGTGTAAGGCCAACAACTGCGACCAGCATGAAGGAACGGGCAACGAACGTCGCGCACTGGTCTACGCCCTCCACAATTTTGAAGAACTGGGATTGACCGGAGGCATCCTGCATGTAGACGGCAAAATTGCCGCCTTCACTTTCGGAATGCCCATCAACCAAGATACCTTCGGAGTACATGTGGAAAAGGCCGACACCAGCATAGACGGAGCGTACGCAATGATTAACTATGAATTTGCCAACCATATCCCCGAACAATATGTCTACCTCAACCGTGAAGAGGATTTGGGTATTGAAGGATTGCGCAAGGCCAAACTTTCGTACCAGCCTGCCATTATTCTGGAAAAATACGTGGCATGCCTGAAAGATGAACCGGTGGAAGCTATCAAATGGTGAGAGTAAGGATTAGAGATTAAGGATTAAAAGGATAAGGGATTGATGATACGGGAAAAGGTAAAGAACTTATGGAAGCTCTGTTTCAATGATAGCGAGGAATTTACTGAACTGTATTTTCGGCTCCGCTACAACAATGATATCAATATTGCCATCCAAAGCGGCGAAGAAGTGATTGCCGCCCTACAGATGTTGCCTTATCCTATGACGTTCGAAGGAGAAGATATTCATACGGCCTATATATCCGGCGCCTGCACACACCCTGATTACCGTAACCGGGGCGTAATGCACGAGCTGTTATCACAAGCCTTTGCACGGATGCTACACAATAATGTCGCCTTATCCACCCTGATACCGGCAGAACCGTGGCTGTTCGACTACTATGGCCGCAGCGGTTATGCCCCCGTATTCCGCTATGCCGAAGAGACCTTTATCGCTTCCGGTACACCGACAGCCGATACGGGCCTTACTTTGGAAATGTCTGCCGAATATACTGAAAAAAGATATGAATATCTCGACCGGAAATTGCGGGAGCGCCCTTGCTGCATCCAGCATACGGAAGAGGATTTCCAGGTTATCATTGCCGATTTACAACTGGGACAGGGCTTCGTTTGCACATTGAGCAATGGGGAGGAAATCACGGCTTTGGGCATTACCTATCCGATAGGGAAAGCCAACTGGCGCATTGGAGAAATCGTGTCGGATACTCCCACAACAAAAACTTACTGCTTCAACATATCTGCCAAAGCCTGAATCTCCCGTCCATCCGGGTTCTCACTCCTCCCGCTACCGGTGAAAGCCAACTTTTGGGCATGGCACGCATCATCAATGCCAAAACCATGCTGCAACTCTATGCTACGGCCCATCCGGAACTGGAACTCAGCATTCATCTCACCGATGAGCAGGTCAGTGCCAATAACGGCTACTACTACCTGAACAATGGTAAATATATGAATAGTGCCAAGCGTCTGCCGGGCAGCCACTTGGCACTTACAATCGGTGAACTCACCGAAAAAATATTTGCAACATCAAGCCCATATATGAGCCTGATGTTGAACTAGCATTATAATCCGCTGAAGTCGACTCCCTCAAATACCAGCGAAGGAATCTGCCATGAACGGTTCGGTTGAGGGTCATTGCCCACAGCAACCAAGGAATTCCATAAAGTAACCATGTTACCCGTCACATTCATTTCGTTGACGGGCTGTGTCAGCTTGCCGTCTTCAATAAGGAAACCCTCTATACCATAAGAGAAGTCACCGGTACTGCTATTGCTGTTACCGCCATTGAAGCCCGTAACCAAGATGCCTTGTTTAATATCTGCAACCAATCCGTTCAGGTCCTTATCGCCCGGTGTCAGAATTAGACGTGAAGGTGCACTGATAGTAGGAGCTATATCCATCTTCTTACCATTGTAGGTATCGATGAAATAAGTTTTCAGCACGCCTTTGTCAAAAACAGTGCGGGGTTCGGTAGCCACACCCTCATTATCGAAATAGCGTGAACCGTTTGCACCGATAGCATGCGGCTCGTCACGCAACGTGAAGAGGTCGGAAGCCACTTTCGTATCCAGCTTATCCATCAGGAAGGAGTTCTTTTGTTGCAAAGCACTGCCATACAATGCACTTAGCATCGGACTGAGCAGGTTTCCCACATTCATAGGGTCAACCACCATTGTATATTTACCCGACTTTGCTTTCTTCTGTCCCAGCTTGCGCAATACGCGTTCCAATGCCTTGGCACCGATTCCCGTCTTCGTCAATTTATCATAGAACAGAGCCGAGTCGTACCAGTAATCCTGAGGGCGAGCTTCGCCTTCTCCCTTAATGGATACACTGGCTGAGACAGAGAACCAGGTACTCTTCGACTCGCCTTCAAATCCGTTGCTTATCAAACGATAGGAAGAACCCTCGCCATCACTGTAAGAAGAATCAACCGAAATGATACGCTCATCCTTGCCCAATACCTCCTCTGCAGCAGCACGTGTCAATCGCCACTTTATCATCCGGGTTGACTTCATAGAGTTTCTTGTCAAAAAGCTGCAAGTCAGGCTTGCCTCCTTTATAGTAGCGTGCAGGGTCGGCCAGCATACGCGACTCATCCACCGCCAGATAGCGGGTAGACTCTATACCATTCGTGATAAGAGTTTCCAATTCTTTCTTATCCAGCCGATTGGTGGAAAAAGAACCGAAACGTCCGTCCACATAAAGATTCAATCCCAAACCATTCTCCGTAGACTGCTGCAAACGGTCCATTTTGCCGTCACGCAGTTCAAAAGAAGAATTAGAATTTGTATATAGCACCAGTTTGGCTGCCTGGCAACCGTTCTTCAAGGCATATTCCATTGCCCATTGTGCCAATTTCTTATTGTCGTCTGTAATCATGTCTTTAATTGATAGTTGATAATTAACTTTCTCCTCCTACAGTCAGCTTGCTGACTAGTGCCGATGGCATACCGCAGGTAACGGGACAAGACTGACCGTCTTTACCACAGGTCCAAGTACCGTTGTCAATCTTATCGTTATTTGCCACCATCGTGATGTCAGCCAATGCTTTCGGACCATTACCGATGATATTTATATCCTTGACGGGCTGCGTCAACTTGCCATCCTCAATCAAGTAACCCGACTTCACAAAGAAGGTAAGTCTCCGGCACCGATTTGCACCTGGCCATTGGTAAACTGGTCACAATAGATACCTTTCTTCACGGTGGAGATAATGTCCGCTTCCTTCATATTGCCGGCTTCCATATAAGTGGCACGCATACGGGGGATAGGAGTATTACGGAAAGTATCGCGACGTCCGTTTCCAGTAGGAGCCACCCCATAATGCTTGGCACTGATGCGGTCGTGCAGATAACTGGTCAGGATACCTTCCTTCACGATATAGGTTTTCTGGCCTTCCACACCCTCATCGTCGAAATTCACGGCTCCACGATTGAAAGCGATGGTACCGTCATCCACCACGTTGATATGCTCATCGCACACCTTCTTTCCCAAAAGGTCGCAGAAAATGGAAGTACGTTTACGGTTGAAGTCAGCCTCAAAAGCATGTCCTATGCTTCGTGCAACAAGATACCCGAACCGCCAGCCCCCATCACGACGGGCATTTCGCCACCTTTGGGTTTCACAGCCTTGAACAAGATAGCAGTCTTATCCACCGCCTCACGTGCAATAATATCCACGATGTCATCCGTCATGAATTCAAAACCCTTGCGGTAAGAACGACCGGCATAACCGTTCTCCATCTTTCCATTCTCTTCCATGATGCAGACTGCCATAAAAGAAACCATCGGACGGTAGTCGTAGTAGCTCACGCCCTCGGAATTACAGAACAGCACGTGCGATGTACTGTCAGAAAGAGAAGCCTGCACCTTACGTACACGATTGTCCAAAGAGAAAATCTTTTCGTTCAGCTTTTCTAAATAAGGTATTTTTGCCTTGACACTCACGTCCTCCCAAGGTTCAGTGACGGCATAGCGGCTTTTGGTAATTGTCTTTTCCGTCAGTCCTACAGATTTTCCGGCCTTGCCCGAAGAGGCGATACGGGCAGCAGTACGTGCAGCACGCAGCATTTCTTCCATAGTTACCCCTTCCACATAAGCATACCCCGTCTGGTCGCCTGCCAATACGCGTACGCCCATACCGAAGTCAATGTTAGCTCCACAGTTGTTTACTTTGCCGTCCATCAGAACCACACTGTTGTTGAATGTGTGTTCAAAATAAAGGTCGGCATAATCGCCGCCTTTTTCCAGAGCGGCAGCCATCACTTTCTTCAAGTCAGCCTCCGTCACACCGAAGTGAACCATTGCCGAAGCTACGGCAGACTGATTATCTGCTCCTCCTAAAGCTCCGCGTACTGACGCAGGCATAGCCAACGAGGGTACTGCCAGCAACCTAACATCGCCAGACTTCCCGTCCGTAAGAAATTTCGTCTATCCATCCTTTTCAGTTATTAGTTATAAGATATTGTTTTTTATATCATAGTTATATGACGTAAAAATAGGAGATTTTGTCACACCTTAGCTTTCCTTTGTTAACAAACTTTCCAATTCCTCTGCATTCAGACGCAGATAGAATTGTCCTTTGTAAGCCACTGAAATACCTCCGGTCTCCTCCGATACAATGATGGCATGCGCATCAGACACCTGGGAAATTCCCATGGCAGCACGATGCCTCAGCCCCAGTTCCTTAGGAATGTCCAGATTATGGGAAACAGGCAGGATACATCCCGCCGCTTTGATACGTTTCTTACTGATAACCATCGCTCCATCGTGCAACGGACTGTTCTTAAAGAAAATATTCTCAATCAGACGCTGGTTTATATCGGCATTGATAATTTCTCCCGTACGCACCACATCATCCAAAGGCAAATTATGTTCAATGACAATCAAGGCACCAACCTTCTGCTTCCCCATGCTGATACATGCCATTACCACCGGCATGATGTCGTCATGTTCCAACTTCTCTTTCTTATTGCCGGTGAAGAAGCGTACCAGCGCACTGGCATGCTGATGCGAACCGAGTGTCAGCAAGAAGCGCCGTATCTCGTCCTGAAACAAAATGATAAGCGCCAGCACGCCCACACTGACCAGCTTGTCGAAGATGGAGCCGAGCAATTTCATCTCCAGCACCTGCGACACCACCAGCCATATCAGGATAAACACCAGAATACCCGTAAACACATTGATAGAGCCGGAGGTTTCATCAGCTTATACGTATAGTACAGCAAGAAAGCCACTAACAGAATATCTATAAAATCTTTTATTCCAAATTCAAAAAACACGATATTGAATGATTAGGGGTTAGGGATTAGGAATTATTTCGCATGGCTTGCACAATCCGTACGGTTTCCACGGCTTCTTTCACGTCGTGTACGCGGAGGATGTCAGCACCTTTCAGCAAACAGATGGTATCGAGCACCGTAGTACCATTCAGCGCCTCCTGAGGAGTAATGTCCAACAAGCGGTATATCATCGATTTACGTGAAACGCCTACCAGCAAAGGCAACTCAAAAATACGGAACTCTTCCAGATGGGACAGCAATTCATAGTTATGCTCCATTGTCTTTCCAAAGCCGAAACCGGGGTCCAGAATGATGTCTTTTACACCTAAGTCACGTAATTGCTGCACCTTGCGCGCAAAATACAAGAAGACCTCTTTCAGAAGATTGTCGTAATGAGGATGCTGCTGCATACTTTGCGGAGTGCCTTGCATGTGCATCATAATATAAGGTACGTTCAATGCCGCAACGGTATGGAACATATTCGCATCCATCTCACCGGCCGCAATATCATTGATGATGGCAACACCATACTCCTCCACACACATTCTTGCCACATCCGCCCTAAAAGTGTCTACCGACACCACAGCATCCGGCTGTATCTCAAAAAGTATTTTCAGGCCCATACGCAACCGTTCCATCTCCTCCCTGGCAGAGACATTGTCGGCATTAGGACGGGAAGAGTAAGCGCCTATGTCAATAATGGCCGCTCCCTCCGAAACTATCTGTTTCACCCGGCGTACTATTTCCGCCTCTGTCTGTGTACGGCTACCGGCATAAAAGGAATCGGGAGTAACGTTCAGTATGCCCATGACACGGGGTTGAGAGAGGTCGAGCAGCGAACCGTTGACATTTATATATCGGGCAGTTGTAATTTCCATAGGCAGTCTGTTCTATATAGTACCTGCAAATGTAAACAAAAAAAGTGGTTTCAAAATACATAAACTCATAAAACTGATAAGTTTTTTGCTTGTACGGGAAGGGAGAGGATTAAAACTATATCTTTGCACGATGGTTTACCACAGATTACACAGATTCACACAGATTGATTTAATTATAAAGTCATGGATATAACAGCTATACATCAGATATTCCTAACATGCACCAGTGTCACTACTGACAGCCGTAACTGCCCCCAAGGCTCTTTATTCATTGCGCTGAAAGGCGAGTCGTTCAACGGAAATGCCTTTGCCGCCCGAGCGCTGGAAAGCGGAAGTGCTTATGCCATAGTAGATGAAGAAGCCTATGCCCCCGCAGGCGATACACGATACATCGTGGTGGAAAACAGCTTGAAGACCTTGCAACAACTTGCCAATTACCACCGTCGGCAGATGCGTACACCCATCATCGGCATTACGGGTACAAACGGAAAGACTACTACCAAGGAACTGATGTCCACCGTACTTTCGCAAACTCACAACGTGCTCTATACCTTGGGAAATTTGAACAATCACATCGGTGTTCCCCTCACCTTGCTTCGCCTGCGCCCTGAACACGACCTTGCCGTGGTGGAAATGGGTGCCAGCCACCCGGGAGACATCAAGGAGCTGGTAGAGATAGCCGAACCTGACTACGGGATCATTACCAACGTAGGAAAAGCCCATCTGGAGGGATTCGGCTCTTTTGAAGGAATCATCAAGACCAAAGGAGAGATGTACGACTATCTGCGGACGCGGAAAGAAGCTACCATCTTTATCCATAACGACAACCCCTACTTGAAAAAGATAGCCTACGGACTCCACCAGATTGCCTACGGCAGTGAGGACGGGCTGTACATCAACGGACACGTCACCGGCAATTCTCCTTACCTCACCTTCGAGTGAAACGGACAACGAAAGCAAATATCACGAAGTACAAACCCGGCTTATCGGTGAATATAACTTCCCCAATGCTCTGGCAGCTGTCACCATCGGACATTTTTTTGGTGTGGAACCGGAGAAAATAGACAAGGCACTGGCCGGATATACCCCGCAAAACAACCGTTCACAACTGAAAAAAACAGCGGACAACACTCTGATTATCGATGCCTATAATGCCAATCCCACAAGCATGATGGCTTCCATTAGTAACTTCCGGAACATGCAGGCCGAAAACAAAATGTTGATATTGGGAGATATGCGGGAGTTGGGTAAAGACAGTGCCGACGAGCACCAGAAGATTGCAGACTATCTGGAAGAATGCGGATTCAAGGATGTAGTTCTTGTAGGGGAATTGTTTGCCGCCACACGCCACTCTTATCAGAGTTATCCCGATGTAACCGCACTCATCGCAGAGCTGCAAAGAGAGAAACCTTGCGGGAAAACAATTCTGATAAAAGGGTCGAACGGCATCAAGCTAAGTTCCGTAGTTGAATACTTATAATCCTATTTCATCCTTGGCCTTAAAATGAAATAGCCGACCATTGATGCAAGCACCGCTCCCGTGGTATTGGCCGCAAAATCCAGCCAGTCTCCACCACGGTATGTCGTGCAGTATTCTTGCAGCAACTCCACCATTCCGCTGAACAAAACGGGACAGACAAACGCCCCTGCCCATGCATGCCATAAAGGGGCGTTGTCTCTCCGGTGAGCGCGAAGAAACTCCAGCCACAGCATTCCTGACATGCCGAAATACATACAGATATGCACCACCTTGTCTATATTGGGAATCTTGCTTATTTCTGTAGAAGGCGGTTTAAAGAATGAAAGATAAATCACCGTCAGAATAATAAAAAGCGACACCGGATATTTCTTAATATAATATAGCATATACCAAATTATCAACGAACTGTGCGCAAAAGTACAGAACATTTTCTATATTTGCATGTTTTAGCTGGTATTAATAACGAATTGAAAGAAAAATCTACGTTTTATGACAAAAAGTGACAGAGCCAACTTCGGAAGCAAATTAGGCGTCATACTTGCCTCGCAGGCTCCGCAGTCGGTTTAGGCAATATCTGGCGTTTCCCGTTTGAGACCGGGAATCACGGAGGTGCGGCATTTATCTTTGTATACCTGGTTTGCGTGCTCATTCTCGGCATCCCCATCATGATTGCAGAATTCCTCATCGGCAGGCGCTCGCGTGCCAATACGGCAAGGGCTTATCAGAAATTGGCACCCGGCACGCATTGGCGCTGGGTAGGACGTATGGGCGTACTGGCCGGATTCCTTATTCTGGGATATTACTCCGTTGTGGCAGGATGGACGCTTGAGTTTATCGGCGAAGCGGCTACCAACAGTTTTGCCGGGAAGTCGGCAGCCGATTTCATCGCATCCTTCAACAGCTTTGTCAGCAACCCCTGCGTCCGGTCATCTGGCTGGTGCTGTTCCTGCTGGCCACCCATCTCATCATTGTCAAAGGAGTGGAAAAAGGTATTGAAAAATCAGCCAAAATCATGATGCCGATGCTGTTTGTCCTATTGATAATCCTTGCCATCTGCTCCATATCCCTGCCCAGAGCAGGAGCAGGCATTGAATTCCTGTTGAAACCGGACTTCAGCAAGTGGACGGCAATGTGTTCCTTGGAGCCATGGGCCAGGCATTTTTCTCCTTGAGCTTGGGGATGGGATGTCTCTGTACATACGCTTCTTACTTCCGCAATGATACGAACCTGCCCAAAACGGCACTCAACGTGGCGGCTATCGACACCATGGTAGCCATTTTGGCAGGATTCATCATCTTCCCTGCCGCCTTCTCTGTAGGCATCAAACCGGATGCGGGTCCTAGTCTGCTATTCATCACCTTACCTAATGTCTTTCAGCAAGCGTTCGGCAATATTCCCTGGCTAGCGGTACTGCTGTCTCTGATGTTCTATATCCTACTGGCATTGGCAGCACTTACTTCCACCATTTCCCTGCACGAAGTGGTAACCGCCTATCTACATGAAGAGTTCAAGTTCTCACACAGCAAGGCAGCCAGATACGTGACAGCGGGCTGTATTTTCTTAGGAGTATTCTGCTCACTGTCTCTCGGTATCGGCAAAAGCTATACCGTATTCGGGCTAAACCTATTCGATTTGTTCGACTTTGTAACGGCCAAGCTAATGCTACCGTTAGGCGGTTTCTTCATTTCCATCTTCATAGGCTGGTATCTGGACAAGAAAATCGTATGGGAAGAAGTCAGCAACAACGGTACCCTGAGAGTAGCCGTCTACAAACTATTGATATTCATCCTGAAATACATTGCCCCGATAGGAATTGCATTGATTTTTATCAATGAGCTGGGTTTTCTGAAATAAGCCATCATGCAGAACCCCTTTAAAGAATTCCTTTATTTCTCCCAGGGAGAAAGGCGCGGAATACTGGTTTTGATTACCGGCATCATTCTCGTCTTTCTCTCCGGGTATATTTATATATACCAAAGAGAGCACCGCCCCCTCTCCGATGAAGTAATCCGGCGGCAGGCCACTGCATGGCAGAATACGAATCGTTCATCGCATCCATACAAGAAAAGGAACAAAAATGGGACAACAGACTTAAACCTTCCTCCCAAAAACAACCGACAACCGTCTCCTTGGCCCGTTTCAATCCCAATACCGCCGACTCCGTCATTTTTTGCCGACTGGGACTGCCCGGATGGATGGCGCGGAACATACTCCGCTACCGTAGTAAAGGAGGGAAGTTCCATAAGGCAGAAGATTTCCGGAAAATATATGGAATGACAGAAAAACAATATCAGACACTCTTACCCTATATCCACATCACTCCGAAAGACACAGAAACAAGAACCGTCCAGTTGTACAGCTCTCCTGCAAGCAATGACAGCGCCGTTACTTTCCGAATTGCACCGGAAAAATATCCGTCTGGGACCCTTGTCGACCTGAACCGCGCCGACACCACAGAACTGAAGAAAATACCAGGCATCGGTAGTGGCATTGCCCGTCTAATCATCGGTTATCGGCAACGCTTGGGAGGATTCTACAACATCACGCAATTACAAGAAATCCATTTGGACACCACCCAATTGCAGTCCTGGTTTTCCATCGACACCGGGCCATCCACCTCATCAACCTGAACCGTAGTAGCATAGAGAGCTGCGCCACCATCCTTACATCAACTTCTACCAGGCAAAGGCCTTTGTAGAATACCGGAAGAAGAAAGGCGACCTTCATAGTCTGAAACCTTTTGCACTTTACGAGGAATTCTCCGATACCGATTTGGAGAAAATCAGTCACTACGTTTGCTTTGAATAACAGCATCATGCAACATTTTTCAATGTCTGATGCAACCTTTTCACCAGTCATTTCGTCTAACAAGCAGAAACACCCTAAAAGCAGGAAGGCCTACTGCAATAAGGATTAGAACCATCGTATCAATATGAAAAAATTAATGATTATAACCATGCTGCTGGGCAGTATGGCACAGAATGCTTTTGCTCAAAAAATAGAAATAAAAGGAACCGTCCGCGATGCTTCCGACAAGAGTATAGAGTATGTCAATGTGGTATTACAGACCATCGACTCTACTTTTGTCGCCGGTGTGACCACAAGTCCAGAAGGAGAATTCATCTTCAAGAACACGGCTGCCGGAGATTACAGACTTGTTCTTTCCAGCATCGGGTATAATACCGGATACATCACCCTCAATGGAGTAAAGCGCCATACCGACCTTGGACCAATCGTCTTGGACAGTGCTTCTATCGCACTGGAAGGAGTGACTATCACCGGCTCCAGCCAAATCAGCCGTGCAGACCGCAAACTGGTTTTCCCATCCGAAAGACAAATGAAAACTTCCACAAACGGAGTGAATCTGTTGCAGGAACTGATGCTGCCACGTATTCTGGTCAACCCCATGAACAATGAGATTGGATTGTCCGGCGGTGGAGAACTGCAATTACGCATCAATGGAGTCAAAGCCGAAATAGACGAGATAAAAGCCATTCGCCCTGCCGACATTATACGCATAGAGTACCATGACAATCCGGGACTGCGCTACGGTAATGCCGAAGTCGTTTTGGACTACATAGTGCGCCGACCTGAAACGGGCGGAAACTTCGGTGCCGACATTTCCCAAGGGTTGAACACGATGTGGGGAAACTATAATCTGTACGGCAAAGTAAACCACAAAAAATCAGAATTCGGCTTCTCCTATTACATGGGACCGCGGGATTTTAACGGCATGTACCGCGACAATG
>ENA-OQEB01000090-OQEB01000090.1-human-gut-metagenome-genome-assembly--contig:-NODE-90-length-35321-cov-7.474115_pt1 | contig 35321 bp, 38 predicted proteins | sample MGYA00242787_ERZ504619 | MGnify/ENA primary metagenome ERZ504619 (study PRJEB26092, sample SAMD00036317) | human gut metagenome | host: Homo sapiens | study: EMG produced TPA metagenomics assembly of... | reverse complement strand
ACCGAAGATACGGTGGGCGCCGCCCCACCGTCAGCGGCCAGAGCATGGGGGGCACGCCCGGTCCCGTTCCGAACCCGGAAGCTAAGCCCCATCGCGCCGAGAGTACTGCGGGGTCAGCCCGTGGGAGGCCAGGCGCCGCTGACCGGTGGACGGCACCGAGCCGTACGCTAGAACTGAGAAGGGGGAGGCCTCGCGGCCTCCCCCTTTTTTGCGTTTACGGGCTTTTGTCTCACATAGTAGCTGTGTTTTATAACCCTCGTTTGTCGCATCTTCTGCGAACGGGCTACAATAACTTAGTCTGTGCGATATGGAGGTGAACATGGCTGAAGCTGGTATCGGCGTTGATATCGTCGAGATTTCCCGCATGAAATCAATTCTTGAAAAGACGCCGTCGTTTGCTCGGCGTGTGTTTACCGAAGAAGAGCGTGCGTATTGCGATGCATCATCGCGTCCCGCTGCTCACTATGCGAGCCGCTTTGCTTCGCGCGAGGCGGTACTTAAAGCTCTCGGCATGGGTTTTAGTCAAGGCGTGGGTCGCAAGGATGTTTCGGTTACGCGTGATAAACTCGGCAAACCGAAGGCGCTGCTTTCGGGCCGTGCTCTCGAGATCGCTCAAGAACTGGGTGTTGTTGAGGTCGCTCTTTCCATTACGCTTACAGGAGACTTGGCCGTTGCGAATGCCATCGCGATTACCGAAGATGCTCGGCCTAAGCCAAAAGAGGAAAAGGTGAGCACCAAGAAACGCGTAGCGCAGACATTTAAAGAGGCTCGCTCTGTTTTAGATGAGCTTGAGCAGCTGCAGAATTCAGCATTGACGGAGCACCTGGGCGATGCTTCGCAAGATACGCTAGGAGCATAGATGAAACCGGTTTTGAGTACCGAAGAAGTCGTTCGTCTCGAGGATATCATCGAACGCGAAGGGACTTCGAAGGCCGAGCTTATGGAGCTAGCGGGTGAGTTTGCCGCCAACGAGGTCTTGAAGCTCAATCCCGATCGGGTTCTCGTTCTGGTCGGTTTTGGTAATAATGGCGGCGACGGTTGGGTTGCCGCCGATATCCTGAGCCATAAGGGTGTGGACGTGGATATCGTTTCTCCGGTTGAGCCGGATGAGATTCCTGCTGCTCTGGCACGTCATGTTGCTCGTCGTACTGCCGGCCGCGATGTGCACGTTTGCGTCGGCCCCTCGCGTGACGAACTCGAGGTTTTGATCGATAAGGCCGATGTTGTTGTCGATGCCATTTTTGGTACCGGTTTCCACGGAAATCTGCGTGCGCCGTTCTCCATCTGGATTCCTACGGTCAATGAATGCGCCGATTGTGTCGTATCCATTGATGTTCCCTCGGGCCTCAATGCCGAGACGGGCGTTGTTGATGACGACTGCATTCGTGCCGAGCATACGGTGACGATGATTGCGCCCAAGATTGGTCTGTATAGCGCTGATGGTCCTGAGTATGCTGGCGATTTGATCTGCGGCAATCTTTACGACCGTCTTGACGAGGTCATCGATGATGTCGACCACGCCGCCGAGATTGTCGAGCCCGGTGACTTAGTTGATTACTTTGCCCCACTACCTACGAATATCGATAAGTATTCCCGTGGCTCTGTGCTTATTGTCGCCGGATCTGCGCAATATCCTGGTGCTGCCATTATGGCGGCCAAGTCTGCAGCTCGCGCGGGTGCTGGTTACGTGGCAGTCGCGGCTCCTGACGCCTGCGCCAATCTTATTCGCATGGCACTTCCTTCGATTCCCGTCTTTGCTATTCCGTCTGATTCCCGCGGCTCCTTTGGCGCCGCTGCGCGCATGACTGTGTGCGAGATTGCAAAGAAGTACAGCTGTGTGCTGTGCGGTCCCGGTATGACGACATCTGCCGGCGCTATGCAGGTGGTTTCGGGCTTGCTCGAGCTTGATGTGCCGCTTATCTTGGACGCCGATGCACTCAACTGCCTTGCTAAGATTGCCATTGACGGTATTGATAGTAATCCCGAGATGTATCGTCGCGAGCAGCCGTTGGTTATGACGCCGCACTATCGTGAACTTTCGCGTCTGGTTGCCGGTGACGAGGTGAACGACCTTGGTACTGCGATTGCAGCCGCGCAGAAGGTTGTCTGGGCTGCAGGCTCTGACAATCTGGTGGTCATTGCCAAGGGGCCGACGACGGCTATCTGTGGCGTTGAGCGTGTGCTGCTGCCGCTCTCGGGTCCGGCTTCTCTGGCAACTGCCGGTTCGGGTGATGTTCTCGCGGGTATTTTGGCCGGCACGCTTGCCACCATGCGCGACGAGATGGATCGTTGGGAGCTGCTGTATTCGTACGCCGTCGCACTTCACAGCTACGCCGGTTTTGCCGCGGCGACGGAGTATGGTGAGAAGAGCGTCATCGCGACCGATCTTATCGACTTGATCGGTCCGGCCATGGAACTGGCGGCAAAGGATGCGCTCGAAGATCTGGGAATCATGGACGAAGGGTCGGATGACTAATCATGAATAAAGCCGATTTGACGCGCTGGTCCTGGGTCGAGATCGACCGCGGGGCGCTCCGTCGCAACACGAGGGCCTATAAGAACTTGCTGAATCCACGTCAGCGCCTGTGCTGCGTGGTCAAGGCCGATGCTTATGGTCATGGAGCTGTTGAGTGCGCCAAGATCATGTATTCGGCCGGTGCCGACATGTTTGCCGTGGCGACGGTTAACGAGGGCGTTGAGCTCCGACAGGGCGGGATTACGAAACCCATCCTCATCCTAAGCGAGCCGCCTATCGAGGCCATTCCGACGTTGCTCGAGTTTGATATCATGCCTTCGGTCTATACGTCTGATTTTGCTCTTGCGTATGGCGAATGTGCCGTCGCGGCGGGCAAAGTGGGCAAGTATCATCTCGCCATCGAGACGGGCATGAATCGTATCGGCGTTCACTACACGCAGGTGCTCGACTTTGTCCGCGGTATAAATTTCCATCGCGGTATTCAGTGCGACGGCGTATTTACGCACTTCGCCACGGCCGATGAACCTTCGGGCTGGGACTACAAGCTGCAGTGTCAGCGCTTTACCGAGGCCGTTCAGGCCATTAAGGATGCGGGTTTTGAGTGCGGTATCGTGCACTGCGCCAACACGCCGTCCTCGATGCTCGACCCCTCGATGCATTTTGATATGATCCGCGCCGGCGTTGGCTTGTATGGCATGCAGCCGTGCGAGCTGAGTGGCCGCGTGATGCAGCTTGATCCCGTTATGAGCGTCCATGCGCGTGTGACGCGCGTGGCACACCCTGCGATGGGTGAGGGCGTGGGCTACGGTTTTACCTACCGCGTACCGCGTACGCGCGTTCAGATCTGCACGCTGCCGATCGGTTATGCCGATGGCCTATCGCGTACGCTTTCCAATCGTATGGATGTGCTGTATCGCGGCGAGCGCGTGCATCAGGTTGGCAATATCTGCATGGACCAGTTTATGGTCGCCATTCAGTCCAACCCGGCACACGAGATTCCCGAGGCCGAGTATGGTGACGAGATGATTATTGTCGGCCGCGATGGCGATGCGAGATCACTATGGACGAGATGGCCCGACTGCGCGGAACGATTAACTACGAGGTCGCCTGCGGCTTTGGCATGCGTCTCGACAAGGTCTACGTGTAGGAGCCGCTATGGGCGTCATGCACATCCCCGGCCATACCCATCAGGCACCACGTGAGGTCGCACTCGAGGAAATTGAGGCCGTTCTGGGCGATTGTCACCTCTGCCAGCTCTACCAGTCGCGTCACAATATCGTGTTTGGCGTGGGAAACCCCCGCGCTCGTGTGATGTTTATTGGCGAGGCGCCGGGCCGCAATGAGGATTTGCAGGGCGAGCCCTTTGTGGGGGCGGCAGGCGAGGACCTCAACGGCATTTTGTCGCTGGCGGGGCTCAAACGCGAAGACGTCTACATTGCCAACGTGCTTAAGTGCCGCCCGCCGGGAAACCGCAATCCACGTTCCGAGGAAGTGCTGGCTTGCTCGCCGTTTTTGCGTGAGCAGATTCGAAGCATCTGGCCCGATATTATCGTGACGCTCGGCAACCCCGCGACGCACTTTGTGCTTAAGACCGAGATTGGCATTACTAAGCTGCGCGGCAGGTTCCACCAGATGGGGCATTTTGTAGTAATGCCCACGTTCCATCCGGCAGCAGCGCTACGCAATCCGGCGTGGCAGGAACTGCTGGAGGAAGACTTTAAGATGCTGGGCGACTATCTGGAGCGACATCCCGCACCAGAGGACGCCTCGGAATAATAAGGAGCATATATGTCCCTGGAGCGCCTGGGGTAGTACTTACAAAACGACTTGCGCTGCCGATACGGAGTACTTTGGCGAGCTAATTGCACCGTGCCTTGAGGACGGCGATGTGCTCATCCTGACCGGTGGCCTGGGGGTGGGCAAAACTCACTTTACCAAGGGCGTCTCGCGCGGGCTGGGCGATGAGCATATGGTTACGAGCTACGTTTGCGCTCATGGCCGTTCACGATCAAGGCCGTATTCCGCTGTTTCACTTTGATCTATACCGTCTGGAGCATGCCTACGAGCTCGAGGATACGGGCATTTTCGATGTGCTGGGCTATGAGGGTGCTTGCCTGCTGGAATGGGGCGAACAATTCCAAGACGAGCTGACGGATGAGTATCTTTCGGTGACGCTCAAGCGTGATGAGGGCGACAGTGATGTGCGAACGATAACGCTCGAGGCGCACGGTGACCGCGCAATGGAGCTTTCCCATTTGATTGATAAGGCTGTACAAGATGAGCTTGCATAACGACAACGCGCTGGTGGTGGCGCTCGATACCTCGACCGACATGCTTGCCTGCGCGGCAAGCTGGATTGATGGGCAGACGGGCGAGACGAAGCTCGTGAGTGGCGACCACATGTGTCGCCGTCACGCCAACGTTGAGCTCGTGAATACCGTTGATGGCGTGCTGGCTCAAGCCGGTCTGGATCGCAGCGATGTTGGTTACTACGTGGTCGGCCGCGGCCGGGGTCGTTTACGGGTGTGCGCATCGGCATCTCCACTGCAAGGGCCTCGCGCGCGGTGCCAATGTTCCACTGCTGGGCGTGTCGACGCTCGACGCTTGCGCTTGGACGGCGTGGAAGGCTGGCGTGCGCGGCAAGCTTGGTATCTTGGCCGATGCCATGCGCGGTGAGGTATATCCGGCACTATATATGCTGGGCGATGAGGGTCCCGAGCGTCAATTTGAGCGCGAACACGTGGTCAAGGCCGCCGTGGCGCTCGATGAGTGGCGCCGAGCAGCGGACTGGGACCAGGTTCAGCTGACCGGTGACGGTCTCGTGCGCTATGGCAAGCTGCTGGGTGAGGACGAGACCGTCCGCTGCGTGGAGCGCGACCTGTGGTGGCCTTCGGGCGAGGGCTTGCTGCTCGCGCACGCTGCGGGTGACGGCGATCCGGCTCGCGTCCTGCCGATTTACACGCGCCTTTCGGATGCCGAGGAAAACGAGCGCAAGCGTCTTGGTCTTGCCGAGAGTGCGCAGAGCGAAATTACGGGCGTTGCCGATGAGCTCGCCGGTCGTCATCTGCAGTTCCGTCCCATGGGCGCGGCGGATGCCGAGGGCGCGAGCGCGCTAGAGGCTGCCTGCTTTGAAGGTGCCGGACACGAGGCGTGGACGCCGGGCATGTTCCTGTCCGAACTGGGCGAGGACGTCGCTGCGCCGCGCAGTTGGTGGGTGGCACACGACGACGGCAAGCTGCTGGGCCTTGCCGGCGGTATGGTCGTGGACGGTGATGTGCAGATTCTGGATGTCGCCGTCGACTCGGCACATCGCCGTGAGGGCATTGCCCGCAAGCTGCTGTCGCATGTGAGCTATGATGCCCAGATGCTCGGCTGCACCACGCTTCGCTCGAGGTCGAGGACGGCAACGAGGGCGCGATTGCGCTCTATGCCGCTCTGGGCTTTACCGAGGTGGGTCGTCGTCGTGGCTACTACGGTGTCGGCAAAGGCGCCATCGTCATGACGGCCCCACTTCCCCTCGTACTTCCGGTCGATAACGCCTCGCCCGAGCCGACGGCAGCCGAGCAACGCGTATGGCCGCTGCCTGCGCCTGGGCGCTCCGAGGGGGAGCGCGCCGAAATTGAGCGCCGCCGCCTGGTGCTCGCTATCGAGAGTTCCTGCGACGAGACGGCCGTGGCGATTATCGATGCGGATGGCAATATGCTGGCCAACCAGGTGTCGACACAGATTGATTTTCATGCCCGCTTTGGCGGCGTGGTGCCCGAGATCGCCTCGCGCAAACACGTTGAGGTGATTGTGAGTGTCGTGGATGCGGCGCTCGAGGATGCCGCAGCATCGCTTGGTCTTGAGGGTGGAGCCATTGCTCCCAGCGAGCTTGCCGCCGTGGGCGTGACACAGGTCCGGGCCTGGTGGGCGCCCTCGTGGTGGGCGTTGCCTTTGCCAAAGGCTTTGCCTACGCTGCCGGTAAGCCGCTCGTATGCGTCAACCATCTGGAGGGGCATCTGTTTGCCAACCTGTTGGCGCAACCCGACCTCAAACCGCCGTTTATCTTCACGCTTGTCTCGGTGGGCACACCATGCTCGTGCACGTGAAGGCGTGGGGCGACTACGAGGTTCTCGGTGAGACGCTCGACGACGCTGTGGGCGAGGCCTTCGACAAGGTAGCCAAGGCGTTGGGTCTGGGCTATCCCGGTGGCCCCATCATTTCCAAGCTGGCCGAGACGGGCAACCCCAAGGCGATCGATTTCCCCCGTGCGCTTAACAGCAGGGGAGACTATCGCTTCTCGCTTTCGGGCCTTAAAACCGCTGTGACGCTCTACATTGAACAGGAGACCAAGGCCGGGCGCACGATTCACCTGCCCGATCTGGCAGCTTCGTTTGAGGCAGCTGTCTTTGACGTGCAGTACAAGAAGGCCAAAAACGCACTGCACGCTACCGGATGCAAGGAATACTGCATCGGTGGCGGCGTCTCGGCCAACCCGCATCTGCGCGAGATGATGATCAAGAAGCTTGGGCGTCAGGGGATTCGCGTAACGGTGCCGCCCTTGTCTGCCTGTACCGATAACGCAGCCATGATCGCGGAGGTCGCTCGCCGTAAATTCGACCGAGGCGAAATCTCGCCGTTCGATGTTGACGCCGATCCGAACATGACGCTGTAGCTGGTACGGCGCGGTCCCCGGACGGAGGGGCCGGATATAAGGTTTCCTGCTCTACAGTCCTGCGCAAGACGAAGGCCACATTAAGTGGCCTTCTTTGCGTGCGGAACTCGCGATAAACCTTATATCCGGCCCCTCCGTCCGGGGACCTTTCTGTATCGATATAGCTTCTGAGCTGGTTTGGCGTCGACAACGTCCAGCAAGGTTAACAAGCCAGCGTCGAATTTCCAGCGTTCTTTAGCTGAAAGAAAAAGTTGGTGTGCGGAGCTTTGCTCCGCATTTGGGATGGGAGCCCCTCGGGAGCGGGCGGGCGTATACAAGGTTTATCGCGAGTTCCGCACGAGCCGGAGAGCACTTAATGCGCTCTCCGTGCGAGCAGGACTGTAGAGCAGGAAACCTTGTATACGCCCGCCCGCTCCCGAGGGACATCTCTCATGCAAAAACTGTCGCTGGGTAAAGTCCGAGGTCAGTGGCGTTTTATACCGAGAAATCCAAAAAAGTTGAAAATTCATTACAAATTTGCGTTGACTTTAGGTAACTAAAGTTTCATACTCCTTTTCAACCACTGGGGGATGTGAACACGCACGGATCGTTCGCATCATGATTGAAGAGGATTTCTTAGACATGTTCACGCATCAGCTAAACATTATCAGCGTAGTAATTATCTGATGCGGGTTAGCACATACAGCTAGCCCGTACGATAACGGGCGGCTGATGAAGATGAGGGCCGTCGAGCGCAACCGACGGCCCTCATTTTTTATGTCTAGGAAGTTCTTTTTAGAGGAGGAAATGTAATGAACGGAGTTTTGCTCATGGTTGTGGCCGCGGCGGTGCTCGCCTGCGGCTATCTGGGCTACGGCCGCTGGCTGGCCAACAAGTGGGGCGTTGACAAAGAGGCCCTCACGCCGGCCAAGCGCATGAAGGACGGCAACAGCTTCTCGCCCGTCTCCGCCTTCACTGCGTTTTCGCACCAGTTCAGCTCGATCTGCGGTGCTGGCCCTGTCACGGGTACGATCGTCGCCATGGCCTTTGGCTGGCTGCCCGTCGTGCTCTGGGTCCTCGTCGGCGGCATCTTCTTTGGCGCCGTCCACGACTTTGGTGCCCTGTACGCTTCGATGAAGAACAACGGCAAGTCACTCGCTCAGCTCATCGAGAAGTATATCGGCAAGACCGGCCGTCGCCTGTTCCTGCTGTTCTGCTGGCTGTTCTGCATCATCGTCATCGCCGCCTTTACCGACATGGTCTGCAAGACGTTCATGTTCACCCCGGCCGTTGACGCTTCTGGTGCTGCTACCGGTGCCATCGACTTCACCAAGTCCTATGCCGCCGGCTGCGCTGGTACCATCTCCATCCTGTTCACCTTCGTCGCTATCGCCTTTGGTTGGGCCCAGAAGAAGTTCAACCTCACCGGCGCTGCCGAGTTCGTCACCGGCGTGGTCCTCATGGTTCTCATGTTCGCCGTCGGTATGCAGTTTCCGGTCTACCTGGATAAGTTCCAGTGGTTCGCCGTCGTCATGGTCTACCTGGTCTTCGCTGGCGCTATGCCCATCCAGATGCTCAAGACCCCGCGTGACTACCTCACTTCCATCATGATGATCGTCATGATCGTCTGCGCTGTCCTCGGCATCGTCGTCCTGGGCGTCAACGGTCAGGCCACTATCACCGCTCCGGTCTTCACCGGCTTCTCCACTGCCTCCGGCATGATGTTCCCGGTCCTGTTCGTCTCCGTCGCTTGCGGTGCTCTCTCCGGTTTCCACAGCCTCGTTTCTTCCGGCACCTCTTCCAAGCAGGTCGAGAAGGAGCAGGACGCCGTCAAGGTCGGTTACGGTGCAATGATCGTCGAGTCCTTCGTCGGCATCCTTGCCATCATCGTTGCCGGCATCATGTTCTCCGATATGAACACCGCCGGTACCGGCGCCCTCAACGCCGGTGTCGCTTCCACCCCGTTCCAGATCTTCGCCGCTGGCATCTCCCGCGGTATGCAGGCCTTCGGTGTTGACGGCACGCTCGCTACCGTCTTCATGACCATGAACGTCTCCGCTCTGGCCCTGACCTCGCTCGACGCCGTCGCCCGCATCGCCCGCACCTCGTTCTCCGAGTTCTTTGCCCAGACCAACGACGCCCTGGCCATCGAGTCCAAGGCCGGCTACATGAAGGTCCTCGGCAACCCCTGGTTCGCCACGGTCGTCACCCTGCTTCCCGGTCTCGCCCTCGCTTTTGGTGGCTATGCCAACATCTGGCCGCTCTTTGGTGCTTCCAACCAGCTGCTCGGCGGCATGACCATGATCACCCTCGCCGTGTTCTGCAAGTGCACCGGCCGCAAGGGTTGGATGCTCTACGTGCGTCGCCTTCCTGCTCTGCTGCACCTTCACCTCGCTGGTCCAGAGCGCCATGGGCTGCATGGCCGCCGTCCAGGCTTACGGCTTCTTCGGCACCATCCCGGCTACCGCCACCACGGCCGCCGTCTCCGTCGCCGCTACCAAGGGCCTGCAGCTCGTCTTTGCCGTCCTGCTGATGGTCCTGGGCCTCATCGTCGCCGTCAACTGCCTCAAGGAGTTCTTCGGCAAGGAGGCTGGCTCCATGCCTGATGAGGAGCCCGAGTGGTCCGAGATGGGCAAGGCCGAGTACGGTCGCGCCGCTGCCGCCGAGGCTCCCGCTGCCGCCGAGGCCGCCAAGGCTAGTCGGTCGGACGGTTGAATCTCCCATCCATTTGACTCGGAAAGACCGGGTCCGCGACTTCGCGGGCTCGGTCTTTTTTCATGCAAAAGCGGGTGACGCTCGAGTGTTCTCGCAGATGTTTTGCGTGGATAAGGGCGCGCGTTGTACCATATACACGTATATGTGTGCATATGAAAGGGGCCCCGTGGCCAAGACGGTATATTCCGATAACCAACAAAATGTCGATGCTCTGGCTGAGCGCCTGAGCAGCCAGACGTCGCTTTCTGCTGAGCGTGCCAAGCTGGTTGCCTACGACCTGCTTTGCCGCAAGGCGCTCAAGATTAAGTCGAGTGCGCTGGCGCAGATTTTCCGCTCCGTCGATAAGGAGTGCGACACCAAGGCGATGCGCGATGAGCTTATCGCGGCAAAGATCGTGACCAAGATCGAGGGTAGCGGCATTAACGGGCGCCCGGCGTTCTATACCATCAATGCCGAGATTAACGATGCCCAGGAGCGGCCCGTCGAGGTTGCCGAAGAGGCCGTCGAGGACGTTGTCGAGGCGCCCGCTTCGGTGGAAACGGCTCCGCGCGAGCATGTCGATACCGACGAGCTGCTTGACGAGAGCGTCGTTCGCGCCTTTACGGCCAAGGTCGGCCGCGGCGGTTTTGGCGGGAGTGGCAAGCGCGATGCGCAGCGCCGCGCCCAGCAGGAGCGCTTCCGTCGCGCCGTTGCTCAAAAGGGTGAGACGGATGCTGAGGCTGTTGAGACCGAGGTTGCTGCCGAGTCGCAGAAGCCCGCGAGGGAGCAAAAGCCCGTGGAGGCCCAAGAGCCCAAGCGTCGTCGCGGTGCTCACTTTAAGACTGCACAGCAGGATGCCGCGCGTGAGGTTGAAGAGTCTTCTGAGGTTGCAGACGATGTTGAGGAGTCTGCCAAGAAGGCTCCGGGTTCGTGTCGTCCTGGTCGCGGTTTTGCGGGACGTGCATATCCCGTAAAGCGTCAGGAGAAGGGCGAGTCGGTTTCGACCACCCAGGACGAGAAGACCGTTGAGCCGGCGGCTCGCGAGCAGAAGCCTGTTGAGCCGCAGCTTGAGGTTGATGCCGAGCCAAGGGCCAGCAGCCTACTGATGAGCAGGCGGAGCAGGGCGCGTCGAGCAAGCCTCGCCGCCGTCGCCATCGTGGGGGCCGCAGTTCCCATGCCGAGACTGCAACCGAGAAGACCACGCCGCAGAACGAGGATGCGAAGGCCGAGGTTTCTTCGGGGCAGCCTAAGCGCCAGTCAGCGAAGGAGAGCAAGTCCGATCGTCCGCAGAAGCAGGCGTCTATGCCGAAGCGCGAGCGCAATTCCCAAGGCGATTCTAAGCGCAAGTCTCAGAAGAAGCCGGAGTCTGCCGCAGTAGATACTGCTGCCCAGCAGCCCGAGTCGGCCGCCCACGGCGAGGTCTCGGCGTTTGCCCTTGCCCACGTTTTAGGCAGGCAGCTGCTCAAGGTTGTCCCCACGCCTATGGCGCTCTCCAAGATCAAGGAGCAGCAGACACAGATCGTAAAGGTCGAGGGCAAGGACGGCAAAAAGGCTCCGCAGCGCACTCAGCACAACGAGATGTCCAACCGCAAGATTGCCGAGGAAATCGCAATCATCCAGGCTTGGATCGAGCAGAACCGAGGTGCCGATACGCCGGTTGCCTCGCGCCGCCAGCGTGCCTACCAGATCTTTAACGACGAGAAGGCTTTTGACGGCAAGCACGGTGAGCGCCTGATCAGGCGTATGACCGAAAAGGGCATCAGCATGCAGGCGATCAAGGTCGCCCCCAATCGCCCCGTGCACTTTACGGGCTTCTTTACGCTGGGAGCCGACAAGCCGTTCATTATGGTCGAGAACCTGGACACCTACGACGAGATCGTCAAGCTGCTGCGTGGCCGCAAGCACGCCAAGCTCTTTGGCATCAAGGTGGGCGGCGTGATTTTTGGCGGCGGCTGCAAAGCGAGCGTCTCGCACGCACTGGATGATTATCTGGCCGAGATTGGCTATCGCTTTAACTACGTCTACTACGTGGGCGATATCGATCGCGAGGGCGCGCGCATCGTCGAGCAGGCTCGCAATGCCAATGTGGTTGAGATTCGCCTGCATGCCGGCATGTACCGCGCCATGCTCGCCGAGCATAAGCGTCGCGTGAAGGCCGGCGGAGAGTGCGAGCCCGCGGCTGCCAACCAGGGTGTGCCGCAGAACCTGGCAGCGACGATCAAGGATCTGCCCATGGTTACGCGCGTGCAGTTCCGCAACGTGCTGCGCGAGGGCGGGCGCATTCCGCAGGAGATTCTGATGACCGCAGACTATCGGGATGGCGACTCGGGAAGCTTCGACCGCATGCTGAACAATTAGCTCCGCCGTTCTACCGAACGGCGGCCTTCTTGACGCTGCGAGGGGCCCTGGCACGGCAATCTGACGTTCAACTTCGGCGGCGCGACCAGAAGGTCAGCGCCGCCTTGTTTCACGTCACCTTGCCATACCAGGGCCCCTCTCGCTGTCACGTCCAAAACATCGAGGTTAAGTGGCCTCCTGTTCGTGCGGAACTCGCGATAAACCTAAGCCGGTGTCCCCGCTCTCCCGGGGCCTGTGGTTACCTGGTTGTTGCATGCGGCTCGCTTTTCGGAACTGGGCTGATATTTTCTTGATGTTAGGCGCTCTTGGTCCTAATGGGCTTGGGGCGCCTTCGCGTTTCCTCAGCTCCGCACCCTTGCGGGTTCGAATTCCTCCGCTTGCCCACAAGAAAGCGCTCCAGGTTCATAAGGGCCTGGAGCGCTGTGTTCTTAAGGGCTGGGACGGAGGGATTGAACCCCCAACAGCCGGCACCAAAAACCGGAGTTCTACCGTTGAACTACGTCCCAATGTGTGGTGTTGCCCAAAAGCAACTCGTTTAGTTTACCTAATCTGCGAGGGCATCGCAAACGCCATCGAGCAGGCGTACGGCGAGTGTCTGCGCGTCGCTGGCCGTGAAAGTGCCGTTGTAGCGCGTCATGCCCGTGAGCTCAATGCGAATGCGAGCCGGCTTCTGCTGCGCGGCGACATTGGCGGTGCGGATGCGCTGGGCCAGGTTGTGGCACTCGGCGAGGGCAATCGTGGCGCGCGGTGCGGCGTCGGCGCCCAGCTCGTCGCTTGCGATTTCGAGCACCAGGTCAACGTCGGTTGGGACCTCGGAGTCACAGAGCATCATGCCGCTGTTGTCGGTCGTTGCCGTGGCGATATTCCACATGCGCGACGCAACGCTGCGTGCGATGGGGTCCTCGCCGATAACGGCAATCTGGAAGCGCTCGAGCACGTTGGCGGCGCGAGCAAAACCGATGCGGGACTCGGCTTCGGTGACCGAGGGCTTGCCTCCCACACATGGTGCAGGCGGTTGATGTAGGCGTAGGTGTCCTGGAAGGCCATGCCGTCGGCAAACAGGCCGACATTTTCCTGGAACTGCTGCAGGGCGGCCTCGGTATGCGGACCAAAGTAGCCGTCGTCTTCGCCACAGGCAAAGCCCAAAACGTTGAGAGCGCGCTGCAGGGCCTGCACATCGGCGCCATGGAAATTGGGCATGCGCAGATAGAGGGTGCGGTCGCCCAGCTTATACGAAGCGTCTACAAGGGCGCTCCAACAGGGGATATCGACGGCATGACCGGCAGCAAGGCCGCTGTCGAGCCTGAAGGTGCTGACGGCCTGCTCAGTGGTGGCTCCAAAGTACTTGTCGGTGACTTCGGCGGCATCAATCGTGTAGCCGAGCTGCAGGAGACGAGACTGCACGTCCTCGACGGCTGCTCCTTGCATGCCCGTTGTAATAGGTTCCATGAACGAACCCCTTTCGGCGTACCATTCGTACTATTTGAGCGTCTGTCGGATAGACAACGCAAAGGGATGCATAAACATGCACTCAACAGTGTAGCAAGTTGTGCCTAAATACGCTGCTGACAGATTTTATAACCCCCGTTAGTTAAGGCGCTCCACAAAGAAATCTGCCATGGAGAGGAACAGCTCGCGTGCGTGCGGATCAAGCTCAACGTTCTCGATGGCCGCTTTGGCCTTAGCGGTCAGGTCGAGCGCGTAAGTGTGGGCGTAATCGATGGAGCCGGTCTCCTGGAAGATCTCCACGGCGCGTGCGAGCTGCGCGGGATCATCGGTGCCCGAGGAAAGAATCGCCTCGACCTCGTCGTGGTGGCGCTCATCAGAGAGGGCGTGTACGGCGACAAGCGTGCGCTTGCCCTCGGTGATGTCGGTGCGGAAGTCCTTGTTGGCGGCTTCCTTAGTGCCGACAAGGTTGAGCAGGTCGTCCTGAATCTGAAAGGCAAGGCCCGTGTGCAGGCCAAAGGCGCGCAGCGCTTCGATTTGCTCATCGTTGCCGCCGCCGATAATGGCTCCGGCGGCAAGCGGCGTGGCTCCGCTGTAAAACGCGGTCTTGTGCGTCGCCATGTCCAGGTAGTCATCAACCGAGATATCAAAGCGCCCGTCACGGACCCAACCCAGGTCGAGTGCTTGACCCTCAATGGTGCGGACGATCATCTCGGTAAGCTCGTGGAGCACGCGCAGCTTCACGTCGGACTCCAGCGTGGGGTCGTCGAGAACCGTCTTGGTGACCATGGTGAGCGCCAGGTCGCCACAATTGATGGCAAGGCCCGTGCCCTCGGTAAGGTGCATGCAGGGCTTGCCTCGACGAAGCTGTCCGTTGTCGGCGATGTCGTCGTGGATCAGCGCGCCCGACTGGAAATGCTCGATGGCTGCCGCGGCGCTGCGGGCGCTCTCAAAGCTACCGCCCACTGCGGTTGCGGCGAGCATGCAGATAAGCGGGCGGTGGCGCTTGCCGGCGTTGGCCGTAAAAGCCGAGAGCGGCGCATACAGGTAGCGCTCGATATCGGCAGAGGTCGCCTGTCCGTCAAAGAACGTGGCCAGATAGGCGTTAATCTGGTCAAAGTGCTGGGCTAAAAAGCTGGTAAACGGACTGGACACGGGTTCTCGCATTCTTTCTGAGGTTGCGTTGATGCAATATGCAGACAACATATTGCCACATTAGGGCGTTTGGCGCGGCAGTTTTGGCGATTTAGGACAACGGGCGTGCGTTTGATGGAGCGCGCCTAAATCAGCCTAAAATGCTCGAGCGCCGCAACGACACCGTCGTGATCGACGGTGTCGGTCACGTAATCGGCCTTATCCTTGAGATAGTCCGGTGCATTGCCCATGGCGATACCGACATCGACGGCGTTCATCAGCGAGACGTCATTGCTGGCGTCGCCGATGCCGTATACGGTTCCGTGGTGGGGATCGAGGGCGTCGAGTACAGACTGGATGCCCCCGCGCTTCGTGCATTCGCGGGGCGAGATTTCGGTTACCTCGAGTTCGAGCTCGTTAAAGCACAGCAGCGGCTCAAGTGCCTTATCTTGAGCGATGTGGTTGGCGAGCGATGTAGACATCAAGATCTTGTAGACACTGTAATGTTGCAGCTGCGTGACTGCGTCGCCCAGGGTGCGCGCGTATCCGGGAGCATCGGGCGCATCGGCACTCATGCGCACGACGCCGTTGAGGCCCTCAAAGCGGATGACCTCGCCCGATTGCTCAAGGTAGGGGGCAAGACGCTGCAGCATACTGGGCGTCATCGACAGATCGCGAATTGTGTGTCCGTTGATCTCGGCGTAACCGCCCGCAAGACAGACGATGCCGGTCCAGGGCAGCTCAAGAAGTTTGGGGTGGATGCAGCTCAGGGTACGTCCCGTGCAGATAAAGGCCATGTTGCCGTTGGCGACAAACTCGCGGATTGCCTGCGAAACCGCCTCGTTGGGATAGGGGGAGAGGTCCCGCTCGTCTTCGGGAAGGTCTTGGGCGAGCCTGGGGTCTTGCCAGGCGAGCGTTCCGTCGATATCGAAGAAGCAAATATTGCCGCGCTTATGGGCCGCGCTGGCGGCAGGGGAGGCCGAGGTGGTGGGCACAAATTCCGGCTCGAGGCCCATGATCTGGTCAAAATGCTCTTTAACGCGGGGAACGGAGATGCCGATAATCACCTGGGCGGTCTTGCCCGTAATGATGAGGCCCTTGGCGCCCACTGCGACAAACGACGCGTTATCTGCAACGATGGAAGGGTCTGCGACCTCGACGCGCAGGCGCGTGGCGCAGTTGGTTGCGCCCACGATATTGCCAACGCCACCTAAAAGCTGAATTACCCGCTCAGCGAGGACGTGATCTTGATCGGATCGACTATTGACCTCGTCATTGGGAGATTGCTCTTTGGCAAAGTCGCTTCCCGTTAAACAATCGATTGCCGCGCGATTGACGACATGATCCTCGCGGCCCGGAGTCTTAAGGTCATAGACCAAGATGAGTGCTCGAAAACTAACAAAAAAGATGAGGCTAAAGGCAAGGCCGATACCGAGCGCCAAAAGATAGGCACCGGCATGCGTGCGCATGAGCGGAATAAAGTTGAAGGCTGCCATCTCCATGAGCCGCCCGAGAAGATGCCGACGATGCCAAAGAGATTCATGGCTGTGGCAAGGCAAGACGATAAGACGGCGTAGAGCAAAAAGAGCCCGGGGTGGGTGAACATAAAGAGAAACTCGAGTGGCTCGGTAACGCCGCAAACCACCGAGGCGATGATGGCGGGAACAAGGATGACCCTGAGGCCGGCGCGGCGCTCGGGTTTTGCGGTGGAGTAGAACGCAGCTGCGATGGCAGGAAGGCCAAAGAGCTTGACCCAGCCGGTGGCGGTAAAACCGGCCCACGGCGCAAGCTCATTAAGGGGGCGCGTGCTATGGGAGAGGATGGGGAGCAAACTGCTCCACGTGGCGTAGATGCCGTCGTTAATGACCAGGTTGTCGTAGTAGATCGGCATGTAGAGCAGGTGGTGCAGGCCAAAGGCTCGAGTGCTCGTTCTAAAAAGACAAAGATGCCCACGCCAAAGGGACCGACGCCTGCAAGCGCGTGACGCAGCGTATCGGTTACATCGTATACGTAGGGCACGATGGCGGCCGAGATAGCAGCAAGGGCAAACACGGCAAAAAAGCTGATGAGGTAGACCAGCGAGGAGCCGAGAAGGTGCCGAGCCAATCGGGAACTTGGCATCGTAGAAGCGGTCATGGATGCAACGACGGTTGCCGATACCGCCAGCGGGCCGATAATGCCGGTGTCGAGCGTCTTGATGCCGTCGATGACGGTGATACCGCTGGCGGAGGTCAAAGATGACGGGTACTCAAGTCCAAGGTTGTCTCCGCTCAGCTTAATGATCTCGCTCAAAAAGAAGCAGTAGGCAAAATAGGCGACGAGAGCCTCGAGGCAGCAACGAGCCGGTTGTTTTTGGGCAAGACCGATGGGCAGCGCTACGGCAAAAAGGAGCGGGAGGCGTTTAAAGACCGTCCACGAGCCGCGCTGGATGATAGCCCAGAAAACGTACCAAGGGGTTCCGTATACGGCGAGATCGCCGACGATGTCCGCAGTCGTTGCGAGAGCGGAGACGCGACCATGAGGCTGATATAGAAAACAGCATGGCGGGCGCGAACATTGCCCCGCCAAAGCGTTGGATTTTTTGCAGCATGTTCTGCCTTCCGAATATCGAGGCGCGTTGCGCGTGGGGAAACGTTTAAACAATGGATTCATTGTAGAGGACCAGACGAGTGTCGTACCGGCAGTTTTGAGCGAAACCGATTTGGGCATGACAGAAACCGTCAACGGCTAAATCCTGTCGCTTCACCGATATTCGGTTTAAACAACTTTAAGAAATGCTATCGTGCCTAGCCGGAAATGAATAATGTAGAGGTGGAACAATGCCAAAAGCGATATACGAAGGAATCTACCGAGAAATACGCTCGCGCATCATTAATGGGACCTATGCGTTTCAGGAGATGCTGCCAACCGAAGCTGAGTTGACCGCGGAGTTCGGATGTACTCGCAATACCGTCCGTCGCGCCTTGGGCATGCTGGCCGACGGGATGTTTGTGCAGCCCATACACGGCAAGGGCGTGCGCGTTATTTGGCTTAAGGGCGAAACCGACATGTTGGGTGCACTCGAGGAAGTCGAGTCGTTTGGCGAATTTGCAAAGCGCAACAATGCCGTCGCATCGACGGACGTTAAGTCTTTTGAACATTTGATCTGCACTGAGCAACTCTCTCGTCGCCTGGGCTTTAAGGTGGGCGAGGAGCTGATTCGCGTGGTACGTGTCCGAAGTCTCAACGGCAGTGCGCGCCAAGTGGACCATGGCTACTTTTTGGCGTCGATCGCCAAGGGTCTGACCCCCGAGATCGCGGCAGAATCTATCTATGACTATCTGGAGCACAAGCGTGGCATCAAAGTGATGGCGAGCCGCCGTACGGTGAGTGTCGAGCTCGCCAACGATGAGGATTGCAGCTATCTTGACCTCGGCAAATACAACTGCGTTGCCGTCATGGAGAGTCAGTCGTACACCTCGGATGGCATCTTGTTTGAGGTGACGCATGCCCGCACGCATCCTGAGATCTTCCACTACCGTGTCAACTCCAAGCGATAGTCGGCTAGCTCGCAGCCTGACGAGACCCGTGCCCTCAAAGAGAAAACGCCCGGTCAAACCGACGATGCATCGGCTTGACCGGGCGTTTTTCTCTGCATTCGATAACAAATAATTGTTTATACAAAACTTGTCAAGTATCAAGTTGAAATTACCGTTCACCGAAGTTTTTCTACCGCTCTAGTAATACTTGTTCAAACAACTAGCCAAATAGCGTATCGTACAAATCAGCAAAAGGGGCAAAGTCCCCGAGCCAATCTCCGAAGGCGGCGGCAAAGGGTGCCGCCACGGTGTGAAAGGGTGGATTGTAATGAAGAACGAAATGAGCAGAAGGCAGTTCCTGGGCTTTGCTGGTTCCGCGGCTGCGGTTCTTGGTCTGGGTCTCGTGGGTTGCGGCGGTTCTGCCGGCTCCGGCTCCTCTGCTTCTGGTGACGCTGCCGAGGTCTACTTCCTCCAATTCAAGCCCGAGGTCGACAAGGAGTGGAAGGAGATCGCCAAGGCGTACAAGAAGGAGAAGGGCGTCGAGGTCAAGATCGTGACCGCCGCCTCCAACACCTACGAGGAGAAGCTCAAGTCCGAGATGTCCAAGAGCTCCGCTCCGACCCTGTTCCAGGTCAACGGCCCCACCGGTCTTAAGAACTGGAAGGATTACTGCGCCGACCTGTCCGATACCAAGCTCCGCGGTGAGCTCATTGACGACTCCCTGGCTCTGCAGTCCGATGGCAAGGATCTGGGTATCGACTGGGTCCAGGAGAGCTACGGCATCATCTACAACAAGCAGCTGCTCGAGAAGGCTGGCTACAAGGCCGAGGACATCAACTCCTTCGACAAGCTGAAGGCTTGTGCCGACGACATCCAGGCCCGCAAGGACGAGCTTGGTGTTGAGGGTGCCTTCACTTCCGCCGGCATGGACGACTCCTCCAGCTGGCGCTACACCACCCACCTCGCCAACCTCCCGCTCTACTACGAGTTCGAGAAGGAGCACAACCAGGAGGACGACGAGATTAAGGGCGAGTATCTCGACAACTTCAAGCAGATCTTCGACCTGTACATCACCGACTCCACCTGCGATCCTTCGCAGCTTGCCTCCAAGACCGGCGACGACGCCACCAACGAGTTCGCAACCGGCAAGGCCGTCTTCTATCAGAACGGTTCTTGGGCCTACGCTGACCTCACCAAGGCCGGCATGACCGACGATCAGATTGGCATGATGCCATCTACATCGGTGTCGACGGCGAGGAGAACCAGGGCCTGTGCTCCGGCGGCGAGAACTACTGGTGCGTCAGCTCCCAGGCTTCCGAGGATGCCCAGAAGGCCACCGAGGACTTCATGTATTGGTGCGTCACTTCTGACACCGCCACCAGCATCATCGCTGACAAGATGGGTCTGACCGCTCCGTTCAAGAGCGCCAAGGAAACCACCAACGTCTTCTCGCAGCAGGCCGTTGCCATGGCCAAAGACGGCAAGAAGACCGTTGCTTGGGACTTCGTCTACATCCCCTCTGAGGAGTGGAAGAAGAACCTCAAGCAGGCTCTGATCGCCTACGCTGCCGACAACAGCAAGTGGGACGGCGTCAAGAACGCCTTCGTCGATGGCTGGAAGACCGAGAAGGCCGCTTCCGAGTAAGCAGTTGCTGCCCAAGCTATCTGATTAGCGACAGGGGGCGGGCAGACGTTGGTTTGCCCGCCCCCTGCATATTGAAAGGACTTTTATGGGCAAAGCACTCAAGCGCTGGTGGCCGCTCTTTATGCTGCCCACGTGCCTGGCGTTTATGATCGGGTTCGTGATCCCTTTTATCCAGGGCTTCTATCTCTCGTTCTGCCAGTTTATTACCATTAACAACACGCATTTTGTCGGTATCAAGAATTATGTGCGCGCGCTGTCCGATTCGCAGTTTGCTACGTCGTTCTTCTTTACGGTGGCGTTTGCCTTCCTGTCGACGGTGCTTATCAACGTGATTGCCCTCGCCATCGCGCAGGCGCTCACCCGCAAGGCGCTCAAGGCACCAACATCTTCCGTACGATCTTCTTTATGCCTAACCTGATCGGCGGCATCGTGCTGGGCTACATTTGGCAGATTCTGATCAACTGCCTGCTCTCCAACGTGGGCGCCCAGCTCATCGCCCTTAACTCTGCTGCTGGCTTCTGGGGCCTTATCATCTGACCCTGTGGCAGCAGGTCGGCTACATGATGATTATCTACATCGCTGGTCTGCAGTCCATTCCGTCCGACTACATCGAGGCCGCCAAGGTCGACGGCGCCACGGCATGGCAGACGTTTTGGAAGGTTAAGATCCCTAACCTGATGCCGACCATCACCATCTGCCTGTTTCTGTCCATCACCAACGGCTTTAAGCTGTTCGACCAGAACCTCGCCCTTACCGGTGGTGCCCCCGCGCACTCCACCGAGATGCTCGCCCTGAACATCTACAACACGTTCTACTCGCGTGCCGGCATTGCATGGCAGGGCATTGGCCAGCCAAGGCAGTCATCTTCTGCATCCTGGTCGTAGCCATCTCTATGATCCAGCTTAAGGCCACGAGGTCCAAGGAGGTGCAGCAGTAATGAAACGCGATAAGGTTATCAACCGCGCGCTCTCGATCTTCTTTACGATTCTGTCGCTCGCATGGATCTACCCCGTGTTTATGATTGCGCTCAATTCCTTTAAGAAAGCGACCGCAATCAGCACCACCACGGCGTTCGATCTGCTCACGCCCGAGACGTTCAACGGCCTCGCAAACTACATGCACGCCCTTAACGAGCAGGGCTTTGCCTCGGCATTTATGTACTCGCTCATCATCACGGTCACGTCGGTCGTGCTGATTCTGGTGTGCTGCTCCATGTGCGCTTGGTACGTAGTGCGCGTCAACAGCAAGATCTCGAACTTCTTCTATTACCTGTTCGTCTTCTCGATGGTCGTGCCCTTCCAGATGCTCATGTTCACACTGTCCAATTTGGCGGACCGCATCGGCTTTAACACGCCGTTCAACATCTGCTTTATCTATCTTGGCTTTGGCGCGGGCCTGGCGGTCTTTATGTTCGCCGGCTTTGTAAAGAACATTCCGCTCGAGATCGAAGAGGCGGCCATGATCGACGGCTGCAACCCGGTCCAGGTGTTCTTTAAGATCGTCCTTCCCATCATGAAGCCCACCTATCTTTCGGTCGGTATTCTCGAGACCATGTGGGTCTGGAACGACTATCTGCTGCCCTACCTTACCCTCGACTCCACCAAGTACAAGACCATTCCTATCTTGATCCAGTACTTCCGCGGCGGCTACGGCCACGTCGAGCTCGGCCCCATGATGGCCTGCATCATGATGGTCGTTGTCCCCATCGTCGTCATGTACATCCTCTGCCAGAAGTACATCATCGACGGCGTGGTGCAGGTGCCGTCAAGCTGATGCCGTAACTGTTTTGCAAGTTTCTGCGGCGCCCCTCAGCGTGGCGCCGCATATCGAAAGGTAAAGACATGGCCGAGATCGTTCTCAAACATGTTCAGAAGGTGTATCCCAACAACGATTCCAAAAAGAAGGGCTTCTTTGGCAAAAAGAAGAAGACCGAGGAGAAGAAGCACAACCTCAAGGTTACCGAGGACGGTGTGCTCGCTGTAGAGGACTTCAACCTCACCGTTCACGACCAGGAGTTCATCGTCCTCGTTGGCCCCTCTGGCTGCGGTAAGTCCACGACGATGCGCATGGTCGCCGGCCTGGAGGACATTACCTCGGGCGACGTGCTCATCGATGGTAAGCGCGTCAACGACGTGGCGCCCAAGGACCGCGACATCGCCATGGTGTTCCAGAGCTATGCTCTGTACCCCAATATGACGGTGTACGAGAACATGGCGTTTACGCTTGAGCTCAAGAAGGTCCCCAAGGACGAGATCGACCGCAAGGTTCGCTCCGCTGCCGAGATCCTGGGCATTACCGAGTACCTCGACCGTAAGCCCAAAGCGCTTTCGGGCGGCCAGCGCCAGCGCGTCGCCATCGGCCGCGCCATCGTGCGTGACCCCAAGGTCTTCCTGATGGACGAGCCGCTGTCCAACCTGGATGCCAAGCTTCGTAACCAGATGCGTGCCGAGCTCATTAAGCTGCGCCACGAGATCAAGGGCACGTTCATCTACGTCACTCACGACCAGACCGAGGCCATGACCCTCGGCGATCGCATCGTGGTCATGAAGGACGGCGTCGTCCAGCAGACCGCCACGCCGCAAGAGGTCTTCAACCACCCCGCGAACATCTTCGTCGCCGGCTTCATCGGCGTGCCGCAGATGAACTTCTTCGATGCCCAGCTGGTGCGCTCTGGCAACGGCTTTACCGTCAAGACCGAGGATATGAACGTGGCGCTCGCCCCCGAGACCTGCGCTCAGCTTGCTCTCAACTGGGACGGCGGCGACGTGAAGGAGATTACGGCCGGCGTGCGCCCCGAGCAGATTCTGCTTGCCGACAAGGGCGAGGAGGGCGCGCTCCAGGGTACCGTCGAGGTGACCGAGCTCATGGGTTCGACCGAGCATGTCCACGTGACCGCTCCCGATGGCCAGTTCGTCCTGATCATTCCCGTTGTCGACCTTGAGGCCAAGGGCGCGCTCAAGGCGGGCGACCCCATCTGGTTCAAGTTCGAGAAGAACGCGACCCATCTCTTCGATAAGGTCTCTGGCAAGAACCTTATCTAGGCCCGGTGCATCCAGGCCCTCCCTTTGGGCGACTGCGGTATTGCCATCCTTTTGCCGCGGTCACATATAAGGCTCCCTTCCCGTCCACTGGGCGAGAGGGGAGCCTTTCTTGTGCCGGGCTGTCTATCTGTCAGTTTGTCTTGATCTGTAACAGGAGGAGGGCCAAATTGGGCCTAGATGTTACAGATTTAGACAGCGTCGAGCTGCCTGTCCTTTCATCTCGATCTGTAACACGAAGGACTGATTTCGGCAGTTACCTGTTACAGATTGAGATTGTTTTAGCCGCCTTGCCCGTCTGTCTCATTCTGTAACAGGTAGACCCGATTCCGGCGGTTATCTGTTACAGATTGAGATAGTTCATCGGGACAATTTCGTTTGTCTCGATCTGTAACAGGTAGACTCAATTTTGACGGCTAGATGTTACAGACCGAGATTTTATGGTCGAGGCAGGCCATGGGCCGGCGTATGGGCACAAAAAACGGAGCCGCGTTGCCGCGACTCCGTTTTCAAGAGGATGGGTAAGGGAAGCGAATTAGCTCAGGTGCCAGATCTCGTCGTTGTACTGGGAGATCGTGCGGTCGGACGAGAAGGTGCCGGCGTTGGCGATGTTGATCAGCGCCTTGCGCATCCAAGCGCCCTGGTCCTCGTAGTCGGCTAGCACGCGCTCCTTGGTCTGGATGTACTCCTCAATGTCGAGCAGGGCCATAAACCAGTCCTTGCCCTTAATGTCGTCGTGCAGGCGCTGCAGGCGCTCGGCGTTGCCGGTCGCCATAAAGGCCGGTTGGTGATGAAGTCCACCAGCAGTTTAATGCCGGGCTTGCAGTAGAGCGCACCGGCGTTGTAGGTGCCGTCGGCGTAGAGCTGCTCGACTTGTTTGGACGAGGCACCAAAGGTATAGATGTTCTCGTCGCCCACGAGCTCGGCAATCTCCACGTTGGCGCCGTCGAGTGTGCACAGGTCAGGGCGCCGTTGAGCATGAACTTCATGTTAGAGGTGCCGCTCGCCTCCTTGGAGGCCAGGCTGATCTGCTCGGAGATGTCGGCAGCGGGAATCACGCGCTCGGCGGCGGTGACGTTGTAGTTCTCGATCATGACGACCTGCAGGTAGGGAGCCACGTCGGGGTCGTTGGCGATCCACTGGGAAAGCGTCAGGATGAGGTGGATGATGTCCTGAGCGATGGTATAGGCAGGCGCTGCCTTGCCGCCAAAGATGATGGTGACGGGGTGCTTAGGTCTGTTACCGTTCTTGATGTCGAGGTACTTCCAGATGATGTAGAGCGCGAGCATCTGCTGGCGCTTGTACTCGTGGATACGCTTGACCTGAACATCGATGATGGCGTTGGAGGGGATCGTCACGCCCTGTTCGAGCGCCATAAACTCGCGCATGATGGTTTTGGCTTTGGCCTTGGTGGCGGCCAAGCGCTCAAGAATGCTCTTATCGTCGGCGAAGTCGGCGAGCTTGCTCAGGTTGCCGGTGCTGCGCCAATCGGTACCGATTACATCGTCGAGCAGGCTGGCAAGCGCGGGGTTGGCTCCCTGGATCCAGCGGCGGAAGGTGATGCCGTTGGTCTTATTGGAGAACTTCTCGGGGTAGATCTCGTAGAACGGATGAAGCTCGGTGTCCTCCAGGATCTTGGTGTGGAGTGCGGCGACGCCGTTGATGGAGAAGCCAAAGTGGATGTCCATGTGGGCCATGTGGACGGTGTCGTATTCGTCGATGATGGCGACGCGCGGGTCGTCGTGCTCGGCCTTTGCGACCTTATCGAGCTTGACGATAATATCGGCGATGGCAGGGGAGACCTTCTGCAGGCTGGTGAGCGGCCACTTCTCGAGCGCCTCGGCAAGAATCGTGTGGTTAGTGTAGGCGACCATGGAGCGTACGATGGTCACGGCCTCGTCAAACTCGATGTCGTGCTCGGTGGTGAGCAAGCGAATGAGCTCGGGGATGACCATGGTGGGGTGCGTGTCGTTAATCTGGACCACGGCGTAGTCGGCCAGATCGTGCAGGTTGCTGCCGCGCTCGATGGCCTCGTCGATCAGGAGCTGGGCGGCGTTGCTCACCATGAAGTATTCCTGGTAGATGCGAAGCAGACGGCCCTGCTCGTCAGAATCGTCGGGGTAGAGGAACAGGGTGAGGTTCTTGGCGATCTCGGTCTTGTCGAAGTCGATGGAGCTGCCGGGTACCAGGCCGTCGTCGACGCTTGCCAGGTCGAACAGGCGCAAACGATTCTTGGCGGGCTGGCCGTAGCCGGGCACGTCGATGTTGACGAGCTTGGAGGTAACGGCAAAGTCGCCGAACTCAACAGTGTAGGAGTGGTCGTCATCGATCAGGATATCCTGCTCGCCGAGCCACTCGTCGGGGACGGCCTTCTGCTGATTGTCGACAAAGCGCTGACGGAACAGGCCGTAGTGGTAGTTGAGGCCCACGCCGTCGCCGGTCAGGCCCAGCGTGGCGATGGAATCCAGGAAGCACGCGGCCAGGCGGCCCAGACCGCCGTTACCGAGCGACGGCTCGACCTCAAACTCCTCAATCTTATTGAGGTCGTGGCCCGCGGCGGTGAGCTGGTCCTTAACCTCGTCATAGATGCCGAGGTCGATCATGTTGTTGATGAGCAGCTTGCCGATCAAGAATTCGGCGGAGATGTAATAGAGCTTTTTCTTGCCATTGTTGAGCGGGCAGGCGGCTGAGCGCTCCTGCACGAGCTTAACGAGCAGTTTGTAAATGCGACGGTCATCGAGCTGCTCGAGCGAGATGCCAAAAGACTGCTCGGCGAGTTCTGCGAGATCGATACGGGGCATGTTTCCTCCTGTAATGGGTTGATTACATGTCTGCAATTCATAAGAATCCCGCGCGAGGGGATTGGGGTGGCCTCGCGCGGGAAAAGCGGTCGCGTCCGCACGGTGGGGTGGGGTCGGACGCGGTGGCTCCTATTGGGGAAGCTCGATTTCGGCTTCCGACGGGATGCGGAAGTAGGTCTCAGTCCAGTCGGTAAGCTTGTGCTCGAGCTCGCGGGTGATGGCGCCATCGAGCATACGCCAGGTCCAGTTGCCGCCTAGGGTGGCAGGGGTGTTGATGCGCGCCTCATTGCCCAGGTTAAGCAGGTCCTGCATGGTGTAGATGCAGGTATCGCTCACGCTGGCGGCGATGGTTCGGTTGAGCGCGTCGGCTATGGACTCGCCTGCCTGCTGGTGGGTGTACAGGGCAGCCTGCTCGCGCTGACGCGGAGTGGCCGTACCCTCGAACCAACCGCGCGCCGTCTCGTTGTCGTGCGTGCCTACATAGGCGACGGTATTGGCGATGTAGTTATGCGGCAGGTAATACGAGTTGGTGCCCTCAAAGGCAAACTGCAAGATCTTCATGCCGGGGAAGCCCGAGGTGTCGCGCATATCGATGACGCCGGGGGTAAGGAAGCCCAGGTCCTCAGCGATAATAGGCAGCGTGCCGAGCTTTTCCTCGAGCGTCTTGAAGAGTTTGAGGCCGGGACCCTGTGTCCACGAACCGTAGGACGAGTCGGGCGAGGAGAACGGCACCTCCCAGTAGGCCTCAAAGCCACGGAAGTGGTCCAGACGGATAACGTCGTACATGTTGAGTGCGGCGCGGATGCGGCCTTCCCACCAGGAGAAGCCGTCTGCCTCCATGCGTCCCAGTCATAGATGGGATTGCCCCAGTACTGGCCAGTGGCGGAGAACTGATCGGGCGGTGTGCCGGCGACACTGACGGGGTTGCCGGCGGCGTCGATCTTAAAGAGCTCGGGGCTTGCCCACATCTCGACGGAGTCGCGCGAGACGTAGATGGGCAGGTCACCGATGATCAGGATGTCGCGCTCGTTGGCGTATGCCTTGAGGCGGCTCCACTGACGATCGAAGAAGTACTGCGTCATCTGGTGGTAGAGCATGCGCGCCGGATGGTCGGCGCAGACCTTGGCGGAAGCCTCGCCGCGGGTGCGGAGCTCCGCGGGCCACTCCCAAAACGCCTTGAGACCGCACTCCTCTTTGACGGTCATGAACTCACAGTAGGGGATGAGCCAGTCCTCGTTGGCCTGGATAAAGTCATCGAAATCGGCCGGCTTGTCGGCAGCAAAGCGCTCAGCGGCGCGGTCGAGAATCTGACGGCGGCCGTCAAAGATAGCACCGTAGTCGACATTGCTGGGGTCGGATCCCAGATACACGCCATCGATATCGCGCTGCTCCAGATACCCTGCCTCGATAAGCTCGGCAAAGTCGATAAAGTTGGGGTTGCCTGCGCGGGCCGAGAACGACTGATAGGGCGAATCGCCATAGCTGGTCGTCGTAAGGGGCAGAATCTGCCAGTAATGTTGTTTGCACGAGGCGAGAAAATCGACGAAGTCGTAGGCATTCCAGCCAAAGCCGCCGATTCCGTATGGTCCGGGCAGAGATGAGACGGGCATGAGGACGCCGCTTGCACGCTCCATGAATGCGCTCACCAACCTTCTTGTTGTGGGGTCGGCCTGCCGATGGGTGTGCAGTCCGCCTCCGATGTTCTGATTCGGTACGCCTATTGTAAAACATGTTGTTTAAACATGTACAGGCAAGATAAAAAAGTTGGTCGATTTTCGGCGAATGGTTACATGCCATGAAAAAGCCCCGACCTCACAACGTGAGATCGGGGCAAGAGCGGTATGTAGGTTTTTGCTACTCGGCGTCGGCGAAGCGTTGGGGTTGTGGCTCTGCCAGTTCCAGCTATCGCGGCACATGTCCGCGATGTCGTACTGGGCCTTCCAGCCCATCATGCGCTCGGCCTTGGAAGCATCGCACCAGTTGGCAGCGATGTCGCCGGCGCGGCGCTCGCGGATTACGTAGGGCAGCTCCTTGCCACAAGCCTTGGAGAAGGCGGCGACGACCTCGAGTACCGAGGTGCCGGTGCCGGTGCCCAAGTTAAAGATCTCGACGCCGGTCTTGCCGTTCATCCAGTTAAGGGCGGCAACGTGACCAGATGCCAGATCGCACACGTGGATGTAATCGCGCACGCCGGTGCCGTCGGGGGTGGGGTAGTCGTTGCCAAAGACTGAACGGCCTCGAGCTTGCCCACGGCGACCTGGGCGACATAGGGCACCAGGTTGTTGGGGATGCCCTTGGGATCCTCGCCGATCAGGCCCGACGGATGAGCGCCAATGGGGTTGAAGTAACGGAGCAGCACGACGTCCCACTCGGGGTCGGCGGTGTGGACGTCCATAAGGATCTGCTCGATCATCCACTTGGTCCAACCATAGGGGTTGTCGCGGGCTTCTTAGGATCCTCCTCGGTGACGGGCGGGTTGTCCGGGTCGCCATAGACGGTCGAGGAGCTCGAGAAGATGATGGACTTGCAGCCATGGTTGCGCATGACGTCGATGAGCACCAGGGTGTTCTCGATGTTGTTGTGGTAGTACTCGACGGGCTTGCTCACCGACTCGCCGACGGCCTTAAAGCCGGCAAAGTGGATGACGCGGTCGATCTGATGGGTATCGAAGACCTTGTTCATCGCGTCGCGGTCGAGCACGTTGGCCTCGTAGAAGGTGAGGTTCTTGGCGGCCTCGTCGCCCACGATGGTCTTGACGCGGTCGACGGCGACGGAGCTGGAGTTGGAGAGATCATCGACGATGACGACCTGGTAGCCACCTTCGAGAAGCTGAACGACGGTGTGCGAGCCGATAAAGCCGGCGCCACCGGTAACGAGGACGCAGGTGTCTTTGGGGTCGAGTGCTTTGGACATGTAGTCTCCTATCGAATCAGGAACACTTCTTCAGGGGAGTATAGCGCAGGCAGGGACGCCCAAATCGTGCGCTGTGGGAAAAGCAGAGGATTGTGCTAACGTACTCATAGAAGAGCTTGCGTACGCATAACCTGATCTTTGGCATTTGCTTACGAGCCGCTGACCTTGTAGTTTCCTGCCGTTCGTGGAAATCGTTGGGACGCGCCATATGTACGCTAATATGTATGAGTTGAGCGACATATAAATAAACATGTAACGGAGTACATATGTCACCAAACAGCGATTCCATCCTTTCCCAGGAGCTCTCGCGCCGCACTGCCCTCAAGGCCCTGTTCGGCACCGCTTCTGCGGCAGTTCTTTTTGGCCTGCCCGCTCGCGCCCATGCGGCGGAGGCTTCCAAAGAAACAACCGATAAACTGAATGCCGCCCAGGCCCAGCTCGACGAGGTTCAGGCCCAGCTCGACAGCATCGCAAATGAGTATGCGGCGCTGGCCAACAAGAATGCCCAGACCCTCAACGACATCGAGAATGTCCAGGGCAAGATTGACGACACGCAGGCCCAGATCGATGAAAAGAAGGCCGAGCTCAAGAAGAAGCGCAACGACCTTTCCGATCGCGTGGCCGCCAGCTACAAGTCCGGCGGCACGAACATCCTGTCGCTGCTGCTGGCCTCTGGCTCGTTTGAGGAACTCGTCGCCAACGCGCATTACGTTGAGAAGATCAACAAGAGCGACCGCGACGCCATCGAGGACATTCAGACCATCCAGGAAGAGCTCGATGCGCAAAAGACCGAGCTCGAGTCGCAGAAGGCCGACTTAGAGAAGCTCAAGGACCAGCAGACTGCCCAGATGCAGGACATGCAGGCCAAGCAGCAGGAAGTCCAGACGGTTCTGAACGGCCTCTCTGACGATGTCAAGGAGCTCATGGCTCAGCGTGATTCCGAGATTCTCGCTGCCGCCCAGGCCGAGGAGGCCGCTAGGAAGGCCGCCGCTGCCGCGGCCGCCGCGAACAAGAACAATTCCTACTCGGGTGGTTCGAGCTCGGGTGGCGGATCGTATGCGCCCGGAACTCCGCAGCAGAATGCCGGCTCGGGCAAGCAACAGGCCGTCGTCAACGCGTGCTACTCCACGCCTTCGCCGGGCCAGAACTGGTGCGCGGCGTGGGTCACCAATGTCTTCCGTAACGCCGGCGTTGGCTACTTTGGAGGCAATGCGTGCGACATGTTTAACGCCTGGTGCTATAGCTCCGACCGCTCGGCGCTGCAGGTGGGCATGATCGTGGCCGACTCATCGCATAGCGGCACCGGCATGCCGGGTCTGATCTATGGCCACGTGGGCATCTATGTTGGCGGCGGCATCGTTATGAGTAACGAGGGCGCCATCACGTCGAGGTCGCTTGACTCGTTCATTGGGTTTTACGGCACTGGTTCTGGCGTGCGTTGGGGCTGGCTTGGCGGTATTGCGCTGTCGTAACGATAAGTTGGGCCGGGACAGTCCGAGAGGCATAAGGTTGCCTGCTCGGACAGTCCTGCTCGCGCGGAGAGCACATTTAGTGCTCTCCGGCTCGTGCGGAACTCGCGATCAACCTTATGCCTCTCGGACTGTCCCGGCCCTCTCGGGTTCGGGGCGCGACACACCCGACTGGTTTATCTGAATTAAAGAAAGTGAAGGCCCCTTTCGGGGCCTTCTTTTTTATAAGAATTCGCCTACTCGGTGGACTTCGGGTTCTAGGTCTACGTTGAATTGGTCTTTGACGGTTGCCTGGATGTGGCGGATGAGTTCGTCGACGTCGGCGGCGGTGGCGTGATCGGCGTTGACGATAAAGCCGCAGTGCTTTTCGCTTACCTGCGCGCCGCCGACAGCATGGCCGCGCAGTCCGGCATCATGATGAGCTTGCCGGCAAAGTAACCCTCGGGGCGCTTGAAAGTGGAGCCGGCACTCGGCATGTCGAGCGGCTGCTTGTCCTCGCGGCGCTGGCGGTAGTCGTTCATGTCGGCCTTGATCATCGCGCGTTGCCCGGTGCGAGGTTGAAGGTGGCAGAAAGAACGATAAAGCCGTCGTCGGCGATGCGGCTCTTGCGATAGCCCAGGTTGAGCTCGTCGACATCGAACTCGATGATGTTGCCGCTGCCGCGGGTGCCGTCGTCGAGCTGGCGAGCGGGTTTGTAGACGCGCACGGACTCCAGCACATCGGCCATGCAGACGCCGTAGGCACCGGCGTTCATGTAGCAGGCGCCGCCGACCGATCCGGGGATGCCCGAGATGGGCTCCATGCCGGTAAGGCCGGCCTCGGCTGCCGCCGCGGCGACATCGGAAAGCAAGGCACCGGCTGCCGCCGTGACATGCGTGCCGTCGACCGTAATGTCGGAGAGGCCCTTGCTCAGCGCCACGACAACGCCGCGGATACCCTTGTCGCCGACGAGCAGGTCGGAGCCGTTGCCCACGATGGTGAGCGGCAGGTCGCAGCGATAACAGGTGTCGAGCGTGGCGACGAGGCCCTGCTCGGTATCGGGCGTGACAAAGACGTCGGCCGGGCCGCCGATCTTAAACGTGGTGTGCTCGCGCATGGGCTCGCTCATCAGCACGTTGTCCTCGCCGGCAACGCCAGCAAGCGCGCACAGCAGGTCCTCGTTAAAAAAGTCGTTCTCGTGCATACGAATATCCGCCTTTTGGTGGTCGTTGTCATCAATCGATTGCAATATACCCCACCCGGACGGATTTGGTGCGCTGGCGGCGATAAAACAGCCGTCTACCGGATTGGTAAAGTGTTTATCACCGAGGTAGAGGGGTGGTCGCTATACTTTCAAGAGATTGCGCGTAAACCTGGAAGGAGCGAGATGGCCAACAAAGTCACCCTCAAGCAGATCGCCCAGGAGGTGGGGCTTTCCCCCTCGTCGGTCTCGCTTGTTCTCAATAATCGGCCCTGTCGCATCTCGGAAGAAAACCGCAAGCTCATCAAGGAGGTCGCGGCGCGCAACCACTATGTTCCTAATCAGATTGCGCGTAGTCTGGTCATGCGCGAGTCGCGCACGCTGGCCTTATCGTCCCTAACATCGAGAGCCGCTTTTTTGCCTCGCTCGCCGGTAGCCTGGAAAAGCGCTGCCGCGAGGACGGCTATGCGCTCTTTATTACCAGCTCGGGTGGAAGTGCCGACGACGATCTGGAGCTGCTGCGTCAGCTGGTAACGCGCGGCGTTGATGGCGTCTTCCTGGTTGTGGGCGACGAGTTCTCCGACGACCGCGCCCTGCGCGAAGAAGTCAGCCATCTGCCTATCCCTGCCGTGATGGTCGACCGTGCCATTGAGGGGCTCGAGTGCGACAAGGTGATGTTCGACCACGAGATGGGTGGCTACATGGCCACCCGCTATCTGATCGAGCAGGGCCACCGTCGCATTGCCTGCTTGGTTAACGCGCGCCGTTCCAATACGGGGCGTAAGCGACTTGCCGGCTATGAGCGCGCGCTGCGCGAGGTTGGCCTGCCTATCGACGCACGTTTGGAGTTTGAGAGCGAGTACTACATTCCGAGTGCCTACGAGGCCTCGGAGGCGGTGCTCGCAACTGATGCCACCGCTGTGTTCGCAAGTTCGGATAACATCGCCCTCGGTCTGCTCAAGCGCTTGCACGAGATGGGGAAGAGCATCCCGGGCGATATCTCGGTGGTGAGCTATGACAACTCGGCGGCCGACGTTCTCTTTGAGCCGGCGCTGACCGCCATTGAGCAGGATCCTGGTGTCCTTGCGGAGCATGCTTTTGGCTGCATGTCCAAGCGTCTTGCCGGTAGGGGCGGCAGGCGTGCCGAAGAGGTCGTCCTGGAGCCGGCGCTTATCGTTAAGGGCAGCGTGCTCGAACTTACCGAATGTAGCTAAGCGTACTTGTTTGTTTGCATAGATTGCATGCGGAGTGTCCGCTATTTGCCGGCGGGGCCGGGGTGCCTGCCTTGTTTTGAGAAGTTCGCGGAGCCCACTTCTCAACAAGGCAGCACCCCGGCCCTCGTCCGTTAACTCTTCCGCTGGGCGAGCCTTAGACGCCGCGCACCGATAGGGTAAGGCAGCGGCTTGAAATTGGTGCTATATTCAGCTTGAGTTGTTTAATGCTAGTACGGGAGGCTGATATGGGGCTGTTCAAGAAGAAAAACCCGCAGGATGCCTTTGATCCCGATGTGTTTACCATCACGGATACGATTTTGGACCCGCCGCGGTTTACATTTTTGCCGGCTATCTACCAGGATGCCACGCGCCGCAAGTGGCCGTGCATCAGCGTGGTGCAGAGCCTAAGATTTTTGACTATGCGGACGTGCTGCAGTGCGAGATTGTCGAGACCGGAAATCCCGAGGATGTGCCGGAGGTTAGCAAACGCGAACTGGCTCAGCAGATTTTGATTAATCCAGCTCAGGCTACCAAAAACAACGCTGCCAAGCGTAATATGTGCCTTGGTATGGGTGTCATCGTTGCCGTGCAAACCGGCAAGGATGAGATTTCGAAGCTTGAGATTCCGGTGACCGCGGGCGAAGTCAAGCGAGACTCCGGCCTATATCGGTCGTATCGGAACGTTGCGGAGCAGATCAAAGAAGCCTTCGACGCATGAGGCGTCCGGAGCAATGATTCCTGCAGCATCAAGCGGTTGAGGAGCCTTGCCCATGTCGAGTGAACCATATGCGATTCCGCCCAAAGATCGCGCCTTTGAGGGCATTCTTTGGTATATCAAACATTATGACCTGCAGGGTGGTGACCGGCTGCCGCCGAGCGTGTGCTCTGTGAAGAGCTGGGCGTGTCGCGCACGGCGTTGCGCGCTGCGATCACGCGTCTTATTTCGTGCGGAACTTTGGAAAGCCGCCGCGGTTCGGGCACCTATGTGTGTCCTCCCAAACCGCTGAATATCTTTCAGGAAACATGGAACTATACGCAGGCGGTGGAGAGGGTTGGCTCAAAGTCGACCGCACGCCTGGTTTGGTCCAAGGTCGTGTACGCCGATATCGATCTGGCCCAAAAAGCCAGATCGACCTGGGCATGCCGCTCTTCTGCATTCGGCGCGTGCGCGTGGTTAATGGTTCCCCGGCGTCGATTGAGACGGCTCACGTCAATCTGTCTTTGTGCCCCTCGCTTCCCGATCACGATTTTGAGCAGGAAAGCCTCTACGACGTTTTGCTCAAAGAGGGGAATGTCCATGTGGCGCACGGCAAGGAGCATATTTCCATCAGCCGTCTGAACGCCGACGAGGCCAAGTTGCTGGGTGCTCAGGAGGCACGCCGGTGTTTTACAAGGCTTCGCACGAGCGTGACGAGAACGATGGCTTTGTCGAGTATTGCAAGTCCGTGATTCTGCCGACCAAGTATCGTTTTGCCGATAACGGCGAGGCAGACGGCGTTGCGACGAAGGTAGGTGTCGAATGGCTGATGCAGTAGAAGACTTGCCGGTTTACAAACAAATTCGCCGCTGCATTGCGGAGCGAATCGAGCGCGGCGACTACCCGACGGGCTCGATGATTCCGTCCGAAAACGAGCTGGCCGAGGAGTTTGGCACGACACGCCTGACAATCCGAAGCGCCATGGACGAGCTGGTCAAAAGTGGCCAGATTCGTCGCGTGCAGGGCAAAGGCGCCTTTGTGGGACACAAGTGGTTTGACGAGCACGAACGCAAGGGCGGCTTCCGCCAGTCGGTTCTGGCATCGGGCGCGACGCCGTCGGTGCGCATCCTGGCGCGCTCCAAACGCTACGCCGGCCCGTATTATGCCGACTTGTTTGGCATCGCCGAGGACGATCTGCTTTACTCGGTGCGCCGCCTCAACTGCATCGATGGTGAGCCCGTATCGATCGAGATGACACTGATTCCGTGCCTGCTGTTTCCGGGCATCGAAGACGTGGACATTTCGGTCTTCAGCCTGTTCGAGACCTACGATATGTTGGGACGCAAGCCAGATCAGTCGGTAGAGAAACTCGATATCGAGGCGCTGGGCGCACGCGATGCGAGTTTGCTCAATCTTGAGCCGGGCGATCTGGCGCTCGTGCTGGAAGGCCTGACCTATGACTCGAGTGGGCAGGCAATCGAGCATGCCAAGTCTTTTACCCGCGGCGACGCCGGCGGATATACCTACAACTATTAGCGTCTAGAGCGTCCCTGCGCATGGCGGGGGCGCTCGTTTTTACGGATATATGTCGCTTGACCGATGAGCGGCAAAAACTGACCGTCTACCGAGAGGGGAGGATGAAATCATAAAATCGGTATTAAAAACGGCTAACCTGTAATCGTTCACTGGTATTAAGAACCTTTGAATTGTTGAGCTTGGGGCCAAGATGTCCACAAGGTTAAGCGGTGCGACGGGGCGGCAAGCCCGTTCATTCCGTGCGACAATTCAAACTGCTCGTGAAAGGAGCGGGAATGAAGGAGACCGAGAAGATCGAAATCATGCACTTCGACCAGGAGGGCTACCTCGAGGACGGCAGGAACGTCTACGAGGCCGGCAAGAAGATGACCGCCCTGGCCGACCGCGTGCACGAGGAGGGCTACGACGCCGTCTTCCTGATGGGCGTCGGCGGCACCTGGGACGAGTTCATGCAGCTCGAGTACCTCATGAACAAGTTCGGCGACCGCGACCTCGAGGTCTACCTGATCCACGCCGCCGAGTGGAACGTCATGGGCCACAAGCGCATGACCGACAGGTCCGTCGTGC
>ENA-OQEB01000089-OQEB01000089.1-human-gut-metagenome-genome-assembly--contig:-NODE-89-length-35365-cov-4.873035_pt1 | contig 35365 bp, 44 predicted proteins | sample MGYA00242787_ERZ504619 | MGnify/ENA primary metagenome ERZ504619 (study PRJEB26092, sample SAMD00036317) | human gut metagenome | host: Homo sapiens | study: EMG produced TPA metagenomics assembly of... | reverse complement strand
CGTCAGCACGCAATTCCTTATTCACTAATGGATAGATTATCTTTCTCAAGTCCTTTATATCAGCCTCAGGCAGTCGCTGGGCAATCTCAGAAATACGACTGCCAGGATGTAATTTCAAATCTTCCATAATCAATGCTTTCAAGCATGAGGCTCTAATGTCTTGAGTGTTGTAACCAGATTCACCTTGCATTCTTTAATCAATTGAGGATTTATACTGAAAAAGCTTCCCTTTTTTACTCCTTTCCTACATACAATATTGTCTTTCACCAGTTATCAGTATAACTGCGTAGCGTCTTCCTCTGATAACTGAAGAATGGCAGACAATTGTGTAGAAAGTATCTTTCTTTCTCGAGCATGAATTCCAAAGCAATATAGCCTTTTTGTGTCAGCTATAATTCTGCAGCAACATAGTCCAACAATGGCAATAACTCCCTTGTCTATTATCTCGGCTGGCTGAATGACTCTCACTTCATTGTATGATGATTCAATGGCAGGCTGATGCTTTGCTTCCATAGAATTTAATTCATAAATCAAATCATAACCAGAGCCCTCACCTTCCATCAGTTCCAAAGCGCTCAATATCTCTATGAAATGAGGATTCCGCCGATGCTTTGTATGAAGAATATTATCTTTAGTAATTCCTAAAGGCAATCCACCGGGATTAGAAATCTCCAACCTATCCGGATAAACTTGAATCATAATATCACTTGATACTGTGAAGCTCTTATGGGCAAAGGCATTAACCAATAATTCCCTTATCAATTTGGGATGATAATGACGAATTTGTTTACGAAACAGCCCATCGGGAAATTCATAGGAGTAAGTCAACTCTATCGCTTCCTTTTCAATGGACAGAAGTAACTCCTTAGGATTTAATGCATTATCGTGCCACTCCACTTTACGGACTTTCCTCTCCAAATTATCATACACAATGTATTGGGCAGTAATGGGGTAACTAATCGTTTGCCTTTGTTTCGACGTACCCAACCACAGCACTCCGAGATGGGTTAACTGACCGGCATCCATCAGACAGTAGTGCTCTGCCAACTCTATATCATCCAATTGCTTGATGTGAAAGGCTACCCGAGGTGACCTACGTATCTCTTCGGCAAGCCGATGCAAGTTATCCAATACACTTTCATCCAGTATGAATTTAGTACGAACTATTTCCCACTGGTAAGTACCTTTTTCCTCACTCAAACGCTGAATGTCCTCACTTCGAACCGGTTCACATTTATCTGCCACACGAATATATATCTTCCCATCTGAAGTAGTGGCAATAGAACGAAATGAAGGATAAACAGTAATTATAAAAATATTGACTTCCAAAATTATCCGTTTGTACTTCCGAAGCAGCAACAGCTACATTAAAACAAAGACTTCGCAGCTTACTGACAGCATCGTTCACCTCATCAGTATCTACAACTTGACCCAAAAGCGGACATTTACCCTTATCATCATATCCTACAAAGATCTTTCCACCCTGAGCATTGGCCAATGATACGCAAGTAACAGCCAAATCCCTGAATCCTTTATCTCCGGTTCTTATTTTCTGAATGCTTTTATATTCGATGGTCTGTTTCTCACCTTCTGCCATATACATTACATTAAATGATGCTTTATTCCATAGTACATCGGTCTATTATCGATGACATCGGCAAAAATAATCTTTTTTTGCTCACGTTCTCCGTTTCATGTGCAAAAAGTGGGTGTTCTTGCACATGTTCCGATGCAGAATTATACATAGATGTATAATCTGTACCAAAAGCAAGCTTCTTATGTTAAACACACAGCTTTTTCATTTAGAAGAGTTATCGGGAGTTAAAGGCCGATTACTCTTGTTGATGTATAGTTATACTATCAGCTTCTAACTCCCGATAGCTCCCTTAAATGAAAGAACCGTGATGCTAAACAGTACATAGCATTTGCTTTACTGCCTTAAAAGCAGTACATTTGTAACTGGAAGTTACGAAAAGAGTGTAATTTATTGGAAATGAGCATTGGGTAATCGCTCATAATAGTAATAGGTTACGAATTAGTTAGTTATCTACTGCATTATTCTTCTGTGCGTTGCGTAACCTTCAAAGAACTCTTCGTATGCAAAAGTAACAATAAAACGGGAGATTTAGAAATGAATCTCCTGATTTTTTCTTCTCACACAAGTTTTTCCGTAAAAGCGATTTTATCCGTCAGCACACCATCGCCCAAAAAGATTTTGAACGAACGTGTGCCGACTGCCGCATAAGCGGAGAAAAGGGCTTTGCCTCACGCCTAAACAATAGTTTAGACTGATGAGACAAGGCCCCTTTCTTTTGTGCTTATGCCAAAGAGGTGCTTTTACGGGGTTTTGACGATTTTTCTTTTTTCGTTGTCCTTTTGAGCCGGAAGCGGAAAGCCGTGTATGACCGCACATTCCATAAATGGAACAAGCCGTCACTCACGGCAGACAAACCGGGAAGAATGATTTTATCCATCCGACCAAACACGTTTGGCCAAACAGATAAAAACATACTTCCTTGCCGATGGTTTGCCCGGTTTCACGCTACCGGCTATGTTCTTTTCTGTTGGGGATGTCTTTTTCACGGATTTCTCTTTTGAAGTTTTCCTGTCTAATCTGCCTCTACTTCCGTTTACCTCCATTTTCGCGCCTTTCAGTGAGCCGCATCAGGCAGTCATTTTCGTGCTGGGTGCAAAGGTAACTCCGGATTGTACGGGAAAGCAAGGTCAAGCCTCCTGTTTTCTGGAAAAATCTCCAGCCCTTCGGGTAGTATTTTCCCGAAAAACCTTGCATTCCCTAATCCCTACCTTTTTAAGCACCCGAAACGAAAACGACCGATGCGACAGAAAGACGCATTAAAAAAAATGTCGGATAAACGAGAGGCAGATAAGATAGTTTGAAACTCAACTCCCTCAGCTCTTGAATCCGCATTAAAAAACAAAAAATCAAAAACAAAACGGAATATGAGAACGGCAATAGCAACAAAATTCGTGGCATGGGAAGTACCAAGTTTGGAGAACCTGCAAGGCAGCAAGGTGTACGGACTTCGCACCAAACTGAACAATGGTGAGAAATTGAGCCGAGAGGAAAAGGATTGGCTTACACGCAACGTGAACAGCAACACCTATTTCAAGAGCGCAGTACCCTTGCAAGGTTGGATGTTTGACTTTTCCGACATTCTCCGAACCTACATTGTAAAGCAGTATGGACATTGGGCGGAATACAAGGCTACCGACAAGACCGCACTCCGCAGTTTCCTATACGGCAGGATAGACAGCATCGTGGAACTTAACAAATGATACGGCTATGACAGCAACGGTAAATTTCAGACAAATGGCGCAATACATAGGGCTTGCGATATGCACCCTAATCATGCGCACCGCCTTTTGGGTGTCCGGCATCCTTTGGTACATCGTCAGAGAGATAATAAACGGAGTGTTCCGAGTGGCAATAGGGGTAATCGTGGCTATTCTTTCCGTTATCCTGTTCTTCGGCTTCATTCTTTGGTTATTCACCCTTTAATCCCTACCGACATGGCAAAGAGAAGAAGCAAGACAGTGGAGCAACAATGCAGATACTACGAGGTGGGCAACATCTTCGAGTACATGGTGGAAACATACCTCAACGGCAATATGTCCGTGTTCCGTGGACTCTACCACGAACTGAACAAGAACGCACGGAAGGACTTTATAGACTTCCTATTGAGCGAGGTTGAGCCGATTTATTGGAGGGAGATTTTGAAACATACTATTTGACAACTCATAAAAACGACAGCGATATGAAAGGAACAGACCATTTCAAGAGAACGATACAGATGTATTTGGAACAACGTGCGGAGGAAGACACGCTCTTTGCGAAGAACTACCGCAATCCAGCCAAGAACATTGACGATTGCGTAACCTACATTCTGAACTATGTGCAGAAAAGCGGTTGTAACGGCTTCACGGACGGAGAGATATACGGACAAGCAGTACACTACTATGACGAGAACGAGATTGAGGTGGGCAAGCCTATCCAATGCCAAGTGGCGGTGAACCACATTGTGGAACTCACGGCAGAGGAAAAAGCAGAAGCACGTCAGCAGGCAGTCCGCAGATACCAAGACGAGGAACTCCGCAAGTTGCAGAACCGCACCAAGCCGACAAAGGCGAAAACAGAAACCCAAGTTCAACCCTCATTATTTGATTTTGGCTTATGAAACCGAGAAACAAATTTGAAAAAGCAGTTCTTGCCCAAAGCAAGAAACTACGCCCGATAACCCCGATACAGATAAATTGGGCATTCCGTAATTGCGTGGAGCATTATGCACACCGCTTGCCGAAAGGTCGTACCACTTGTATGGATTGCGGTCATAGTTGGGTAATGACGGAGCAGACCGAGCATTGTACGTGTCCCGAATGTGGAGCAAGTTTGAAAGTCTGCCTCACCTATCAGCGCAAGGTAAGACAAAAGCAGTATTTCACAACCCTTACCACAAGCGGAGAATACCAAGTGCTACGAATGTTCTTGCTTGTCGTGGGTATGGAGAAAGGGGTTAATGCCAAGTCCTATGCCCTTGAAATCGGGCAGTATTGGTGGAATGAACAAGGGCGTAAGGCTGTTGTTGCCATTCCACGCACATTGGGATGCTACATCGACACGTTCTCATTCGCTTCTCCTTTTGCTATCCGCAATGACAATGAAGCGTACCGCCATATCTCATATTCCCCGATATATCCAAGATATAAGGTGTTGCCGACGCTCCGCAGAAACGGCTTTAACGGCAATTTCCACGACATTGTACCCACCAAACTAATACCGGCATTATTGTCGGACAGCCGTGCGGAAACGCTGTTGAAGGCAGGGCAATATCCCATGTTGCGCTACTATCTGTACCACTCTTTCAATATTGGAGAGTATTGGGCTTCAATCAAGATATGTATCCGCAACGGCTATACTATTGAGGACGGCTCAATGTGGCGTGACACCATAGACCTCCTGCGTCATTTCGGCAAGGACACAAACAGCCCGAAATACGTTTGCCCTGCCGACCTCAAAGTTGAACACGACAAGTTGGTGGCAAAGCGCAACCTGCAAAGAAAACATGAGCGGACTGAACAGCAACGCAGGAAAGCGATTGAGGACGAGAAACAATATCTGAAAGCTAAGGGCATATTCTTCGGACTTGCCTTTACCGACAGCCTTATTTGCGTCAAAGTCATAGAGAGCGTGGAAGAAATGGCAGAGGAAGGAAGGACGATGCATCATTGTGTGGGCGGTTACCACAAACGAAAAGACTCCCTTATCCTATCCGCCACCATTGACGGAAAACGAATTGAAACGATAGAGGTGTCACTAAAAACTTTTGAGGTGGTGCAGTGTCGTGGCGTATGCAACGAGAACTCCGAATACCACGACCGCATCATCGCCCTTGTGAACAAGAACGCCAACCTTATCCGCCAGCGGATGAAAGCGGCATAATATCGACATCTAACAACTAACATTATGGAAGTAAGATTTGAAAGCATGGTTTTCCTATGGGATGATAAAATCCCCACGATGTTCCTTGAATTTATGAACCTCCTCACTCTTTGTCAGAGTGAGGAGCAATTAAGGCGAGCGTCAAGGACTTTGCCGAGAAACACGAACTTGACAAGTTCTTCCTTTACGGCTTCGGCTCTCATCATTTCTACCTGCACCAACGCTACACGAGCGACCCCGAAATGGTGATGCAACACAGAGTGCTGTCTGTACATTTCTAATCATCTAAATAACAACGACTATGGCAACAAAAATGACAATTAACGGAGTAAGCACCTGCCAATCGGCAGGAACGGAGAACTACGAGAAATTCCAAACGGGTATCGGCAGACGCAAACGCACCCTTGTGCAATACGACTACCGCCACACGGACGGGGAACTTTTCTCTTGTGTCAAACCCACATTAGACGAATGTCGAGCCGCACGGGACAAGTGGCTAACGGCAAAGGAAAGGAAGGAGGAGAAGCGATGAACGAAGCAGGCTACCAAACGCTGATAGTCAAATTCAGCGAACCCATTACGGCATTGGACGCATCTTTGACGATGCCGAAGCGTGGGGAGTTGATACCTAAAGGGGTGGATAGACAGCTATGAAAGCAGCCGTTTCACTGCCATTGACAGCCATACGGCAGTCATCACGAGCGAGTATAACATGGAATGTCTGAAAGAGTGGCTGGAAAAATGCACACCCATAACCGAGAAAACAGAATTTTGAACATTGGGGCGGTGTCCGCACCGCCCGAACCATAAACCTAAAAGACAACGGATATGATAGCAAAGACAATTTTAGAGCAGATTGGCGGCAGACGCTTTGCCGCCATGACGGGAAGCAAAGACTTCACAGACATGGGCAACGGCTTGCGCATGAGCCTTGCGAGGAACAAGACCAGTGCCAACCGCCTTGACATCATCTATGACGGAGGGGCAGACCTATACAATATGCGTTTCTACCGCAAGACGTTCAGCAAAAAGACATTCGAGAGCAGGACGAAGGACATTGAAACGCACGAGGGGATATATTGCGATATGCTGGAGGAAATGTTCACGATGGTAACGGGACTTTACACCCGCTTTTGAGGGGTGGGCGGCAAAAGCCGCCTACTTTCTTTCATGAGCATGATGGCGGATAAGAAAGTAGGCAAAGAAACCTTTGTACCAATCTACGATAGTATTCACAAAAACAAGTTTTAATCATGGAAACAATCAGACAGAACGGAAAAACCATCTTGTACAGCAACGACGGCATAAGCATAAAGATGGTTTTCAAGAACCTTACGGGCAGGAATTTTCAAGGTCAGGAATATACAGACTATATCCGGCATATCGCAATCGGCAGCATGGGATTTTCACCCGGTATCATAGAGCATTGCAGGGACGGTGAGGTTGCAGGCAAAGGGACAATCCCGAATGTATGAAAACTGAAACTCCGATGAAGTTGGCGGCTTCATCGGAGTTTCTTTCGTCAGACACTTATTCTTTATGGTACATACAGCAGCGCAAACTCAGCCTTCCTTCGTTTGAGCAGCATGGCGTGGCGTTTCCCCTTATAGTTACAGAAAGCGATATACTCCCGGTAGATGTTCCTGTCACCCGCCTCCAGCTTTCGGATTAGCGTGCTTTTGGGTATCTTCCCACTCCCCAAAAGACGGTACGGACCGACATTGTAGGCGAGCGTGGCAAGCAGAAGCGAATCCTTCCCGAACTGCTGGAACATCGCGCAGAACTTCCGCAGGTCTTTTCGCAGAAGCGCGTCCGCCTGCCGCTTCGTCATGGTGCGTGCCGAATACCTTTCCCCCGGCTGCAACCGATGTCCATATCCTACATACGGGTGATGTTTTTCCGAATGCCAGCCTCAAAATACTTCGTGCATCGCACCGCCCTCTCAAATGGTGGCAGCCGGTAGATAGCCGCCTGCCCGTCCGTTCCCTCATGGCGTCTGTTCCGTGCGGACACGGAACAGACGCCAGAAGCGAACAGAGGATAGCCATGAATACACGCATCATCGTGTAAGGGGCTTGAAGTTCCCGATGGGGACAACAGTGATAACCCCGTCATCCTTCACGTTTCGGTTGTTGAAGTCAAATTCCAACTCATAGGAGTTGCCGAAATTGTCCTCCACTACCACGATGAAGTTGTGCGCCTCGTCACCTTGCGCCGTGTAGTACAGCCGAAACTTCTCGTTTTCGAGCAGGTAGCGGTCATTGGGCAGGAACGTGATGCCGTTGTCCATTTTCAGCGTACCATCCCCCTCAAACTGGAAATACCGGATGGTATAGAGGGTGTTGGCGAAGTCGCCCGTCTTTTTCAGTTCACAGCGGATTTCCACTGTCTGCCCCTTGCTTACCTTGTTCGGCACGGGCATGGTTTCCACCGTGAAGGGATAGGATTGCTGGATGTCCATATCGTCGTCACACGATACGGCGGTGAGCGACACGGCGGCGAAAAGGCAGAGTGCCAACGCCTTGAAGATTGATGTTCTCTTGTTCTTGTTGTTCAGTATGTTCATTGTCTTTTGATTTTTAAGTTATTGTTCTTTTTTCGTTGTCAGTTGCAGATACTCGTTCAAGTCCTTGCAACCATCATAGAGGGCGGAACGGTCGCAGACACGTTCCTCGTAGTGTCCTTTCAGCATTTCCAACGTGCGCCGTCCGGCTTCGTCACGGTCGAGGTAACAGTCTATGCGCCCGTAACCGTCCAGATACCTCATAGCCTTTTCCACGTTGGAAATGGAGTTCAGCACAAGGCAATCACCCGTTTCCAATCCGAGCGTGGCAGCGGAAAGAAAGTCCATGAATCCTTCAAATACGCTACATACGTCAGCCGGAGAGCCTTCCGCCTTGACCAGCGACACATCCTTCGGAGGCACACATCCTTTGAAGAAGCGGCTGCGGATTTCATAGCCACCCGCCACATTCGGAAAACCGACGGCGAAATACCGCTTGCCACGCGCACCGTAATTCAGTTGGCAGCAATACCGGGATGCAATGCCGTAAGGAATACCCCGTTCCGCCAGATAGTCCGTCAGTGGAGAACGAAACAGCGGGGTGGCTTCCACTCCTTCAAAGGCAGGTTCTGACGGTTTAGGCAGGAAAGTCGGTTTACTCATTTCGGAAACAGGCATAGGCATATTGGCGGTTTCCGCTATGAACTTCACTTGTTCCATGAAGTCGTTGCTTCCGATAAACTCCCCGGCAAGCGTGAAGATGTCGCCGCCCTTGCCCGTACCGAAGTCGTACCAGAGCTGTTTCGCCACGTTCACACGGAAAGAGGGCGTGCGCTCATTGCGGTATGGCGCACGATACCACAATTCGTTGCCGCTTCTTCGTACAGGCTCATGTCCCAGCCGTGCGAGGAAGTCCGCAAGGGGTATATGCCTCATGGCATCGATTTCCGTCCGTTCCATGCGGTGCGTCAGTTTATGATGAACTTCACGCCCACGCCCCACTGCGTATGAAACTTCCTCGTGTCGCCACCCCACAGGCAACACTCCCGGAGGTTGGCGAGCAGAGCGATACGGTCTGCCACGTAAAACTCCACATCGAGCGTCAATGCACCGCCGTAGATAAAGGAGTCCCGGTCATGGAGCGTGGAGCCGTCATGCAACACCTTTTCGCCCCAGTTCACCGATTCATATCCGGCAAGAGCCGAAGCCCCTGCATAGACGAACACGATTTTACGGGCATCGGAGAGTATCTTGAAGTAGTATCCCCTCCGCCGTGAACTGCGCCACGGGTATCTTCCCGTCCTTGTAAGGGTTGTTCTTCAACAGGTACTCGCCGCCGAACACCCATTTATTCCCCTTTTTCGTGTAGGTGGAAAGAGCCGCCCCGAAGCTGTGCCCGCCGTCGTTGCCGCCGGGATTGAAACCGTCCGCCATGTTCGCCCTGACCTCGATGCCCTGCATCTTCGGCAGGCATCGCTGGGCGTGCGCCTGCCCCGTGAACAGGGCAAGCGACGCGATGACTATTGCGATGTACTTTCTCATGGTCAGCGCACTTGAAGTTCGTTGATGGTATTGGCACGTACCAAATCCTCGTTCTCAATCACGAAAGACTGGTGGCGACCTCCGTTCTTCTCGTTGAGTCCCACCACGAGGCATTTGTCGTCGGGAATGGTGAACTTCGCCATCGTGAATACCGTGCGCTCGCTCTTCTTTCCCGGCACGAGTGTGGCGTAATTCTGCGCACGGAGCGGCAGGATGATCTGCTCCTGCACGGCGGTACGCTTCGCCACCTTCTTGTCAACGATTTTCCATGTGATGTAGTCCACATCGAAAGGCACGTTGCTCTGGTTCTTTATCTCCGTGTGGAAATAGAGTAACCCGTTATGCGTATAGATACCTTTCAGCAGGTACTGGATGCCGAATCGCTTGCAGCCGATATGCTTCACCTCGCGCTTGTTCTGCCCCAGGATGGACTTCATGATAAGGCGCACCAGCATCGGGCTTTCGCTGCCCAGCTCCCTCAGGTAGATTTCCTGCGCGTTGTTCGGGCGGTTCACCTTCTCGCCATCATGGATGAAGTCACACATCTCCACGTTGAGCAGCAGCGGTTCATCGGCATATTTCACGTTGAAGGTATAGAAACTCCCGTCCTCCGTTATCACGGACATATTGGTTTCGTTCGGGAAGTTCCTCACGGTCGCTTTCACGCGGATGACGTTCTCCGCTCCGTCGGCTTTACCCGCAATCAGGTCGGGCGAGCCTAAATCGACGTAGCGCACCTCCGAGGGGAAAATGACGTGGACGGTCTTGTCGTAGGTCACTTCCAAGCCGTGCGGGGGAACCATGCGGTCGAAGGTCAGCTTCTTTGTCAGCCCGTGATACAGATCGCCGTCCGCCTCCTTCTGCGGATAGACCTCCTTTGTCAAGGTCGGTTGTTCACTTCCGTTGTCCGTTACAACGGTTACGTTCTCCTGCGCGTTGGCAGTTACGATGCCCATAGCGAGGGCAAGTATGATGATTACTTTTTTCATTCTACTTTGGATTTTAGTGGTAAATAAAAATTTGGTTGTTGTTTTTTAGTCGTTGATTGTTATTGTTTTCAATCTCTGTCCTGATATAGCATGACCTTGTATCCGGATTTCAGATGCACCTTGACGGTACGCATCTTCTTGGCGATATACTGGCTCGTGCCTTGTATCAGCCCTTGCCCAAGTCGGAGGCGAGCTGCGCCCCTGCGTTGGTGGAGATATTAATGCTGCTGCCCAGCGAGCCGCCCATGTTGGCGGCAACCTCCCTGACGGCGTTCATCTCCATCGAGTTTGGAATGAAGATGCCGGGCTGTCCGTCCGTGTCATACACCGCCAGTTCTACCGGGATAATCGTACCTGCGTACTCCAGCGAAGTAATTTCAATATCGAGTCGTTCGCCCTGAATCTTTGCCGTGCCTACACCACTGCATTGCGGGGTATGATTTTGTCCGCCACTGCCATCGGCTCCAGCAGCCGTAATCTTACCACCTGCCCGTCAGTCACACTCTGCGCCCCATAGACACACGCCGATATGGTGTTCCTGTCCGATACAGTCGTGACACCCACCGCCGTATTGAAACTGCGGTTGTGCTCCTGCGAGAAGGAGGCGACAAACTCAGCGTTGCTCATCGGCTGTGAGAGCGAAGATACCACCTGATGCGTTACCTGCCTGACAGGTGCAGCAGTGTTCTTTCCGGCTTTCTGCACGGGGTAAGGCTCTGCCGCCTGTCCGACAGGTGGTTGTGTGCCGTTCTGCCCGCCCATGTACTTCGCCGCCAGTTCATAGGACTTCTCCATGAGTGCCACTTGGTCATCCATAGCGGATGCCTTGCCTTTCTCGGTTTCCAGTTCCGATTCCAGCGAGGCGATACGCTCTAACAGTTCGTCCATATCCGCATTGTCGTTCTTTGGCTGCTCGTAGAAGTTGCCGAGCGTGGCATTGAGGTCGCGGTAGGCGGCTGCGGATGATTGGATGGTCTTCGGGGCGGACTTCACATTCTCTTCCATGCCTCCGGGATTGGCAAGGTCGAAGTCCCTGCCGCTATCCGTTTCCGCCACTTCGCGGTCGAACATATCGCCCAGCTCCTGCATGGTGCAGCTGCGGTTCTCCTGCCGTTCCTCCATCGCCCCCTGTTCGTAGGCTTTCACCTTGTCGCCGATGATCTGACGGTTCGCCTTGTCAGCGTCGGGCATTTCGATATTGTAACCACCCGTTCCCGGTTGCTGCTCCTTGTCGGAAGACGGGGCGAATATCAGCCACATAGCACCGATGAATACCAGCACCATAGCGGGCAGCACTATCATTTTCTGACGTTTCAGCCTTTGGGCTTCGGTCAGCGGCTTGCGCTCCTTCTTCGGTTTCCCATTGTCGGGAGCCGCCTTATTCTCGTTTTTAGGTTCATTCTTCGTCTGTTCCATATAAATAAGGTATTACGTTGTGATTGTTTTACGGCTTTACGGACAGTCCCACCTGTCCGGCATGGTCTATCTCAATCCGGCTGCCGCCATTCCTGCCGATGTCATAGACGGCTTTGCCGAAGGTGTAGATGGCAAGCACCGCGAAGGCGGCGAGCATCGCCAGCACGATGCGCCTGCGTGTCTTCGGGGGCAAACCGTCCAGATAGCCTTTGAGCCTTGCCACCAGCATTTTCTTTTTGTCGTGGAGCTTCCAGTACGCACGCCAAAATGATTTCCTGATTTTCTTCATGTCCGTTACCTTTTGATGGTTTGTAAATCCTTGTTCTCGATAATGGTGAATCCCTCAATGGTGAAACCGTTGGGATTGTCGTCCGAACGGGACGAGTTCAAGAGGCGGCACGTGGTCACGAGGCTGCGTTCGGTGACGTTGCTTTGCCGGATGATTTTCTGCGTGGCATAGGTCACGGCACGGTAGGGATAGCCGTTGAAGTCGCACACCACGCTGTCCACCTTCAGCACTTGGTTGATGTTCCCGGAGATGATGCGGTTGTAGTACCCTTTCTCGGCGAAGTCCGAATAGTAGTTGTACACGCTTTTGTCCGCTAATAGCAGGGCGCGTTTCACATTATGCTCTATCGCGCTCTTTTCGGGTGAGAGCGTGAAGAACAGCTCGTGGAAACGGCGCACGTGTTCCCTCGCTTCTGCCGGACGGTTCTGCGACAAGTCTTGCGAGAGAGCCAGCATCAGCGACTTGCCGTTGTCCAGCACGTAAATCTTTTCCCGTTGCCGCTCCGCGAAGCGGTAGGAACTCCACACGCTCCATACCGTTATTACGGCACACAACGAGAGGAAGACGATACCGAACAGGCGTATCTGCCTGAACGATGATTCGATGTTTTTAAGTGACTTAAATTCCATTGTTGTTTATTCGTTTTTAATTGTCAGTTGATTATTTCAGTAGTTTCCCGGCACGTCCGACCACGTTTCCTGCGGCTGCGCCCGCCACGCTGCCCGCCATACTTCCGGCTCGTCCTGCCGTCTGGTTCACGTTGCGACCGTAGCTTCCCATGCCTCCGGCTTGGATAATCCAGCCTGCTACCGTGGGGATGGTGAAGTAACCAATGATGCCGATTATCATGAAGACGATGTACACCCCGTCGCTCGAATCCAGCGAGAAGTTCGGGTCAGCCTGCATCCGTTCGATGTCGCTTTGCAGCATCAGCACTTGTATCTTCGCCAGTATGGTGCTGAACATATCCGACACGGGCAGCCACAGATAGACCTGTATGTAGCGGCATATCCACTGTGTAAGCGTGCTTTGGAAGCCGTCCCACACCGATATGGCGAAGCTATCGGACCGAGTATCGCCAGCACCACGAGGAAGAACGTGCGGATGGTGTCTATCACGAGGGCGGCGGCTTGGAACATCAGTTCCAGTATCTCGCGGAAGAAGTCGCGGATGCCCTTCTTCATGTTGTACATCCCGCGCTCGATGTACATCCCCGCCATCGTCACCATGTCGCCGGGCGACCAGCCCAGTTCTTCCAGTTGTTTGTCAAACTCCTCATTTGACACGAGGTAGGCGGTTTCGGGATTGCGCATCATCGCTTCGTACTCCAGTTTGTCCTTCTGCTCACGGTATCGGTTCATGTCCAGCGTTTCCGCCTCCAGCATCTTTGCCGTACCCTGCACGACGGGCGACATGATGCTGTTTATCGTACCCAGTACCACCGTCGGAAAGAACATGATGCACAGACCGATAGCGAACGGGCGGAGCATAGGGAACACGTCTATCGGTTCGGCTCTCGCCAGCGACTGCCATACCCGGTAGGCCACATAAAAGAGTGCGCCCAGCCCGGCGATGCCTTTCGCCACGCCCGCCATGTCCCCGCATAGCGGCATCATCTGTTCGTAGAGCGAGCGCAGAATTTGGTGAAGGTTGTCGAAATTCATAGGCTACCAATATCTTTCGTTCATGTTCCGTACAGCCCTATGATGCGGTCAAGGTCGTTTTTCTTCTTCGCACGCAGGTAACTCACGCTAATGTTCTTGTTGGTGTAGTAGCTCACGAGGTTGCGGTAACGCTTCATTTTGGAGTAGCAGCGTTCCACCACGTCCATGCGCTCCTTGTCCGTCATGGAGAGCGTGGTGATATTCACCACATTCTTCAGTTCCGTCAGCACATCGTTGGATTCCTCCAATAACTTGGTGTAGCCAAAGGCGATGGCTCCCAGTTCCTCCACCGTGAAGTTGTCGTCACGCATCATCTTCTGGAAACTGGTCACATAGGTGTCGGTGATGTCACCCACCATCAGGATGGTCTGCTGCACCTTCCGGGCGTCCTTTACCAGATTGTTCACGGATTTGAGTGCGTCGTAATACTTCTTGCCCTGTTCGTAAATCTTCACGGTCTCTTGAAAATTTTTTATCATATTTTGGGCGGTCGTGGAAGTGTGTACCACGTTCTTCGAGGTGTTCACGATGCTCTGCGCGATGTTGGACGGGTCTATCACCGCCCACTGTGCGCTTGCCCTGCCGACTGCAAACAGGCACAGGCAGATAATAAGTGTTATTCTTGTTCTCATGTTACTTTGGATTTTAGTGGATTTCATTATTTATTGCTCGCCTATCGGATGGTCCGGTTTCGGGTTCACACGCACGTAGTCCCCGTTCGGCGAGAAGGTCAGGATGTCCGTCGCCTCGTTGTAGACACGTCGATGCGGAATCCGGTGTTCATGAACAGATTGCCGTTCTCCTCCTGCAAGAGATAGGTTTCCGGCTTCAGCTTGCGGCGGATGCCGCTCCGCTTGAATACCGTCACCTTATAGCTCGCCCTCCTTGTAGATAAGCACGTCGGGCTTGCCCTCCACACTCTCCCAGTTTCCGCAAAGCAGGTCGCGTCGGTTGTCCGTTATGTCGCAGGATTGCAGCACCATGACCGCCAGCCCGATTAAACACTTGCTGACTTGCAGCATTTTCGTTCTTGATATACTCATACGCATTTTCTTTTTTAGTTGATGAATCTGTTTCTATTTATTCCTTTTTTCTCCGCCTTTCGGCAAGCTGCCGGATGACGGCTTCAATGTCGCCGCCCAACTGTTCCGCCAGACGGTAAACCTCTACTTTTTCCGTTTCTTCGGTGGTGTACGCCAGATACTCTTCAGCACTAACTTCGGTGGCATAGACTGCCGACTGCGTGCCGCCCAGTCCTATCCACACTTCCTTGTAGAGCCTTGACGGGTTGTTCGCCATGTTGATGGAGAGTATCTGCGACTTCTCTTTCTCCGTCAGACCCAACAGGGACTGTATGGCATCAAACTTGTTCATGTACTTCCGCTGGTCAAGGAGTATCTTGCAGTCGGAGTTGTTGATGATGCTCTCCTTGACGACGGGCGAGGAAATGATGTCGTCCACCTCCTGCGTCACCACGATTGCCTCCCCGTAATACTTGCGCACGGTCTTGTACATATAGCGCAGGTACTCAGCCATGTTCGCCGAAGATAGAGCCTTCCAAGCCTCTTCCACTATCAACTGTTTCCTTACGCCTTTCAATCGGCGCATCTTGTTGATGAAGGCTTCCATGATGATGATGGTCACCACAGGGAAAAGCTCGCGATTCTCCTTTATACTGTCAATCTCGAAGACGATGAACCGCTTGCCGAGCAGGTCTATGTTCTCCGTGGAGTTGAGCAGGAAGTCGTAGCGTCCGCCCCGGTAATACTGCCGCATGGTAGTGAGCATATTGTCGATGTTGAAGTCGGACTTCTCCACCTTTATCTCACGTTCTGCCAGTTCGCGGCGGTAGTCGTCGCGCATATACTCATAGAAGGTGTTGAACGAGGGGACGATGCTCCTGTCAGCCTGATACGCTCGATATAGGCGTTCACCGCACTGCCCAGTTCACCGCTTTCCGTCTTCGTCACCTTGTCGTCCTCCGACTTCCAGAGCGTCAGCAGCAATGTCTTGATGCTGTCCTTCTTCTCCACGTCAAACACGTAATCATCGGTGTAGAACGGGTTGAACGAAATCGGTTTCTCCTCCGTGTAGGTGAAGTACACGCCGTCCGCCCCGTTTGTCTTGCGCCGGATCATTTCGCACAAGCCCTGATAGGAGTTTCCCGTGTCCACCAGTACCACGTGCGTACCCTGCTCGTAGTATTGCCTCACGAGGTGGTTCATAAAGAAGGATTTGCCGCTGCCCGAAGGACCCAACACGAACTTGTTGCGGTTGGTCGTGATACCCCGCTTCATCGGCAGGTCGCTGATGTCGAGGTGCAACGGTTTTCCCGTAAGCCTGTCCACCATCTTGATGCCGAAGGGCGAGAGCGAGCTGCGGTAGTTGGTTTCCTCCGTGAAGAGGCACACCGCCTGCTCGATGAAGGTGTGGAAACTCTCTTCTGCCGGGAAGTCCGCCGCATTGCCGGGCATCGCCGCCCAGTAGAGTGTCGGGCAGTCGATGGTGTTGTGGCGCGGCACGCACTCCATGCTTGCCAGCTGGCTGCCCACATCGTTCTTGATATGCTTCAGTTCCTCCGCGTCATCGCTCCACGCCATGACGTTGAAGTGCGCCCGTACCGAGGTCAGCCCGTAGGAATGGGCTTCGTTCAGGTACTGGTCTATCCACTCGCGGTTGATGCTGTTGCTCCGGCTGTATCGGGATAGCGACTGCATATTCCTTGCGGACTTCTCGAACTTCTGCAAATTTTCCTCGCTGTTGTCGATAATCACATACTGGTTATAGATGTGGTTGCAGGAAAGCAGCAGCCCCACGGGGGAGGCGAAGGAGAGGCGACAGTCCGAGCGGTCGGTGGAGAGTTTCTCGTAGCGGATGTCGGTAGCCACCTTTCCGGGCATATCCTCCGCGTCGGAGAGGGTGTGCAGGCACAGGCGGTTGTCACCGATACGCATTTCTTTTGCCGAGAGGTCGATGTCCTGCAAGGTCGTGTCGCCTTCGGGCATGAGCGAGAAGTAACGCTCTATCAGCCCGGCGGACTTCTCCGTCCCGACAATCTCGTCGGTGGAAAGGCGGCGCAGCCTCACAAAGCCGCTGTCGTTCATGATGCGCTCGAACTGTTCGGCGGCCTCCATGAACTTCCCGGCGGTTTCCTTGTCCAGCTCCTTCGGGATGATATGTCCCCGGCACAGCGTACTGAAGTTGCTCTGCATACGGTTACGTTCTTTCGTCGTCTTGGTCAAGTAGAGATAGCAGGAGTGTTTCAGGTACGGACGCTCGTTGAAGTGGCGTTCAAAGGAACGGCTCAAGAAACTCATGTCGTCCTTCTGTAACTCCGGCATATATTTCTCCTTGATGAACCAATCCTGCTTATGCACGACGCAGAAGTACGGCAGCACCTTGATAGCCTTGCACCAGCAGCCGTGTATCGCCTCGTACTCTGCGCCCGTCACGGTGTAAAGCTCCGGCAGTTCCACCTCAAAAGCCACCGTGATGTCGGCGTCTTTGGAGATGATGCAGCCATGCTCCACCGCCAGCAGGGGGAACTTGTTTTCCAGTGTTATCATTTTGGATGTATTTCTCATGTCGTTTCTTCCTTTCGTTGCCGTTTGAGTAATCGGGTGATCCGCCGTCGGTTGATAAGGTATCGGGGATGGCTCCTTGCCGCTCCCAATTTCATCAGCCCGTGTTCGCCGTACCGGGCGTTCAGCGCGAAGGTCTGCCATACGAGGACGGAAGACGATGCCGCGCCGAAGCCGATACATATCCACTGGTCGATGCCGACCATATAGAGGATGACGAACAGGACGAAGAGAGCCAGCAGACCTCCACAGAAGATGAAGAGGTACTGAGCCTTCAAACCCTTGAACTCGACCGGACGGCCGATACCCTTGTTTATCGGGTATTCAGCCATACATTGTTTATTAAAGGAAGAATGAGCGCAGGATAGTGGCGGCGACAATCAAGAAGATACAAGCCCCGAACCACGAGGCGGCGGTCTTCGAGGTGTCTGGGTCTCCGGACGAGAATTTTCCGTACACTTTCACGCCACCGATAAGCCCGACTACCGCGCCGATGGCGTAGATTAATTTCGTGCCGGGGTCGAAATACGAACTCACCATAGAGGTGGCTTCGTTGATGCCAGCCAGACCGTTTCCCTGTGCGAAAGCGGAGGCGGTTGCGGCAATCATAAGTGCCGCAGCGATGATTAACTTTTGTCTGATGTTCTTGTTCATAAACTGTTCTTTTTTGTGCCGTCCAAAGGGTGGATAGTCCTTTTTCGGGCGGTTGATACTTGATTACTTTACTTTGGTTTTAGTGGTTGCCCGTTTGTTTCTACGGACTTGGGGCTGTCCGTTGCGGGTTGGCTGTACCTTGTACCGCCGTGCGCGTGGGTGTCGTCATTTTACGTTTTCATTTCCATTCTTTTTTAGTTGTTATACATAGTTTCGGAAGTCGAACTCCTCGATGTTGTCGGGAATCACGAACACCTTTTCCTTTTGTTGTGTCACGGTCATGTTCACCGTGTCCACGAAAACTGCCATCGCCTTTGCAATCCTCTCGCTCATTGCTTCATCGGTCAGGCGTTCCGTTATTCTTGTGAAAAGCTCTGTCCCGTCCAGTTCCGTCATGACCTTTCCGGCGTGTCGCATTTCCTCATCGGATGGTGATTCCTTCCGTATGGTGTGTACTGCCATGTCAATATCCTCGAAGCTACTTCCCGAAGCCTGCTTTTTGTCTGGTTCTTCATCCTCCGGTTCATCTTCTCCGTACTCCAGTTCCGAGGGCGGGATGCTCGTGAAGGTTTCATCGAGTTTGTCCTCCGGTACTTGTGTCGGGCGTGAGACGGTTTCCGTGTTTCCGTCGTCAAAAGTAGCCTCTTCCTCCGACAGCTCAATGCCTTTTTCCGAAGTGGCGGCTTCTTGCGTCGGTATGGCAGCGGTTGTCCGGGTCGATGCCATCTTGAAACGGCTCTTGCCAATGATGTCCGAGGTGTCTGCGTGAGGTATTTCCTTATCCTTTCCTTGCTCTGCCACCGTACTGTCCAATGACCGCCACAGCCCGGCAATATGTCTGAAGAAACGGATGAGCTTCGTGTCCATGATGCGGTCATAGAACAGCAGAAACAGAAACCACACGTTGCAAGCAACCGATACGATTAAAAAACGCCTTTGTCATAATCTTACTTTTTGGGCGTTTTCAATCTGTTCCATGTACTGCTGCCCGTATTGTCGGAAATGGTCGCGGAGGATGTTATCCACAAACTTGCCGATGCTCAAACCGTTTCCCATCCGACTGGTAACGATAGCGACTTTCTCATGAATTTCTCGGCTGATGTATATACATTGCCGCGTTTTGATTTCCGATGCTTGCAGGAAAGTCGAGAGCGGTTTGTCTCTGCCTTTATCCTTGCGGAAGTCAACGTCGGTATTTTCCTGTCCGTAGTCGGTTACACACTTTGCTGCACGGACAGCGGTTCTTTCACTCTTTCCTGTTTGCAGATACTCAGCCTGACGGTTCTTATTTGTTCTTTTCATACTTCTTTGTTGTTTTTGAGTGTTTATAAATTATAGGATTCCATGTGCCGTTTGAACGATTCGGCTATCTCGTCTTGGAACAGCGTGAAATGGTGTGTCAGCACGTTGTCAAGAAATGCCGCGATAGTCACTTCGTTGCCTCCGATTACATGAAGCATCTTCTGTATGCGGTCGTGGTACTCCTTGCGGATATAGACCTGCTTGCCGAGCCTTGCCGTGATATTGGAACCGCATATGAATACTGTGTCATAATCCAATTTTTCCGGCTTGCTGTTCCTGCGCCTGCGTTCCGGCTCCTCTTTGGAGTGCGAGGCGGGTGGAGAAACGGCTTCTTGTATCGCTTCTTTCGGAGGTGGGACAGGAGCGTTCCCGTCCGTGCTTCTCGCTTCCGGCGGAATGCTTGTATCGTCCAGTCGAAATGAGTTGATTACGGCTTCGCTGTCGATGTCCTCGATTCTTGTTTTCTTTGCCATGCCGTTCAGTTTTTGATGATGCCGAGAATCTCATCGACGAGTTTGTCGAGGTTGCTGCCGCGTACCAGTATTTTGTCCGCCGGAAACGCCGTGGAGCGGAATACCGCCTTGCGTTCTGCCGCCGTCTCCTTGCGGAAGCGCTTACTGTCCGGTAGATGTGTTTCCAGAATGGGCAGGGCGAACTCGGCACAGACCTTGTCGTATGCCTTGTAAAGTTCAGTCTTTTCGCGTCCGTCCACCATGTTCCACACGAGGTAAATCCCTTTGATGCCGGACTTGCCCGTGCTTATCATCTGTTCGTTGATGACAGTGGCGAACTTGATGGAACTCTCCATCACCACACGGTCGGCGATGATGGGCGTGAAGATATAGTCCATTTGGGAAATGGTCTGCACCACATCGGCATTGTTGATTGTTCCCGGCAGGTCGAAGAACACGAAATCGAGGTCGGGCTGCGCTGCCACCAGATTTTCGGCGGTCTTTACCGCATCTTCCGCACGGCTGCATCTGATGGTGTACGGGTTCTTCTTCAGTCGTTTGAGCTGCTCATACGCCAGCACCTTGTAATGCCCGTCCTCCATGACGGCTTTCATGTCACGCTTGCGCATGTCATGGATACTGTACTGCGGGAAATCGCAGTCCACCACGCTACGTTGTAGCCTTTCACATAGTGCAGATAGCTTGCTACAAGCACTGTCAGGGTTGTCTTACCCGCTCCACCTTTCTGCGTGGAGATTGCCACATAAGTTGCTTCTTTCATTTTTTTGATAATTTATTTGGTTATACATCTGTCCGGTGGCGGTAGCGTATTGTCATTAGTACGTACGCACGCACTCCCATTCATTTATTTATTCACTCCTTAATCCGGCTGTGCCTGCGGGTATTCATCGGTTTGTCCAACCGTCCATGCTTTTATCCGTCCGCACGGACGTGTGCTTGGAAAACTATCTGTATACATACACCTGTTTTCAACCGTTTGGATTGATGCCCGGATTGCTGTCCGAACATCTGGCGGAAGGAGTGTATTTTCAGTCCCACATCCGAATCACACTGCAAATAAACAAGGATATTTTGGAACTTGTATCACTTCTCCGGCAAGTGGCAGCACGTTGCGCCGGTTGACACTGATTGTCTGGGTCAAGCCTCTGTCCGACATCGCTTTAAGGGCGTAACTTTGCACCTGAACGGCAGGGTACGCCGCAGGTGGCGCAGCCCGGAGTTTGAAAGAAATCATCCCCAATCCGTCCCCAACGGATTTTTATGTTCACCTGAACATAGCAAGATGTCTTTTCAGCCGCTCAAAATATTTTGAGCAGCCACGAAAAGCACTTGCCCTTGCAGGGGGCGGGCTTTCCCTCCGAAGTCGGGAAGCCTTTCAGAACTGCGGTGCTGTAATCCGAAGCGGCGGCTTATGCCGTCAATCCGCTAAATCCAAAGTAATATGAAAGAGAAAAGGAAAAGCAAATCAGGGAGAAATCCCAAACTTGATCCGGCGGTGTACCGGTACACCGTCCGTTTCAACGAGGAGGAACACAACCGTTTCCTCGCCATGTTCGGAAAATCGGGTGTCTATGCACGGTCTGTTTTCCTCAAAGCGCACTTCTTCGGGCAACCGTTCAAGGTGCTGAAGGTGGACAAGACGTTGGTGGACTATTACACCAAACTGTCGGATTTTCATGCACAATTCCGTGCCGTGGGTACGAATTACAACCAAGTCGTGAAGGAACTGAGGCTGCATTTTTCAGAGAAAAAGGCGATGGCGTTGCTCTACAAATTAGAGCAACACACCGTCGAACTCGTGAAACTGAGCCGCCGGATTGTGGAACTTTCAAGGGAAATGGAGGCAAAATGGTCGCAAAAATCAGTGTAGGAAGTTCGTTGTACGGCGCGATTGCCTACAACGGGGAGAAGATTAACGAGGCGCAGGGGCGGCTTCTCACCACCAACCGCATCTACAATGACGGTTCGGGAACGGTGGACATAGGCAAGGCGATGGAGGGTTTTCTCACCTTCCTGCCACCGCAGATGAAGATCGAGAAGCCGGTGGTGCATATCTCTCTCAACCCGCACCCGGAGGATGTGCTGACCGATATTGAGTTGCAGAATATCGCCCGCGAGTATCTGGAAAAACTCGGTTTCGGAAACCAGCCTTATCTTGTATTCAAGCACGAGGACATCGACCGCCACCACCTGCACATCGTGACGGTCAACGTGGACGAGAACGGGAAAAGGCTCAACCGGGATTTTCTCTACCGCCGCAGCGACCGTATCCGCAGGGAACTGGAACAGAAGTACGGATTGCATCCGGCAGAACGTAAAAATCAGAGATTGGATAATCCGTTGCGCAAGGTGGCCGCATCGGCAGGTGATGTGAAGAAGCAGGTAGGCAACACCGTGAAGGCTCTGAATGGGCAGTACCGTTTCCAGACGATGGGCGAATACCGTGCGCTCCTTTCCTTATATAATATGACGGTGGAGGAAGCGAGGGGCAACGTGCGCGGACGGGAGTATCACGGGCTGGTCTATTCCGTCACGGACGACAAGGGTAACAAGGTGGGCAACCCGTTCAAATCCTCGCTTTTCGGGAAGTCCGCAGGCTATGAAGCCGTACAGAAGAAGTTTGTCCGTTCCAAATCGGAAATCAAGGATAGGAAACTGGCAGACATGACGAAACGCACCGTCCTTTCCGTGCTGCAAGGCACTTATGACAAGGACAAATTTGTATCCCAACTCAAAGAGAAGGGCATCGACACCGTACTGCGCTACACAGAGGAAGGGCGCATCTATGGGGCTACCTTCATCGACCACCGCACGGGATGCGTGCTGAACGGTTCGCGCATGGGTAAGGAGCTTTCGGCGAATGCCTTGCAGGAACACTTCACCCTGCCATACGCCGGACAACCGCCGATACCGCTATCCATCCCTGTGGATGCTGCGGACAAGGCACACGGGCAGACCGCCTACGACAGTGAAGATATATCGGGCGGTATGGGCTTGCTCACTCCCGAAGGTCCGGCGGTAGATGCCGAGGAAGAGGCTTTCATCCGGGCGATGAAGCGCAAAAAGAAGAAAAAACGCAAGGGCTTGGGTATGTAATCAGAGTATCAACAATTAAAAAATCAATGTATGTCACAACAAGAAGACGATTTGAGGCATTGGCGAAAATCATGGATTTTCTGCGTGCCGTGAGTATCATTTTAGTGGTCATGAACGTGTACTGGTTCTGCTACGAAGCCATCCGGCTGTGGGGCGTGAACATCGGCGTGGTGGACAAAATCCTTCTGAACTTCGACCGCACGGCGGGGCTGTTCCATTCCATTCTCTACACGAAGCTGTTTTCCGTCCTTTTGCTTGCCTTGTCCTGTCTGGGTACGAAGGGTGTCAAGGGTGAGAAAATCACTTGGGGGAGAATCTGGACAGCATTTGCCGTCGGGTTCGTGCTGTTTTTCCTGAACTGGTGGTTGCTGCCCCTGCGCTGCCGCTTGAAGCGGTGACGGGACTGTATGTCCTTACCATTGGAACGGGCTATGTCTGCCTGTTGATGGGTGGTCTGTGGATGAGCCGCCTGTTGAAACACAATTTGATGGAGGATGTTTTCAACAACGAGAACGAGAGTTTCATGCAGGAAACGAGGCTTATCGAAAGCGAGTATTCGGTCAATCTGCCGACACGTTTCTATTACAGGAAACGCTGGAACAACGGTTGGATCAATGTAGTTAATCCCTTCCGTGCGTCCATCGTGTTGGGTACGCCGGGCAGCGGCAAGTCCTATGCGTGGTAAACAATTTTATCAAGCAACAGATTGAAAAGGGCTTTAGTCAATACATCTACGATTTCAAGTATCCCGACCTATCTACTATTGCCTACAACCATTTGCTGAACCACCCGGACGGCTACAAGGTAAAGCCGAAGTTCTATGTGATCAACTTCGACGACCCGCGACGCTCTCATCGGTGCAATCCCATTCACCCGGATTTTATGGAAGATATTACGGATGCCTATGAGAGTGCCTACACAATAATGCTCAACCTCAATAAAACGTGGGTGCAAAAGCAGGGCGACTTCTTCGTGGAGTCACCTATCATTCTGTTTGCCAGTATTATCTGGTATCTCAAAATCTATCAGAACGGGAAGTTTTGCACGTTTCCCCATGCTATCGAGTTTCTGAACCGCCGTTACGAGGATATATTTCCGATACTGACCTCTTATCCGGAGCTGGAGAACTACCTTTCGCCGTTCATGGATGCGTGGCTTGGAGGGGCTGCGGAGCAGCTCATGGGTCAGATAGCGTCGGCAAAAATCCCGCTTTCGAGGATGATTTCACCGCAGCTCTACTGGGTGATGTCAGACAGCGAGTTTACGCTGGACATCAACAATCCCGAAGAGCCGAAAATCCTCTGCGTGGGTAACAATCCCGACCGTCAGAATATCTACGGTGCGGCACTCGGTCTGTATAATTCCCGTATCGTGAAGCTCATCAACAAGAAGGGGATGCTGAAGTCATCGGTCATCATCGACGAGTTGCCCACAATATACTTCAAAGGGTTGGACAATCTTATAGCTACCGCCCGAAGCAACAAGGTTGCCGTGTGTCTGGGCTTTCAGGATTTCAGCCAGTTAGTGCGTGACTACGGGGACAAAGAGGCGAAAGTGGTGATGAACACTGTCGGCAATATTTTCTCCGGTCAGGTGGTGGGGGAAACAGCCAAGACGCTCTCCGAGCGGTTCGGTAAGGTGTTGCAGAAACGGCAGTCCATCTCCATCAACCGGCAGGATGTTTCCACCTCCATCAACACGCAGATGGACGCGCTCATTCCACCGAGTAAGATTTCCGGGCTTACGCAGGGAATGTTTGTCGGTTCTGTATCCGACAACTTCAACGAGCGTATCGAGCAGAAGATTTTTCATTGCGAGATTGTGGTGGATGCCGAAAAGGTGAAACGGGAAGAAAGTGCCTACAAGAAAATTCCCGTCATTACAAACTTCACGGACGAGGACGGCAACGACCGCATGAAGGAAACGGTGCAGGCGAACTACCGGCGCATCAAGGAAGAGGTGAAGCAGATTGTGCAGGAGGAACTGGAGCGTATCAAAAACGATCCGGTGCTGTGTAAACTGCTACCAGATAATGAGACTGTCTAACAAGTCCCCAAAATTGAAAATTATCTATCGAAGTTTGAAGTGACCCCCAAAAGTTGGATACAATTTTTTTGGGGGGCACTTCAGTTCTGACGGGTAAAATCGTAAAATTCGGACTTGTTAGACAAATACTTACGCGGTTTCAACCTCAGGTACTGAATCTATCGAATTGACAAATTTAACCAATTGCGGATCTGAATCTTTTTGTATGAGGTTTCGGAGACTCTTTTTCAATTCATAAGCATCATCCCCTGCTGTATTTATTAAATCCATATAAAAATCTTTGTTTTGCAGAATCAATGAACGGCATGCCCCATCGGAAATTACAGGTTTCACTATTTTATCAATAACGTCTCCAGCTTGACTTTTCAAATTACCATGCGATCTAAGCCATGTTTCGAAAAATTGAAACTTTATTGCATTGATAGTCTTTTTACCGATGCAGAAATCATTTCTTATATCGGTAACTGTCGATTTAATTTTTCGTTTATCCAATCTTTCAACTATATTCTTGAAACAATTAGGGAAAGGATTCAAACTTTGAGTTCCAGAAGCAATATCCATCAGAATCTTTTTGCCAAATTCAGTCAAGTTATCTGGCAAGGATTTGATTTTAGCCAGTAAATGTTTTATTGCGACAAACCAATAATATGATGTATGTGCTGTTCTTTGGGCGTATAATGTATCAACACTTATTTCAGACAACGCTTCGAACGCTATTTTATTGATATGATCGGTCAGGACATTGCTTATTTTAGTGGTCAAATCGTAAAAAGATGCGTCAGGAATTACATCTTTAATATTGTTCTTAGTGATATACTTATCCAAATCGGTATTCCACTCTGCTAAATGCTCGATAAATACCTCATCCGTTACACCTATTCTGTTCTTAATATCTTCAAATTGGGGCAATATGTCTGAGAGCAATAATTTATAGCCAAGTTTATGATTTACCATGTATTGTAGTGTTTCATTTAATAGCGGTATATTCCATCCCACACTATTTACTAATAAGTCTCCATGATCCACATAATAGTCCATGAGTTCTGCAACATATTTTATATCTCCACCCTCTATTAAGGAAACGGAATGACCATGTGCCAATTGCATGGCGACTAAATCGTAATATCCAGACTCTTTAATGTTTCGGCCATCAGTTTCTAATTCAGAATGCAACTGATTTATGTAGGTTGAATCTAACGTTACAGGTAAAGGTCTTTCTTCGTCAGATGCCAATAAACGATAGGTTGTAAATATAGCCCCTATATTATCTTTATTTACATTCTGTTCATCAATGCAATTCGTGATCGCTTGCAAAAGCGTTGGAAACGTATAGGTAGAATTATCTTTTAACGTTTTTACAATATCTGCATGGTCGAAATTATCGGGTAGTAAGTTTGCCAAATAATTATCGAGCGCCTCCGAATTTGTTGCTACTTGATAATATTTATATGCTTTAGTTGTCGCGTTATCCCGATAGGCAGCATCTGTTGCATTTGCAGCTTGAATATAATCGATAAATGTATTTGGCTTGACTGTTTTTGCTTCAATCAATGACGTAAAATCGCACGCCAACTTATTTTGCGCAATAAACCTGTCTATTGCATCTAACGTTTTGAAATAGTCGCCGCCATTGAAGTCATTGAACCGAACTATCTTCTTATATAATTGAGCAATCACATGGTTTTGGCTTTCCGTGTCTAAATGCAACAGCAGTTCTTGGTATTCGACAGGGAACACCTGCTTCTCTATGGATTCTTTTAATTTCAATTGTGCTATTCTTTGCCATACACGCAGAATAACATCGCTCTTTCGAGTTAATTTATGCAAACAATGTATAATCTTATCGATAAGCGCATTGTCCATACATTGTATAACTTCTTCTAATACAGTGTCAAATTGTTTATTAGTCTCTGCATATTGATTTATGTCGTGGTCTTCTTCTCCGTTGATGCAGCCTTCAATATATTTTTTCAATGGAATTTGTCGAGCATCTTCAACATCGACACCATATACCAAAGCTGCAATTTCGCGTTGTGTTTGCAGATCATTGTTAATTATTGTTTGAATGCCATTCAGATAGTCGCCGGACAATATTTGTTCTACTGGATTTGCCAGAATATCCGTCTTCTTCAAACAGAACAATGCTATGTTTATCATCAAAATTTCGTTACACCACTCTTGTTTAAGAGCGACCATCTCATTGATATATGATATAATTTCCCTAACATTGGCATTAGGATTTACCAATCTGAATATCCGATTTATAGTTTCTTTCGCTTCATTTTCTGTTTCTCCAAATGCTTCAACAAACAGTTTGTTGAATATACTTCGATAGTCGGTAATAACAGGAGGAGCAACACGATAAACAATAGGGAAAGTTTTATTGATAAAATACTTGGTCAGTTGTTTCGTTTGTTCGTCGGTCTCATCTCCGAATGCACAAGCTAAATGTGTTTCATCGAAAGGAATAACAGCCCAAACATTTTCAAAACCGCTATCGGCGAAGAACGTATGGATAGAAGACCATAATTCTTTTACTTTTTCAGCGGGGAGACGATCCATGTTGTCAAAAACAAGGACTAATTTACGTTGTCCTTTTTCCTTGATAAAATCAGAAATGTCTTGCATCCATGTTTTGAACTCGTAAACCGTTGGTTCGTCTTCGCTCAAAGTCTCATAGCAAACGTCCTTTTCGACTTTATCTTGATAAATAGCTAACATATAACTCCATCCATATTTATGATCTTGCTATATGCCCATTTCCAAACGCACAATGCAATAAGAACTGGCAGTGCAGCTATGATAATAGACAATAAAGAAAACCACCATGTTGTGGGTGTAGGTTTTACTGCATACGCAATAAATGTAAATATCGGAGTTAAAACTGCAACCAAAAATGCCGCAACCATACCATTACTGATAAGGGGATATTTTTCGGTTACGGTCTCCGTTTTACGGGCTAATAAATATTTCAGCTTTTCAGACCATGATACGGTTTTCGTACCTCCACCTTTGACTTTTATTGTTGCATTTCCAGATAGGATACCATCATCAATAAGTTTGCTTGTAAGCAATTCCAATATAGAGCGGCGTTGCAAGTCCTCTTGATGTCCCCATACGTCATACTCAAAAAAGTAATAGTCGTCTGATAATTCACGTTCCAACATTTTAACCACGTTGGATTTTCCAGATCCCCAAATACCTTCGATGCCGATAATTCGAGGTAAAGTACATTCCTCATCCAATGAATCATTCTGACAAAAATGGCGAGCAATAGTTTTTGCCAACCTTTCTTGCGAACCTCCATCGAATTTGTCAATACCACACGGTTTATTTTGGATAAACCGCGGATATTGCTGTTTGGATTGTAGTTTTGTTTCCATATACGTAATTTATTGATTATACGAACTCCAAATAATTCTCCCGATTTACCACATGAAACTCGGCATAGGGATAGGCTTCTTGGAAGGCTTTCGGTGCGGCCGGCATTTTATTTCCCCACTTGAACTCCAAGGCGGTAAGACTGTCGGCACTCTCCTCAATCAGGTCGATTTCCTGTTTGTCGTAGGTGCGCCAGAAATAGAACTCCCTGTGCAGTCCCTCATTGAAGTTCGCTTTGCGCCGCTCTCCGATGATGTAGTTCTCCACAGCGCACCGACATCCTGCCGAATGGCCAGCGGTGAGAAAGCCCCGATAATGGCATTGCGAATGCCGTTGTCGTAGAAGTACCACTTGCCAGCTTTTGTAACCTCCTTGCGTAGGTTACGCGAATAAGCCCCCAGACGATAGATAACGAAGACCTTTTCCAATAGGTCGAGGTATTTTTCAACGGTCGTCTTGCTCATGCCGAGTTGTTTACCTAACTCTTCGTAAGAAACTTCGCTGCCCAACTGAAAAGCTATCAATCGCAGTAGATCGCGCATCTTGCTCGAATTTTTTAAGCCGTCAATTGCTAAGATATCTTTAAGCAGGTATGCACCGACAATATCACGTAGGTAGTCTGTTTTACGTTCATAGTTCTCCATCATTACTACTTCGGGATAGGAACCGTAAATCAAGCGCGCTTCGAGGTTCTGGCGGGTTTCAAGTGCCGTTTCCGTCTGTGCGATTTCCCGTTGCGAGAATGGTGTAAGGAGAAATTGCGTACTGCGGCCGACCAACGGTTCACCAGTCTTATTCAGCAAATCGAATGACGAAGAACCACTTGCCAAGACACTTATTCCCGGTATTTCATCAACTATCAACTTCAGAATACTACCGATTTGTGGTATGTTCTGTGCCTCATCAATAGCCAGCAAATCAATACCATCCAATAAATGCCGATAATTGGCTATTGAGCGATTCTCCAATAGTGCTAATGTGTCGTAGTCTTCGCCGTTGAGCATCATCGTCCTACCTGAATAGTTGTCCACAATTTTACGCATCATTACCGTTTTACCAACACGGCGAGCACCAAAAATCAGTACTGCTTTATTGGGCGCGATTCGTGCTGTAATCTTCTCTTGAAGTATTCTATTTACTGTTTCCATACCTTATAAAATATAATGCAAAGATAATCATATTTTTTTAATTGGCGAATTTTACAAAAAAAAACGGGCTATTAAATGGCGATTTTTACAACCACAATCTTATGGAAGTTGTTTCATTGTTTTTAGTAATGATATATGTTCATACTATGATGACTCAATAATTTACCAGACATACGTTTCTGAAATTTGTCCTTATAGGAATGAAAAACTCACATATATTGTGCTAATTAATATATAATTAAATGAAAATAAAAAGACAGGATACGAGTATTCCTGTCTTCTCATATGTAATGGATATTTTTTTATTTTCTCATCCGCTCCAACTCCTCATCACGCAACATTCTCTCGTTCAGTTTTTCCTGCATCCTGTCAATGAAATAGGTGCGGCTTTCGTTCTTCCGGCGTTTGATATCAGTGTAGAAGCGGTAGCAGTCTTTAGAATCAACCCCGAATATCTTATAGAGAAGTGGGGCGAGCTGTTTGAGCGGCATATTGCCGTTGTTGATGCAGCCCATCACGTCTATGCCGTAGATAAGTTCCACGAGGTCGATGGCATTGCCCGTCCATTGAAGAAGGCTGGCGGTGGTTTCTGTTGCGTTGTTGGCGGATATTAGTGGTGGCACTTGGGGCGTGGCAAGGAATTTCTGCATCTTTCTTACGAAAGACAGAGCCTTGCTGACGTAGGCGGCAATCTCTCTTTTTTCTTCTGACAGATTACGTACGGGATGGTGCTGCAACTCGATTTCGATGTAGGCAAGCGCGATGACGGTAAGGTTCATGTCCATGCCGCCGTTGCACAGTTCGATCACTTGGGTGGCGAAAGCCGTGTATGCCGTTTCCATATTGCAGTCGCCGGCTTCGTTTATCAGGCGGAAAAAGTCGGTTTCCGCCAGCAAGAAATAATTCATGGTTCTGTCAATTTTGAAAATTACACTTTGTTTTCTGCGTGCGCACATGAATATAATTGGCAAAAAACGCGGCAGAAAATAAAAAATCCAACACTCAATTTTACAAAGTGCTGGATTTCAGAGGTATAAAATTCAGTATTTTTTCACAAGGACAAATTATCTCCGACTTAAATTGTTTGTAATCGGAACATTTATTCTATTCCTGAAAATAGAAATGTATGCTTGCCGCACATTTTGGCTATCTTGCTTTTTTATCAAGGATATAGATAATGCGACATACACCGTTGGGATAGCTTTTCAAAGAGGAAAGCGTCCAGTGTTGCTCTGGCAGAGCCGACTTAAAAAAATGTCGTCCGCTTCCGGATATGAAAGGAACGGTGTATAGTATGATTTCATCCACAGCGTGCATCCGCAGCAGTCCGTTTATATAGTCTGCCGTGTCCGGTGTGGCTTCCGCGAGGTAACGGATGTTTGTGCAGTCTTTTCTCCATTCGTGCAGCATTGAAATGGAATAGTCCGGTGTCACACGGTAAAAGGCTTTCTTCCTGATTTCATCAAGACCGCAACGGTCAAGGCACAAATCCTGATGTGCTTTATCATATAACTCTGAAGAAAGACATCCGTCCATCGTCAGTACGGCGAGAATCTGAACTTTACCCATAATCGTTTCCTTTCGTTAGGCAAGGGTAAAAAAGTAGCGTGCAATTCACACTACCTTCAAGCGATGGCTCTGGTAAAGCCTTTACGGAGAGTACGTGAATGCACGCTATGCGTAAGCATAGCATAAGCATCACGCAATCGTCTCCGTAGTTCCAATTTACCAGATTTTCGCTTGAAACGCCTTGCGGTCTTATCCTATATGTTGGCGGCGAAAAGCTCCTGCCAATCGCCGTTTTTCTCAAATGTTATGCAAAGATAGCCAAATTCAGTGAATTACGGGCTATGATTGCTTGAATTTATATTTAAGTCCATACTCTTCAAGTTTGCTGTATAGTGTTGTCCTGCCTATGCCGAGCAGTTCTGCGGCGACACTCCGGTTGCCGTTTGCCTGTTTCAACGCACGCAATATCCGCTCCTTATCCTCCGCGTCATTGCGCAAGGCGAAGCTGACAGTAGAGGTCGGTTTCGTCACGGCAAGTTCCAGATGCTCTTTCATGACAACACCTTCCTGCGCCTGCAATACAGCACCCATAACTTTCTGCCGAAGTTCCCGCACGTTGCCCGGCCATGCGTGTGTCAGCAACGCTTTACGTGCTTCGGAACTGAACCCGCTCACGCTACACTCCAGCTCTCTGTTTGCCATATCACGGAAGAACTCTGCCAGCGGCATAATGTCTTCTTGACAGTCACGCAACGGAGGAACGGTTATCCCGAAGTCGTGCAGGCGGTACAGAAGATCCTGCCGAAAACGCTTTTCATTCACCGATACCTCCAAATCTTCATTGGTAGCAGCGATGATGCGGACATTGAAATTCCGGTCTGCCTTGTCTCCGACCGGGCGATACCGCCTCTCCTGTATGGCACGGAGCAACATCTGTTGGGTTTCCAACGCGAGGTTTCCTACCTCGTCCAGAAACAACGTGCCGCCTTCCGCCTCATGGAAATATCCTTTCTTGGCATTGTCCGCACCTGTAAATGCACCTTTGACGTGTCCGAAGAAAGCCGACGGTGCAAGCTCTTTGGAGAGTGAACCGCAGTCCACCGCCACAAATGGCTTGCCTGCACGTTTGCTCTTGTCATGCAACAGGTGGGCAATATGCTCCTTGCCCGTGCCGTTCTCACCAAATATCATCACGCTCATATCGGTGGCGGCTACCAGCCTTATGCGGTGCATGATTTTCTGAAAGGCGGAACCTTCACGGGCGAATATAGGCATACGGCGTTGTCCTGCCTGACGTTCTTTCAGTATGGAACGGATCAGGGGGACAAGTTTATCCTCCACAAGCTGTTTGGGAATATAGTCTATCGAGCCGAGTTTCATGCTTTCCACGGCGGTATTAACTTCGGCGTAGTCGGTCATAATGATGAAGGGCTGCATCTTTCCCTCCTTTCGCATCCAGCACAAAAGGTCTATGCCACTGCCGTCAGGCAGACGCAGGTCGGCAACCACGATATCATTATCTGTTGCCTGTTGCAGATGTTTCTTCGCGGTTGAGAGGTGGTAAGCCTTCATATTGCGGTAGCCCTCCCGTGACAGCATATTGCAGACATATTCGCAATACACGATGTTGTCTTCCACCACAATTATTTTTGTCTTATTCATCTTCGTATTTTCTCCTTTCCTCTTCTGCCAACCGTATTATTTCCACTCCCTTATCCAGCACGGCAGTCACGGCATGGCTTAACGCTTCACCATCCGGGAGAGCATCGCCACGAAGCAATCCGTAAAGTACATTCAGCGGTTGGTCGGCACGGAGCACCTCCCACGAACTGCGCAGGTGGTGGATCAGGGAATCCAGCTTTTGCAGGTCTTTTTCTTTTGCTGCATCCCGTACCGCCTGCATTTCCTTTTCTGTTTCAGTTATCAACTTTTCCAGCATGACGGCTTCATTGCCATAGGACAATAAGGCGGAAAAGTCCGGTTTCCCGTCCGGTGTCGCTTTTATGGCACACCTGTCGGAAACCTCCATCAGTTCCGATATGGAGAACGGTTTGAACAGGCATCCGGCAAAGCCTTTTGCCAATAGTTCCCCTTTGTTACAACTGCCCGAAGCGGTTGCCACAACCACCGGGATTGTTGGTGAATTGCCCACGTTGGACGAACGCAACAGTTCCAGCAATTCGAAACCGTTTATATCGGGCATATTCAAGTCTGTCAGCAACAGGCTGTATTCTTTCTGGCGTATCATTTCCATCAGTGCCGCAGCATCGGTGCAAGTGTCGCAGTGTATTCCTTCTTGGGAATACATCTCTTTCAGCATCAGAAGTAATACCTCATCATTGTCAATGGCGACAACATCATGGAATTTATTGTTATGATAAACAGGTGTATTGCTTGTATATCCAAGCTGTTCTTCAGCTTCCTGCATAGAAATTTCAACTGTGAAACGACTGCCTTTCCCTTTCTTGCTGTCTAAACGGATTGTTCCGCCAAGCATCGACACAATATTACGCATTATGGCAAGCCCAAGCCCGAAACCCTCCTTTGCGGCGGCATTTGATAGACGTTCAAACGCACCGAACGCTTGTTTCTGTTCCTCTTCTGTCATGCCTGTACCTGTATCTTCAACGACCAGTGTCAGAACTCCATTATCATATTCAGTAATCAAAGAAACACCGCCTTCTTCTGTGAACTTGACAGCGTTTGACAGCAGGTTATTCCCGATTTGTATTATTCGCTCTTTGTCGGTCAATACAATGGCATCGTGTCCAGTCTTCACGGACAAGGACAGCCCTTTGTTCACGGCAACAGGCATGAACTCCGTTTCAAGTGTGTGCGTGATTGCTGAAATCCGGCAGGGTGACAGACGGGGCTGTTCCTTGCCGTTGTCCAGGCGGAAGAAGTCAAGCAAAGTGTTAAGCATATCCCGCATACGGTCGGAGGATTGCAGTATGTTTTGGATATACTGCCCGGACTTATCCTCACACTGTTCTTTCCGTATCAGTCCGGCATAGCCTGTTATTGCTGTCAGCGGTGTGCGCAGTTCATGGGTGATAGTATGTACGCCTTCTTCCTTGACGTTATCAGTGCCTCGTTCCGTTGTACGGATTGTTCCAGTTGCCTTATCAAATCAGTTGTCTTGTGCTTGTATTGTTTAATGCTTTTTGCATCACGATGTATGATGATGTAGGAAATTAACAACAATAGAAGAACGAATCCCATTAAACCGCCTACTTGCATAAATGACTTTTCACGCATGGCAACTATTTCGTTTTCCCGGCTTTGCAGTTCGGTTTGTACCTTTTCTTCTATTTGGCAAATCAATTCTTGCAGTTGTCTGTTAAGTTCTGCATTACGAGCTGCAAGGCTGTCGGCTTGTTCCGACAATTGGCGATCCTGCACTTTCTGTTCGCTGATTACGTTTCTATTGACCGAATGAAGGATAGTGGTTGATACTGCTGGAGTTACTTCCTTTTTTTTGCCGAATATGCCTAAGAAACCTTTTCGTTTTGGCTTTTTGGACTGTTCCTGCACACTTTTCTGTACAATAACCGGAATTTGATTGGCTATCTTCTTGTTAATAGATTGTTGTTCATCCATTAACCGGACTATCTGGAACATCTGTCGTTCCTTATCCTCTAAAAGACTGCGCACACTATCGATGCGCTCTGCTGGATAGGTGGCCTTGAAACGGCAGAGCATACTGTCCATTGCCATACGCCGTGCATGGTAATGCTCGATATCTTTATCGTTCCATTCCAGTATTGTTTCACCCAATAGAGAAAATTTTATCATTTGAATATTGATATTGTTTATTTCTTTTCGGAGCTCGTCTATTTTTTTATTGCCAAGTTCTAATGCTTCTATCTCCTGCCATTCATAGAGGCTATTATATGCCATACATCCGATAAGAATGGAGATAAGTATATATCCCAACCGTATTGCCTTATAGAAATTTCCTGACCGCTCCATTATTTTAATGACATTGATTTTTGGAACATGAATAAAAGTTTATCTTTTTCGTTCATGCGGATATTATCAGAATAACCGTCTTTTGTTATTTGATACCCACATGGCTTAACCATAAAAATGCCTAAGCCCTTAGTGTACGAACTTACTTCTGAGGCATAGTCTTTACTTGTATTTAATGGAACTTTCCCTTTAATATGACACCACTCATTATTACAACTGATGTCTTCAATCTCAGACATCAGTTTTGCAAATCTGTAATAGCTTTGGAACTCGCTACTTGGGGTATCTGCAACTCAAAACAGAGCATCGGTTCGAGAATGTCCCACACCTGATGATTGCAAA
>ENA-OQEB01000088-OQEB01000088.1-human-gut-metagenome-genome-assembly--contig:-NODE-88-length-35421-cov-2.347594_pt1 | contig 35421 bp, 28 predicted proteins | sample MGYA00242787_ERZ504619 | MGnify/ENA primary metagenome ERZ504619 (study PRJEB26092, sample SAMD00036317) | human gut metagenome | host: Homo sapiens | study: EMG produced TPA metagenomics assembly of... | reverse complement strand
ATCTCCGTTACTCAGTTTTGTAATATCCGGTTTCCCTCCGATCATCTTGGAATTTTTGAGCATATGATAGTTTTCTTCTGCCCACTCAAGGAATTCTCCTGTGATCTCGTATTTTCCATCTGTCATAATACTGTCAGAGTAGTACAACTCCCAAAATGCCGTTCCACGAGTAGACAACATGTACAGATAGTTCTGGAAATCTTCATCTGTAGCAGTATTAACTGTCATTCCTGTTCCTTCTTTTCCGTAAATCGGATCATGGTTGTACAGATTCTGAAGCGGGAACTGGAACTGATGATTCTTCAGGAAGTCATAGTAACAAGCGTCACGATATGTAATCTGCTTATTCATCTTTGTTGTTCCGAAAGATGCATCCTTCTGATCATGTACGCACTGAATCCATACAGAGTTCGCCCACTGTAAATACCACGGACTCGGGTTTACATAACATGTAAGAGAGATCCAGAGTTTATTAATTCCGCCCTCTTTTTCACTCTGACGAACCGCTTCCATCAGATCGATCCATGCTTCCCACAGATCAGTCACATGATACATCTGGTGATAACCGCCTGTCATATGGTGATTAGACTCACTGTATACCGGAACGCCGTCTGCTCCGCCTAAATTGTTGAAATGATTATACTGAGCAGTATCTGCAAATCCATCCCATTTCCAGTAGTTGACATCCCAATCTTGCTGCCATTTAATCGCCATCTTTTTAAAATTCTCTACATATACACGGTCTGCAACGTCGATAGAATGTCCTGCTTTACTTCCTTTTTGTGCCCTCTCAATAATATTTGCTAATGTAGTGTAGAAGTTATATCCGCCTCTCGGTCCAACCCATACTCCAAAGTTACTTCCGAACTTCTTAACAAGTTCGCTGGACGGTGTCAATCCCTCCGGGAATTTCTCATTAAATGTCCAGAAACCTTCGGTATTCTCTATTGCTCCCGATTGTGCGTGTGACCCTGCTCCTATCGAACCATCATTATACGCATTCCATCCATCATCTACAACGTAAGAATCCAACGGACGAACTTCTGCTTTATTCAACTCACGATCAATTTCAATGAACGAAGCCAAAATATTTTCATCACTGATCTTCATCATGTTGTCGAACCATGAATTGTACTGTGTACGGAACTCTGACGGAGTTGCGATTGACTTGATGTACTCGAAGAAGTCTGCCTGAATAACTTCCTGCTCTGTACTTCTTGCCGCACCTGCAACTGTCTGCCATGTCACATACTTATCGTCTGTTGTCAACTGATTATCTTCTTTCAGTCTGCTGAACGTCTTACCACTGTAATAACGCATAAATCCTGTTCCGTTTACGATCTCTGTATCCGCTGCCGGGAACTCACATCCGAAGAACATTCCCTGAATGTAGATCGGCTGTCCGAGGTTCGCTTTGAACTCTTCCATCTGAACAACGCCGCCTTGACCTCTCGGAATTGTCCACTGTGCATCGGACTCTGCCACTTTCAGAGACTCAAGGTCGATATAGTCGATCTCAGCATCTGCCATCTTGTCATCCGGCACGTCGATCTCAAGGAATTTACGCATGAAGTGATCGCCTTCGTACATTACGATTACTTCGTCGATTGAATACTCTACGTTTTTGTGAGTGTACGGTTTGAAAGAAAATGTTACTTTCTTACCTGTTTTCTCTTTACCGTTGATCGTTGCCGTTGTATCTTCGACTTTGACTGCCTCATTGCCGTCTTTCAGCTCTAAATCGCTTGTCTCAAATGCACGGTCATCCGTATCTACCGGAGCTTTATCTGCGTGGAGATTAAATTCTGCTCCGCCGGCAAATCTTTCCCCATTGTTTGAAGATGTTGCTACGAACTTAATCTGTTTCGCAGTACATGCTTCTTTCAAGTTTACATAGATCGGGTTCGTACCATTATATTCAAATTCGCCTTCTGCGATCGGCTCTCCCCAATCTTCGGATTCATAATCAAGTTTGTTTTCTGCTGTTGATGCGTACAGCTTGTACCCCTTAATATTTCCGTTTGTGTTTTCTCCTTCTTTTCTCGGTGTATAAGAGAAAGACTGGAATGTCACATCTTTTCCGAATGTGATTACTACATTATGCGGATAGTCCTGATCACCTTGTCCAGTCCCCCCATAATTTGAATGCCAGATACTCTCTGTTCTTCCATCTAACAAGTTAGATGCCGGTCCATCTGAGTCTCCGCTCGCATTCTGGTAGCTGTCTGCTGTTGCTTCCCAACCCGTCCGATTGATTCCCGGTAAGGTAATAGGGTCTTTTTTCTCTTTCGTTGTCTTAACAACGAATTCTTCACTTCCCTCTTGCGGAGTGAAGACTGTCTCTTCTCCACCAGTTCTTTTGTTCACAATTTCAGTCGTAGACAATTTTTTGTCCGCTGTTGAAAATGTTCTTTTGATGCATCGTTTCCGATTGTAACAGTATTGCCTTCCTGTTTTACGGTCACATTGCCATAAGGAACTGCAGTTTCATTTTCTGCCGCTCCGGCAACTGATGTTGTGGAGAAGACGCTCGTCACAACCATAGCTGCTGCGAGCGCTGCACTGAAAAAATTTCTTTTTCATAATATTCTCTCCTTTCCCCGTGAAATTGTTATGTTTTTCACAGTCTGCATCTATTTTATGATAACATATTCCCTGTCATTTCGGTACATCCAATATCCTTTTCGTGATATTTACTTAATTTGTGTCAATTTAATCAATGTTTTTTTAAGATTTTATCGGTTTTTCTTAAGAATTCTTCTTTTTATTTTCCGCAATTTATTAAGACGACTATAATATCCTGTTTATGTCAGGAAATAAAGGGAATCCTGTAAATAACACTTAAAGGAGTTGTATTATATATGAAGAAACTCATTTATCCGGCAGCGCTTATTCTGCTTTTTATTATATTGACAACGACAATTCTGCCTGCCGACGCCGTCTACGGATCGAATACGGACTGGTTTTCCCAGCATGCCGCTCTTGCGGAAACGATCCGTGACGCCTGCGTGGAACAGCACACGCTTCTTCCCGACTGGATCGATCTCGGAAGCGGAAGCAGCGGATATCAGTTTTCTTATTATGGATTTTTAAGACCTGATATTCTGATCGGATGTCTGTTTCCGCAGATTCCTATGGTTTACATCCTGATCGGCTATATGCTTGCACTTTATCTCGCTTCCGTTCTTTTATGTTATATGTGGCTGCAAAGCGAGGATATTTCCCCGTTCTTTTCCTTCATCGGAAGCGTTTTATTTTTGACTGCGGGATGTCTTTTCCATATGCATCGTCAGATCATGTTTGTCAATTATCTGCCGTTTTTGATCCTTGCTTTTTTGTGCGTGAAGAAACGTAAGTTTCGCTTTCTCCCTCTTTGTATGCTTCTGATCTGCCTGCACAGCTTCTATTTTGCGATCGCCGCATTTGCCGCGATCGGCTGGTACTGGCTGAGAACGGAAAAAGAGACATTTTGGAAAGATTCGTTTTTCAAAAAATATATCCCTTCCGCCGTTCTTTCCGTATGCATGGCGGCGGCGCTCCTTCTGCCGACAGGACTTGTACTGATGGAGCACAGACGAAGCGGCGGCGGATTTTCTCTTTTGAAAATATTAGAGCTTTTCGGACCGAATATCTCTATGAACGGCATCTTGTTTAACGAATACGGACTGGGGCTTACATTGATCTGCTTTTACACGATACTTGCCGGATTAAATAAAAAAAATCCTGCCAAAAAAGAATTCTTTCCTGACAGCGTTTTATTTTTATCTTTCGGATTGTTCGGTATCTTTTCTTACATTTTAAACGGAACGCTCTACGCCAGACCGAAGATACTTATTCCGTTTCTGCCGCTGTTCATCCTGCACTGCGTACGTTACTTAAAATCAGCGCACACCGAAACAGACCGCGTTTCATCGTATCCGCTCTATCCGTTTGCCGTAATGCTTCCGCTTGGTCTGCTCTGGTTCAGTCAAGTTCAGTTTCCGTGGATTTTGATCGAACTTGGTATTCTGTTTTTATTTTGCCTGATACAAAGACGGAAACAAAACCTTATTTTGCAAATGTTTAAAAATCCCCGCATTTTGCCCGGGTAGAATTACTCGTCTATCTGCTCATACTGATCGCCCCGGTCGGTATGTATATTACAACTGCCAGAAAGGAAAACTGGGTAAAGAAAGCAGATGTTTCGGCAAAAGAAACTTACACAAAACTTGCGGAAATTCCGATGGATCCGCTCTATCATTTTGACAACCTGACCGAACCGCTTGCAAACGGAAACCGCGCCCCAGAAGCGAAAATAACAAGAAGTTCTATGTATTCTTCTGTGACAAACAGCGCTTACTCCGACTTGTATTATGACGTGCTGAATACACCGATCCGAATCAATAACCGGATCGCGCTGCTTACTTCCGATAATCCGTTCATGCTTCATCTTCTTGGCGTTCGGTATATCGAGACAGAAAAAGATCATATTCCGCCGGGTATACGCCTCTGTATTCTTCGGCAAAAGACACGGTGGTCGCAGAGAATAAAAACGTGCTTCCGAATGTTTATTTTACATCGGATACAATCTCTGAAAAAGAGTTTGACCGTTTCAATCAAATCGAACAGTTGGAAGCGATTTCCCGCAAAACCATAATAGAAAACACTTCCACTGATACGGACAGCGACGTTTACCTCCCCGGAAAGTTTATCACTCCTTTTGCCCCGAAACTGTCGGCAGACGGCAAACTTCCCGATAGTTTGACTATCAAAAAGACTGCCGATAAGTATGACATAATCTCAAAATGTCAACAATCGTTGACATTTTATGTTGAAAATACAGGTTTTGGCAACATTTTGTTGCTTTCTTTCCAGGTGGATAATAAAACGATCGATCCTGTTGTCATCGACATTAACAACATACGCAATAAGCTTTCGGGACTATTTGCGCCTTACCCAAACGGAAACAATATGTTTCACTATCAGTTTTCAGCGGACAGCGACTCGGGTATGACAAAACTAAAGGTTACTTTTCCAAAGGGTCATTTCACTGTCAGCAACGTACAGTGGCATTTATGTAATAAACATATTTTCGACGACAAGAACACAATTACAAAAGCGGTCTGTGACAGCAGAACCGAACGCAGCGCCTTCCTTTCAGGCACGACTGTTTTTTCCGGAAGCATCCATGCAGAAAGCAACGGGGTTCTCGCATCTGCGATTCCGCGGCAAAACGGACTTGAGCTTTACATCGACGGCAGACGCACAGATATTATCCGCGTAAATAAAGCTTTTGCAGGAGCACATATCGAAAAGGGGACTCATAAGATCGAATTTCGATTTTCTCCTCCCGGAAAACAAATCGGCTGTATCATCAGCCTGATATCTCTGTTGTGCTATTTAAGTTACCTGATTTTTACATTTGGAGTCTTTACTTCAAGAAAAACACAAAATATTACAACGGCTCACCATAAAAACGCGCTGTAAGAAATTCACTATAATCATTATAAGAAAGAGGGAACTGACTTTGAAACGAATTTACTTAAGCAAAGAACTGCTCACTTACATCATTACCGGAGGAATCACAACCGGAGTTAATTACATGTTATACGGACTTTTTCTATTTTTTCACGTTCCGTATATTGCATCTAACAGTATCGCATGGACAGGCGCGGTTATCGCCGCCTATGTTCTGAACAGAAAATGGGTCTTTCGGTCAAACAGACGGATTCCCGAAGAGTTTTTCTCCTTTGCTGCTCTACGATTTATCACACTGCTCGTCGAAAACGTTCTGCTTTGGCTTGCCGTCGATCAATTATCACTTTCTTTGATCGGCTCAAAATTAATCGTAAGCGTCGTAACCGTGATCGGAAACTATGCGCTCTGCAAATACCGCGTTTTCAAAACTGCCGCTCATGGCAGGATCAAAATATGATCAGAAAGGAGCTGCTGCCATATGACAATCAAAAATAATCCTGCTGACGATGTGATCAGCATTATCGTTCCGTGTTTTAATGAGGAGAGCGTTCTCCCCGCTTTTTACAGCGCGGTTTCAGACGCCGCATCCTCGATCGAAGGCGCTGTCTGCGAATTTCTTTTTATAGATGACGGAAGTTCTGACCGAACGGCAGAGATCCTTCAGCATTTTACAGAGAAAGACGAGCGTGTCCGTTTTCTTACATTTTCCAGAAACTTCGGAAAAGAAGCCGCCATGTACGCCGGACTTCAAAATGCATCGGGAGACTACTGTGTATTTATGGACGCCGATCTGCAGCATCCGCCCGCTCTGCTTAAAAACATGTATCACGCTGTCAAATACGAAGGATACGACTGCTGTGCAGGACTTAGAGAGGACCGAACCGGAGAAAATCCGATCCGCACGTTCTTATCCCGCTCTTTCTATCACTTGATCGGGAACGCATGTCATCTCGATATGGGAGACGGAAAAGGTGATTTCCGAATGATGAACAGAGCTATGACGGACTCTATTTTGGAACTCAAAGAATACAACCGCTATATGAAAGGGATCTTCTCTTTCGTTGGATTTGATACAAAATGGATTCCGTTTCACAACACTGAGCGCGCCGCAGGAAAAACAAAATGGAATTTCCGCTCGCTGTTCCGCTATGCAATGGACGGAATGTTATCATTTTCTTCCGCCCCCGCTTCCCTGCCCGGCTTCATCGGCATGTTTCTCCTGATCGCCGCCGTTGTCACAGGACTTGTTTCCGTTTTCACCGGACATAAAGCAAACTGGATCCTTCTGCTTGTCTGCCTGATCCTCGCGTTGAACGGCATACAGATGATCTTCCTGTCACTGCTCGGACAATATATGTCGAAAGATTATATGGAAAGCAAGAAACGACCGATCTATATTATAAAAAAGAAAGGGGGGTTTTAACCCCTCCTTTTCTACGACAGCTCTAAGTTTCCTGTATAAAGCTGATAATACGTTCCTTTCTGTGACAGCAACTCATCATGTGTTCCACGTTCGATAATACGTCCGTGTTCCAGCACCATGATCGCATCGCTGTTTCGGATCGTCGAAAGTCTGTGGGCGATTACAAATACTGTACGCCCTTTCATAAGGTTATCCATACCTTTTTGAACGATACTTTCTGTTCTTGTGTCAATAGACGATGTCGCTTCATCCAGGATCAGTACCGGCGGATCGGCAATGGCAGCTCTTGCGATCGCAAGAAGCTGACGCTGTCCTTGAGACAGTTCTTCTCCGTCTCCGCTCAAGCGCGTCTCATAACCTTTCGGAAGCATTCTGATGAATCCGTCTGCATGAGCCAGCTCTGCTGCCTTATAAACTTCCTCATCTGTCGCATCCAGTTTCCCGTAACGAATGTTTCCATAATCGTTCCTGTAAACAAATGTGTATCTTGAAGAACGATACCAAGCGATCTTCGCAGATCAGCCTTTTTAATCTTGTTTATATTAATATCATCATAACGGATCTTTCCGTCCTGAACATCATAGAAACGATTGATCAGGTTTGTGATCGTTGTCTTTCCCGCTCCCGTCGAACCGACAAAAGCAAGTTTTTGTCCCGGCTTCGCGTACAGAGTCAGATCATGAAGCACCATGTGGTCTTCCGTATATCCGAACGTCATATCATAAAATCTCACGTCGCCTTTCAGCTCCGTATATGTCACTGTGCCGTCTGCCTGATGCGGATGTTTCCATGCCCACAAGCCTGTTCTTTCTTTACACTCCGTAAGATTTCCCTGTGCATCCTTCTTTGCGTTTACAAGAGTAACATATCCTTCGTCTACTTCCGGCTCTTCATCCATCATATTAAAAATACGTTCCGCACCTGCAAGAGCATGATGATTGAGTTAAACTGCTGGGCAATCTGCATAAACGGCTGAGTAAAGCTCTTCGTAAACTGAAGATAAGACGCCATCACGCCAAGCGTAATGTTTCCGATGCCGAGTACCGAAAGCGCGCCGCCCAGTACAGCAGTCAAAACGAACTGTAAGTTTCCCATATTTCCGATAACCGGACCCATGATACTTGCAAACGTATGTGCCTTTGATGAACTGACGAACAGACTTTCATTCAGCTGATCGAATTCTTCTTCCGAAATCCGTTCATGGTTAAATACTTTCACGACCCGCTGTCCCGTCATACGCTCTTCCACAAATCCCGTGATACTTGCCAGATCAAGCTGCTGCCGTACAAAGTATTTTCCGCTGTTTCCTCCGACCATTCTCGCAACAGCCGTCATCACCCTGATCATCACAACGGCGAGAACTGTCAGGATCGGACTTAAAACAAGCATCGCAATAAATGTGACTACGATCGTAAGAGCCGACATAAGCACCTGCGGGATCGACTGATTGATCATCTGACGAAGCGTATCCGTATCGTTTGTATAAAGGCTCATGATCGAACCGTTTGTATTCCGGTCAAAATAACGGATCGGCAGTTTCTGCATATGTTCAAACATCTCGTCGCGGACACGTTTCAGCACGCCCTGCCCGATCACGACCATAAGTCTCGTGTAAATGAAGGAGCAATTACGCCGCTCAAGAAAATACATGCCAATATACCAAGCGCCTGATACAGTTCTGTGTAATCCGGACTTTTTTGCCCGATCAGCGGGATAATATAATCATCCAGCAGAAACTTCAGCGACAATGAGACCGAGATCGTCGCAATCGAACTGACAAGAATACAGATCAGTACGATAATAAACTGTACTTTATATGTTTTCGTCACATATCCGAGTAGACGTTTTGCTGTTTTTAATGTATTTTTATTCAACGACGGTTTTGTCGGTTTCTTTTCTTTACTCACTGTCCTTTCCTCCTTTCATCTGTGATTCATATACTTCCCTGTAAATCGCATTCGTTTTCAGCAATTCCTCCGATGTTCCGATTCCGCTGATCTCTCCTTTGTCCATTACGATAATAACATCCGCATCCTCTACCGAAGAAACTCTCTGCGCAATGATGATCCGTGTCGTATCCGGAATCTCTTCTCTGAAAGCCTGACGAATCAGCGCGTCTGTTTTCGTATCTACCGCGCTTGTCGAGTCGTCCAGAATAAGGATCTTCGGCTTTTTCAAAAGCGCCCTTGCAATACAAAGTCTCTGCTTCTGACCGCCTGACACATTATTTCCGCCTTCTACGATCATCGTCTCATATTGATTCGGAAACTCTCTGATAAATCCGTCCGCCTGCGCCAGCTTACATACGCGTTCTACTTCCGCATCACTTGCAGTTTCATCACCCCAACGGATGTTCTCATAGATACTTCCTGTAAAAAGTACATTTTTCTGAAGAACGACAGACACCTGATCCCGCAAAGCTTTCAAATTATAATCCCGCACGTCTGTTCCGCCGACTTTCACTGTTCCCGACGTCACATCATACAGTCTCGGGATCAACTGCACGAGCGTTGACTTAGCGCTTCCCGTACCGCCGATGATTCCGACGATCTGACCGCTCTTTATATGAAGGTTTACATCTTTCAACGAAAGATTGCCTCCCTCTCCCGCATAACTGAAGTTCACATGTTCAAATTCGATATCTCCGTTTGTAACTTCCGTAACTGCATCCGCTTTGTCTTCCATTTCCGGTACTTCATCCAAAACTTCGTTGATACGTTCCGTAGACGCTTCCGCGATCATGATCATAACGAATACAAACGACACCATCATAAGAGACGTCAGTATCTGAAGTGCATAGACGATCACACTTGTCAGCTCTCCTGTAAGCATATCTCCGCTTATGATACTTCGCCGCCGATCAGCACCATTGCAAGAACGACTATATACATAGTAAACTGCATCGTCGGAGAGTTCCAGGCAACGATTTTCTCTGCTTTTGTAAAAAGCCGGAATACAATACCCGAGATCTTTCCGAATTTTTCAACTTCATGGTCTTCCCGAACGTACGCTTTCACGACGCGGGCTGCGTTGACGTTTTCCTGAACGACATTATTCAATTCGTCATATTCGTCAAACACCTCGATAAAATGCGGGTGCGCTTTCTTTGCGATAAAGATCAAAAGTCCTCCCAAAACCGGAATCGTGATCAACATCATAAATGCGATCGCAGGACTGATCGTCACCGTCATGATCAGGGACATCACGATCATGATCGGCGCTCTTGCGAGCAGACGGATCGTAAACATATACGCCATCTGTACATTCGTAATGTCGGTCGTCAGTCTTGTCACAAGACCCGGCGTTGAAAAATGATCGATATTACCGAATGAAAAATCTTGTATTTTATAAAAAATATCATGTCTTAAATTTTTAGCATATCCCGAAGACGCTACCGCCGCAAGCTGACCTGCCCTTCGCTCCGAAAAAAAGCGCCACGACCGCAAGCAGTACGAGCAAAGCGCCCAGCTTTATGATATATGCCATATCTCCGTTCATGATCCCCACATCAATAATCTTCGCCATCAAAAGCGGAATGAGAACTTCCACAAACACTTCCGCGGCTACAAGAACAGGTGTCAGAAACGATTGTTTCTTATACTCGCGCACTGAGCGCAGTAATTTTTTATCCATCTTTTCTATTAGCTCCTCTCTCTACTATTGATTTTTGTTTACATGCTGCTTTCTTTCCCCCCGAACTGTTTCCCTCCCGGCACAGTTTCCTTTGATCGGCTTTGATCACACTGCGCCGGCTGCCGCCGTCTTTTGTTTTTCGGTACAGCATTTTTCATCTTCAAACAAATTGGCGGAAATCAGTTCCAGCGTTTCTATACAAACCGCCATTTTTTCATCAGGTATCCCCTGACGGATGATTTTTTCCGTACGATCAATGTTCATCAATACATGTTCTCTGACTTTTTCCGCTTTCTCTGTCGGCACGATCTTTTTCAGCCGCGCATCCCGGTCTTCTGCTTTCCGCAAAATAAATCCGTTTTTTTTCTAAAAGCTGTAAGATTCCCGTCGCTGTGGATCTCCGGATCTGAAATTCCGCCTCAACATCCTTCTGGTAAATATCCCTGCTCATTGACTGAAGCAATATGTAATGAAGTACATGCCTTTGCATATTTGTCAAAGAATCCTCTTCCTCATGACAATTCATTCTCCGCTTCAGTTGATGCGAGATCCGATTGATGATCTTTCCTACGTCACACCGCTCTTCCATAATCCATCCTCTTCTCTTTCTGATTTCCGTATCCGCATTTTTCGTATTGACTTTTCCTTTTTTACGAAGTCGTTTGACCTCTGTATTATGCACAAAATTATAATAGTTCGGGTGCTAACAATATAGTATATGTAGCAAAATTTTTAATGTCAATCCTTTTTTCTGTATTATTTTTCAATTTTCTGTATTATTTTATAATTTATACTATTTTGACGAATTTTTTACTATTTCGCACAATAAAGTATGGCATTTTCACGAATAGAATTGTATAATAAAGGGGAGTAAATTATAAGGGAGGACTCAAGCATGAAACAAAATAATATGTTAGCCATGATCTTGGCCGGTGGACGCGGTTCCCGTCTTCATGACCTGACCCAGAAAGTCGCCAAACCGGCTGTTTCATACGGCGGAAAATATCGGATTATTGATTTTCCACTCAGCAACTGTGCCAACAGCGGAATCGACGTTGTAGGCGTATTGACTCAGTACGAATCCATTCTTCTCAACAGCTATGTAGCTGCCGGAAGACGTTGGGGATTGGACGCGAAAGACAGCGGCGTCTATGTACTCCCGCCCCGTGAAAAATCAGATGCCAATCTTGATGTTTACCGTGAACTGCCGATGCGATTTCACAAAACATAGACTTTATCGACACGTATTCTCCGGAATATCTTCTTATTCTCTCCGGCGACCATATTTACAAAATGAACTATGCAAGGATGCTCGCATTCCACAAAGAGAGTAAAGCCGACGCGACAATCGCAGTCATTGAAGTTCCGATGAAAGAAGCGAGCCGATTCGGTATCATGAACACCGATGAAACAGGACGCATCGTAGAATTTGAAGAGAAGCCGGAACACCCGAAGAGCAATCTTGCTTCCATGGGTATCTATATCTTCAACTGGAAACTGCTTCGCAAAACGCTTCTTGCCGATATGAAGAACGCGGATTCCAGCCACGATTTCGGAAAAGACATTATCCCGGCGCTTCTCAATGACGAGAAGAAGCTCTGCGCTTACAAATATAAGGGATACTGGAAAGACGTCGGAACGATCGACTCCCTCTGGGAAGCAAACATGGATCTTCTTGACAAAAACAATGCACTTGACCTGAACGATCCGGCATGGAAGATTTACACAGAGGACGTAACGGCTCTTCCGCAGTATATCGGCGCCGACGCTGTTGTTGACCGCGCTTTTATCACACAAGGCTGCGTTGTCAACGGTAAAGTTAAAAATTCTGTCCTGTTTACAGGAGCAAAAGTTGCCGAAGGAGCACAGGTTATAGACAGTGTTCTTATGCCGGGGGCAGAAGTTGCCGAAGGAGCTGTCGTTACACGCACGCTCGTTGCAGACGGTGTCAAGATCGGTAAAAACGCCGTTGTCGGAAGCGCTGACAGCAAGAATATCGAACTTGTGGCAAAACGTGTAAAGGGGGATGAATAATATGAACAGAGCTTTTGGAATTATAAATTTTGCCGGAAATCATATTAAAGTAGACGGTCTTCAGGATTTTCGTCCTGTCGGCGCTTTCTCTTTCCTCGGACGTTACCGCATCATTGATTTTCCGATTTCTAATATGAGCAACAGCGGAATTGACAATATCGAAGTATTTATCAGAAGAAAACCTCGCTCCCTTACAGAGCACCTCGGAACAGGCCGCCATTACAACATCAACTCAAAACGCGGCAGTCTGAATATCATGTATACAGAACACGGTCAGATCGGCGACATTTACAGTACCGACATTACCGCTTATATGGAAAACATAGAGTGCCTCGAGGAGATGCCTCATGAATACGTTGTCATAGCTCCGAGTTATATGGTTTACAAAGCTGATTACAGCGAATTTCTCGACGCTCATATCGAATCCGGCGCGGACATCTCTATGATGTATCACTCGGTCGATAACGCCAAAGACGCTTTTTTGAACTGTAACGCTTTGAATATCAACAAACAAAAAGGAGTTCTTGCAATCGAACCGAATCACGAAATGCGAAAAACCGCAACATTTCCATGGATACATATGTTATGAAAAAAGATCTCTTCATCGAACTTGTTCGCAAAGCAAGCAAAAGATCATCTATGTACACGTTTGCCGACATTCTTGATGAAGAATCCGAAAATCTTGATATTCGTGCGGTATCCCACCGTGGGTTCTTTGCGATCATTAATGATTTTAACGCATATTATCAGGCAAATATGTCTCTTGTAGACCTGAATAATGCCGGAAGTCTTTTCGACAAAGACTGGCCGATCTACACGCACACGAACGATTCCTGTCCGACTCAGTATTTTGAAGGAAGCAAGGTGACTTCTTCTGTTGTTTCCAATGGATGCCTGATCGAAGGAACAGTTGAAAATTCCATCATCGGAAGAGGATGTGTTATCAAATCCGGCGCTATTGTAAAGAATTGTATCATATCTGCGATGTTGTTATCGGAAAAGGCGTTCATGCGGAAAATCTCGTCGTAGATAAACATGCGCGTCTCATCCGCGGAAAACGTATCATCGCCGCTCCTGAAAAACCGGGATATGTAAAACGAGGCGATAAACTTTAAGTTTTAAAATAAATGAATGTAAACCTTCAAGATTTTCCCTCTTGATTATTCAGGGAGTACATGGTCGAACATGCGTCATGTACTCCCTGCCCCTTTTTCTGGATTTTCTCCATTTTTTCCTGTATAATGATCTGTATCTGAAACTGCTTACATACACCCGAAAAGGAGTACGAACTATAATGTTAAAATCTTATATCGCCTTCGATCTTGAAACAACAGGGTTAGATCCGATGAACAATGAAATTATAGAAATAGGCGCTTTAAAAGTCAGAGACGGAAAAGTCAGCGAACGCTTTATGGAATTTATCAAACCGCAGGAACTCATTTCGCCCGCCATCACAGGCCTAACCGGTATATCAAACGATATGGTCGCATCTGCTCGTCCCGCCCGTTCTGTTATCACAGACTTTATTGATTTTTGCGAAGAAGATATTCTCATAGGTCACAACATCATCTTTGATTACAGTTTTACAAAGTGTACGGCTGCCCGTGAAGGACTTCCGTTTGAAAAAATGGGGATCGATACTTTAAAAATCGCCAAAAAAGTGCATCCCGAACTAGAATCCAAAAGCCTTAGCGCTTTATGCGAACATTATAAAATAGAAAATAAGGCAGCCCACCGCGCTTATTTTGACGCGCTTGCAACTGCCAAATTATATCAGACGCTCTCCCATTATTTTTGAACCTGACAATCCAAAGACGTTTCAAAACCGTCGCAGCTTACATATAAGATCAGGAAGCCTCAGCCTGCCACACCAAAACAGCTTGCTCTTCTTGAACGTCTGACAAAAATAAAAAACGTTTTCTCATAATACAGAAGCGTTCTCTTGCAATGCAGAAGCGCTCTCTTATAATCCGGAAACGCTTTCACGAAGCGATGCTTCCAGGCTGATCGACAGATTACTGAAAGGGAATTGATTCTTACATTTTCCACATATAATCTTCAACTATTTCAAACGGCGCAGGTCCGATTTTCAGCACAGCCGAATGAAATTCCTTTTGTAAGAAATCTTTTCCTTTCTCGTCAACCCACATTTTCTTTAATTCAAGGAATTCTACATACCCGATATAGTATTTCAGATAGTTGGCAGGCGAACCGAGGATCAGCTTATAGATTTCGCCGACTGCATCTTTATCTGTAATCCCGTAGTTTTTAAAAAATGCTTCCGTATCTTCGACGCTCCACCCGTCATAATGGATTCCGATATCCGCAAGGCATAAAGCGCCAGTATGATAGAGGCGTTTTTCTGTAAAAGGGTCGCCTGCTCTTTGGAAAGCCCCATCAGATAATAACTGCCCATTTCCGCATAAGTCGCCCATCCTTCCACATATCCGCCGAAATCAAGAAGACTTCTGATTGGATCAGGATGCGTACTTTCATAATAAATCGTCTGATAAAGATGTCCCGGATATCCTTCATGAGCAAGTGTCGTAAAAAGCGTCATATCGTTTCCCATGCGCGCCCTGTTAATATAGATCACGTTTTGCTGTGAATTATCGATCGCGGGTATCATGTAAAACGCAGGACTTAGATGTTCCTCCATTGCCTCCGGAACATACTTTACTTCCAGCTTTGTCTGAGGCGGTTCCGGAAACGCAGTTTTCGATCCTTCTTTTAACTGTTCCAATATCTGCTCTGCCTTTTTATCTGTGATCACCGCCGCAGCTTCCTTAGCTTCCTTTGTTGTCAGACCGAGCACTTGCTCCATCGCCGTAAGATCTTCGTTTATCTGTCTGCGTGTCAAATCTTTTAGTTCCTCTACCGAACGTCTTGAACCGGTTGACTGCCGGGCAAGAAGTTCGTAATATTCCTTCCCCTTCGGAAAATATACAAGACCTTTTTCATTTTTACCCGATCCTTTGAGCTGTTCCAGTTCCTCCGTCATACGCTCATACGCAGGAAACACATAATCGGATATTGCAAGTGCATTTTCCTGTATATAGTCACTTTTTTCTTTCTCTGTCAATGTATTTAATTCCATCACTCGATCTGCAAACGTCGAATACAAGTAATTTCCGTTCCCCATTTCCAAAAAGGCGCGGCACTGCCCGATCACTGTTTCCACCGCCTGATCCGGCATGAACAAACCCATCTCTGCCTTTTTCTTTTCAAATATCATGATCTCTTCAAAATATTCTTCCGTCTGTCTTACAAGCGCCAGATATACTTCCACATCTTCCTTATCATAAAAACGATATTCTGATAAAACTACCGGAAGCTGTGTCTGCACTCCGCTTACAAGCCCGAGCGGTTCTTCATACATTGTATAATCCGCGCTCTTTTTCATCAGCTTTAACCGATAATTTAAAATGTCATATGTAATCTTATTTTGTACGTTAAGATCATCATAGTTGAATCCAAGAAGAGCCTGACGCATATTTTCCGCCGCCGCCTTGACTGCTTCCGGCTCTCTTTCAAACTGACCGAATGTAGCGTCAGTTGCTTCAATCCCATATTTTTCCGGCGCTTTAAGCGTATAATGCAGACTCACTGTATTTGCCGACACTTCTTTGCAGAATAGTTCCGCCGTGTATTCTTCAAATCTTGCATCTTCACTTTGCCTTTTTCCTGCGCTTTTCGCACCTTTTGCTCCCTGCTTACTCTCCATTGAGCATCCGCCCACTGACGCCACAGAAAATACAAGTATTATAACGAGCAAAAGATTCAAAATTTTGAAATATATTCGTTTCTTTTGATTATTATTTACTTTCTCTTTGCCGTTACATTTCCATATCGGCATAATAACCCCCGAATCTTCTTTTACTGCATCCTATGTTATATCCGGCCTTAATATACATTGCTTTTTCTTATTTTAGGAATGGATCTTCCTGCCGTACATATAATCAAATAATCCGTACATTCTGTAAAGGAAGGTTTATTATGCAGCTTCTCGTCTATATTTCAAACTATATTGTTCCGTTCCTTATACTAAGCATCATCGTTTACGGTCTGTCCGCAAAGGTCAATGTTTACGAAACATTTATCAAAGGAGCAAAAAGCGGTTTTTTTACAGTCGTTCGGATCATGCCGACGCTTATCGGACTTATGGCGGCCGTCGGAATACTCCGCGCTTCCGGGTTCCTTGATTTCATTTCCGGTCTGCTTGAAAACTTTACCGGAAGGATCGGTTTTCCCGGCGAACTCGTTCCGCTTACTATCGTAAAAATGTTCTCTTCGTCTGCAGCGACAGGACTCCTCCTCGATATTTTCAAACAATTCGGCACAGACTCCCGTCTTGGTATGATCGCATCGATCTCGCTGTCTTGTACAGAGACAATCTTCTATACGATGAGTGTTTACTTTATGACTGCCGGAATCAAAAAATCCCGCTACACGCTCGCCGGTGCGCTTATCGCTACATTCGCGGGACTTGCCGCAAGCGTCCTCCTCGCATAACCTGAGCAGCATCTAAGTGCCGGTTTTATTTAAGGCTTTGAATATGGTTCGGTTTAAGACTTGAACGTCGGTCCGATTTAAGATTTGAGTATGGCTCGGCTTAAGACTTGAACGTCGGTTCGGTATTTGAACATCGGTTTTTGTTTAGGATTGTAGACCGAGGCGCTTTATGCTAATATATTACTATAATGTGATCATGGAGGTGTTTTTATGGCAAGTGTGACATTAGAACACTTATCGAAAATTTACTCAAACGGTTTCGTCTCCGTCAATGATGTCAGTCTTCGTGTTGACAACGGCGAATTCATTACTCTTCACGGTCCCAGCGGATGCGGAAAATCTACGATCCTCCGCATGATCGGCGGATTAGAGGATATCACTTCCGGTAAGATTTATCTCAGTGATGAATTATTAAACGATATTTTGCCGCGTGACAGACGGCTTGCGATGGCGTTCCAAAATTATACGCTTTACAAGCATTTTAACGCCTACGACAACATGGCGCTCGGTCTGCGTCTGAGGGATTTTCCCCGCAACATTATCGACAGCCGTGTAAACGATGCCGCCAAACTTCTCGGGATTTCAGGAGTTCTGGGGCAGAAGATCAAGGCGCTTTCTGAAAGAGACAAGCAAAAAGTCGCTCTCGGACGCGCGATTGTCTGCCAGCCGAAAGTCCTCCTCGTAGACGAAGATTTTGCGCGTCAAGATCCTGAACGAAGAAAAGAGATGCTTTGTGATATTCTCGAAATTAACGAAGAACTTAAAATTACCGTCTTATATGTAACAAACGATCCTTTGGAAGCCCGCACATTAGGCAAAAAGATCGTATTTATGAAAGACGGCAAAATAACCGATATCGGATAACCTCCGGTATCGGTTATTTTTTAGTTTCCTTCACCACTTTTTAGTTTTTCAAGATAGTTATAAATTTCTCTTTTCTGCACTCCTCGATCTTTTGCGGTTTTCTTCATCGCTTCTTTTTTATCGATTCCCTGCGACAGATAATACTCCATATGTTCTTCGATCGACAGATTACTCCACTTCTTTTGCTCTTCCTGCTCGATCTCTTCACGGCTCAATCCTTCAATTACAAGAACGCACTCCCCTTTCGGAAGATTTTCTTCATAATAAGAAACCGCTTCCAAAAGAGTCGATCTATACACAGTTTCATGCCGTTTTGTCAGTTCCCGGCATACGCTTACCCGCCTGTCGCCGAGCCGCTCTCCCAGCATCTTCAATGTTTTGATAAGACGGTGCGGAGCTTCATACAAAACGATTGTCCTCTGTTCCTTTTCCAGACAACTTAAGACAGCTTCCCGCTCTTTTTTATCTGATGGCAGAAAAGCTTCAAACGCAAATCTTCTTGTCGGAAGTCCCGAGATCGTAAGTGCAGACACACACGCCGAAGCTCCGGGAACAGCAGTAACCGTAATCCCTTCTTCATAACACATACGTACAAGCTCTTCTCCCGGATCGGAGATCCCGGGCGTTCCCGCGTCTGTAATAAGCGCAATATCTTTTCCTTCCAAAAGCTTCTCTATAAGCACTCTTCCTTTATCAAATTTATTGTATTCATGGTAGCTCGTCATCGGCGTTTCAATCTCAAAATAATTCAAAAGCCTAATGCTGTTACGTGTGTCTTCCGCCGCGATAAGATCTGCCTCCCGAAGCACTCGAAGAACTCGAAATGTAATATCTTCTAAATTCCCGATGGGCGTCGCACACAAATAGAGAGTTCCTGCCATCTTTCCCTCCTGTTTTTCTCTTCGTCTCTTTTTGTTTTCTGTTTTCTTTTCTTGTTGTCTATTTTTTTATTTCTTTATTTGTTTTTCATTTCTTTTTTATATCTTTTTAATTCTTTATTTATTTTACCTTTTCATTTTCTTTTTATTTATAAATCACAAGCGGCGGTTCTACCGTGATACGCGGCTTTGCCCCGCGTACGCCTTCTATCATTACCATCGTCGGCTCTTTATCAAGATACGGATAAATAAACTGAATCCGTTTCGGCTCAATTTTATAATAATTCATTTTAATCATAATCTCCGTCAGCCTGAATGGACGGTGTATCATATAAATCTTCCCTTATCCTGCAAAAGGCGCATACTCTCCCGCAAAATATCATCAAGTGAACAAAGCACCTCATGCCGTGCGATCGCCTTGGCGTCCGCCGGATTGCGAAGTCCGTGATCTGCGATCATGTACGGCGGATTTGTCGTGATCACATCAAAAAAGGCCGGCTTAAATATTTCCGCCGCCTCTTTGATGTCGCCTGTCACAATATCCACTTTATCTTCTAAACCGTTATAGTCTACACTTCTTCGAGCCATCTCTGCCATCTCCGGCTGAATCTCCAGACCTGTAAAATGACGTCCCTGCGTCTTTTCAGACAACAGTATCGGTATAATCCCGTTCCCTGTTCCCAGATCAAGAGCCCGCTCCCCCGCCTTTATTTTCACAAAATCCGAAAGAAAAACAGCATCTACGCCAAAACAGAATTTCTTCGGATCCTGAATCAATTCAAGACCGTTAAGCTGCAGATCATCCAGTCGCTCGCCCGGAAAAAGAACCGCTTCTTTCCCCTTCTTTTGTCCGCTCATATGCCGCTACCTACTCCTTTTCAAGTTCCGCAAGCTGCTTCATCTCTTCTTTTGTAACTTTCTGTTTCTTTCGTCTCGGTTTAAATTTCAGCTCATCCGCCATATATTCTCTGATCTCTTTCTCATCGTTTTCCAAATTTACGATTACTTTTACCAATCTGCGCAGAACGCTCAATGAATGGACAACTCCTGTAAGTCCGTCTTTTGTCGTAACCGCATCCCCGACTGACGGAAGCTGGCTGTTAAGCATCTCATACGTCTCTTCTTCATTCGTCAGACAACACATAAGCCTTCCGCACACACCTGATATCTTCGTCGGATTCAGAGACAGATTCTGTTCTTTCGCCATCTTAATCGACACAGCGGAAAATTCAGTCAAATATGTGCTGCAGCAAAGCGGCCGCCCGCAGATACCGATCCCCCCGCGGATCTCGTCTCGTCACGCACTCCGATCTGACGAAGTTCGATCCTTGTGCGAAATACTGCGGCAAGATCTTTTACAAGCTCTCTAAAATCAATTCTTCCGTCTGCTGTGAAATAAAATAATATCTTATTCCCATCAAAAGTGTACTCAACGTCGATTAATTTCATTTCCAGTCCATGCTTACGGATTTTTTCAAGGCAGATCTTAAACGCCTCTTTTTCTTTCTGTTTGTTTTTATTTACAACTTTCTGATCCTGCTCAGTCGCAATCCTGATCACTGATTTCAACGGCTGGATCACATCTTCTTCGGCAACTTCTTTTACTCCGCTTACAACTCGCCCGAACTCTACGCCGCGGGCAGTTTCCACGATCACATTGTCGCCTTGCTTAATATCAAACTGTCCGGGAGAAAAAAAATAAATTTTCCCGGCAGTACGAAATCTGACTCCGATTACTTTTACCATTTTGTCAATTCTCCTTTATCGTCAGCAGGAGCAGTTCCATCGTCAGCTCAAAATTTACATTCGCTTTCATTCTTGCCTTTGCCTTTTCAAGAGAATCGAGAATATTTTCAATCCCCTCGTATGAGCTCTTCTTCGCCCGCTCCCGAATATATTTCATCTGATCGGAAAACACGACCCGATCCACACTTCTTGTTGCTTTATAGATCAACACATCTCTGTACCATATCGCGATCATATCAAGATAATCGCTGATCTCCATCTTATATATCATGCAGCGTTTTACCGCTTCCATCAGATCCGGAACTGTCATCTCGTCGATATTTCTCAGCAAATGTACAACTTCCTCTTTAATCTCATTGAAATATTCGGAGTTTGCCAACATGATCGCCTTCCCCATATTTCCCTGAGCAAAAGCAACGCAGACATCTGCTTTATAATCCGGCACTTCCAACTGCTCCATGAGATATTTTTTCACGAGCTGATCTTTAATATTGCGAAGCTTCATCATAACACATCTTGAACGGATCGTCGGAAGAAGTGTCTCCGCATTCTCCGTCAGAAGCATGATAACGGCATACTCCGGCGGTTCTTCGATTGTTTTCAAAAGCGCGTTCTGCGCCTCCACGCTCATCATATCCGCATCTGCTATAATATAGATTTTATATTTGCTGCTGTACGGCCGGATCATAATATCGTCATTCACCTGCGTACGGATATCTCCTACTCCGATCGTATTCGGTTTCTCATGCATGATCCGGATAATATCCGGCTGATTTCCGCCTGCCGCCTGCCTGCACGAACGGCATTTTCCACAGGCGTCGCCGTCTTCATCCCGGTTTTCACATTGCAGGCTCATGGCAAACAAATTCGCAAGCAGCTTCTTCCCTGAACCTCTCTCGCCATTCAAAATATACGCATGAGAAACTGCGTCCGCAGTCACTGCGTTCTGAATGTACTTAATAATATTCTTATGTCCTACTACGTCTTTAAAACCACTCATCCATATCACCTGCACTCTTAAAATTAATTTTCCAAAATGCCTCTCAGAAGACGTTTCCCTTTCAAGACATACTCCTATTGTACTACAATTTAAATTAAAAGGTATTACAAAAGAGTGAAATCTCATAAAAACTGATAAAATCTATCTTATTTCTTCAATATATCTTTGTATTTTATTCAGACACTCTGTGAAATCTTCATTGCCAAACCGCTCTGTAATCCCGCTTTTGATAAGATTTTCTTCCGAAAAGTCCTCCTCGTCCGCAAGAAAACGGCGGCACATCTCCGCATATTTCGGCTTCTCCTGTCTGCGTTCCCGCTCAAGCGCGCGGGCAAGCCGCAGTCCGTCTTCCACTTCGAGATAAACCGGCACGATCGCCTCCTCTCCGAAATATTCCCGCAAAGCCTGATATGACACGAGCGTTCCGATCAAAAGATAATCTGCGGCGCTTAGATCGATCTGCCCGTCATCCGCAGTAAAATAAGTCCATATTCCGCACTTTGTGTTATAAGACCGGGACTCTATCACCTTCCCGTCCTCCTTCATCGCACGAAACTGTTCCGGATCCACAAAATAATATTCGACGCCGTCTTTTTCGCCTTCTCTGATCGGACGGGTCGTATAGGGAACAATCAAACGAAACTCTTTATATTGCTCTTTTAACTTTTTATAAACAGTATCCTTTCCCGAAGAACTCTTTCCCATCACACAATAAATTTTACCCATTTATCAATACCTCAATCTTTCCTTTCACCTTTGTTCCCTCAATCCGAAATCCCATTTTTTCATACTCGGACATCTCTTCCGCTATTTTCTCTGAGATCCGTTCTCCCGGAACGATCAGCGGGATCCCCGGTGGATAAATATAGGCATATTCTGCCGCGACCTTTCCGCCGCACATTTTCCATTCAACAGATTCGCATCCCTTTTTTAAACGCTGTCGTTTCGTCTCGCTCGGACTATAGATATATATATTCTTCTGATGATCCCGTTCTTTCTTGTCCTTCAATATATATTGATATGTATCTGAATCCTGCACTATATATCGCGCCAGAGAATTATTTCTTTCATACTTATCTCTTTTTGCAAGTTCGCCGTCAATTTCTTCCAATGCAGACACAAGGCGCTCCATCCCTTCGTCTGTATCTGCCGGCGAAGTCATCAAAACAACGTATGAGCCTGATGCCATCTCCGGTTGTAGTAAATATTTATCTTTCAAAACGTCATATAATTGTTTTCCTGTAAACCTATTTATGTCTTCATCGTCATGATTCCCAACCGCAGTTACTATCTTCGACCTGTCATACTTCTCCGTCTCAATCAGTTTCAACACAGAAAGCCTGCTTATTCTCTTTCTTACAGATTCCAGACGCTTCACATAATTGTCAAAAACATCTGAGCTTCTCTCTCCCACGAAACGAACACACTCGTCTATTCCTGCCATAAGTATATATGACGGACTGCTCGATTGAAGCATATGGACGTACTCTCTGATATCCGTTCTGTTAGCCAGCTCTCCATTCATATGAAGCAGCGCAGTCTGAGTCAACGACGGAAGCGTCTTGTGCAGACTATGAATAACGATATCTGCCCCTAAAGTATTACTGTTCTTTGGAAAATACGGATGGAACCCGAAATGTGCCCCATGCGCCTCATCCATGATCAATGGAATGCCCTTTTCATGAACAATTCCGGCAATCCGCTCAACATCCGAAACAACGCCTTCATACGTCGGAGATGTAATGACAACAATCTTCACATTCGGATTTTCCTCAAGAATCCGCTTAACTTCACCGGGATTTATTGCTCCGTTTTCAGGATAAATATAAATCGGATGAAGTTGGTTCATAAAGACTGCGTTATAGACCGATTTATGACAGTTTCTTGCCATTAAAATACAATCTCCCGAGTTTGTGCTTCCCATAACCGCACTCAGCAGCCCGACTGTGCTCCCGTTCACAAGGTAATGCGTTTCCTCCGCATGATATACGCACGCCGCATACTCCTGCAGTTCCTTCAGTATCCCCTCCGAATGATGAAGATCGTCAAATCCGTCGATTTCTGTGATATCCAGTTCATATGGAAGTTCTGATCCAATCAGCGCAGTATTCCTTTTATGCCCCGGCATATGAAACGGATAATAACCCGTGTTCGCATATTCCTTTAATTTTCTATATAAATGCTCCATCATATCCCTCCGGTCACCCTGTCCTCTGTACATCGGTTCTTTTCTCTTGTTTCTTTACATCGTCATATCACTGCTTTATTCTAACACAGAGCTTTATGATTGACTATGGCTATATACAAAAAAGCAGCGGCATCCTCTGCCGCTGCTCTCATTTCCAAAATCACGTTATTTTATGATTTTTTCTTTCTTCTGATCATAACACCTGCTGCCACCGCTAAAGCAAGCGCCGCCATTCCCAGCGTTCCCGCAAACGAATTATGATCTCCGGTCTGCACCGCTCCCGGATTCTGTGGTTTTACAGTCGGGGTCGGCTGTTCCGGTTTCACCGGATTTTGGGGTTTCACATATGTATTAACGAATTGCGGCGTCCTGCCGTCTCCGTATACCGCCTCTGCGATCAAATTGCCTTTTCCGTTGTCTGTAACCGTAATCGTTACATTGTATACGGTTTCGTCGTATGTTACATTTTTCTGCCCATCATTTTTCTCAGAAATTGTGTATTCATATACGCCCGCCCGGTCATAGATCAGCGTCTCAAACATAACCTGTCCGTCTGCGCCGTTCTTCGCTTCAAACACAACGTTTCCATCCTTGTCTTTGAGCACGAACGTAAACTGTTTGTCTTTCAGCTCCGCTCCCTTATAAGTCTTGGAAGCTCCGAGCGTTACCGACGCCGGACGAGCTTCGTAGATATTTCGGAATACGATGCCGTTCATATCTTCTCCGCTCTTCGTCTCTGCTTTCGCGCTCAATGTACCGTCGCCGTTATCTGTCACAATGACAGTCACCGTATGCTCTGCCGAATCGTATTGTACGCCTCCGGCTGTACCTTCCACCTCGCGGATCACATAATTGTATGTGCCTGCTTCTGTGTAATGCAGAGCTCCGAAACGAACCGTTCCGTCCGCCTCATTCACTGCCGAAGCCACAACATTTCCGGACTCATCGATGAGTTCAAATGTAAATTCTCCCTCGTGCAGATCACGTCCAGTCAGCTCTTTTTTGATGCTGATATGTTCATTCACACTGTAATCTGTCGGATTTACACGGTATGTGTTTGTAAACTCAAATGCGAAATCATTCTGCCATGAGGAAACGGCGCTGATCGTTCCGTCGCCGTTGTCTGTCACGGTTACTGTAAACGTCTTTCCTTCCGCAGCCGCCAAATCGTTCGTCACGCCCGCCATGCTGCCGGACTCTGTCACTCTATAAGTATAAACTTTTGTCCGAGGCTCGCTGAATCTGTTCGCCTGACCTGCTTCTTGCGCGTTCATTGTTCCGGCTTGATCAACGACGTTTCCGCCGTCCGCCGAAGCCGCTCCTGCCGCTTCTTTGTCCTGATCTTCTCCGCTTGATCCGGCGTTCGATCCGCCGTTTGCTTCAATGTCTGTTTCATCTGTTTCCGGCGCTTTCGTTCCTTCTGTTCCGTCTCCCGCCGTTTCTTCTGACGCCGCGTTTTCTGCCGCGTCTGCCGCATCTTCTGCCGCCGTCTTATCTTCCGCTGTATCGGCTGCCGCCGGGTCTTGTCCTGCTTCCGCATTCTGATTTGTATCCGCCGGGTCTTCTCCTGCTTCCACATCCTGATTTGCATTTGTCTGCTCATCCTGACTTTCCGCTGAACCAAATACATTTTCCATCGTATAGACAAGTTTTCCGAAATCGATATTTCCTGCCGCATCGTTCGTCGTCTCTGTCACGACTTTGCCGTCTTTTACAGGCATCGGCGCAGGATTTCCAAGTTCATCTGTTCCTGTGATCGTAAATGTATACTTTCCTGCTATATCCGGCGCGTTGACGGATTCTTTCTCATATACTTTCTTTCCGTTCAGCGCGATCTCTGCATTTGCAGACTTGCCGTATACATTCTCAAACGGAAGCGAATCTTTTCCGTCAGGATATTTCACTTCGATCGCCAGCGTTCCGTCGCCGCGGTCTGTAACGATCACCTGGATCGCAAATGTCGTCGCAATACCTGTCACTCCGCCGGACGGGTTGTCTTCCGTCACCGTATAGTCATATGTGTAGACATATGCCGGAGCCTGAGACTTTTTGTCTACGGATGCGATTCCTGCTTTCACATCTGCCATTAGTCTGTCTGTATCGTAGCTTACCGGAGCAAACGTAATGCTTCCGTCCGCCGCGTTCGTACCTGTCGCCTCGGCGTCTTTGCCGACAACCGGATTTCCTTTTTTATCAAATATTCTAAACGTAAATTCTCCGTCTGTCAGCGGTCTGTTTGCCAGCGTCTTTGTCGCGTTGATCTTCACGCTTCCTTCTCCGCCAAGCTCGACCGGTTCGTCGTTGTATGTATTTACAAACGATATAGTCGCTTTTTTCTGACCGACTTCTCCTGTTGTTACTTCCTGCTCGTCCACGATCACTTCCTGACCGTCTTTTACTTTCGTAACCCGTGTCGTTACCGTCAGCGTCGAATTGTTATTATCTTTTACTTTGACTGTTACGGTTCTTACATCTGTATCATACGTATAAGCTGTATTTGTTCCCGCCGTCTCCGCCGCTTCATAGGTAAACGTCTTGCCTGCGTCTGCCTGCGTAAATGTAACGTTCTTTCCGTCGAGTACGTTGATCGTCGTCACTGCGCCTGCTTCTGCGGCTTCATTCTTATATGTATTTGCCGCATTCGCAAGTCCGAATTTTTCCGCCGCTTCTTCCGCAGTCGTGCTTCCTTCCGTCGCTTTCGGCGTCACTGTAAAGGTGAACTGATCTTTTTCCATATCTCTTCCGTTCAGCGCCTTCGTGATCTGCAGTCCTCCTGCCGCCGCATAATCAAGCTGGGATTTGTACTCATTTGTAAATGTTCCGTTTTCGGAGGCGATGTTTGTTACTTCCAATTTACCTTCCAGGTTATCCGATACTGTGATCTTCAATGTCGCCTCATGTCCGTCGATCGTCACTCCCGTCATCTTTCCATCCGGAAGCGGATTTTCTTTCACTGTGTAACGGAATTCTTTCGTCCTTGTTCCATCCTGTCCTGCGGCAGCTCCGTTCATATCCTCATCTGTAAACCGGATCTTTCCGAAACCAAACAGAACAGCTTCTCCTGCTTTTGCACTGTCAGACGTTACTGTTACTGTTTTCGTACCGTCTGCCGCCGCGTCTTCCGCCGCCGGCGCGCCATCCTGCGGCGTAATGGTAAATGTAAACTCGTCTGTTCCTAACCAACCGCGCCCTGTCAGCACTTTATTAAAGTATGATTTTGCGTCCGCAGGATCTGTATTGACCTCTGTGTCTTCGGCAGTATAAGCATTTTCAAATACAATACCGCCTTCCGGAAGCTGTACTTGTGCAGTTAATGTTCCATCTGTACGATCTGTCACTACGACCGTAAAGTCGAAAGACGTCTTTCCTTCTACTGCGGTTACTCCGCCCGGAAGTTTGTCTGTTATCTCTCTTGCGGTATAGCTGACCGTCCATACATCCGAACCGTCATCATTTTCAGATTTTACGGCATATCCGTCTTTTACTGCCTGATCAAGCGACTCCGTCGTATACGTCAGAGCGCCGTCATTTCCTGCAAATTTTACTGCTCCTTCCGCTCCTTCCGCAGCTTCTGTATTCGTTCCTGCCGCTGCGAAAGTTTCCTTGAATCCTTCCGGATTTTCTGCCGCTCTTGTCACAATTTCAAATCGGAACTCATTCGCCTTCATATCACGTCCGGTCAGTTTCTTCGACGCCTCGATCTTCGCCGCGATATCCTCGTCTCCTGTGCCTGCGCCATATGTATTGATAAAGGTCAGATTCTCACTCTCGCCTTCGACAACGGCTGCTTCGAGCGTTCCGTTTTTCTTGTCTGTCACTTTCACAACCACAGTTCTTTCCGCTTCCTGATCGTCCGTAATACCGGCGATACCGCTTGGCTGCTCCGTAACATTGAACTTGAACGTTCCGGCGATCGTAAATTGGATATCTCCAAATGCCGCCTGATGTCCTGCAGATGCTTTTGTAATCTCAAGTCCGCCTGCATTTTCCGGAAGCGTGATAAATCCATTCTCAATGGCTTCCACTGTCGCTTCATCCGCTGCCGTCAACGTATAGCTAAACGTATCTGTATCAAGCCATTTTCTTCCTGTCAGTTCCTTCGTCACTTTAAGCGCTTCGCTTCCGCTAAGACTTCCTGCCACGCTGTACGTATTCGTAAAGTTTGCTTCTGCAGTTGTATTTGAAGTAATCGTACCGCTTGCCGCATTGCCGGCGTTTCCGTTTACAGTTGTGGTGTATCCGTCAACTTCTTTTTCAGTTACCGTATACTGCGCGCCAGCCGGAAGTCCGGTAATCACTGCCTTCTGTCCATGCTGGAAGGAAATCTCGGTACCGTCTGCAGCATTACCTTTCTTGATTTCCTCTCCGCTTTCGCCTGTTACGGCGTAAGCATATTCTTTCGTCAATGCCGTACCTTTGGCATCCTTAAGCGCTACTATAAATGTAAACTCTTTCTCTTTGTCGATCCCTGTGCCCTGACCTTCTGTCAGTACGATGGTTTTACTGATGGAAAGATTTCCATCTTTCGAAATCTCTTTCCGATCGGTATCCGTCTCATATTCAGGTCCATTTTCGCCGATCTGGATCGTCGCTTTGTTCTCAACTACTGTCTCGGCGCTTTCATTTACTCTAGCATCAAATGTAACCGTTCCGTCTGCTCCTGGCTGAACATCTGCAATCTTCCATGTCAGCATACGTGTCTCTGCGTTATACGATGCATATTCGCCCGCGCTGTCGTCTACATAATCAAGACCTTCCGGAATGCTGTCTGTAATGATAACTGTCGCCGCTTCAATTTCCGGGTTCTTATAGGAAATGGTATAGGTCAAAACCTTGCCGACCTGTAATTCTCCGTCGCCTTCTACTACAGAATCTTTGCCCGGAACGTTCGTGGTAACTGTATTGGTCTGATTTGGATCGTTGTCTCCAATGGTAATCTCTGCCGTATTTTCTACCGCTGTTCCGCCTGCGCTGTCAAGCACTTTTACTACAAAGCTTACCGTTCCGAAAGCTCCTGCTTCCTGCTCGCCAAGCGTCCAGGTGATTGTCTTTGAAGTCTCTTCATAAACTCCATTCGTATCTGCGCTTACATATTCCGTACCTTTCGGTACAATATCTGTGATCTTCACCTCCGCTTTCGCAGGAGCGCCTGTTTCATCTACTGCATTATTTACCCAGTCGATAGTATAAGTCAACTGATCGCCGACACCGACAATCTTGCCATTTACGGACGTGGCCGGCTCTTCTGTGTTAATAACATCCTTCGTGTCTTCCGCCTCGTAAATATTAGTAAATGTCGCGCTTCCTGCTTGACTTCCATCCGCGACTTTCGCTGACAACGTTCCCTCCGCCGCATTATAAGTCACTGCAATGTCATAGCTAAAGGTATGCTTGTCATACGTCATATTCGGATCAGCATATTCCGGAACTACTTCCGTAATCTCTACATGATAGTTTCCTGCCGCTTTGAACTGAATATTTCCGAAGCTTACAGAACCGTCTGCCGCGTTTGCCGATGTGATTGTATCTCCAACTGCTCCCTCCGGAAGTACAACATTGTCCATGCTGCTTGTATCATCTGCCGGTGTAATCTTCATTTGGAAATTGAATTCACCTGCCGCTAAACCTGTGTCACGGTTTCCTTTCAGAACTTTCGTTACCTTTCCGGCAAATGCTCCCGGCTCAATGGTTACGATATCCGGTGTATAGCTGTTTACGAACGGCGCTACTGCTGTAGCTTTACTTTCTGCCGAACTATATTCCTTACTATCGTCTCCCTTGGTTACGGTTGTTACCGTATACAGCTCTCCGTCTTTCTCCTGTACCGTAATTGCAACGGTCGCTGATACTTGATCATACGTATACTTTGTATCGGTGCCTGCTGCCTCGCGAACGGAGTATTGATATGTCTTACCAATGTCTGTTTCATCAAACTTCACGTCACTAAGCTTACTCATCACCGCGACATCGTCTTTGCCTGGTGCAGTATTCTTAAAGCTCTTATCAGTCTCTGCAAGTTTTGCTTCTGCTTCTTCTGCAGTTACACTGTCAGTTGCTTCACCGGTAATTGTGAAATCAAACATATCTGCTGCAAGTGTACGTCCATTCAATGTCTTTGTAACATTCAGTCCGCCTTCATCACCGTAAGTTGTCGATGCTTCAAATTTATTGATGAAGATTTGTGAATTGGTCACCCCGTCAGCATTGATCTCTTGTGTTGCCTTCAATACAGAATCCTGGTCTGTTACTTTAATAATAATCTCATATGTATGAGAATCATACGTCCATCCTGTCGGTGCATTTGCATTGGTCTCTTGAACGGTAAACTTATAAGTTCCGGCTTTCTTAAATGTCAGCGCATTAAAGTCTACTTGCTCTGTTCCATCCTTTGGAATCAGTTTAGTTGTCGTTTTCTCTGAGCTGTATAGATCTGCCGTCGTTCCAATTCCGGTCAGTGTTCCACTGTCAATCGCCGCCTTCGTTACTTCATCGGCTGCGCTCAGCTTGAATGTAAAGATCTCTTTCGCATTAAGCCCCTTTACCTCCTTCACTACGGATGGCGTAAATGTTGCATCCTGCGTTGTTGCATAAGTATTCGTAAATATTAATTCCTGTGATCCTTCTGCCAGCGCCGCTGTTAATGTTCCGTCATCATTATCCGTAACATTAACGATAATCGTAACCGTCTCTGCATTATAGGCAACTCCCGGAATCTTGTCTCCCTCTGCCGGTACAACTTCACTGACTGTGAATTTGTAAGTTCCCTTCTCATTAAAGGTAATATCTCCAAAGTTGAAGTTGCCGTCTGCATCGGAAGTTGCCGTTACACTCTGCGGTAATACAACTGTGCCTGCTGTAATTGCCGCATTCGTTGCTTCGTCACCGCCCGTGATAGTGAACCGGAAGCCAGATAAATCTTTGTCGGTTGCTTCCCATGGACCATCCATCTTCTTTGTTCCTGCAAGATTTGCTGATCCGTCAAGAACACCGCTTCCGGCATAGCTGTTGTTGAATGCGAGAACAGTCTGCTTTTGATCTGTTTCATTGCTTGTCTCTTCGCTTATGACACTGCCTTTTTCATCTGTCACCTTTGTATGAAGCGTTAATGTTCCGTCTCCATCATCTGTTACCCATAATTCTACTGTATAAACAGTATCATCGTATGTATATCCCGGTTTCTTATCATTCATTTCCGATACTTCATATTTGTATACTTTACCCAGATTCTTCAACGTAAAGTTCGTATCTGTTTTTAACATGGTTACAGTTTGTCCATCTGCCGCCGCTTCGTTGTTCTTAAATGTAACCTCTGTTCTCTCCCTCTTAAATCCAAAGAGTTCTGCCGCTTCATCTGCTGTAGCAGTGTCTGTCTTAACCGCTTTTACCTTAAATTCAAACTGCTCTTTCGCTAATGCATGACCTGTCACTGTTTTTGTAATTGCAAGTCCGCCTGCCGCTCCGAGGTTCAGAGAAGCGCCGTATTCATTAATAAATATCGTACTATAGGACTGTATATTTGCGGTCAACTGCCCATTTCCCGGATCAGAAACATCAACTATTATTTTTGCCTCATTCTTACTATAAGTCACTCCGTTAATGGTTTGTCCTGCATTCTCTTCTGTAACAGTGTAGGAATACTTTCCGACTGTATCATATGTGACCTTTCCGAATCCAAACGGTACATCCGTACCATCTTCCGTTCCGCCTTTCTGTGATACAGTAACGCTTGTTACATCATTGCCTTCCGTATCTTTCGGCATTGGAGTTCCATCTTCTGCCGTAAGATTGAATGTAAACGAATCATCTTCTTTCCAGTCGCGTCCAACCAGTCGTTTGTGGAACAATGCTGCCGCTTCTGTGAAGTCTACTTCCACGCTGTCTGCATGATATCCGTTCGTAAAACCTGCTACTATCGTATCTCTTCCGTCTGAACTATCATGATGAGCTTCTGCTGTCACACCATCTCCCTGCATTGTAACTTTCGTTTCTGTATGCATCGTTCCGTCGCCGTTATCTACTACCGTAATATCAAAGCGATATGTGTCCTTTGAGTATGTAACTCCCGGTAAATTTCCTGCTGCCTCTGAAAGAACGTAGCTGAACGTCTTTCCTGCATCATCCTGTGTAAAGGTCACCCCTGACAATTTGTCAAAGATCCGAGATGCAACACCGTCTGCCGCTCCTGATGTGTTTGTAAATTCTCTGTCAGAATCTGACAATTTAGCATCCGCTGTCTCAGCATTTACAGTATCACTGTCTGCCGCCTCGATTTTAAATGTAAATTCGCCCGCTTTCAGAGCACGGCCGGATAACGTCTTTTCTACAATCAGTTCCGCGCCTGTTCCGTAAGTTGCAGACGCTGTATACAGATTGACAAATGCAGCCGCATCAGTATCTACGCCTTCACCGTTATAGTAAGCTGTTTCTGCCTTTAATTCTCCGTTCTCATCTGTCACAATAACCCGTACTCTTGCTGTATGTCGGTCATATACCATTCCGTTTCCGTTTTCCGGGGCATTTTCTACTACACTAAATACATATGTTCCCGGACGTTTGAACTCGATACTGTCAAAATCAAATGTTGCAGCCTGATTATTCGTCAGTCCGTTCACCGTTTTTTGCATCGTATCCTGAGCCGTATCTCCATTGAAGATAATGAAATTTTCTTTAAGACCGGTTCTTGCTGCGGTATTTGCAGCACTCAATGTAAAGGAGAACTCTTCATCCACAAGAGAATCGCGTCCGACTAAAGTTTTTCTTCCCTGTACCGCTGATTCTCCCTCACCCGGAAGTACTATAGGCTTCGGTTCATAACTGTTGTTGAATACAACCTGATCTTCAGCAACTGCTCCTTCTGCTTTGCTGTATGTCTTTTCTATGACAATATACGCATCCTCGCCTGAACCTTGTGCCTTTGCCATAATAGATACGGAATATGTTTGTGCCTTATAAGTTATACCGTTTAAAGTATAAGTTCCGTCTCCATTATTAACCGCAGTTCCGGAATCACTTCTGCAATTTCATACGTCCACGGTGTATCACTGACATTCTCCTCTGTAAACACCATGTTACCGAATGTAATTCCTGTTCCGACGTTGACTACATGGATATAACCATTTTCATCCTTCTCTCCGGTCGGCATTGGCGCCTGCTCTGCGTTGTCTCCGGTCGCTTTGAGTTTAAATTCAAACATTCCGTTTTTCAACGGATTCGCTCCGCTTTCATCTGCATACACTTTTTTTGCAAGTATAGATGTCGTTGCGGAATCTGCATGGAAATCATTTACAAATACCGCTGTTTTATTCTCAACCGGAATCGGCGTATTTCCTACTGACGCCCCGTCGTCATTAGCCGTTTTTTCCATTTCTGCCACAGCGGATAATGTTCCGTCTCCATTATCGGTCACCGTTACCCGATATGTATAGGATGCCAGAGAATATATAACTCCCGGTATTGCACTTGCCGGCTGTTTCTCCTGAATTTCATATTCATATACTCCGGGATGAGAAAATGTGATCTCTCCGAAGTTTCCTGATGAATTTTTTTTCTGTTACCTCAACGCCTTTTTTTACCATCAGCAGCTCCATTCGGAAGCGGAGCTCCTTCTGTTGTCGGAATCAATTCGATTCGGAACTTATCTGCAATATCCCACCGGTCCAAACTGTTTCTCATAACTTGCGAAATCAGTTTCGGCAAGCGTGATTTCATCTACGTCATATGTATTTTCAAACACATGTTTTACAGATTTTCCTGAAACGATCGTTCCAGCCGCCTCTTTTGCGTCCGCCTTTTTATCAACTGCCGTCAGTTCAAATCCTTTCGGCAGTTCTTTTTCGGTTACGGTATATTGCGCATCTTTATCCAATCCATGAATATACAGCGTTTCGTCATCTTTAATCTGATACTTGGCAGCTCCGGTCTTATCAAATTCCAGTTCAAATGCTTTTCCCTGAATTTCATTTTGCGCATTTCGTACTTCCGCTTTGACTGTTTTTCCCTTCATAGACGGAATACTGATCTCAAATGTGAACTTTTTATCTTTTAATATTTCATCCGCATTCAGATTTTTATTCGCTGCCACGCGGGCATCTTTGCTGATTGCAAGAGCGCCCGGAAGCTCAAGCGCAAGCCTTCCGTTATTTCCCAGATAAACATTTAAGTAATCGGGATTATTGATATTATCCCAAATCGGATCGATCACTACATCCGCCGTATTTGTTATGTTCTCTGTTTTATCATCTATCAACGCATCGATTCTTATCAATCGTGCAGAACCGGACTTGATAAAGTATTCTCCCTTGTCATTTATACCGAAGTTCGCACTTGCCTGCTGGAAGTTTGATCCCGTAAAGGCTACCTTGCCGTCGATTTCTTCAACCTGACCTCCGTTTAACTGCACATACGGTTCTCTTATAATAATACGTCTGATCCGCACTCGGCTCGTTCTTTACTGCCATTGTACAATCTTTATCTGTATAAATCGGAGTATCTTCTGTAAAATAATAAAATGTATTTTTCTTTGCCGGTTGGAAAGAAGCAGTCGTATTGCCCAATGTCTTTCCATTCGGATCTATGTATTGTCCGTTATAATAGTTTGAATAGAAATACGGAACTCCATTCTCATTATGAGCGTTCAGATATTGCTGAAGCGCCTCGTCATCTGCATCATTCGGGTTTAGTCCGTCGGCAATTCTTTCCCGGACCTCCGGCTTGATGCTGACACCATAGAAGATACGGAGCGGATATGCCTCCTGTATATCCATCGTTTTATTTCCGTCACTGTCTGTATCTAACGTAAAGTGACGAAGCGGGATCAAACCTGCCGGAATCTGTACTGTAACTGTATCACCGGTTTTCAGGTCTGCCCCTTTCTTCACCTGAACGATAATATCTTTTACATTACCGTTCGGATAAGTTCTGTATCTCCTGTTGCACTTCCTTCATATTTATATGTAGTAACACCGTTTTCAGTAACCGGTTCTCCTACCGGATCGAATATCTGATCTGCAAAGACCAAACTCTTAAATTCATCCACCTGCATATATTCGCCGAGCTGATCGGTAAATGTAATATATCCTACCTTACCCGGATCATACCCTTCTGTCTGTGTCGGAAAACCAAATCCTGTTTCCAAATCCGATGAAATCTCATTAAATATATTATTCAATTCATCTGCATCCGTTGCCGCTTTATAATAATCAGAATTATCTGTGCGTTTTCCTAATGTACAAGAATAGCGATTAGGTCGTGTACTGCTTGTAGCAGTCGCATCCGGATAGTTGCTAGAAACCGCATGCATATATCCGTTAAAGTTACCAGCGCTTGTATTTGTATCGTTCGGATTCGCATCCCGGAACACGCCGATACTGTAGATCAAAGCATTCGCATCCTTCAACTCTTTTGCGTTCGTAATGGCGGCAGCTGCAACACTGTTACTCCAGTCACTATTCGACGTCGGCTGACCATCTGTGAAGAAAACGACAACTTTCTGCGCCCCTTCTCTGGTTCCTCCAAGCTGAAATGCTCTCTGCGCCTGATTCAATCCAAAATCTGCGCGAGTTGCTCCTGCTGCAATCAGACTATTCACTGTTGAGGTCAAGTCCGAAATATTTTTCGTTGTGTAAGACTTTAATTCCGTTACAATTTGTGAACGATTATAATTGTTATTTATAAAATCATTTCCAAT